>Ga0302325_10001377_pt1 | contig 62018 bp, 59 predicted proteins | sample Palsa_T0_2_FD_201948 | JGI IMG/M metagenome (GOLD analysis project Ga0302325, IMG submission 201948) | Peat permafrost microbial communities from Stordalen Mire near Abisko, Sweden - Palsa_T0_2 | ecosystem: Environmental > Terrestrial > Soil > Palsa > Peat permafrost | place: Sweden: Abisko...
CTCGCGAGCCGCAAACTCGAGCTGCCGGAGCCACTTGCGATCCTCGATCAGGTCACGGCACGTCTCGGCCTTCGCCCACTGGGGGGTCTGGAGGATCGCCTCGTGGAACGGCAGTAACGTCTTCAGACCCTCGATCTCATATTCGCGCAGGGCGCGGACCATCCGTGCTGTCGCCTGCTCGCGATCGACATCCCACACGATCAGCTTGGCGACCATCGGGTCGTACATCGGCGAGATCTCGGCGCCGGGGCCGACGCCCGAGTCCACCCGCACCCCCGGCCCCGCGGGCTCCCGGTATGCGCCGATCGCCCCCGGTGCGGGGGCGAAGTTCTTGCTCGCGTCCTCCGCGTTGATCCGGCATTCGATCGCGTGGCCGCGCAGCTCGACATCGTCCTGGGCGATCGCCAGCGGCTCGCCCGCGGCAACGCGGATCCCCAGCTTGACGATGTCGAGGCCCGTGACCATCTCTGTGACCGGGTGCTCGACCTGAACCCGCGTGTTCATCTCCAGGAAGTAGTACTCGCCGTCCTGCAGCAGGCCCTCGATCGTCCCCGCCCCGCTATAGCCAACGGCGGCGGCGGCGTCGGTGGCGATCCTTCCGATCCGCTCCCGGAGCGCGTCGTCGACGGCGGGCGCGGGTGCCTCCTCGATCAGCTTCTGGTGGCGGCGCTGCAACGAGCAGTCGCGCTCGCCGAGGTGGATGACGTTGCCCTGAGAGTCGGCCAGCACCTGCACCTCGATGTGGCGGGGGTCGGGAAGGTAGCGCTCGAGATACACGGTCGGGTCCGAGAAGAACTTCTGTCCCTCGCGCGCCGCGCCCTCGAACGCGGCCTCGAGCTCGTCGTCGGTGAGGGCGACACGGAAGCCCTTGCCGCCGCCGCCGCCGGCCGCCTTGACCGCGACGGGATAGCCGATCGTGTCGGCGATCAGCTTGCGGGCGTCCTCGACGGTTTCGACGGGCTTCGTCGTTCCGGGCACGATCGGGACACCGGCCTTGGACATCAGCTCACGCGCTCGCGTCTTCGAGCCCATCGCCTTGATCGCCGACGACGGCGGGCCGATGAAGACGATCCCGCGCTTCTCGAGCGTCCTGGCAAAGGCCTCGTTCTCGGCGAGAAAGCCATAACCGGGATGGACCGCCTCGGCGCCGGAGCGCTTGATCGCGTCGAGCAGCTTCGGGATCGACAGGTAGCTGTCGGCCGCCGGGCCCGGCCCGAGCAGATATGCCTCGTCTGCGCGTTTGACGTGCATGGCGTCGCGATCGACCTCGGAGTACACGGCGACCGTAGCGACGCCGAGCTCCTCACATGCGCGCATGATCCGCACGGCGATTTCGCCGCGATTGGCGATCAGAACCTTCGAGAACATCTGCCCCGGTGCACTCTAGCGAGGTAGTGCATTAGTTCGATGCCTTACCTGGCATAGAGCTTCTGCTTGATCACCGCGGCCGCCTGGCTCGCGGCGCGCGCGTCGCTCGAGAGACTCTCGACCGCGAGCGAAGCACCGACCAGATTACGGCGTCTCGCAGCGATCGAGATTTCGCGCAGATCGTTCTCGACCCGGCGGAGGCTGCTCGTCAGCGTCGTGAACGCGGTCGCGATGCGGGCCGGCGGCTTCAATGCCTCGAGCGGAGCCAGCGCCTTCCTGAACCGGCCGGCCAGGGCGCCCACGGTGCCGGCGACCCGGACTGTGCTCCTCCCCCGCACCCCCTTCAGCGCGCCGTTCACATCGCTGAGGATCTGGTTCAGCGGACGGCGCGCCGCCGCATACCCGGCCTGGAACTGCGGCGGCGCCGTACTCCCACACCCCGCGAGAACGGCCAGGCAGAGAATCACAGCGACCGCCTTCGCCATAGATGCGCGATCCTAGCCCAGGCCGGGCTCGCCTCGCCCCCGGACGTTCGCCGCCAGGCGAACTCCCTAGGACGAAGTCGTCCCGACGACAGGAGTCGTCCCGACGACCATTCCGGCCCCGACGGTGTCGTTCGTAGCCTCGTCGATCAGGATGAAGCTGCCCGTAGTGCGGTTACGGCTGTAAGGGTCGACCAGAACCGGAGAGCTGACGCGCAAGCGCACGCGGCCGATCTGATTGAGGCCCAGCTGCCCCGCCTGCTCATGCTCGAGGGTGTTCACATCGATGCGGTGCTCGAGCGCCTCCACGATCGCGCGCGCGGAGCGGGTCGTGTGCTTGATCGCATAGCGTGCCCCCGGCTCGAGCGGTCGCTCGCCCATCCAGCAGATGTTTGCTTCGATCTCGCGCGCCGCTACCGGAGGATCCTCCGCGAGGCAGATCATGTCGCCGCGGGAGACGTCGAGCTCGTGCTCGAGCCGTAGCGTCACCGACATCGTCGGGAACGCCGCATCGATCTCGCCGTCGTAGGTATCGATCCCGGCGATTCGCGTCCGCTGGCCACCCGGCAGGACGACCACCTCGTCCCCAGGGCGGAGGACCCCGCCGGCCACCTGGCCCGCGTAGCCCCGGTAGTCGTGATGCTCGGCCGTCATCGGCCTGATCACCCACTGCACGGGGAAACGTACGTCGGCGAGGTTTCGGTCCGGCGCGATGCACACGTGCTCGAGGTGGTAGAGCAGCGGCGGGCCGCCGTACCAGGGCATCGCTGAGGATCGATCGACGACGTTGTCGCCGTGAAGCGCCGAGATCGGGATGAAGGTGATGTCGACCAGCTCGAGCCGCGCGGCCCAGTCGGTGACTTCGAAGACGAGCCGATCGAATACCTCCTCGTCGTAGTCGACGAGATCCATCTTGTTGACGCAGACGACGAGATGCGGGATCCGCAGCAGCGAGGCGATGTACACGTGGCGCCGGGTCTGCTCGCTGACGCCCTTGCGCGCGTCGATCAGCACGACCGAGAGGTCGGCGGTAGACGCGCCCGTGACCATGTTCCGCGTGTACTGCTCGTGGCCTGGTGTGTCGGCGATGATGAACTTGCGTCGCGGGGTCTGGAAGTAGCGGTAAGCGACGTCGATCGTGATTCCCTGCTCGCGCTCGGCGCGCAGACCGTCGGTGAGCAGGGCGAAGTTCACGTATCCGTCGCCGCGCCGCTCGGAGGTCTGGACGACATGGTCGAGCTGGTCGACGAGGATCTGTTTGGAGTCGAACAGCAGGCGGCCAATCAGCGTCGACTTGCCATCGTCGACCGATCCGGCAGTCGCGAAGCGGAGGAGCTCGGTCGGCTTGGTCCGTACCGCGTGACCGTTTGTGGCGGCTCCGGGAGTCACTAGAAGTACCCTTCGCGCTTGCGGTCCTCCATCGCCGCCTCGGTCACCCGGTCGTCGGCGCGCGTCTCGCCGCGCTCGGTGATCCGCGTCGCGGCGATCTCGGCGACGACGGTTTCGAGCGTGCTCGCCTCCGATCTGACCGCGCCGGTGCAGGTCATGTCCCCAACCGTCCGGTAGCGGACGCTCAGCTCGAACGGCCGCTCGTCGTCGATCAGCTCGACGTGCGGGCTGTGCGCGTAAAGCATCCCGTCGCGCTCGAACACGGGCCGCCGATGGGCGAAATAGATCGACGGCACCTCGAGGTCCTCGGCCGTGATGTAGCGCCAGACGTCCAGCTCGGTCCAATTCGAGATCGGGAACACCCGCACGTGCTCGCCGCGGTTGATTCGGCCGTTGTACAACGACCACAGCTCGGGTCGCTGACGCTTCGGGTCCCACTGACCGAAGTCATCGCGGAACGAGAACACGCGCTCCTTCGCCCGCGCTCGCTCCTCGTCGCGCCGCGCGCCACCGAACGCGGCGTCGAACCCGTGCTCCTCGATCGCGTCAAGCAACGTGACGGTCTGCAGCCGGTTGCGTGAGGCACGCGGCCCGGATTCCTCGATCGCGCGACCGGAGTCGATCGAGTCCTGCACGTGCGAAACGATCAGCCGCTCTCCCAGCTCGGCGATCCGGCGGTCGCGGAACTCGATCACCTCGGGGAAATTGTGGCCCGTGTCGACGTGCATGATCGGGAACGGAAACCGAGCCGGGCGGAACGCCTTCTCAGCCAGGCGAAGGAGCACGATCGAATCCTTGCCGCCGCTGAACAGCAGCACGGGCCGCTCGAGCTCGGCGGCGACCTCGCGGAAGACATGGATCGATTCGGCCTCAAGCGCCTCGAGCTGCGGGAGCTCGTAGCTCACGCGTGGAGTCCGCACTCGGTCTTGTCCTGGCCGGCCCACCGACCCTCGCGACCATCACCGGGCTGGGTGCACGGTGCGCAGCCGATCGACGAGTAGCCGCGATCATGCAGCGGGTGGTAGGGAAGGTCGTGCTCGTGGATGTAGCGCCAGAGGTCCTTCTCGGTCCAGTCCACGAGCGGATTGACCTTCCAGATGCCCCGCCGCTCATCGCGCTCGAACTTGCGTGCCGCCGCCCGTCCGGCCGCCTGCTCCCGGCGGATGCCGGTGATCCACGCCTCCACGCCGTCGAGCGCGGCCTCCAGCGCATCCACCTTGGCTTCGCCGCAGCAGCGCGCCGCCATCCACGGCTCGTCGGCGCTGCGCGCATCGAGAACCTCGACGTCCAGCCCGAAGCGCTGCTCGAAGGCGCGCCACGTGGACAGCGTCTCTGCGAACAGGACGCCGGTGTCGATCGTGAACACCCGCGCCGAGGGCTCGAGCTCGAGCAACATGTGGACGAGGACCGACTCCTCCTTCTGGAACGAGCAGGCCATCGTCAGCCGGGGGTGAAATCGCTCCACCGCGTAGGCGAGCACCTCTTGCGCGGAGGCGTGGTCGAGATCGGGCGTGAGGATGCGCACTAGACCGCGCACTCCCCTTCGCCGCGCTGGACTTCGAACGGCCCGCTGCGACTCCAGTCGATGAATGTGCTCATGTTCTCGAGGTTGAACTGCACCGGCAGCGTGAGGTCCTTCACCCGCGCCTCGAACTCGGCGCTCCCGACGCGATCGACGAAGGCGTTGAACTCCTCGCCTTCGGCTCGGTCGGACTCGTAGAAGCGTACCCAGCGCTCGACCGCCTCGGGTACCCGCTTGGCGGGCAGGCGTGCTTTCAGCCGCTGACCGTAGCGCACCTCGCCGCCTTCGTATGCCCCGCCGACGTGGGGGATGTACGCAGGAATCGCGTGCTCGCCCACCTTGATCGAAGCACCGTAGAACCCGATGTTGGCGATGTGGTGCTGACCGCAACCGTTCGGGCAGCCGCTCATCTTGACGTGAATGCGACGCGTCATCTCGTCATCCAGATGCATTTGCACGAGACGTTCCTGAACTGCCTGGTTGAGTCCCATCGAGCTGGTGATGCCGAGCTTGCACGAGTCCGTGCCGGGGCAGCTGACCACGTCGGTGATCTCGTCCGCGCCGGCGTCGCCGAGGCCGAGTCCGCTGAGCGCGCTCCACACCGAGTAAACGGACTCGTCGCGAACCCAGCGCAGGACGATGTTCTGCTGAACGGTCGTGCGGGCATAGCCGCCGGTGTGCTCGCGCATGACCTGGGCGAGGCCGCGAAGCTGCTCGGGAGCGAGATCACCGCGCCGGATCTTGACCTCGACGGTTGAGAAGCCCGGCTGGCGCTGGGGGGCGACGTTCGCCTCGAGGAAGCGAGCGAACTCGTGGCCGTCCCCGTTCGGACTGCGCGGGGCGCTCGGGCGGGCGGGTGCGTCCGCCTGCTCGTCGTACTCGAACAGTATGTCGTCGACCGAGAAGTCTCGCTCGCCAACCCAGTCGCCCTCGAGCTCGGTTTCGACCTGCTCGCGGAAGGCCTCGATACCGATCTTGTCGACCAAGACCTTGATCCGCGCCCGAGCACGATTGACGCGCAGCCAGTCCTGACGGTCGAAGATCCGGAAGCAGGCCTCCGCCACCTTCAGGTAGTCGCCGTTGTCGAGCTCGACGAACTCGTACAGCGTCGGGGCGATCCGCGGCATGATCGAGGTGCCTCCGCCAACCCGTATCTCGACGCCGCGGACGCCGTCCTCCCGCAGCCGCGGGACGAAGGAGATGTCGTGGATGCGCGTGATCGCGTTGTCGTCGTCGGTCGCGGTGAACGCGGTCTTGATCTTCCGCGGCATCGCCTGCGTCGTCGGATGGCGGACGAAGTAGCGCACGTAGGCGCCGGCGTAGGGGGTGATGTCGAACAGCTCGTTTTCCAGCACCCCGGCGCGCGGGTCGCCGGTGACGTTCCTGACCGTATTGCCGCAGCCCTCGCGCGAAGAGAGCCCCGCCTCGCCGAGCTCGCGGATCAGCTTCGCGGCATCGGGCAGTGGAATGTGGTGCATCTGAATGTTCTGCCGCGTCGTGACGTGTCCCTTGCGCAGCGGCACGTACTTCTCGATCACGTCGGCGAACGCGTCGAGTTGGTCGGGCGTGATGCCGCCGAACGGGAGCTTCACCCGGACCATCTGCACGTCCGGCTGGCGCTGACCGTAGACGCCCTGCTTGAGCCGGAACTTGATGAAGTCGGTCTCCTCGACACCGCCGCCGAGGAAGCGAGTCGATTCGGTGTCGAAGTCGTCGAATTCGCGCTGCAGAACCGGGATCACGTACCCGGGGACGTCCTCGATCAGCTCGGGGTTCTCGAGCGAGCCGGTACGGCCCGGTGATCCACCGGTCGCGGTGCTGTCAAGCGATGCTGGCTCCATCGAGGTCCTTCCTGTCGTAGCGGACGGCAGGTTCATGCGGGCCGACAATGTACCAAAAGCCTATCCGGTTACCGGTTATTCGCCCCGGTGGGGTCGATCGGGGCGCGGCTGGGCTGGTCGCGCGGGGCCGGGCTGGGCGCGGGCGGCAGGCGGGCGTGGCAGGCGGGCGCGGGCGGCAGGCGGGCGCGGGCGGCGGGCGCGGGCGACAGGCGGGCGCGGGCGGCAGGCGGGCGCGGGCGGAGTCAGCTCCAGGGAAGCGGCGGCGCCGGCTGGCGCGCCACGCCCTCGTGCAACGCCGCGGTGAGCCACGGACTCGGGCGCGCGGCCGGCGCGACGCGGACCGGCGCCGTCTCGCGCATGAAGCGCTCAACCGCCGCGACCACCGCCGCCGCTTCGTCCGGCGACACGTTCGGGGCGACGATCGAAAGCTTCGGCCGACGGTTCATGCCGCGGAGGGTAGCGGGATGGGCGCTCGCCACAGCGGGCCAAATTCGGCCAAAGCAAAGGGGTGATGCGCGTTAAGCCGCGTATAGCGGCTGGACGCGCATCACCCCGGGTCCGGCCCCACTCCCCGGCTATCGTCTCGCCCGGAATGCCGTTCCTGCCCGTCCTCGGCCACGACGCCGTGCTCGCCGCCGTCTCACCGGCACAGGCGATCGAGCGCGTAAGAGCCGCGTTCCTTGCCTTCCATCGGGGCGATTGGACGATGCCCGCGAAGGTGTACCTCGACAGCCCGCCGTTCGGCGACTTCAGGGCGATGCCGGCGCGCGGCGACGGCATCGCGTTGCTCAAGTGGGTGACCTCGTTCCCCGGCAATCCGGCCCGCGGACTGCCCACGGTCACCGGGGTCATCTGCGTCTCCGACGCGACCACCGGGGAGCCGCTGCTGCTGCTCGACGCCCGTTCGGTCACCGCCCTCAGAACGGGCGCGGTGGCGGCTGTGGCGGCGCAGGCACTCGCCGGCGCGGAGGCCCGCACGGTCGGGATCGTCGGCTGCGGCCTGCACGGCGCCTGGGCGGCGCGCTGCCTGGTGGCCGCGGGCTACGGACCGGGTGTCTGCCACGACCCGAGGCCGGAGGCTGCGGCGGAGCTCGCGGCGGAGCTCGGATGGCGAGCGGGCGGTCACCCGGATGCAGTCCGGAACGACATCGTCTGCTGCGTGACCCCGGGGTCGGTGACAGTCGTCGAGGCAGGCGACCTCCGCCCCGGCCTCCATCTCAACATGCTCGGAGCCGACAGCCACGGCAAGGCGGAGGCGACGCTCGGTGCGGTCGCCTCGTGCGCGCTCTTCTGCGACGAGTGGGAGCAGGCCTCACACGGCGGCGAGCTCGCCGGCGCGGTGCAGGCGGGCCTCGTCACGCGCGATCAGGTGACGGAGCTCGGCGCGGTGCTCGCCGGTCAAGCGCCCGGGCGGCCCGGACCCGAGTCGGTCACCCTTTTCGACTCGACCGGGCTCGCGATCCAGGACCTGGCGATCGCCACGGCGGTGCTCGAAGCATGGCGGGCCGGGGTGGTCACGGGGCAGACGGTGGAGCTCTAGGGCCAAACACGGCTTCGCCCGGGACGGCGGTTATCGGTCGAGGCGCGACCGCGCGTTCGAGGATCAGGCGGAAGCCGTGGACATCGAGCTCGCGCACGGGCCGGAAGCCGGGGAGCGCCGCGGCCACGCCGGCGGGCACTGGCTCGGGATTCAGCGCGCGCTGATGCGGTCCACGGGCCGGCTCGATCGCCAGCCAGACGGCGTTCGCGCGGACAGAGGGCGCGGGGTCACGGCCGAGGTAGGTCCGCACCACGGGGGCGTCTCCGGCGTCGGTCGCGACCACCGCGGCGAGCGGATCCGCCGACGCCATCCGCGCGACCGCCGTGCGCCAGTCGAGCTGCTCGTAGCGCCAGTTGGTAGCGATCCAGACCGAGGTCAACACGCACAGGGCCAGGTACACGGCCAGCGGCGCCGCTCGTGCGCGCACCAGCCCCAGCGCCACGAATCCGGCCGACAATGGGAGCACCGCGACGAGATTACGAGCATAGAAGCGATCCTCGATCCCGAGCACCGCGATCGCCAGCGGCACACCGAACGCAAGCACGGCGAGCACGAGCAGCGGGCGCGCCTCGCGGCGGCGAACCGCGAGCACCGCACCCGCTACCGCGCCGAGGACGGCGAGCGCGAGCCCGGCCCCTTCGAGCCAGGTCCTGGGCACGTTCGGGCCCATGGCGAACTGACGCACCGTCGCCTCCAAGCGTGAGCCGAGCGGGATCCCGGCGATGAAGGCCGCATCCTCGCTGCCGTTCTGATGCGCCACCAGCGGGATCAGCGGCGCCACGCAGACGGCGATCGCGAGGCAACAAACCAGCGTCGCGCGGCGGGCGTCCCTGAGCACGACGAACAGGATCACCGCCTCTCCGGCGATCAGGAAGGCGCCGAAGTAATGCGTCCACAGGCAGGCGACCGACGCAGCGACCCAAGCCGCGTACCGCCACCGCGTGGCGCGTTCGAGCAGCGCCGAGAATCCCCACAGCGACAGCAGCCCGGTCAGCACCAAAAGGCCGTAGCTGCGCGCGTCGGTGGCAAAGCCGACCAGGCCGGGGTTGACGGCGACGATCGCCGCGGCGGCGAGGGCGCCGCGCACTCCGATCAGCCGCCGCAGCGCGAGGTACGCAGCCGGCACCGCAGCGATCAGCGCCAGCGCCGAGGGCAGCCTCATCGCCGCGGCACTGCGGCTCCCGGCGAGGTCGGTGGACAGCTTGGCCAGCAGGTAGTACAGCGGCGGCGTCGACTCCGTCGCGCGAACACCCCGCCAGATCCCGCCAATGGTGTGCGCACCGAGGATGTCGCGCGTGTAGATCTCGTCGAGCCACAGGCTCTGATGCCCGAGGAAGGGCAGCGTGAGCAGAGCGGCCGCGGTGCTCGCAACCGCGAGGCAGGCCCAGATCAGGCGGCGGTCGGCCGCCCAGCGATCAGAGCGGAATGTTCCCGTGCTTGCGCTTCGGGCCGGGCTCGCGCTTGGTCTGCAACGTCTCCAGCGCGGCGATGATCTTGGGCCGGGTCTCGTGCGGGACGATCACGTCGTCGATGTAGCCGCGCTCGGCCGCGGCGTAGGGGCTGGCGAAGTGAGAGCGGTAGTCGTCGATCAGCTTCTGGCGGCGATCGTCGGGGGTCGGCGAGGCGGCGATGTCGCGGCGATAGATGATGTTGACTGCGCCCTCGGGTCCCATCACCGCGACCTCGGCGGTCGGCCAGGCGAAATTGAAGTCGGACCCGAGGTGCTTGGAGGACATCACGTCGTAGGCGCCGCCATAAGCCTTGCGGGTGATGATCGTGATCTTGGGCACGGTCGCCTCGCAGAACGCGTAGAGCAGCTTCGAACCGTGACGGATGATGCCGCCCCACTCCTGGACCGTCCCTGGCAGGAAACCGGGCACGTCACAGAAGGTGATGAGCGGGATGTTGTACGCATCGCAGGTGCGAACGAACCGCGCACCCTTGACCGAGGACTCGATGTCGAGCACGCCGGCGAGCTGCGCGGGCTGGTTGCCCACCACGCCGACGGCGTGACCGTTGAGGCGCGAGAAACCGCACACAATGTTCTTCGCATAGTGCTCGTGAACCTCGAAGAACTCACCATCGTCGACGGTCAAGCGGATCACGTCCCGCATGTCGTACGGCTTGTTCGGATTCGCTGGGACTACATGATCGAGCTGCTCGTCCATCCGGAACTCGTTGTCTGACGGCGCAACTCGCGGCGGCGTCTCGAGGTTGTTCTGGGGCAGGAACGAGAGCAGGTAGCGGGTGTCCTCCAGGCACGCGTCCTCGTCGTCGGAGGCGAAGTGCGCGACGCCCGACTTCGTGTTGTGGGTCATTGCGCCGCCGAGCTCCTCGAACGTCGTCTCCTCACCGGTGACGGTCTTGATCACCTCGGGGCCGGTGATGAACATGTGCGAGGTGCCCTTGACCATGAAGATGAAGTCGGTTATCGCCGGCGAGTAGACGGCGCCGCCCGCGCACGGGCCCATGATCAGGCTGATCTGGGGGATCACGCCCGAGCAGTGGACGTTGCGGTAGAAGACCTCGCCGTAGGCACCGAGTGAGACGACGCCCTCCTGGATGCGAGCGCCGCCGGAGTCGTTGATGCCGATCACCGGACACCCGATCTTGGCGGCGAGGTCCATGACCTTGCACATCTTCTCCGCCATCACCTCGCCGAGCGAGCCGCCGATGACGGTGAAGTCCTGGCTGAACACGCACACGCGTCGCCCGTCGATCGTTCCGTGACCGGTCACGACGGCGTCGCCCCACGGCCGGTTCTTCTGCATCCCGAAGTCTGTCGTCCGGTGGCGCATGAACGCGTCGAGCTCCTGGAACGTCCCTGGGTCCAGCAGCTTCTCCACCCTCTCGCGGGCCGTGTACTTGCCCTTGGTGTGCTGCTTCTCGACCGCGTCCTCCGAGGCGCCGTTGGCCGCCTGCCGGCGCAGCGCCTCCAGGTGGGCCAGCTTCTGCTCGTAGGTCTCGGGTGCCTTGGATCGCATAGGCGGGGACTTTAACGCGCCGGACCCGCCCGGTAACGTATGCCACTCGATGCCCGACGAGCGGTTGACCAGCTGGGGCTGGGCCGGCCTCGGGCTGGCAGGCTCAACCGCGATGACGGCGGTTGGCCCCGGTCTGACCGGGGCAACGTCCGCCGGCTGGTGGTTCACGCTCCACTTGCCGCCCGGTCACGCGGCCGACGTGGCGGTCTTCTACGCCGGTATGGCGGCCCTGTGCGTCGCCTGGCTAGGCCTCGGGCGAGACCTCGGAAGCGCCCCGCGCATGAGGCCTTCGCGGCTCGTGCTGATCGGCGCGCTGTGGTGCGTGCCGTTGCTCGCCGGGCCGCCTCTGTTCAGCCGCGACGTGTACAGCTACCTGGCTCAGGGGGAGATCCTGCATCTCGGTCTGAACCCCTACCACTACGGCCCGGACGTCCTCGCTCGGTTCGGCCAGACCCATCTGCTCGCCAGCGTCTCGCCCTTCTGGCGGACGACGACGTCTCCATACGGCCCCCTCTTCAACGGGCTCGCGAGCCTGGTCATCGGCGCCGTCGGCTCGCACCTGGTCCTCGGCGTGCTGATCATGCGCCTACTCGAGCTGGCGGGCCTCGTCTTGGTCGCGATCTTTACGCCCCGGCTCGCGCGCGCACTTGGAGCTGACCCGGTCCGCGCTACCTGGATGGCGGTGATCAACCCTCTCGTGCTGCTCGAACTGATCGCTGCGGGGCACAACGACGCCCTCATGATCGGGCTGCTCGTGGCCGGCGTGACGCTTGCGATCGAGCGCCGTCCGCTGCTCGGGATCACGCTCTGTGCGATCGCGGCCACGGTCAAGCTTCCGGCTGCCGCCGGCATCGTCTTCATCGCCGCATCGTGGGCGCGTGCCGAGTGGGCGCAGGGCCGGCGCGAAGCGACAGGCGGCGCCACGGCGGCCGCGCGGGCGCTCTGCTTGAGCGTGGCCGCGACCGTGGCGGTGCTCGCCAGCGTCAGCGACGCGACCGGAATCGGACTCAGCTGGGTCTCGAGCGGGGTGCTCTCGACGCCCGGCAAGGTGCATCTCGCGATCACGCCGGTGACCGCAACCGGCTGGAGCCTCGCATCGCTGCTACATCTCCTGGGCCTCAGCGCGAGCTCGAGGGGGATCGAGGCGGCGCTCGGCGTGGTGGCGCTCGCACTTACCGCGCTGCTCGCGCTGGCGTTCATCCGCCGGGCGCGTTACGAGAACATGGTGCTCCTGCTCGGGGTGCTGCTGATCGTGTCCGTCTTCGCCGGCCCCGCAACATGGCCCTGGTACCTGACCTGGGGGCTCGCTCTCGTCGCATGCGTGCCGGGCACCTTGCACGCTCGCGCGCTACCGCTCGCGGTCGTGCTTGCCGCGATCCTGGTCAAGCCGGATGGCATCCTGGCGCTGCCGCTGCAGGCCGCGCCGCTCGTGCTCGCGGGGTACGTGCTCGCGGCCGGCGTCGCCTGGCGATACCGTGGCCGGCGACGCGGCGACCCGGCGCCGGGGCGGGCACGTGGTCTGTCCGCAGGCGAGCAGCCGGCGCTCACCAACTCCTGATCTATGGCAACGCACGCGCCCACGCTCGACGCCGAGCTCGACCCGGTCCCTGACGGACCCGGCCCGCGGCGCCTGAGCCGGCCGGGTCGCGCGCGGCTCCGTGACGTCGCCGTCGTCGCCGTTCCGTGCGCGATCGCCGCCCTGCTCGCGTTCTACGAGATCACCGCCCGGAGCCTGTGGCTGGACGAGGCCGCGAGCGTCGCCATCGCCTCCCAGCACGGCCTCGCGCTATGGCACGCAATGGAGCATGACGGCGGCAACATGCTGGCCTATTACGCGCTGCTGCATGTGCTGCTGAACCTCTTCGGGGACGGCACGCTGGTGATCCGGTTCTGCTCGGCGCTGGCGACCGCCGCGACCGTGGCGATCGTCTGCCTGCTCGCGCGACGCTTGTTCGACAATCGTGTCGCGTTCGCGGCAGGCCTGCTCACGGCCGTCAGCTTGCCGCTCGTCTACTGGGGCCAGGACGCGCGCAGCTATGCGCTGATGATGGCTTTCGTCGCGGCTTCGTTCCTCGCCTTCGTCAACCTCGTCGACCGCGAGCCGGACGCGCCTGCCTCGCGGTGGGCGTCGCTGGGCTATGTGGCAGCAACCGTCCTCGCGGCGTACATGAGCTTCGAGGCGGTGCTGATCGTGCCTGCCCAGCTCCTCTCACTCGTCTGGTGCCGGCGGTCCCTGCGGCCGGCCGTCTCGGCGCTCGCCGTAGCGGGCGGGTGCTGCCTGCCGCTGCTCGCGCTCGCCGAGCGCCGCGGCTCGAGCCAGCTGTTCTGGGTCCCGAAACCCAACCTCATCCAGCTGCATCAGATGGCCGAGGTGCTCCTCTCCGCCGGGTTCCAGCCCAATTTTCGCATTGCCTCGACCGGCGCTCCACTGCTCTGGCTGACGCTTGCGGTGCTCGCGGCTGCGGCGGTGACGATCAGCGTCCGCTCCTTCGCCGACCGTGGCGATCGCCGCGCGTCCTGGCCCCGGGTACTGGTGCTCTGCTGGCTTGTGCTGCCCGTCGGGCTCAGCCTGCTCGAGTCCGTGTTGATCCAGCCGATCACCCTGCCTCGCGCCGCACTGATCTCGCTCCCTGCCGTTTCCGTGCTGCTCGCCTGGGCTGCGATGGATGACCGCCTCCCCCGTTGGCTGGGGTGGTCGTCCGTCGGCGTTGTGCTCGTGCTGCGAGCGCTCCAGCTCGCCCCGAGCTACGGCGTCTCCCCCGAGAATTGGCGCGCCGCGACCACCCACGTGCTCGGCCGGGCACGGCCCGGTGACTGCATCGTCTTCTATCCCCTGGATGGTCGCCAGGCGTTCGACTACTACGTCGGCGCGCATTCCGCCGCCGCGGCGCGCGCGCCTCGGTCCTTGCTCCCGGCCGTCCCGTGGAGCGACGTCAGGCCGTACGTCGAGGACTACGTGTCTCCGTCCAGCGCGAGGCTGTCACTGATCGAAGCAAGCTGTCCCCGGTTGTGGTTCGTCTCGAGCCACAGCGGCCAGAAGCACGGCCCCCCCGCATCGCGCTACGACTACACGCGCTGGAATGCGCTGGTCGGCTCACTGACCGCCGGCTACGCACGGCACGAGACCGCAACGTTCGGCTGGGCGAGCGCCGTGCGGGTCGAGCTCTTCACGCGCTGAGAAGCCGCGGGTCGATTACGGCCGCAGCGTGGTTCCAACGTACGACATCGCGCTCGTGAGCACGAGCAACACGACGCTCGCGCCGATCAGCCACGAGAACGCCCTGCCCTTGAGGCGGTAGGCGAGGACCAAGACCACCGGGAAGGCGGTGATCAGCATGCGCGGGTTGGGGGGCACGTTCTCCGAGGTCACCACCAGAAGCGAGATTCCGAACGTCCACACGAGGGCAGGCACTGAGATGCGAGGGCGCGTCTTCACCAGCAGGATGAGCCCGGCGATCAGGACGAAAGCACCGAGCAGGCCGGCGACGTAATTGGCGTTGACCTCGTGAAAGCCGGCGAGCACCTCGTCGGCCAAGCGGATCACCAAGGTGACCAGGGCCAGCGGATTGGTCTTCTCGCTCCACTCGTGATGCTGCGCGTAGTAGGTGGCAAACGGAGAGCCGGTCCACGCCCACAGGAAGGCGCCGAAAGCAACGATTCCGGCGGGAGCCAGCAGCGGTGCGATCAATGCCTTACGGGCTTCCCGGTCAGACCATCCGCGCCGGCGGATCTCGATCAGCGCGGCGGCGGCGCACGCCGGGATGATCGCGATGGCCGTAGGCCCGACGGCCGTCGCAAACCCGGCGAGCACGCCTGCCAGCAGCCAGCGGCGACGCTCGAGGGCCAGCAGGCAGCCGGCGATCAGCGGGAGCATGATCCCCTCCGAGTAGACCATCGAAAAGACGATCGAGCCGGGGAAGAAGCAGAACAGCACGACGGCCCGCCGGCCCGCCTCCTCGCCCCACCAGCCGGCGCTCAGGCGCTGGATGAGCACGGTCGCGATGAATCCGCCGACCCCGGATATGAGCACTCCCGCGAGGAAGATCGAGCACCAGAGCGTGTGCTGGACGAGCCACATCAGCAACGGGTACAGCGGGAAGAACCCGAGCGTCGTCTGGATGTGCGCGACATGGCCGGGGTACCCGAGTCCCGCGAGCCTCCAGTACCACTGGCCATCCCAGTTGTAGAGCTCCGCCCTGACCGACCAATCCCGCAGCGGTGAGTTCGCGACCGCCACCAGGAGATAGAGGGCGCGTGAGGCGACGTAGATGACGGCCGCCCAGCGCAGTCGCTCGAGCGCCGGCACGAGGCGCTCGAAATGCCACCGCCGGCGAGGTCGCGACCGGGGCACGGCATGCCGAGGCGCCGTCACGTGGGCGCCGGCCCGGACCCCTTCGCCCGGGGGCTCCAGCGTCTCCGGTGCCGTGTCCACTGACATCGGCTGCATTCTAGGTGTGCGGCCCTTTGGATTTCCTTTACGCGAAGAGTCGTCTTCGCTTGCAGAACCCGAACTGGCCCAGTTGCTAGCTGCGCGAGAACGGGCGGCGGTGAGCTGCGCCGAGCCGATCGAGGACACCCACGAGCACTCCGGCAGGGTCGATCGAGGGGTCCGCCGCGGCCGCTTGCGCAGGCTCGGCCGCTCGCTGAGGCTCGGCCCTGGCCTGCACCGCGGGCAGCGGTTCGATCTCGCCGTCGGGCGCCGGCGGCGGGTCCGGTGACGCGGCGCGCTTCCCGCCGAGCCACCCTCGCAGGCGTCCCAGCAAGCCGTGCCGACGGGCCGCCGCCGGGGGCAACCGTGCCGGTGCGGGTGGGGCGGGCGCGGGAGGATCCGGTTCCTGCACATCGGCCGGTCCGGGCGGCGCGGCCTGAACCGCTCGCGCGGTCAAGGTCACCCGCGTTCCCCACCCAGACGGCTCGATCCGCACCGTGCCGCTCGCGCGCTCGCCCTCCCAGGCTACGGCGGTTTCTGGATCGAGCCTGGTGATCCGAATCTCGCCAAAGGGCTCCGCCAGATGGCCGGCGAGTGACGACTCGTCGCTCAGCTCGGCCCACAGCTCAGGCGGGGACTTGACCAGGGTTCGGCTTGCTTCGTGCTCGGTCATCGAGGTGGGGTTTCGAGCGGCCCGGCGCGACTCCTTCCTGGGAATCTTGAAGTGCCGCCCCCGGGGCCGAAGGGGCCTATGAGCGGGCGAACCGACGCGGGCAGGCGGGCCGCCGTACCTCCCCGGGGGGTTGGTTAGCAGAAGTTGACAACGGAATATTGGGACTGGAGGGCCGAAATGGTCGACCGTGAGGGCGCAAAGCCCTGCGAGCGGGGTCGTTGTTGGGACCTGGTCGAGCAACTGCCCACACAGGGCACTTTCTCGACCAGGTCCCCGTCTTCGTTGAAAGAGAGGGCATCGACGCGGCGCGAGGCCCCCTGCCGGTTGTCACTTGTTGACAATCCGGCCGGCTTACGCGACGGCCTCATCGACGGGGGTGTTCAGCACGGCACCGGGATTCGCGGCCTGGGTCTGTCCGCTGCGGCGCGCCCGTTCCCTCCCCTCGCGGCGGACAAGATCGAGCGCGTGCGTCGCGATTGGCCGGTGTCGCGGTCAACCACGACCGTCACAAAGATCCATCGCCTGCCACCAACGACAACCACCCGCCCCAGCCCCAACAACCCAGCCCACGCCCTCATCCACACCCGATCACATCGCCCACCGAACCAGCAGAAGCGCCGAGTTTCACTTGCAGCCGAGAACATCCATGGCGCGCACGGACCCGGGCTCAGGCCTGGACGGTCATCAGGTAGACCGTGATCACGACCAGCAGGCTCATGCCGGCGCCGACGGCCGCCACCCGCCGCACGAGCGATTCGTACTCGGCGCTCCACTTCACCGCGCCGGACCCAGCGGCCGCGACGTCGCGCTCCGCGAGATCGCCGAGTCGAGCTTCGCTGCGGACCATGAAAGCGCCTTCGATCGCTCCCAGCACGAGTGAGACGCCCACCCCCCACTCCACGTAGAACGCCTTCCACTGGTGCAGGTGAGACGCCAGGTAGATGCCGGCGAGCAGGACCACGCCAAGGCCGGGGCTGATCAGACGCCGGCCGATCACGGCCTGCATTCGATGAAACCAGGGCATCGCCCGGGGGTCGAGGCGCGCACCGACAGCCCCAAACAGCGGATAGGCGAACGTGACCCCGAACGCTGCCACGACGGCGACAATGTGCACGGCGAGGACTACCTGCCAGAACATGACTGCGGTGACGGGCATGGGCGCGGGAAACCTACCCGATCAAGGCCGCCGCAGGCTACAGCGCTTCGCGATACTCCCCGAACACGTCGCCCACCGCGGCGCATACCTCGCCCAGCGAGCAGCGATCCTTCAACGCCTGCCGGATCGGCCCCAGCAGGTTCTCGGTGCCGCGCGCGGACTCACGCACGGCCTCGAGTCGTCGCTGCACGAGCTCCTGGTCACGGTCGGCCTTGAACGCACTGAGCCGGGTCACCTGGTCGCGCTCGGACTCCGGATCGACGCGGAGGATATCCTCGATCTCGGGTGTGTCCTCGACGTACTTGTTGACGCCGACGACGATGTCCTGCCCGGTGCGGTAGCGCTCGTGGTAGCCGAACGCCGACTCCTCGATCTCGTTCTTCATGAAGGCGATCGCGTGAACGGAGCCGCCGAGCTCGTCGACCTTGGCGATCAGCTCGAGTGCCCGCGTCTCGATCTCGTCGGTCAGCGCCTCGATGAAGTACGAGCCGGCGAACGGGTCGACGGTGTCGGCCGCACCCGATTCGTGGGCGATGATCTGCTGCGTGCGCAGCGCGAGCTTCGCGGCGCGCTCGCTCGGCAGCGCGAGCGCCTCGTCGAAGCCGTTCGTGTGCAGCGACTGCGTGCCGCCGCAGACGGCGGCGAACCCCTGCAGCGCCACGCGAACGATGTTGTTCTGAGGCTGCTGCGCGGTGAGCGTCACGCCACCGGTCTGGGTGTGGAAGCGAAGCCGCCACGAGCGTTCGTCCTTCGCGCCGAAGCGCTCGCGCATGATCTTGGCCCACATCCTGCGGGCGGCGCGGAACTTCGCGATCTCCTGAAAGACGTTGTTGTGTCCGTTGAAGAAGAACGCGAGACGGGGCGCGAACTCGTCCACCGCCAGTCCGGCGTCGAGCGCCGCCTGCACATACGCAATCCCGTTCGCCAGCGTAAACGCCACCTCCTGAGCTGCGGAGCACCCCTTCTCGCGGAAGTGGTAGCCCGAGATCGAGATCGTGTTCCACTTCGGCACGCGCTCATGGCAATAGGCGAACAGGTCGGTGGTGAGCCGGATCGCGCCCTCCGGCGGATAGATGAAGTTGCCCCGCGCGATGTACTCCTTGAGGATGTCGTTCTGGGTCGTGCCCCGGAGCTGCTCGGACGGGACGGCCTGCTCTTCGCCGACGAGCTCGTAGAGGAGGAGGAGCATCGCGGCCGGGGCGTTGATCGTCATCGAGGTCGAGATCTTGTCGAGCGGAATCCCGTCGAAGGCCGTGCGCATGTCGTCGATCGTGTCGATCGCGACGCCGGTGCGACCAACCTCGCCGAGGCAGCGGGGGTGGTCGGAGTCGAGGCCGAGCTGTGTCGGCAGGTCGAAGGCCATCGAAAGCCCGGTCGAGCCGCGGGAGAGCAGGTATCGGTAGCGCTCGTTGGACTCCTTCGCGCTCGCGTAGCCGGCGTACTGGCGCATCGTCCAAAGCTGCTTGCGGTACATCTCGCGATGCACGCCGCGGGTGTACGGGTACTCGCCTGGCTCGCCCAGCTCGAGCGAATCCGGCAGGTCCTGCTCGGTATAGAGCGGCGCGACCTCGATCCCCGAATCGGTGAACCGGTGCTCTGCGTCCGGTCCGGTAATCGGAGCAATGGTCCGGTGCTCGGGAGTGGTCGCCATCCGCCGTGGAGGTTACCCGCGGTCGAGCGGTCTGACCAGGAAGGTTGCGTGGAGCGGACCGCCGTGCTCCTCCAGCGTCTCGAAACCGCTCGCTTGCAACATCCCGCGCACGGCGCTACGGGTGAGTCCCCACCACCAGGTGCCGTAGGCCTCCGCCGGGTCGAACGCGTTCGACAGACCGGCGGCGCTCACGCCAGGTCGCGCCGAGGCGTGCAACCGGCGATCTTCGGCCGAGAGCCCGGGCAGGAACACGCACGCCTGTGAGAGGCCGGGCACTTCGGGGATCGTCTCGGTCGCCAGAATCAGCAGCTCTCCCGTGATCTGACGCAGCCGGCCAAGCGTGAGCAGCGGATTCGGCGCGTGATACAGCACCCCCGAGCACCAGACCAGATCGTGCCGACCGACCATGCCGATCACCTTCTCGTCATGGAGATCGCCCCGGATGAAGCGCACCTTCGACGAACGCCGTTTGCGCTCCGCCTCGAACCGGGCACTCGCCGGCATCAGATCGACGGCGGTCACCTCAGTGGCGCCGGTCTCCTCGGCAAGGAACGCGATCGCGCCGTCGACGCCCCACATGCAGCCGATGTCGGCGAAGGAGCGGTCACCGGCAAACCGGCGCACGAGCTCTTCGCGCGGTCGGTGGCGCCGTCCGAGCACGCGCGTGGCGCGCGCCGATGCGATCCAGGTCTTGGCGAGCAGGTTCACTGGTCCGCGGCGAGCTCGGGGCATGCTCAGCATTTTGCTACGACGCGGCCGACGGGCACGAACTCGCTTGCGGATAGCCTTCGGTATGTGAAGGTCAAGATCAGACTGTTTGCCACTCTGCGCGACCGCGCGGGCACCGACCACGTCGAGCTCGACCTCCCCGAGTCCGCGCGTGTCCGCGACGCGCTCGATCAGCTCCGAGCGATCACCAGCGACCTGAAGGTGGTGATGGCCATCAACCAGGAATATGCCGACGAGAACGCGATCCTGCGGGCCGGTGACGAGCTGGCGCTGATCCCGCCCGTTTCCGGTGGCGCGCAGGTCTACGCGCGCTTGACCGACCAGCCGATCGCGCTCGACCCCTTGCTCGAGTTCGTGCGCAGCCCCGCCGCCGGCGCCGTCGTCACGTTTCTCGGCGTGACTCGCGAGGTCGAGCTGCTCGAGTACGAGGCGTACGCCGAGATGGCCGAGCGCCAGATCGGCGAGATCGTCGCCGAGGCGCTCGACCGCCACGGTCTGTGCGCAGCGGCGTGTGAGCACCGGATCGGCACCGTGCCACTGTCAGAGGCCTCGGTCGCGGTCGCCGCGTCGGCGCCACACCGCGGCGAGGCCTTCGCCGGCGCTCGCGAGATCATCGACCGGGTCAAGGCGATGGCACCGATCTGGAAGAAAGAGTCGGGGGAATGGGTGGAGGGCAGCACACCGCAGGCGTGACGGCCGCAGTACGCCTCGATGCCTACCGTGGCGCTTGCGCCCAGCTCGGGCTGGTGCCATAAGCGATCTTCGTCGGTCGGCCGCCGCCGAACGGCACCGTCTCGATCACGCTGCGCTTCCCGCCGCAGTCGCCCGACGGAGGCGATCCTGCGATCAGCAGGGCACCGCCGGAAGGGGAGATGCCGAATGGGGCAAAGCCGTTGGCGAACTGGTGAACGACCCTGCGCGTGGCGAGGTTGACGCTCAAAGGCCAGACGACGCCACAGGCTGCGCCCTCGGCAGCGAGATGGACTCCGTCGCTCGAAAGCGCCACCGGCCAGCCGATCAGGCGCATCAGCTTGGCCGAATGACCGCCGGAGATCAGCTCGAGCTCCGACGCGCCGGAGCTGAGCGAGTGGTCGTAGAGGATTCCCTTTGGCCCCCAGAGCGGAAACTGGTTGTAGCCACGATGGGTGAGCTGCACACCGGGCCGGTCGATCGCAGCCGACCACACGTTCGGGTTGCCGTCCGGCCTCCGAACGATGTCGTAAGCAAGTTGATAAGGCGGTGTCGGCGAGAAGCTCGGCCCGCCTTGGCCGTTCAGAAACCCGGTCGCGACGGTCGTCACCTGCCTGGTCGCGACGTCGATGACCACCAGCCGCTGCCCGAACACGGATCCATTCGGATGCGGATCCACGACCGCGGCGACCAAGCTCGAATCGGGGGACCACGCGATCCCGCTGATCGCGTCGTGTGCGCTGAAGTACTCGCCGACCCGCCCGCCGCACACGGTGAAGAGCCCGAGTCCCGCAGAGTGACCGAACTCCGTCACGGCAACCATCCTCCCGTCTGGCGAGAGCTCGGGCGTAGCAGCGCGGAAGAGCCGCCGCCGTTGCCGGCCGTTCGCAGCCGCGAACCAGACCATGCCTTTCTCCCCCGAGAAGTTGGCCGCGACGTAGGCGAGTTGCTGCGTGCGCGAGCACTGGGCGCCGGCCGCTGCATCCCTCGCGCGCACCGTGCCCTGGGCCCCGCCCGCGAGTAGGAGGGCCGCGCAGAGCGACGCCGCTGCCATCAGCGTGGCCATCCACCATAGTCGTGCGAGCATCGTTCACTCTCTCCTGATCCGCGATCGCTCGGCGCACCTTATTGCAACCAGCGTAGAGGGCTCAGACTATTCTCGCTTTACGTCTTGATAGAATCGTAAAGCGATGAGCAAGCTGTCGATCAAACACCAGGTCACGATCCCAGTTCGCATCCTGCGTGAGGCGGGCCTGACTGCCGGCGATGAGGTTGTGATCAGATCGAGCGGTCAGGGTCGCATCGAGATCGAGCGAGCTGATGACCTCGTCCGCCGTTATGCCGGTAGCCTCCCGTCTGGCACGTATCCGGTCGGCTACCTCGATGAGCTACGGGGCGAATGGGGCGAGTAGCGCTCGACGCGGACGTCCTCATCGCGTTCCTTGACCCCGCCGACGCGCAGCATGAACGAGCCGTCGAGGTGCTCGGAGCGCATCTTGTCCGCGGCGATGACGTTGTGATCGCAGCAACCGTTTACGCGGAGGTGATCGTCAGGCCGCTGCAGTACGGCACCGACACCAAGGTTGATGAGTTCCTTAGGGCGATTGGCGCGAAGGTGGTCGATGTTGACCGCCCGCTCGCTCGACGAGCTGCGGAGCTTCGGGCGCGACACGCCGCGTTGCGACTTCCCGATGCACACTCGCTCGCGACCGCGCTCTCGAGCGGGGCGGAGCTCGTCACGTTCGACCGAGGCCTCCAGCGCGTCGCCGACGGCGAGTCCCAGGGCTAGGCACGTCGGCACTTCTCAGCTCGGTATCGGACGCAGTCGCGGTCGCGGTCGCGAGGTCGTTCGTGTAATCGGCAACGATGTGGCGTTGGCTTCGACACTCAGTTCCGATCGCGTGCAGACCAGACAGTCCTCGCGCATGTGCGCGAAGCCGGCGAGGCCGAGAATGAGCTGGCAAAGGGACGGGTCCGCGCCCGCGAGGCCGAACTCGGCGCCCGCCTCTACGGACTTGAACGCGCTGTGCTGGGAGCGCGGGCGCCGCTGTCGATCGCGCCTGAGGTCGGGCAGCTCCTGTACGCGCTCACATTCGCGGCAAGGCCAACGCTGATCGTCGAGTTCGGCGCCTCCCTGGGCTACTCGACGATCTATCTGGCCGGCGCGCTCCACGACCTCGGCGCCGGCTCGATCATCACGACCGAGCTGCTTGATGAGAAAGTTCAGCGAGCTTCCTCCAACCTCGCCCGCGCCGGGCTGTCTTATCTGGTCGAGATCCGCTTCGGCGATGCCGTCGACTCGCTCGCGTATCTCGACGCTGATGTCGACATGCTGTTCCTCGACGGCTCAAACGATCTCTACCTGCCGGTACTCGAACTGGTCGAGCCGCGCCTCTCCGCCGGCGCCCTGGTGATCGCCGACATGAGCCACGACGAGCCCTATCACGTCCGCTACCGCGATTACGTCAACGATCCCACGCACGGGTATCTGACGACCGAGATCCCGCTGGACGCCGGGCTCGTGATCGCGGCCCGAGCACCGGTCGACCCGGCATGAGGGACGAAGCTCACATGGGCCTACAGTGATGCACCGCTCGACACGAGAACTTCAAGCGTTAGGAGCCTGGCACGCCATGACAGACAGCGAAACGACGACGCCCATCGCGCTCGCGCGGGACGGGGGCGAGGCGCTGTGGTTCATGGGTAGCCTCGCTCTGGTCAAGGCCGATTCGCAGACAACCGCCGGCCGGGTTGCGGTGATCGAGCACGTCTCGCGCCCCCAGGAAGCGGATCGCCGCTTCACTGCCACTCTCGCGAAGATGAGTGGTTCTATGTGATCGACGGCGAGCTCACCTTCACGGTCGGACATGAGGTGATCCCTGCGCCGGCGGGCGCCTTCGTCTACGGCCCGCGCGGGATTCCTCACACTTTCCTCGTCACCTCGCCGAAGCCGGCGCGCTTCCTGCTCGTCACAGAGCCGGCGGGCTTCGAGGGCTTCATGCGCGCGCTCGCCATGCCGGCCCGAGAACTCGCGCCTCCACCGCCGCCCGATGGTCCTCCGGACATGGAGCGCGTGATGGCGGCAGCCGCCGAGTATGGGATCGAGATCCTCGGGCCGCCCGGCCTGCCGGGGACCTAGCAGGCCGGTGCTTGACGTTGTCGGTGACTGGTCGGCTTGCGGGCCCGATCACCGCCGCGTGCGAAAACGACAAGCCTCGCTTACACCCGCAAGCGATCGCCTAGGCGCGGGCCACCTCGTCCTCGGATCGCGGCGTTTGAGAAGTTGGATGAGTGAGGTCGTCGATCAGCGAACCATGAGCTGCATGATCGTCAGGTGGAGTGTCTGGGCGCGACAAGATCGTCGCGGCCGACCACGGCGATCTCGTCATTCACGAGCCTGCCTTGGTGAGCCGCAGCATCACCTTGTGCTCGTAGAAGTACGCCAAGCCGGCCGGGAAGCTCGGCGCGTGATCTGACACGGGTACGAAGCCCATCTTCAACCGCGAGACGGCCGCCTCAAATCCCGCGGTCGTGAACGATTCGATCACGTCATCGAGGGTGTATAACGGAGGCAAATCGAGTCGCGACGCGTTGCGCGCGTGCCAATCGGGCATCCCGGGGGTCGCAGCGTGAACGCCCATGACCGCGTAGTAAACCCCGCCGGGCACAAGCGACCGATGGATCGCCGCTGCATGTGCGCTGAGGTCGTGAATCAGATACAGCACCTCGTGGCTGAACGCCACATCGAACGCATGCCAGCTGCCCGGGACGGTCTCAGCCACTTCGAACACCAGCGGAAGATCGCCCGCGAGTCGGGAGGCGTCAGCGATCGCGCCCGACGCCGGGTCATACCCGCAGCCGTCCGTGATCGAGGCTTCCACGCTTGCCGGTCAGGTCGACGTCGATCGTTTCGAGCATCGCTCGCCAGATGAAGCCATGCTCGTCCTGCATCGCGGCATCCTCGGCCCCGGACTGCCAGTAGGTCTCGCTGTCGGTCGTCACTGAACTGAACTCACCCTCTTGCCTGGCGATGGTCGCATCGTGCGACACGGGCTCGCGATCAGACCTCTTCAGCTTCAGGCTACGCGATACGCGCGATCGCCAGCCGACCGCTTCCGAGGCTACTTCGTGTCGGCATAGCTCAGCCGCTGGCCAGGCTTTGCGGCCATGGAATGACTCCTCACGAGTGCCGCAATCCAATCGGCCACCAGGCGATCGGACCATCGCGGCGCGTGCCACGCCGGCAGCGTCTGGTGCGGAGTCTCCTGGAGGCGCCTGGACCGCAGTCACGAAAACGGCCCCGCGACATTACGCGCCCGCACGGTCTCAAGCTGAATGCGTGCTGGGGAGACGATCGGCATTACTGGCTCGTGCTGGCCCGGGGAGCGTGCTCGAGCTCGCCGAGGTGACCAACGAGGCCAGCTTGGAGATCCTCGCCCACCGTTATCGCCAGCTGCTTAGCTACTTCTGGGTGCTCAAAGCGACGACCAGCGCGAGTCGACGCCACGGCAAACCGTGATGAGCTGCCCCCGGGGCGTCGGATTCGAGGCGCCGGCGCCTGAACCCCGCGATCGTCACGTGGTCGCGATCGAACCGAGCGACGTGGTGGTCCGGGCAACGCCCGCCGGGTCTGGCGCCTGCCCTCCGTGCCAGCGCTGGGGCGTCGCACGGGCCGAGCACCGCCGGCCACCAGTTCACGCTTCGGGCGGGCTGATCTCTACGGAGCGTCCAAGAAGCTGTGTAGAGCATGATCGACCGAGATCGTCACTTGCAGAAAGGAACACGTCCACTGAGCGACCGATCTCCACGGACCGTCGGAGACGACAGCGGGTGGCCGCACGCGTTCAGTGCCAGCACGGAGGTGGTGAACGGTGTGCGCCGCTACGGTGGCCGTACGACAACACCGTCGACGTGAAGTGCACCAGCTACGAGCCCAACGGCGTTGTTTACTGGGGCGGCCTGGTCAGCCAGGGTACCTACAAAGGCGAGTATGAGTTCGGCCGGATCTCGAGCGGGGGCCCGAACGTCGGCACCTTCATCGGCGAGCTCACCACCAATACACTCACGTGTTACAACGGCAGCAACCGCGACATCGCCGGACCGCCCGAGCCGATCCTCGCCCCGAAGATCATTGTCGGCAGCACGCCTGGACAGCCGCAGCCGTGACATGTGTTTGCCGGGACCGGGGTAGTCGCAGCCGATCCCGGCACGCGCAGCGCCACATTGATGGCTCAACCCCCACGGATGTGCTCGTGAACGCGCTGTGTCGGGGCGTTCCGTGTCTCCTAGTTAGGTACATGGTCTTCGCCTATCGGGAGACCAAGAACGCCAAGCGCTCGGTGTTCCTGATCTTCAATTACCGCGCCGGGGTGTGGTACCCGCTCGTGCTCGCCCCTGGGCTGGGTGACGCGAAGCACGCCCAGCGCGATGTCGACGGTGTGCGCTCTCCGGGGCCGGGAAGCACGTGGAGGACACCCACACCTCGTCGAAGCGGTCCGCGCCGATCCGGCGACGTCGTTCGAGAACCGCCGCGATTCCGTCGGGAGGAGGGTCGGGAATCAGGGTGCGCAAACCGGAAAGGATACCTCCCGTGTCGTCGCCGCGTGGGCGCATCTGACGGCGTCACCAACCTCCGCTACGGCGCTCTGAAATAAGGTCAGGCGGTTGCTTGCCGCCGGGCGCGCCGATCGCGATCGGGGACGCCTCCTCGCCTTGCGCGGCTGGCAAGGCCTCCGTCGCAGACCTCGATCGATCAGCGCGCGCCGGCTAGGCCTGCGACTCCATCCGCCACGCCATGTCCCAGAACGCGAGCTCGTGCCGGCTCGACTGGAGGAACGCTTCGAGCATTCGTGCGCGGCCGGCGTCGTCGAGCCCGAGCGCGAGCTCGTCGGTGAGGGCTCGGCACCAGCCGGCCTGGGCGGTGAACTCCGCGCTCGCGTAGGTTTCGATCCAGGCGGCGTACGGATTGCCTGCGGCCCTAGGCGCGAGGGCTCGGCCGACCTCGGCGTATCCCCACATGCAGGGCAGCAGCGCCGCCACGAGCTCGGCGAAATCGCCGAGCGCCGCGGCGCGCAACAGGAAGTCCGTGTACGCGCGGGTGGTGGCGGTGGCCCGCTCGTACTCGAGCTCTTCGGTGGTGACCTCCCAATGGGCGGCGAACTCCCGGTGCATCTGCATCTCGCTTCCGAGCGTCGCCTCGGCGAGCTCGGCGAAGCGGCGCATCCACGCGAGCTTGGGAGCCCGCGCGCAGGCAAGCGGGAGCAACCGCGCGTACTCGATCAAATAGACGTAGTCCTGACGCACGAAGTGCCGGAAGCGCTCGACCTCGAGCGTCCCGTCGGCGATGCCCTGTACGAACGGGTGCGCGTGCTGCGCCTCCCAGATGCCGCCCGCCATTGCTCGGAGCTCGTCCGAGTAGCGCCCGCCGGCACCCAAGACGCTCACCGCGTGCCCCCGGCGACGGCCGGCGCGGTCGTCTGCGCCAGCTCCGGCGCGATCTGCTCGTTCAGGCGTTCCACGAATCGTGCTGCGGCCATCACTCCTCCTGGTCTCGGGACGACGGATGCTAGACATGCATCGGCTCCGTACCCGCCGGGCGCTCGACGGGCTGGACGGGTAGATTGCCTGGATGCCCACATGTCTGGTGACGGGTGGGGCCGGCTTCCTCGGCTCTCACTTGTGCGAAGAGCTCCTACGCAGGGGCCACCGAGTGATCTGCGTCGATAACTTCGAGACCGGGTCGCTTGTCAACATCGAGCACATCCGCACCGACGCCTTCGTCACCCTCAGCGTCGACATCATCGATCCGTACTTCGTCGACGAGCAGATCGACTTCGTCTACCACCTCGCCTCGCCGGCGTCGCCGATCGACTACCTCCGACTGCCCCTGCACACGCTCAAGGTCGGCTCCTACGGGACCCATCACACGCTCGGGCTGGCGAAGAAGCACCGCGCGCGTTTCCTGACCGCCTCGACCAGCGAGGTCTACGGAGACCCGCAGGTCCATCCCCAGCCCGAGAGCTACTGGGGTCACGTCAACCCGATCGGCCCGCGCGGTGTCTACGACGAGGCCAAGCGCTACGCCGAGGCGCTGACGATGGCCTACCACCGCCAGCAGGGCGTCGATACCGCGATCGTGCGGATCTTCAACTCGATTCTCGCCGACGAGCAGGTGCTCTACGATGACGGCCGCGAGCTGCGTCGTGAGAAGGTCTCGGACCTCGCTGCGCGACTGGCACGGTACGCCGTCGCCGCCGGCTACGTGCCGAAGGCGCGCCCGCGAGCGACCGGCGTCGCGCTCCTCGACGCCGGCTTCTCGCCGGCGATGGAGTATCCGCTCGACCACGTCAGCGTGCCTGCGTTCGCAGCCGGGGGCCGGATGGTCTCGGCGCCCGCCACAGCACTGATCGCCCATCCGACCGACGAGCGCTGCTACGAGATCCGCACTCGCTACGGACGCTCGGTGCGCGTCACCGGGCACCACTCCGTCTTCGTCGAGGGCGAGGAAGGCGAGCCGGTTGCCAAACCGGCGGAGGAGCTCCAGATAGGAGACCGGATCGCGATCGCGCGGCGCATCGACGTGCCCGAGCGCGACCGCCGCTGGGTCAGCATGATCGAGGCCTGGCGCTGGGGCGAGCGCGACCCATGGGACCTGACGGTCGAGGCACCGGGGTTGGGCGAGCTGGCGTGGGCGCGGCGGTTCGATCTGTTCGGACTGCTTGTGTCCAAGCGCCGCAACGCGGGACCGCACTGGCGAAATGGAGCGTGGACGAAGATCATCCGGATGCGGCAGTCCGATCGCATCCCCCTGCCGTGTCTCCGGTACGCCGGCATCGAGATGCCTGCGGATGCGAAGGTCAGGATGCGAGTCGCGGAGCGGAGCGTGCCGATGCCGGCGCGCATCGAGATCACAGACGAGGTGCTGTGGCTGCTCGGCCTGTGGGTCGCGGAGGGGTCGTGGCACGAGAGCGGCGGGAATGCGTTCCTCACGCTCTCCTGCGACGACGAGCTCCTTGCGCGTGCCTCGGCGATCATCGAGCGCGCGTTCGGTCTGCACGTGGTCCATGCGCCCGCCAGCGCTGCCCGCGCGGCGTCGATCTTCATCCACTCGAAGCTGCTGCTCGGAGTGATGGACTTCGTGGGGTTCGGGAAGAACCGCAAGCGCATTCCGGGTTGGATCCTCGGTCTGCCGCTGGCCCGGCTGAAGTGGTTCATCGAGGGCTATCGGGAGGGCGATGGGGTGCATTCGGTGGCCAAGCTCGAGCAGGGCATCCGGCATACGTTCACGACCGTGCACGACGAGCTCAAGGACGACCTCATGGTCGCGCTCGCGCGCTTCGGGATCGTGCCGTCCGTTGGCCGCCACGAATCCCGCATCAAAGAGAAGACCGGCGACCGCAAGTACCCCTTCTGGCTCCTCACCGTGAGCAATGTATCTCCCTGGAGTCCGCTCAACTGGGACCGGGGCGTCGAGCAAGAATTGCACGCCCGCACCACAGGCGACCTCGTCTGGGCCCCGATCCGTGCGATCGAAGAGATCCCCGCCACCGAGCTCGTCTACGACTTCTCGGTACCGGGCCTCGAGAACTTCTGGGCCGGCACCGGCGTGCTCGCAAAAAATACCTACGGCCCTCGAATGAGACCCCACGACGGCCGCGCGATCCCGACCTTCCTTCGCCAGGCGCTCCAGAACCGTGCGATCACAGTGTTCGGCGACGGCTCGCAGACCCGTTCGTTCTGCTACGTCGACGACCTCATCCGCGGGATCATCGCGCTCGCTGAGTCCGGCCACCATAACCCGGTCAACATCGGCAACCCGAACGAGTTCACGTTGCTCGAGCTCGCCCAGACCGTCCTCGAGGTGACCGGCTCGAGCTCGGAGATCGTCTACGAGGCACTGCCGACAGACGATCCGCAGGTTCGCCAGCCCGACATCTCGCTGGCGCGGGAGATCCTTTCGTGGGAGCCGACGGTCGACCTGCGCGAGGGGCTCCAGCGAACGATCGACCTCTCGGGTCCCGACGCGCTCGTCGAGGGCACCCGTTAGCAGCCCGTTAGCGAGCAGAACGCTCGGGCGCCGATTTGCGTAACTTCGGTGCCGCAATATCGTTGTAGTCGCAGGGGACATATGAACACGCGTGAAGGCGGCTTGACGATCGAGCAGCAAGAGGCAATGCCGAAGACGACCAACCGCCCTGCCGACGACCTGGTTTCGCCGGTGCTTCCCGATCGAGATGTGCGGCGCAAGCGGCCGCCGGTGCTCTCGTTCGTGCTGCGCCTCGAGACGCTGCGGCGGGTGGCGCGCGTCGTCTCGCTGCTCGCGATCGACTTCGCCGGCGTGGTCGGTGCGCTGTTCACGGCGTTGATGCTGAAGCTCGCGCTCGGCGGCAGCTTCAACGTCTCCAGGGGATGGGGCGAGACGCGAGAGTGGATCGCGTTCGGCTACCTCGTGACGGTGCTGATGTTCGCCCGCGCCGACCTGTATGCCGATCGCCCGCGCCGCCCGGGCCTGGCGGGGATCGCCACGGCGCTGTTCCAGGGGACGGTGATCGCGCTCGTGTTCGCGCTCGCCAACGGCGAGCACTTCTCGAGCTACTTCATCTTCTACGGCTCGCTGTTCTTCGGGATCGTCTACATCACCACGCTCCGATACCTGCACACGCGCGTGACGGGCCGGCTGCTCGAAAAGGCCGGCTACCGGCGTCGCGCACTGCTCGTCGGATCGGGCAAGCACATCGAGGCGGTAGCGGACGCGCTCGCCGAGCGCTCCCACACGCCCGTCGACCTCGTCGGCTACATCTCGCTCAAGCCCCGGCCCCAGAACGGGCTGCGCTCCCTGGGCCAGCTCCACGAGCTGCCTGAGGTGCTCGCGCGCGAGCGCGTGCAGGAGGTGATCATCGCTGACCCGGACTTCCCCCAGGAGCGGGCCGTCGAGCTCGTCGACCAGTGCCACCAGCGCGGGGTCAGTGTCCACATCGCGCCGTCGACGATGGAGATCCTGTTCAAGCGCGCGGAGTTCGTGCCCGGCGAGTCGGTGCCGCTGTTCACCCTGCGCCCGCCGGTGTTCGAGGGGATCGACTACGCGATCAAGCGCACCTTCGACCTCGTGCTCTCGTTCGTCATCTTGGTGGTGCTCTCGCCCGTCCTGCTGGCGATCGCGGTGGCCGTCAAGCTGAGCTCGCGCGGACCGGTCATCTACCGCTCGACCAGACCGGGGATGGCCGGCAGGCCATTCGAATGCTTCAAGTTCCGGACCATGCGCGAGCACTCAGCCCAGGTCCAGGCGGACCTCGAGCCACTCAACGAGGCCACCGGAGCGCTGTTCAAGATCCGCCACGATCCACGGCTGACGCCGGTTGGCCGCCTGCTGCGCCGCTTCTCGCTCGACGAGGTGCCCCAGCTCGTCAACGTCATCCGCGGCGAGATGTCCCTGGTCGGTCCCCGCCCGCTGACCACGCGCGACTTCGACCGCCTCGAGGAGTGGCACAAGAAGCGCTACCTCGTTCTCCCGGGCCTGACCGGCCTGTGGCAGGTCTCGGGCCGCGCCGAGCTCGACTTCGACGACCTCGTGCGGCTCGACTTCCTCTATCTCGAGCGCTGGTCGGTCTTCCTCGACCTCGTGATCCTGCTCAAGACGATTCCCGCGGTGCTCTCCCGCCGCGGAGCGTTCTAGGGCGCCCGCACGCTGACCCAGCTCTTGGTCAGCGGACCGAAGCGCTCGGGCACGGCCGGGCCGAACAGCAGCTCCAGCTCCCGGCGGCGCAGGAGCCGAACCTCGTCCGGATCGCCGCCGGCGGCGCCGAGCCGCCAGTAGTGGCGGCGAATGGCCGGCGGGAGCCAGTGCGCCGCGGGCAACAGCGAGTGCGGCTCGATCGGAAACCCCAGCGCCGGCGTCTGGACGTACCAGCCTCGACCGACGCGCCGCAGCTCACTGGCGAACACGCCGCGCCGCTCCGGCGGGATGTGCTCGACGACGCTGTTGGCGTAGGCGATGTCGAACTCCCGGTCCCCGAAGGGCAGCTGCGTGGTCGCGTCGGCGCGCACGAACGGTCCGGGATACTCGGGACGCTCAGCGAGATCAACCCCCGTGATGTCGTAATCCGGAAGCAGCGCTCGTAGGCCGATGGCGCCGCAGCCGATGTCGAGGATGCGTGTGTCTCGGCCGACCGAGGCTACTTGCAGGAAGTGCTCGACACGCCGCAGCCTGGCGCGCGCGGCGAACGGCTCAGCGACTCGTCCCAGCGGCCCGCGCGCCGTGCCGTAGATGCGCCACTCCGTCATCCGGGAAATCTAATCGGACCGAGCGACGCTGAGCGCGGCCGAGCGCATATGCTCCCGGGCGCGCTAAGCGCGAACCTAATGCCACCGACCGACCGCTTCGTCATCAGCTTCGCCGCCGAGCCCCCTCAGGAGCCGCTTCCGTACGGCCGCTGGGCCGACACCCTGCGCGAGCACTTCATCAGCGCCTGCAGGGCGATCGACAGCGAGGGCGAGGAGATCGGCGAGCCCGGCGAGATCGCCTGGTTCCCCGATCGCACCTACTCCGGGCGCACCTACGTCCCGGCTGTCGCGAGGACGAAAGAGGATTACGAGCTGTTCGGTTACGTCTCCTTCACCGAGAAGGCGGGCAGCCCGAGCGACTTCGAAGCCCACGCGGACTTCACCGCCGAGGTCGCCGAGGCCAACCCCGATTGGAAGCTCGACCTCAACGACGAGGTGATCGGCAGCTGGCGCGGCGCATCCGGTAAGGCGGCCGACATGACCCTCGTCTGGGGTGTCCCGCTGATCCCTGGCGGGGTCTGCGTGACCGCCGAGCTGGCCAACCTCGCGGTGGATCAGTGCGACCTCCTCGAAGAGCGATTCACCCTGATCGCTCCTGACAACTTCCGCGGCGACTACATCGAGGTCAAGCTGTTCTCGAAGCGAGGCGACGAGCTCGCCGTGGAGTCGCTGTACATCGAGGACGAGGACGAGGAAGCCGAGGACTAGGGTGCCGCCAACGGCGAGCACGCCTCAGCCTCTTCGCGGGTGAGCGGGTAGTGGCAGGCCGCGACCGCCCCGCCTCCCTTGTCGACCAGCGGCGGCTCGTTCTCTGAGCACAGCGGCTGGGCCTTCGGGCAGCGGGTGTGAAAGCGACACCCGGAGGGCGGGTCGGCGGGGCTCGGCTCCTCGCCGCTGAGCAGCTCGCGCTTGCGATGAACCCCGAGCGGATCCGGCACGGGCACCGGCAGCGCCGACAGGAGCGCACCGGTATACGGATGGCGAGGGAAGCCGAGCAGCACCTCGCCGGCCGCCAGCTCGACGAGCTTGCCCAGGTACATGACAGCGACCCGGTCGCACGTATATCTAACCACCGACAGATCGCGCGTGATGAAGATGATCGTGAGGCCGAGATCGGACTGCAGCCTGCGCAGCAAATTGAGGACCTGCGCCTGGATCGAGACGTCGAGCGCGGCCACCGGCTCGTCGGCGACAAGCAGCTTCGGTCCCAGGGCCAGCGCTCGAGCTACGCCGACCAGCTGGTGCTCCCCACCGGAGAGCTCGTGCGGGTAGCGGTTGCAGTCCTCCGGGTTCAGCCCGACCCTGTCCATCAGCTCCCGGACGCGCTGCTTGCGCGCAGCTTCGGTCGGCTCGAGACCGTGGATCGCAAACGGCTCGGCAATGGTCGAGCCGATCGTCCTGCGGGGATTCAGCGACGCGCGGGGATCGGCGAAGATCATCTGCATCTCCCGGCGCAGGGCCTTCAGCGCTGCGCCCTTGCGCTTGGTGATGTCCTCTCCCTCGAAGCGCACCTCACCGTCCGTAGGCTCGAGCAGGCGTCCGATCAGCCGCGCGGTCGTGCTCTTCCCGCATCCGGCCTCGCCGACGATGCCCAGTGTCTCGCCGCTGATCACGTCGAACGAGACGTCATCGACCGCTTTGACAACGCCGGCCTTGATCGGTCCGAGTACCCCATCGGTGATCGGAAAGTGCTTGGCGAGGTTGCGAACCTCGACGAGTGGTCTCCCGGTCGCGGTCATTGGCTATCGCGGAGCTCCTCGGGCGTCCGCCCAGCCTCGAGCCCCTCCCAGAGCCGCTTGCGCTCGGGCGGGAGCAGCAGGCACGCGACCACGTGCCCCGGCGCCTCAGGCACCGGCTGGAGTCGAGGGTCGACACGCCGGTGCTGATCGCGGACGTAGGGGCAACGGGGGTGGAAGTAGCAGCCCGACGGGCGGTCGATCAAGCTCGGCGGCCGTCCCGGTATCGGCACGAGCTCCTCGCTGCGTGAGGTCTCGAGCCGCGGCACCGACTTCAGCAGGCCCCAGGTGTAGGGGTGCTGTGGGGCTGCGAAGATCTGCTCGGTCGATCCCCGCTCGATGATCCGCCCGGCGTACATGACGGCGACCTCGTCAGCCATCTCGGCGACGACGCCGAGATCGTGGGTGATGATGATCATGGCCATCCGCAGTTGCTGCTGGAGCTCCTCGAGCAGTGCCAGGATCTGCGCCTGCGCCGTCACGTCGAGCATCGCCGTCGGCTGATCGGCGATCAGGAGCTTGGGCTCGTTCGCGAGCGCGATCGCGATCATCACGCGCTGGCGCATGCCCGCGGAGAACTCGTGCGGATAGGCCTCGACCCAGCGGTGGGAATCAGGGATGCCGACGCGCTCGAGCAGGTCGATCGCGCGATCGCGGGCGGCTGCTTTGGAGACGGCGCGATGAGCGAGGATTGTCTCCATCACCTGGTGCCCGACCGTGTCGACCGGATGCAGCGAGGACAGCGGATCCTCGAAGATCATCGCGATCTCGTTGCCGCGGATCTCGCGCAGCTCGCGGTCTGGAAGCGCCAGCAGGTCGCGGCCTTCGAACAGGATCCGGCCCGAGACCTCCGTTCGCTCGCCGCGCGTCAGCCCCAGCGTCGTCAGCGCGGCGACGCTGTTGCCCGATCCCGATTCGCCCACGATCGCGAGCGTGGAGCCGGGGTTGACCGCGTAGGAAACGCCGTCGACGGCATGTACGTTGCCGCTGTCGGTGTTGAATACCACCCGCAGGTTCTCGACGTTCAGCAGCGGCTCGCTCACGCGAACCTCACCCGCGGGTCCAGCCACGCGTTACCGATGTCGACGATCAGGCTCACGACGACGATGAACATCGCTGCGAGCAGGACGGTCCCCTGCACGATCGGGAAGTCGGAACGGAGGACCGCGTGGTAGGCGAGCAGCCCGACGCCGTGGATCCTGAACACCGTCTCGGTCAACACGGCGCCACCGAGGAGCGCGCCGATGTCGAGTCCGAGCGCGGTCACGACCCCGGGAACCGCCGCACCGGCGCCGTGACGCCAGATCACGCTTTGCTCCGACAGGCCCTTGGCCCGCGCGGTGCGGATGTAGTCCTGATCCATGACCTCGAGCATTTGGCCGCGTAGCAGGCGCGAGTAGATCGCCGCCTGACTGGCGGCGAGCACCAGCCAGGGCAAGATCAGCGACTTGAACCATTGGCCGGGGTCTGCGGTGAGTCCGGCATACGAGTTGGCTCCGGGCAGGATCGGGAGCTTGCCGACGTCGGAGGCGAGCAGGTAGAGCACGATCAGCCCGAGCCAGAACACCGGCATCGAGATGATCGCGAGCGCCGTGCGCATCGCCACGCGGTCGACTCTTGTGCCGCGCCGGGTGGCCGCGATGACCCCGACCGGTATCGCCAAGGCGACCGACAGCAGTCCCGCGCCCGCTACCAGCGACAGCGTCGCGGGGAGCCGGGTGAGAACCAGGCTCAGAACCGACTGATGGCTGGGATGGTTGTAGCCGAAGTTGAAGTGGAGAAAGACATCCTTCATGTAGCCGAAGAATCCTGGCGCGACCGACTGCGGCGGATTTGCGTCCGGCAGCACGGTGAACAGGACGTACGTCAGCACGCTCACCAGCACGAGGAGCAGGATCGCGCGGAGGATGCGACGGACGGTGTAGCTGGCCATCTGGAGGTCGTCGTCCTCGGCCTCAGCCGTCAGTCTGTCCACGGCGGCCGAGCGCGCCCAGCAGACCGTCTCCGAGCAGGTTGAACGCGAGCACGGTGAACAGCAACGCTAACCCTGGAAAGACCAGATACCACCAAGCAGAGTTCCCGGACAGGATGTCGTTTCCTGCGGCGGAGATCATCTGTCCCCAGTCGGCGGTGGGAGGAAGGATGCCGACGTGGAGAAACGACAGCGCCGCCTCGAGCAGGATGTTGGTCGGGACCAGCAGGACCGAGTAGACGATCAGCGGGGCCAGCAGGTTGGGCGCGATCTCCCGGTAGAGGATCCGCCCGCTGGAGGCGCCGAGCGAGCGGGCGGCGAGTACGAACTCCCGCTCCCGGAGCGACGCGACTCGTCGTCGCACGATCCGCGCGACGTAGGGGAAGCTGGTCAGCGCGACGATGAAGATGACCGTGCCGAGCCCGGGTCCGATCGCGCCGCCGGCGCAGCCTCCGCCGCCGCAAGCGTCTCCGATTCCGAGGCCGAGCAGGACCACCGGAAAGGCCAGCAACACGTCGACGGCGCCCATCAGCAGGGTCTCGATCCAGCCGCCGTAGAAGCCGGCGAGGAGCCCGATCGCGGTCCCGACCACCACCGCGATCACGGTGCCGAAGATGCCCACCTCCAGCGCGATGCGCGCCCCGTAGATCACCCGGGCGAGGACGTCGCGCCCGATGTCGTCGACGCCGAACGGATGCGAGAAGCTCGGGCCGCTCGGCAGGCCGAAGGAATTGAGCGTGCTCGGGTTGCGGACGTTCGGCCCCGTGACCCCAAAGATATCTACGACGAGCGGAGCCAGGATCGCGATCAGGAGCAGCAGGATGATGACGCCGACGGAGCGCACGGCCACACGGTCAGAGCGCAGTCTTCGCCAGATCAGGCGATCGGGCGAGAGGGCGGGGGTGTCCGCAAAGGCGACAACGGGGGGTTCGCCCGAAGCCTCGGCGTCAAGCAGGATCTGGGAAGGGCCGGTGCTCACTGCGCAACACTAACTTCCGTGCGCGCGGCGGAACCCCTTCCCCCGTTCGGTCGAGCTCAGCAGCCGAGCCGAGCCCGCCGGATCAGCCTGACTACGCCACCGCCACGTCCGGCGAGGCGTCTGCGTCGACTCCCAGGATCGGGGTCTGAAGGGGGAAGTGACAGGCCGCGCGGTGGCCAGGCCCGAACCGCCGAAGCTCCGGCACCTCGTCCGCGCACTTCTGCTGAGCGCGCGGGCAGCGGGTCCTGAACCGGCAGCCCGACGGTGGGTTGATCGGGCTCGGGAGCTCACCGCGGATCCCGGCGTCATCCTTGCTGCGCTCGACAACGGGGTCGGGCACCGGAATCGTCTTGATCAGAGCGTCGGTGTAGGGGTGGGCTGCCCTGCGGTAGATGTCGTCGCCCGACCCTAGCTCGACTAGCCTTCCGAGGTACATGACTCCGATCCGGTCGGAGAGGTACTTCACCACCGCCAGGTCGTGGGAGATCACGACAGAGGCCATGTTGAACTCGGCCTGGAGGCGTTTCATCAGGTTGAGGACCTGCGAGCGGATCGAGACGTCGAGAGCGCTGACCGGCTCGTCGGCAACGATCACCTTGGGCTCCAGCATGAGCGCCCGCGCGAGCGCGATGCGCTGGCGCTGGCCGCCCGAGAACTCGTGCGGGTAACGCTCGACCGCATTGGCCGGCAGCCCCACCTCGCTCAGCATGCGCCTCACCCGCTCGTCCTGCTCCTTGCGGCTGCCGATGCCCTGGATCACGAGCGGCTCGCGCAGGCTGGCCTGCACGCGCATGCGCGGATCGAGCGAGGCGTACGGATCCTGGAACATCATCTGCACGTCGCGCCGCGCCTTGCGCAGCGTCCGTCCTCGGAGCTTGAACACTTCTCGACCGTCAAGTGTGATCTGGCCCGAGTCGGGCTTTTCGATCCCCACGATCAGCTTGCCGAGCGTCGTCTTGCCGCAGCCTGACTCGCCGACGAGGCCGAGCGTCTCTCCGGCGTCGACGTGCAAGGTGACTCCTGAGACCGCCTTGACCGAGTTCACCTTGCGCTGCAGGACCCCGGCGGTGATCGGGTACTCGCGGAACACGTCCTTGACCTCGAGCAGGTGCGCGGCATCACCGTTCGAACGCTTGGGGACGCTCGAGTCGACCGATGCGATCTGGGGGGTGCGTTTGATCGGTCCGTCGACGGGATGCCAGCAGGCGAAGCGATGGATCGAATCGCTGCCGCTCAAGGGTGGCTCGTGCTCGATGCATTTCTCGGTGACAAAGGGACAGCGCGGCGCGAAGCGGCAGCCGGGCGGCGGGTTGGTGAGGTCGGGGGGGATTCCGGGAATGCTCGTCAGCGCACGTCGATTGTCGGACTCGAGGCGCGGGATCGCGCCGAGCAGGCCCTGGGTGTACGGGTGGCGCATCGCGCTGAAGAGGCGGTCGGTGGGCGCCGTCTCGACGACCCGGCCCGCGTACATGACGTTGATCCGGTTCGTGCGGCCGGCGACGACGCCCATGTCGTGGGTGATCAGCAACGTGGCCATGCCGAGGCGATCTCTCAGATCGTCCAGCAACGCCAGGATCTGGGCCTGGATCGTGACGTCGAGGGCCGTCGTCGGCTCATCGGCGATCAGCACGCGCGGCTCGCATGCGAGCGCGATGGCGATCATCACGCGCTGGCGCAGGCCGCCCGAGAGCTGGTGGGGGTAGGTCCCCAGTCGCTCCTTGGGCTGCGGCATCCCGACGAGCTCCAAGACCTCGAGCGCCCGATCGGTGGCCTCTTTGCGCGAAGCACCGCGGTGCAGCCGCACGGGCTCCGCCACCTGCTCGCCGACGGTCTTCGTCGGGTTGAGCGAGGACTGCGAGTCCTGGAAGATCATCGAGACGGCGTCGCCACGGATCCTCCGCAGCGCCGGTTCGGCCATTCCCACGAGCTCGCGGTCTTCGACCTTGATCGAGCCCTCGACGATGTGCCCGCCATTGGGGAGCAGGCCGAGGATCGAGAGGCCGAGCATCGACTTGCCCGAGCCCGACTCACCAACCAGGCCGAGCGTCTGACCGGGGTCGATCTTGACGTCGACATTGCCCACCGGATGCACGACCGAGCGGGAGAGCTGGATGTCGGTGGTGAGGTTCGTAACCTCGAGTGCGGCAGACACGGAGTTCAGCGATTCCTTTCAGCGCTTACGTAGCCGGACGTCGAATGCGTCGCGCAGCGCGTCGCCGACGAGGTTACATGCGAGCACCACCGCGACCAGGCATCCTCCGACCGGATAGACGAGCCACCAGTAACCGGAGGAGACGTACTGCTGGGCGCTGCCGAGCATGTCGCCCCAGGATGCCGCCGGGTACTGCAGGCCGAAGCCGAGGAAGCCGAGGTAGGCCAGGATCAGGATCGCGTCGGCGATCTGGAAGGTGACGTTGACGATGACCACCGACAGCGCGTTCGGGATCAGGTGCCGGAGCACCAGCCGGCTACGGCCGGACCCCATCACCCGGGCCGCCGACACGAAGTCCCGCTCTCGCAGCGTGAGGACCTCGCCGCGCACCAGCCTGGCGGGCACGAGCCACGCGAACAGCCCGATGATCATGCTCTCGTCGAAGACCGTGGCGCTGTACTTGGTGGCAAGCACGAGCACGATCAGCAGGTAGGGGATCGACAGCAGGATGTCGACGATCCGCATCAGGATCCCGTCGACGATGCCGCCGGCGAGTCCGGCGATCGCGCCCCACAGGGTGCCGATGACGGTCGCGATGAACGACGCGAAGAAGCCGATCTCGAGCGCCGTCTGGCCGCCTGCCATGATCCGGCCGAGCTCGTCGAAGCCGTTGTCGTCGGTGCCGAGCACGTGGCTGCCGCCGGGAGGCAGGTCGGTGATCAGCGGGTTCGTCAGCGACTGGTTCGTGTGATAGACGACCGGGCCGAGGAAGCAGAACACCACGAAGAAGACGAGAACCGCCAAGCCGACCACGGCGAGGCGGTTGGCGAGGAACTCGCGCAGCGCCAGCCGCCAGCCGCTGGCGATGACCTGGACATCGCCTCCCTCCGGAGGCGTCGATTCGAGCGGGAGCCGGACGGCCATCCCGCCGCCGCCCGCCCCCGGCACCCCCTCGACCACCGGTCTGATCGGATCTGTCATAGCCGCACGCGCGGGTCGGCGACGGTGATCGCGACGTCGGCGGTCAGGTTACCGAGCACGGTCAGGATCCCACCGAGGACCGTATAGGCGAGCAGGATGTTGTAGTCCTCGGTGCCGAGGGCGTTGTAGAACAGCAGGCCGAGACCGGGGTAGTTGAACAGCACCTCGATCAGCAGGTTGCCGGCCAGGAGGGTGGGGATGGAGAGGCCGATCAGGGTGATCATCGGCAGGCACGAATTGCGCAAGAGGTGGCGCATCAGCACCGCGCGTTCTGACAGCCCTTTAGCGCGAGCGAGGCGAATGTAATCCTGGGCAAGGTTGTCGAGCGCCGAGGAGCGCATGTAGCGGCTGAACGAGGCGACGTTGATCGCTGCCAGCGTGACGATCGGCAGGGTCAGCTGCAGCGGGTGCGTGAACGCCTGCCAGGTGGTCGTGACCGAGTCGCTGACGGTCGGCGGGAAGATGCCCAGATCGAGCGCGAACAGCTGGATCAGGATCAGCCCGAGGAAGAACGACGGCATCGAGTACAGCGTGAAGTTGATTGCGGTCGCCGTGTAGTCGCCGAGGCTGTTGCGCTTCACCGCCTGCGCGACCCCGAGCGGGATCGCGATGATCAGCGACAGCACCAGCGCGGCCAAGGTCAGGTACGCGCTCCGACCGGCATTCTCCTTGAACAGCGCGCTGACGCTCTGCCCGAGCTTGTACGAGTAGCCGAAATGCAGCCGGACCAGCTGGCCCAGGTAGGTCAGCAGCTGCGCAGGCTCGGATCGATCGTAGCCGTGGGCATGGTTCCAGGCCGCCGCTGCCGCGGCCGACGTCTTCGCCCCGAGCACGGTGTACACCGGGCTCGGGGACAGGTAGTGCAGCATCAGGAACGAGATCACCGCGATCCCGATCGTCACGATCACCGCGACCATGGCCCGGCGGATGATGTATCCCGTCATCCGCCGGCCCGTCCTCCGCGATCACGGCGCGCGTCCGTGCGCTGCTCGACACGCCTCTCCGGGAGGCGCAACATCCGGTTCAGAGTCTCCGCAGACGTCCTGTCTAGCCCTTGGTGAGGTACCAATACTGGGGGAAGAACTGCTGCTGGGTCATCGTCGTCCAGCCGTCCGACGGCCCGCCGACCTTGGTCGCGTTGGCCGCCACCAGGTAATCCTGGTCGGGGAAGAACAGCACCGGGAGGGTCTTCGAGAAGTACTGCGCTTCGGTCTTGACCGCGTCCGGGTTGGTGCCGAACACCGAGGATGTCATCAGCGCGTCCGCTGCCGGATTGCTGAAGCCGCCAGTGTTGAAGGCGCCGCCTGTGTTCCAGACCCCTTCCTGGGTCGGGTAGTAGTCCATGAACAGACCGCCGTAGTTGTTGACCCCCCAGTCGTTCGTGTACTTCACGGCACCTGGGTTCGCGTCGTTGTAGTTCGCGATCAGGAAGTTGAACGGCTTGGTCACGAGCTGAACGTTGACCCCGGCGGCCTGCTTCGCCTCGGAGGCGAACGCCTCGGACTCGAGCGCGCCGACGCTCGAGACCTGCTCTGGCTGGTTGGCCCAGGTGAAGCTGAGCGGCGTTCCGGCCGGGATGCCGGCACCGCAGTCAGCCGCGCCGGACCCAGCCGTGGCGCACGTCGTCGTCCCGTTAGGCACGACCTTCCAGCCGTGTGCCTTGAGCAGCGCCACGCCCGCGGACGGGGAGTAGGGATACGTCGGCGACGACGCGCTCGCCGGCGCGTACGGGGAGGTGGGTGCTGACGGCGTCGGACCGTACGCCGGTACGGCGGCCCCCTTGTAGACGCCGGCGATGATCCCCGGCTGGTTGATCATCTGGTCGAGCGCCTGGCGCACATACTGCTGCGCGATGATCTTGTCGAAGTGGCCCGTCGTGTCCTTGAAGTTGAGCTCACCGCCGAACCATCCCCATGAGGGGCCGCCGAAGACGTCGATCCCCTGTGACTTCAGAGCCGGCGCCTGGGCGAGCTGCGAGGGGTCGAGCCCGACCATCACGTCGAGGCTGCCGCTCTTCAGCGCGTTGAGCTCAGCGGTGAAGCTGGTGTACGTGTTCACGTCGACCTGAGAGGGCATCGGCTTCGGCGTACCACCGTAAGTCGCGTCGGTCGTGAGCACGAAGGACCCGTTGGTTGTGCTGTAGCTCGCCAGCTTGAACGGGCCGTCGTCATCCTTCCAGAGCGGGCTGCTGCCGAAGCTCGCGATCGAGCCGCCCAGCTTGTTGAGGTAGTCGTAGATCTTCTTCGCGTTGGCGGGGTTCGTGTAATCCAGGTGCGGCCCGCCCGCCGAGGCTACGTTCCAGGCGGTGCTCGGCAACGGGTAGACGCCGTAGTTGGTGTCCTGCAGCTGGTTGTTGAGGAAGTAGCCCGGGTTGTAGGGCTTGTTCAGGTTGATCACGACGGTGTCCGCTCCCATGGCGGTCGCGCTGACGACGCTCGTGGGGAACTGAGGGGCCACGTACTGCCCCCAGTTCGCGACGCTCTCCTTGATCGCCGCCTTCAGCAGGTCGATGTAGAAGATCACGTCGTTCGCGTCGACCGGCTGGCCGTTTGCCCACTTCAGGCCGGACTTCAGCGTGATCGTGTAGGTCTTGTCGCCGTTGCTCGGTACCGGCGGGCCACTGGCGGCGCTGACGCCGTAGTCGACCTCCGGCCTCGCTCCCGTCGGGCCGCCGTACAGCGGCATGAACAGCGAGGTTACGAGTTCGTCCGTGCCGGTCGAGCTCTGCGCGCCTGGCACGATCGGGAAGATGTAGAGCGGTGTCTGGCCGGTGAGCTGCCCCTGAGTGAGCGTCCCGCCCGCCGCCGGCTTGCCCACCGGCGGGAGCGTCCCATACAGGACCGTGCCGAGGCCCGCGGCGGCCTTGTTCGTGTTATTGCTGCTTCCGCTGCTGCTGCTACCGCAGGCGGCTAGTGCCAGCACAGTGCCCGCGATCAGCGCCGACGTAGTTATGCGCCGTGCAATATGACCTGCACCTGCCCCACTTGGCGCGCTCACAGCACGCTTTGCACCGAACATACGTATACCTCCATAGGCCGCGACGTACCTTGAGTTCGCGAGATATTCACACTCGCGATCTTCGATGTCAAACCCGTGGCTCCTCCCTAACGTGCCGGAAACCCAGCCTTCACTTCGAGCGCGGCCGCAGCGCCCGAGCCGGCGGTCGCGGGCTACGCTTTCGCCCCGCGCCCTCGTAGCTCAATGGATAGAGCACGCGCCTCCTAAGCGCGGGATGCAGGTTCGATTCCTGCCGGGGGTATGTGGGAGTTCGGCTGGCGCCGAACTCCCGGGGCGCGGTGGATCACTTGTCGGGCCGGTCCGGGTAGACGTCGTCGATCGTGCTCAGCGCCACGAACGGGGCGCCCGCCGCCGCTTCGATCCGCTCTGCGCCGCCCGCGAGCCGGTCGCAGACCGCGAGCACGCCGCAGACCGCGTGACCCTCGGCTCGCAGCGCCTCGAGCGCGCGAATCGTCGAGCCGCCCGTGGTGACCACGTCCTCGACCAGCATGCAGCGCTCGCCCGGCTCGAGCAGGGGGCCCTCGATCCGTCGCGCGAGGCCATGCTCCTTGACCTCCTTGCGGACGAAGAACGCTTTGACATCCGCGCCCCCGGCCAGCGCCGCGCAGGCGATCGGGTCGGCGCCCATCGTCATCCCACCGACGGCCGTCGCGCCCCAGGCGCGGGCCTGCTCGGCGACGAGCTCGGCGAGCGCAAGGAACCCGGCCGGAAGCAGAATCGCCCGCTTGGCGTCGACGAGGTATTGCGCTCGCGCGCCGCTCGTCAGCACAACCTCGCCGAGCACGAGCGCGTGCGCTCGAAGCTCCGCGATCAGACGAGCGCGGGTGGACGAGTGGTCGATCGGCATCGCGGCGACCCTCATGCTATCCGCGCCGGCGGCCGATGATGTCACGTGATCCATCGTGTGCTCGTCACGGTCGCCCTCGTCTGCAGCGGGCTCGTGCTCGCCTCATTCGTGATGTTCGCGCGGAACCAGATCTCCGGTGCGTCGAAGACCCAGGTGAACGCGATCTCGTCCTCGGCCACGAGCCAGCCTGCTGCGCCGCCGCCGAAGCAGGAGGCCCAGCCCGGCCGCTTCATCAACGAGGCCGCGAGCAAGCTGACCTCCCCGTTTCGATCGGTCGTCCAGTCGACCAGCGCGTGGGTTCAGCGCGGCGTCCCGACGCTGCTCGCGCTGCTCGTCTACGGCGTCGGGCTCGGTTTCCTAGCCCGGTACTCACGCGGAATGGCCTGACCCGCGGTTCTGGTCAGGGCTCGCGCAGCCCTCAGTTCGCCCCGTAGTAGACGTCAACGGTGGTGCCGTACTGGATCCAGTTGTAGACGGAGATCGCGTCGTCGATCGGGAGGCGCAGGCAGCCGTGGCTGGCGGGATAGGTCGGCGACGGGTCGTAGCCGTGGATCGCGTATCCGGTGTAGAAGAAGTTCGAGTAGTACATGCCGTCGGGGAGGTAGCCCGGCTGCTTCCGGTAGACGTGGTAGGTCCCTAGCACCGTCGGCGTCGAGGGCTTGCCTGAGCTGATCGGATAGATCCGGAACACCTTCGAGCCATTGATCAGCGCGAGCACCTGATCGGTCAGGTCGGCCTCGACGTGAGCGCCCTGGTTCGGATATCGGACCGGGAAGGCACCGATACCGTCGAGCAGCCCGGAGATGACGGAGGCGCCGAGGGTGAAGGTGCGATCGAAGCCGCGGACCTTGCGGTAGGCGAGGACCGCGTTGGCGGTGAGCTGGTCGTAGATCCCGTCCTGCGGAACCGCGAAGTGCAGCGCGGCCAGGCGCGACTGGATCAGCGATACGAACGTCCCGGTCGATCCGGGACCTGCGGTCGGGGTGATCACATCGATCTTCTGCTCGGCGGCGGCGACCCGTAGGAGCTGTGGCGTCGCCTTGTGGACTACGTTGACGGTCAAGCTCCCCGCGGAGGCGCTCGAGAAACGGAATGAGAAACGGCCGTCGCGCCCACCGTGCGAGCGGCGGAGCCTGTAGGTCCCGGACTTGACCAGGTGGTGGCCGTCCCGGATCTTCACGACGACGACCTGTCCGGGGATGAACGGCGTCGCCAGCCCGTCGACGATCAGCGCACGACCGGGGACCGTCACGTTTCTGGCGTTCACTCTGAAGGCGCCTTCGACGGTCATCCGCAGCCGCCCGCGAGCGGCCGGGGCGACAGGAGTGACCGGAGTGGTCGTTGTCGGCGCAGCCGCGGCCGCCGCCGGAGCGGACAGCGCGAGCATCGACAGAACCACCGCGCCCCGAGCAATCCTCGTCATTCGCGGAAATGTAGACGAAGTCGCGGCGGCGCCGCACTACGTACGGCCCGGCGTCGCGGGCGCCGCAGCGGCCACGGCGGGCTCCCGCGCGCCTAACGGACCGGCAATCGCGGCGATCGCGCCGAGGGCCAGGAGGCCCATCGAGATGATCTTGGCGGTGTCCCAGTGGAGCTCGCTGATACCGAATGCAAGTGAGTTGTTGATCGAATGCAGGGCCATCCCCGGATACAGCGAGCCGGTCCTCCAGCGCACGATGCAGAGGACGAACCCGAGGAACGCGAGCGGGACCAGGTACTTGAGCGCCGCCGACCCGATGTGCGCGCAGCCGAACAGGATCCCGGTGACGATCGCCGCGGCCCACGTCCCCCAGGAGCCCCTCGGCGCCAGCCAGCTGCGGAGGACGCCGAACAGAAAACCACGAAAGAAGAACTCCTCGCAGATCGGCGCGATCACGGTCACGAACACGCCGACGGCAACCATCGCTGCTGTGTCGCTCGTGCTGCCGAGCCCCTTCGGAAGCTGCTCGCGGCCGTGGAGACCGAGAACGATCGAGTAGACCTGCGTGGCCCCGAAGTAGCAGAACGCGGCCAGCGCGACGATCCCGAGCGAGCGCCAGAGCGCGGCGCGGCGAAAGCCGAAATCGGTCAGGCGCACGGCGCCGCTCAGCGACGCGAGGTAGATCGCCGCCGCGACGAACCCGATGTCGAGGGCAACATTGCTGGCGATGTTCACCGCGGGCGGAGGGTGACTCAAGCTCGCTCCGCCCGCCGCCCCGACGAGCGATACGACGATCCCGCCGAGCGACCCGAGCGCGAGGCCGAGCGCGATCCCCGCGGGCGCCAGCCAGGGCTTCCACGGCGGCAGCTCGTCGGCCGTCGCGCCCGCGCGCCCGCGCGAGGCCGGCGCGGGCCTGGTGAGTGGTGGCGGGACGCTCGGCACTGCCGCCTAGATTACGACCAGCTCGCTCAGGCTGGCGATGGTGCGGGTGCCCGGAGGACCCGGACCACCGTCTCGGCGGATCAGCACCGGGTCGATCGCGGCGGCGCGCGCGCCCGCGACGTCGTCCTCGACGCTGTCGCCGACGTGGATCGCGTCCGCCGGAGCGACGCCCGCGAGCGCGAGGCCGCGCACCAGGATCGCGGGGTCGGGCTTGCGGGCGCCGTGCTCGGACGAGGTCACGATGCCGTCGAGCAGCGGAGCGATGCCGAGCCGGGCGAGGACGTCGTGGAGCGAGATGTCCCAGTTGCTGACGACCACGAGCCGGGCACCACGCGCCCGCGCTGCTCCGAGCGCGGGGACTACGTCCCTGAAGGCGCGGAAGCTGATCGACGCCAGCAGGGCCTCGGTCAGGAGCGAGACTGGGAGCGAAGCCGCCTCTGCCGGGAGCTGATCGCGGAGCGCCAGCACGCAACCACGGCGCAGCGCCTCGAGCCCCGCCGCGTCGCGGCCCTGGTCGAGGTGGGCACGGTAGTAGCTGATCTCGGCGGCGACTGCACGCTCGCACTGCTCGAGCGAGACGTCGACGCCGAACCGCTCCGCGAGCTCGGTGCGCAGCAGCGGAGCGGGTGGCTCCAGCGCGACCAGCGTCCCGAGCGCGTCGAGCAGGATCGCCCGCGGCGGAGCACCGTTCACGAGACGAACCGCCAGGTCGCGAACATCGCCGTGAAGAGCCCGAGCAGCACCGCCGTGCCGGCGAGTCCGCTGTCGCCCCAGCCCCGGTCCTCGAGCCAGGCTGCGCCCCACATGAACAGCGGGAACAGCACGACTTCGTAGCGCGGCAGCGAGTCGAGCGGCTGCGGCGTGATCGGGTCCGACAGCGGCAGCGCCAGCGCCGCGACCGCGTACGCGCCGTAGGCGAGCGGTAGCCGGCGCAGCGTGCCGACACAGGCGAGAACGCCGAGCACGAGAAACGCGAACAGCATCAGGTTCTGCCCGGCTACGACGAACGGATCTCCGCCCGCAGCCGTGAAGTAGACCGGGACCGGCGACCCGTGGACGAGCTGTCGCAGACCGTCCCACGCGGCCACCGTGCCATCGACCACGCCTCCGAACGGTCCCGCGAAGTGATGGAACCAGAGCGTCTGGGCGTGCAGCGGCGCGAACCCGTCCCCGATCGACAGGGCGAGGTAGGCCAGGTAGGCGACGAGGCCGATCGGCACGATCGCGATCCACGCGATCTGCGGCTCGATCGGGTAGCGCGGAAGCAGCCGGCGCCAGCCCGGTCGCGCCGGGCCGGCGGCGGTGGCGGGTCCGGCGGCGGTGGCGGGGCCCGCCGGACGGTCGGCCCGGGGCCCGTAGAGGAACAGGAGGGCGAGCGGAACGACGAGCAGCACGCCGCCGTTGCGCTCCGCCGCACTGAGCGCCCCGAGCAGTCCCGCCATCGCCCACCTGCCCATCCGCGCCTCGAAGACCGCGCCGAGCGACAGTGCGAGGAACAGCGCATCGCTGTATACGGCCGAGAAGAAGAACGCCATCGGGCAGAAGGCGATCAGCATCACCGCGAGCCGCGCCCGCGATGTGCTGCCGAGCTCGAGCAACGTGAGCCGGTAGAGCAGCACGAGTGCGACGCCGAAGGAGACCACCGACACGAGCACCCCGGCGATCAGATCCGAGCCCACGATCAACCGGAGTCCCCGAACGATCATCGGGTAGAGCGGGAAGAACGCGGTACGCATCAGCTCGTGGCCGTAGCCGTGCTGAGCGATCGACAGGTACCACCACGAATCCCAGCGCGCCAGCGGCGCGACCAGCAGATTCCCGAAGTAGCCGAAGGGAGCTGTCAGGTTGCCCGGGTCGAACCCGGTGGTGCCGGGCGCGCGGCCGAACTCGAGCACCGCGAGGATGCCGGCGGCCATGACCACGAGCCGTGAGGTCCAGAGCGCGCGCCAGGCGACGCTGACCGCAGCCCGCGTGTCGGGCGACACACGGCCCTTGTCCGACGTGCTGTCCAAGAATCCGACCCTACCTATCGCCTCGCATTCCTGACCGCGGGGGTTGACACGGCGCGCCGAACCGGGACACTAGGCACGTGATGACGGTTCAGGCTCCGGCCATGACCGAGGGGGGCATCCGCCTGCAGGGACTCGTGAAGACGTTCAAGAGCCCTGAGGGGCCGGTCCACGCCGTGCGTGGGATCGACGTCTCGGTCGCAGCGGGCGAGACCGTCGCGCTGCTCGGTCCCAACGGCGCCGGAAAGTCGACGACGATCGACATGCTGCTCGGCCTCGCCAATCCCGACGGCGGCACGGTCACCGTCTTCGGCCGCCCGCCCCGTGAGGCGGTCGACGGCGGCCTCGTCGGCGCAATGCTCCAGTCGGGCGGGCTGATCCGCGACCTCTCGGTCCGCGAGCTCGTCGCGATGATGGCCTCGCTGTACCCGGACTCGATGGACGTCGACGAGGCGCTCGAGGTCACCGGCCTGAAGAACAAGGCAGGCCAGCGCACGCAGAAGCTCTCGGGCGGCGAGACGCAGCGCGTCCGCTTCGCGGTCGCGATCGTCAGCAACCCCGAGCTGCTGGTGCTCGACGAGCCGACGGTGGCGATGGACGTCGAAGGACGGCGAGAGTTCTGGAGCATCATGCGGGCGTTCGCGGCCCGGGGGAAGACCGTGCTGTTCGCCACCCACTACCTCGAGGAGGCCGACGCCAACGCCGACCGCGCGATCCTGATGGCCCACGGGCGAATCGTGGCCGACGGCCCGACCACGGAGATCAAGGCCCGCGTCGGGCGGCGGATGATCCGCGCGACGCTGCCGGGCGTCGATCCCTTGCGCCTGGCCGAGCTCCCCGGGGTCGCCTCGGCCGATCGCCACGGCGACGCGGTGATCCTCAATTGCACGGACTCCGACCAGACGATCCGGGCCGTCCTGCAGCAGTATCCCGAGGCACGCGACATCGAGATCACAGGCGGAAGCCTCGAGGAAGCCTTCCTCGAACTGACCGGTGAGCCCGACGACGAAGCGACGGAGCTGGTGACCGGGTGAGCTGGATCACGTACACGCGCTACGAGCTGTTGCGCACCTTTCGCAACCGCCGCTTCTTTGTCTTCTCGCTCGGGTTTCCGCTGATCTTCTACTGGGTCCTCGCGGCGCCCAAACACAACCAGACCATCGGTGGCACGCCGTTTACCTGGGGCCTCTACTACATGGTCGGGCTGGCGTCGTTCGGCACGATGATGGCGATGATCTCGAGCGGCGCGCGAATCGCCGGCGAGCGGCAGTCCGGCTGGACCCGCCAGCTGCGGATCAGCCCGCTGACGGTGCGTGCCTACTTCCGCGCCAAGCTCTTGACCGGATACACGATGGCGCTGCTGACCCTGCTGCTGCTGTACGCCTCGGCCGCATCGCTCGGCGTCAGCCTCTCGGCTGGGCGATGGCTGGGGATGACCGGCCTGATCCTCGTCGGGCTGCTTCCGTTCGCCGCGCTCGGCATCCTGATCGGGCATCTCGTGACGACCGACTCGGTCGGCCCGGTGATGGGTGGCCTCGTCTCGCTGCTCGCATTCCTAGGCGGCACCTGGTTCCCGATCACGGGCAGCGGCTTCCTGCACTCACTCGGACAGCTGCTCCCCTCGTGGTGGCTGGTCCAGGCCGGCCACGTCGCCCTCGGCGGGCAGGCGTGGGGCAATCGCGGCTGGATCACCGTCGCGGCCTGGACCGCGATCCTCGCGGGCGGCGCCGCCTGGGCCTACCGCCGGGACACCGGCAAGGTTTAGGTTTGCTTGGTGGGGTCGCGAGGCGCCCCGGCTACGGGACCGTGACCGTGACCGGTGCCGAGACGCCCGCGGCGCTGACCGCGTCCGCCGGCGTGTGCACGGACAGCGCGTAGTCGCCGGGGCCCGGAGTTGCGAGCGTCGCGGCAAAGGCCCCGCGCTGCACCCGCAGGTGCTTGCGGTGCAGCAGCTTCCAGGCCCCGCCCGTCTGCACGGCGTACAGCTCGATCAGCGCCGTCTTGGTCGGCGGGTGGACCGTCCCTGCGACCTTCAGCGGCACCGCCGACTCGATCGTCACCGTGATCGCTGGCGCGACATCGACCCCGACCAGAGTCGATACGGTCGCCGGCGCCGGGCGATGCAGCGCGCGCAGCAGCGAGTACCGCGTCAACGGCACCGTGGCGGTGAAGCGGCCGTCAGGACCCGTGACCGCGCTCCCGAGCGTGGTTTCTGTGGTGCCTTCGAGCCCGGCCGAGCACCGCTGAACCTCGACCGGCGCGGCGGCGATCGGGGAGCCGTCGAGAGTGCTCAGGCGCCCAGAGATCTCAACCGAGGCGGAGGCGCTGGCCGGCGCCGTGGGAGCAGACAGCGTGATTCTGGCGGGCGCGCCCGCGAGGGCGGCGATCCGCGGACGTAACGTGGGCAGTCGCGCGTACAGCGCGTTTCCGGGACAGTCGGTGGTGCAACCGTCGCGGTGCCCGGCGACCCGCGGCAGCGAGACGTGCTGGCCGGGGCGGAACCGGGTGTAGAAGTAATCGGCGGGATCAACGACGACCGTGACGTGGCCGAGAGCGGGCACGCCGTGCAGCGACAGCTTCCACGCGAGCAGGCGCTCGAGCGACGTCAGCGCCGCCGGCGGCGGCAGTTCGTAGCTGTAGGTCCCGATCATCGCCACGCCGGTCGATTCGAGGTTGTAGCCGCCGGCCTGGGCCCCGACCACCGCCTGGTCGATGCCTCCGAGGCGCGCTTCCCAGATGCCGCCGAAGCGGTCGATCACGAAGTTGTAGCCGATGTCGTGCCAGCCGCGGACGTAGCGGTGGAACACGTACATCCCTTCGATGATCGACCGGACCTCTGCGCGCGAGTAGTCGTTGAGCGAATCCGTGTGGTGGACGAACGCCATCGTCACCTCGCCGAAGCCAGGAACCACCGCAGGAGGTGCGTGGTTCCCCGCCCACGCCGAGCGGGCGATGATCGCCGGCTGACCGGGGCCGGCGGCGAGCACCGGCTGGGCCAACGGGGGCGCAGCCGCGGCGGCTGCCGTCTCGATGCTCGCTTGCGCGACGTTGACGAAGTGCAGACGTACGCCAGCGAGCGGCCGCGAGGATCGCAGTTCGATCAGCTCCGCCGGCCCCGTCCATACCGCCTCGCCGATCTGGGCATGCGATGCGGGCCTGTCGGGGCCGTGGCCGAGCGTCGACGCCACGCCCCAGCGGCTCCAGGCACCGCCACGGGCGCGGGCACGCAGCTCGATCCGCGCGCCTCGCGGCGCCGACCATTGCACGCCCGCGAGCGTGAAACGGTGCGGCGCGGCGAGCTCGCCCGAGCGCCCCGACACGGTGCCCACCCAGTGGCTGAACACCGATGGTCGCCCTCCGAGCGCCGAGGCGACGGAGGCCGAGCGGCCGAGGACGCCGGCCGCGCCGGCGCCGGCAAGACCGCCGAGCAGGCCACGGCGCGTCAGCCCCGGCTGTGCACGCGCGTCGGACACTGATAGGTGGATACCAGTTAGCCGTTCGATGTTGCGCCTGTCTGCTGGTCTGCAAGACCCCGCCCACCGACCGCACGGGCAGGACCCGTGCATGCTGGGAAGAACAACCTCGTGCGGGTACACTCGCTTCACGACGCTCGGCGCCGTCTAATATCGCGCTGATCCTCAGTTCATGAGCAGACTCGAACGACAGCGGCGGCGCCGGCGCCACGGTGGTAGCCCCGTAAAGCGGGCGCTGCTGTTGATGGTGGTTCTGATCATCTCCGGGGCGGCGCTCGGAGCGCTCGCCGCGATCGGCTGGGTCGTCGCGGTGGCCGAGTCAGCGCCCGACATCAATCAGCTCAAGCCGCGCGACCCCGGCCAGGTCTCGGAAGTGTTCACGGCCAACGGTCAGCGACTCGGATTCCTGCATCCCCCGGTCGTGCGCTTCGGGGACTGCCGCGACGGCGATTGCAAGGTTGTGGTCCTGCGCACGATTGTGCCCGGCGCGGCCATTCCCGAGATCCTGAGGCAGGCGACGGTGGCGATCGAGGACCGCCGCTTCTACCAGCACGGCGGCATCGACTACGAGGCGATCCTGCGCGCCGGCGTCAAGGACGTGTTCGGCGGCGGCGGCTCGATCCAGGGCGGCTCGACGTTGACGATGCAGCTCGTACGCAACACCTATCTGCCTGAGCGCTACCTGCAGGACCGCGATCTGAAGTACAAGATCATCGAGGCCAAGCTCGCCGAGCAGCTCGAAAAGGAGCACCACAAGTCCTGGATCCTGACCAGCTATCTCAACAACGTGCCCTACGGCACGGTCCTCGGGCAGAGCGCATACGGCATCGGCGCCGCGTCGCGGCTCTTCTTCGACAAGCCCGTCTCCCAGCTCGACCTCCCGCAGGCCGCGCTGCTGGCCGGATTGCCCCAGGCCCCGTCGTCTGACAACCCGTTCCTCGACCCGAGCGCGGCCCGCACACGTCGCCGCGAGGTGCTTCAGGCGATGGTCGTCTCGCACTACATCAGCCAAGCCCAGGCCAGCGCCGCCGAGGCCTCCTCGCTCGAGGTCCAGCCGAACACCTACTACACCCGGCGCGCGCAGCCCTACGTCCTCGACTACGTCCAGCAGGAGCTGGACCAGAAGCTCGGCAACAAGGTCGTCGACGACAGCGGGCTCAAGATCTACACGACGATCAACCCGACATACCAGCACGAGGCGCGCGCGGCGATCCTCGCCGAGCTCGACCAGTACGACGACCCGGCGGCCTCGGTCGTGACGGTCGATCCCGCAACCGGCCACATCCTCGCGATGGCCAACTCCACCACCTACTCACAGTCGCAGTTCGACTACGCGACCCAGGCCCAGCGGCAGACGGGCTCCGCGTTCAAGGTGTTCGCGCTGATGACGCTGATCCACGACTACCAGGGCGATCCCAACACGACCTACTACGACTCGCATTATCTCGCTGACGGCTGGCTGCCCGGATATCCGACCTACAACGTCTCCACCGCTGAGCACTCCTACCAGGGACGGATCAGCATCACCAAGGCGACGATCCTGTCCGACAACACGGTCTTCGCCCAGCTCGCCGCCGACATCGGTTTCTCCAAGCTGGATGCGATGGCTCACGCGATGGGGATCACCTCGAAGCTCTTCGGCAACCCATCCGAGGTGATCGGCGGGCTCAAGGTCGGCGTTTCGGCGCTGCAGATGGCCGACGCGTACGCCACCATCGCCAATGGCGGATACCACATCCCGCCGACTGTGATCTCGAAGGTCGTCTATCCGGACGGCAAGGTTGTCCGCTTCGGCACGCCCCAGCGTACCCAGGTCTTCACCGCCGCCGAAGCCTACGCAGCGATCCAGGTCCTCAAGGGAGTAATCACCTCGGGCACGGGGACGGCGGCCAACTACGGCTGCCCCGCCGCGGGCAAGACCGGCACGACCAGCAACTACACCGATGCCTGGTTCGTCGGCTTCACGCCCAAGCTCTCGACCGCCGTATGGGTCGGCTATCCGAACGCCACCACGTCGATGACCGACGTCAATGGGCTCGGGGCGGGCTTCGGCGGGACGCTGGCGGCGCCGATCTGGCACACGTACATGAAGGAGGCCGCCCAGGGGTATTGCGGCGATTGGACCCCGCCCGCCGTCCCGTTCCAGGGTGATCCGTTCTACGGTGCGTACTACCACTACGCGCTCGGCGGCCCCAACTCGCTGATCCCGAATCCCACGAGCACGACGGGCGTTACGACGACGACGCCCATCCTGACCACCCCGACGCCGCCGACCGCGGGTCAGTACACGAACCCGCAGCTTTACAGCCCGACGCCGCAGACCGGGCCTGCGACCGGCGCGCCAGGAACGGTGCCGCCGGTCTCCACGACCCCACCGCCCGCCACCGGGACCGGAGGCGCCGGTACGGGCGGCACGTCCTCCACGGGCTAGCCCGATAGCATCCACCCAGTGCCGAAGGAAGAGAAGGTAGAGCTCGAGGGCGAGGTCATCGAAGCTCTCCCCAACGCGATGTTCCGCGTCAAGCTCGACAACGACCACGTGGTCCTCGGGCACGTGGCCGGAAAGATGCGCCGGTTTCGGATCCGGATCCTCCCCGGGGACCGTGTCCGGGTCGAGCTTTCGCCGTACGACCTCGACCGCGCGCGCATCGTCTACCGCCACCGCTGAGCGACGTCGCGCCGGCGCCGTGCGCGAGTTGGATCTGATCGCTGCGCTGGAGAAGACGCTGCAGCCGAGCGGGGCGGGCGAGAGCGGCGGGGCGGGCGGGGTGGGCGGGATGGGCGGGAGCCGCGAGGCGGGCGGGGCGCGGATAATTCGCTGGCTCGGCGACGACGCCGCGGTCGTGCGCGGCCACCGCTATGCGGTCACATCGGTCGACACGATGGTCGATGGCGTGCATTTCCGCCGCTCTCAGATTTCCGGAGCCGAGATCGGGCACCGGGCGCTCGCCGCGGCGTTGTCGGATCTCGCCGCGATGGGGGCCCGGCCGGGCGAGGCTTACCTAGCGCTCGGCGTTCCGGCCGAGACCGAGATCGCCTATGCGATCGAGCTCGCGGGCGGCGCCCAAGCGCTCGCCATCCGCACCGGGACGACGATCGCCGGAGGTGACGTGACCCGTGCTGAGGCCCTCACCCTCTCGTTCACCGTGGTCGGCTGGTCGGCGGACCCGAGCCTGCTGATCGGCCGCGACGGCGCGCAGCCCGGCGATCTGGTGGCGGTTACGGGAACGATCGGCGCATCGGGGGCAGGCCTCGCCGTGCTCGACGGCCGCGCCACCGGGCCCGCGGCGCTCGCCTCGCGCTACGCGCGACCGGAGCCTCGGCTGGCCGAGGGCCTTGCCCTCGCCGCCGCCGGGGCACACGCAATGATCGACCTCTCGGACGGTCTCGCGACCGACGCCGATCACCTGGCCCGGCGCAGCGGCGTCCGCATCGAGCTGATCCTCGCGACGCTCCCGCTCGCCGACGGTGTTGGCACCGTGACCGCTCAGCTCGGCGTCGACCCGCGCGCGTTCGCGGCTACGGCGGGCGAGGACTACGAGCTGTGCGTGTGCATCCCGCCGGTGGCGCGCAGGGATGCCGAGTGCGCCGCCGCGAGCGCCGGGCTGACGGTCATCGGACGCGTCATCGACGGCCCACCGGGCTTGGTCTTCGGCGATGTCGACGGCGCGCTCGTGGGGTACGAGCACTCCTTCTGACCGAGTCGCAAGTGCCTGCTTCCAGCCTTGTGCGCCCGGCGCAGGATCGCGTCGGCGACGGCACGAGCATCGATCTGGTAATCGCCTCGCGCGATCTGTGCCTTGAGCTGCATGAGCCTTATCTCCCGTTCTGTGAGCATGCGGTATCGCTTCCCTGCCAAGGGTCTCGAGGTTGCTGGACGATGTCCCCTACCGCCTGCGCTACGAATCCCTGTCGGCATCTTTCGTTCCCGACCAAAGCATCGGCGCCGCGACGCGGACACTAGATGGGGTCAAGACCCCATGACGAACCAGCTTCACGCTGCTTGGCCGAGGGGCTGCTGCTCGTAGAGGCTTGCGAACACGGCGATCCGCTGACTGGCGCTGTACAGGGGATTGCAGGCGGACAGGACGAGGCGCTCGTAACCCCGGTTCGCGGTGATCCAGAGCGATGTCGGCGTGACGATCTGCTGCTTCTGGACGCGGTAGGTGAACCGCGCGTACGGCATGCTCAGCACGATCAGGTCGCCGGGCTCGAGCTCGTTGAGGTAGCGGAACGGCGCCAGATAGGTCGTGCGGTGCCCTGCGATCGCCACCGTGTCGCCGGGGACGCCCGGGAACGCCGTCGCCGGATAGTGGCCGGGTCCCGACTCGAGGCTCGACGTGTCGGTGCCCTGGATCACGTCGTAGCTCGCGTGGAGCTTCGGGAACTCGATGCTCCCGATCGCCTCGCCGGTAATCGCACGGCGATCGTAGAGGCGCGCGTAGAACGCGATCCGCGCCTCGGTGTTGGTGATTCCGGCCAGAGCGCGATTGTCTGCCGGCGACAGCGAAAGCGGCTGGTCGACGAGCCGGTGGTTGATCTCACCACGCTTGATCAGGCCGATCACGGCGGTCACGGGCTCCTGCCAGAGCAGCGTCACGGCGGCGTCGATGACGAGCAGCAGACCCGACAGGATCAGCACCGAGGAGACCGCGCGCACGAACCTACGCAAGCTCGCGCTCACCGCCTCAGCGCCGACTTCGTCCCGCCGAGCGAGCCCGGCCCGGCATACGTGATCGGCCCGCGGACCGTCACCCGCGCCGCCTCCGGAGCGTCCGCCCGCGCGGCGCGCGCCGCGATCACGGCCACGCTGACGGCGCACCCGGCGACGACGCTCCATTCCAGCAGCGCCGGGACCCCGAGCCCGCCGTTCGCGATCAGCAGCACGCCCGTCCACGCGACGCCCAGCGGGCCGAGACCGAACTGGTTTGCGTAGTAGAGGATCACCAGCGCGACGGGGGCGAGACCGACGAGCAGCAACGTGATCGCCACCGGAATGCGGAGCCGGACCTCGGGCGCCACGACCCACATCCACAGGTGCAGCGCGGGCACGATCAGCGCCGCGGCGAACGGGTTCGTGGCCCAGATCGCGAGCGAGATCGCGCACATCACGAGCAGAACGGCGGCTGCTCCACCCGCGTCGCTCGGGTCTCCCCGCACGCCGATCCGGCGCACGATGAAACTCCTGAGCGGGAACATCGACAGCACCAGGAGCAGGACCGCGGCACCGATCTCCGCGGCCTCCCGTAGATATACGTGAACCGCGCCCGCGCCGACCGGACCCGGTGGCAGCACGCGGATCAGCCCGGTCACGCCCAGCCCGAGCAGGAGCAAGGACGCGAGCGCGAACGGGAGCGCTGACGCGAGCACCCAGCCCGCCCACCTTCCGACCGTGTGGCCACGTCGCTTGGCGCGGGCGAACCCGTCGACCGCCGCAGCCAGGACCGGCAGGATCAGCGCGAGTACGAGCAGCCGAATCGGCCACTCAGGGACGGCCATCCCCTTGAAGATGAGATATGCCGAGGGCGCGGGGATGCTCGGGCCGGTTTCGAGCGCGCTGATCGTCTGCAAGGCCGCCCGCCCGAAGTTGTTCAGCTCCTGCTTGCCAACCGGAGTGCTCGCGCTCGGGCCACGCTCTCCGGCGCGCGAGAGCAGTACGGCGGGAATGCCACGGGCATCGAACGGCCCCTGTTCGGAGAGCGTCATGGGGAAGGCGAGGCGCGCGAACTGCGCGGCAAGGTCCGCTCCTCCCGGCGCGAGCCCGGTCTCGCCCCGGATGGCGGCGGCGGCGGTGTTGCGCAGGAGCAGTGGCGCGATGTTCTCGCCGCTCGACCACGGCACCACGACCGGCTCCGTCACGCGCGTTCCGGCGACGTCACCGAGGACGATCACCGCGTCGATCGGCCCGCCCAGCGTGTTCGCGAGCTGAGTTGCGCCGGCGAGTCCGGTCGATCCGCTGATCGAGACGAGGTCGACGGTCCGGTCTAGTGTGCGACCCGCCAGGACGCGGGCAAGCTCGATCAGCGTCGCGGTGCCCGAGAGGTCGGCGGTGGCCCTCGGCCCGAGCGCGTCGCGGTGGGCGATCACCACGATCCGGCCGCTCGAGAACCCCGCCCGCTCGCCGATCACGGTCTCGAGCGGGCGCGTGCCGAGCGCAGTATGTGCCTGGTAGGTCTCGGTTCGTACGTCGAACCCGATCGAAGGACCGCGCAGGGTCGCGGCGATCCGGGCCGCCAGCGCGTCGTCGCCGCGACGGCCGCCGGGGCGGCGCTCGGGGAATGCCCGCGCCAGGTGCGACAGATCGGTGAACGCCGCCGGGGCGTTGAAGGCCGCCGGGGCGAGCGTCGTGCCGAGCGGGCCCGGCTCGTTCTGGAACGAGAACGCGAGCACTACCACCGCCAGCATCGCGGGCAGCAACGCGGCACGATAGATCCGCGGGTTCAGCATCCGACCCTAGGTTAACCACAGTCGGGGACCGCTTGCGGATGTTCGCACGAGTCCGGACCACCCGCCGTCCGTCCACCAATCGCGCGCTCTACCCTGTGTGAATCGAAGAGAGAAGCACGGTGGCCGATCGCTCAGCCCGCATCCTGCTCGTGGACGACGAGCAGTCAATCCAGACGCTCCTGTCGTACCCGCTCCGCAAGGATGGCTACGAGGTGGTGCAGGCCACCGACGGGCGACAGGCACTGCTCCGTTTCGGCGAGCAGCAGTTCGACCTCGTCGTGCTCGATCTGATGCTGCCGAACGTCGACGGGCTCGAGGTCTGCCGTCGCCTGCGAAGCGCCAGCTCGGTGCCGATCATCATGCTGACCGCCAGGTCGGAGGAGATCGACAAGGTCGTCGGGCTCGAGCTCGGGGCCGACGATTACATCACCAAGCCGTTCTCGATGCGCGAGTTCCGAAGCCGGATCAAGGCCGTGCTGCGTCGTGCGGAGATGAGTCGCCCGGACGAGACAGCGCCTGACGAGGCGCCCCTGTTCGTCCACGATCTGAGGATCGACTTCCCCAAGCGGACGGTCAGGGTGCGCGGCGGGGAGGCGCCGCTCACGTTCGTTGAGTTCGAAATCGTCTCCGCGCTCGCCCGCGCCCCCGGGCGGGTCTTCACCCGCGACATGCTCCTCGCCCGGATCTGGGGCGACTCCGCGTACCGCGATCCCCGCACGATCGACGTCCATATCCGGCATCTGCGCGAGAAGATCGAGCGCGACCCGAAGGACCCTGAGTACCTGTTCACCGTCCGCGGGGTCGGGTACCGATTCCGCGACACCGACCCTTAGCACGTGGCGCGGTCCGCCATGAACGCGCTGCGACGTCGCTTGGCGCTCGCGACGAGCATGAACTCGCTGCGAAACCGTCTCGCGCTGATCATCTTCGGGATCACGCTGCTGGCGATCGCGGTGCTCTACATGTACGTCGCGCCCGGACTGCGATCGCGACTGCTCGACGACCGGCTCGCGTCGCTGGCCGCGGCCGCGCGCCGCGACTCGGGCACGATCGAGCAGACGATCGGGAGCAGCGCCAGCGGGCACGACGTGCAGAGCATCGTCGAGCAGGCCGGCCTCACGTCGGGCGACCGCGTGACGCTGCTGTCGGTCTCGTTCGCCAATGGGCGGCCCCAGCTCTCGGCGTCGGCGGATTCGAACCTGTCCCACGTGACGACCGAGGATCTGCGCTTCGCGCCCGCCGAGCAGGCCGCGGCGACCGGTAAGCCGACCACCGGGATCGAGTCGGCCGCGACCGGAACGGTCGCCGAGGCGGCGCTGCCGCTGACGCACCAGGGACAGCTCGCGCGAGTCGTGGTCTTTTCCGCCCCGGTGAGCGATGTCGTCCGGAGCAGCTCGATCGTCCGCCACGAGATCCTCGTCGCCGGCGGTCTGGCGCTACTGCTCGCCCTGTTCGGCGGCTACCTGGTCGCGCGCGCTCTCGCGCTGCGCGTAAAGCGCCTCGAACGCGCCGTCGAGCAGGTCGCCAGCGGCGACTTCGGTCATCCGATCCCGGTCGACTCGAACGACGAGATCGGGCAGCTGGCGGTCGCCTTCAACGACATGCAGCGTCAGCTCGCCCAGCTCGACAGGGCCCGCAAGCAGTTCATCGCGACCGCCTCGCACGAGCTGCGCACGCCTGTGTTCTCGCTCGGCGGTTTCGTCGAACTGCTCGAAGACGAAGATCTCGACGACGAGACGCGCCGTCGCTTCCTCGACCAGGTTCGAGACCAGGTCGAGCGGCTCCGCAAGCTGTCCGTCGATCTGCTCGACCTCTCGAAGCTCGATTCTGGCTCGCTCGAGCTCAGGCCCGAGCAGGTCGACCTCGGGGAGCTGACGCGCTCGGTCAGCGGTGAGTTCGAGCTCGCGCTCTCACAGCACGACGCCCACCTCGAGCTCAGGCTCGCGACGCGAGCGATCGACGCCCTTTGCGATCCTGTGCGCGTAGCCCAGATCCTGCGGATCCTCTTGGACAACGCGCTCACCCACAACCCGCCGGGCACGCGCATCGTCGTAACCACGGTTCGTGAGAACGGCCGCGTACGCCTCGCCGTGCGCGACGATGGCGTCGGGATTCCCGAGCATGCGCTGCCGCGGATCTTCGAGCCTTTCTTCACCGCCGACGACGCCCAGGGCTCGGGACTCGGCCTCGCGATCGCAAGCGAGCTCGCCGAGCGCATGTCGGGCCACCTGACGGCGGCGTCCGGACCGGAGAGCACGACGCTGACACTCGAGCTGCCGGCATGATCAGTCGGGTGAAGGCCGCTGTCCTGGCGGCGGCGGGGGTCCTGGCAGCGGCGGCTTTCGTAGCCGGATGCGGATCCTCGCGGCACGCGAGCCTGGCGAGGCCGGCGGCAGGACCGGGCGCCTTCAACGCCACCGCTGTCTATGCCGAGGACGCGCCCGGCGTAGTCACGGTGATCAGCGTGTTCGGAGCGCCGGGCACGAGCTCGGGCAACGGCGTCCAGGGCTCGGGCTTCGTAATCGCGCGCAGCGGTGAGGTCGTCACCAACGCGCACGTCGTCGGCACCGACACCGGCGGCGTGCTCCACCGCGCGAGCGCCGTCTACGTGCAGTTCGCCGACGGCAACGAGGTTCCGGCGAGGATCGTCGGAGCGGACCCGAACGCCGACATCGCCCTGCTCAAGATCAACCCCGCGGGCCTGCCGCTACGGCCGCTGACGCTCGGCTCGAGCGCATCGCTTGCCGTCGGCGCTCCGGTCGCAGCGCTCGGGAGCCCGTTCGGCGAGGCGGGATCGATGTCGGTCGGGGTGATCTCCGCGACGAACCGCTCGATCGAATCGCTCAACGGCACCACCGCCCAGAACACGTTCGCGATCCCGGGAGCGATCCAGACCGACGCCGCGATCAACCACGGCAACTCGGGAGGCCCGCTGGTCAACGGCGCCGGGGCCGTGATCGGGGTCAACTCACAGATCGCGTCCTCGAGCGGCGGCGGTGAGGGCGTCGGATTCGCCGTCCCGGTCGACACGGTCAAGCGTGCGGTGGCGCAGCTGCGGGCACGCGGCTCGGTCGCGTACGCGTACGTTGGCGTCACCTCGGTCGACCTCTTCCCCCAGCTCGCGCGCCGCCTCCATCTCGGGGTCACCCACGGAGCGTTCATCCAGACCGTCGCGACCGGAAGCCCGGCCGCCAGGGCCGGCCTACACGGCGGCAGCACGAAGCTCCAGTTCGACGCGTCCGAGTACGAGATCGGCGGCGACGTGATCACCAAACTGAACGGCCAGGGGATCGGGATCGGCCACGACCTGTCCGACGCCATCGCCCTGCTCAACCCCGGGCAGGTCGTTACGCTCGAGGTCTGGCGCGACGGGAAGAGCCATTGGATCAGGCTCACGCTCGGTGCGCGGCCTACTTCAGGTGGTGAGTAGCCGGGCGGCCAGCGTCGATATCTTCCGCCCGCCAAATGCTCCAGCCCGAATCCCGCGACGCTCGCGCGTCTGCTTCCTTACCTATACGAGTATCCGGCGACCGTGTTCCACCTCGACCAGTATGTTCCTGAGGGTCTGGATGGGCGATCCCACTTGATCCCCCCGGCGATCGATCCGCTCGCCCCCAAGAACACGGCATCCTCGACCGACGATGCCGTCTACATCCGTGGCCATCCCGAAGTCCAACTGGCGCTCGTCGGCTCGATCGCCACCGACGACCCCGAGGGGTGGGATTACTTCAACGCGACCGTGGCGCACGCCGACGGTGACCCCGATATCCACATCTACGACAACTTCAACGACGTCGGCTCGATCGAGGTCAACGCCTTCCAGTCGCACGCCGACGTCGTGATCCAGATGTCGATTCGCGAAGGGTTCGGGCTGACGGTCACCGAGGCGCTCTGGAAGGCACGCCCGCTGATCGGCGGCGACGTCGGGGGCATCCCGTTGCAAGTCACCGAGCTCGCGGCCGGCTGACCGATGTCGAGCTCCTCGGCTCCGCTGGTGCTCGTGTCCAACCGCGGCCCCGTGACCTTCGAGCCGGGTGGCGAGGTGCGGCGCGGCACGGGCGGGCTGGTTACTGCGCTGACCGGGCTCGCCTCGCACCGCGAGGTGACCTGGATCGCCTCGGCGATGACCGAGGAGGACGTCGCCGTCGCCGAGCGCCACGACGGCCGGCCGTTCCCCGTCCACACCCCCGATGGCGGGGAGTACAGCGTCAAGCTGGTCGCCTCCGACCCCGAGGCTTACGACCGCTTCTACAACATCACCGCCAACCCGATGCTGTGGTTCATCCAGCACTAAGATCGGAAGAGCAC
>Ga0302325_10001380_pt1 | contig 61966 bp, 55 predicted proteins | sample Palsa_T0_2_FD_201948 | JGI IMG/M metagenome (GOLD analysis project Ga0302325, IMG submission 201948) | Peat permafrost microbial communities from Stordalen Mire near Abisko, Sweden - Palsa_T0_2 | ecosystem: Environmental > Terrestrial > Soil > Palsa > Peat permafrost | place: Sweden: Abisko...
CGCGGATGCAACCTGCTCGACGGCGGTGCGCCTTTCTACGACACCTACGAAACCGCCGACGGCAAATACGTGGCCGTCGGCGCGCTCGAGCCGCAGTTTTTCGCCGAGCTGGCACGACGCATCGGGCTTGACGAACATTTTGTCGCGCGTCAGTCGGATCGCGCGGCGTGGCCCGAACTGCGCACGCGGCTAACCGAAATCTTTCGCTCGCGCACCCGCGCGCAGTGGTGCGATCTGCTCGAAGGAAGCGACGCGTGCGTAGCGCCGGTTCTGTCGCTCGACGAAGCACCCGGTCACGCGCACCATCGCGCGCGCCATGCCTTCATCGAGCGCGACGGCGTCGTTCAACCGGCTCCCGCGCCGCGCTTTAGCCGAACGCCGGGAGAAACGGCGGCTCCGCTCGACGTTTCGAACGAAACCGCCGAAGACGTGCTAAGCGAGTGCGGCTTCACTCCCCTTGAAATCGCAGAGCTCTACCAAGCCGGCGCGCTCGTCAAGAAATAGGGCGCGCCTTCGGTTCGCAGCGCGATCAACGTTGCTCGTCGGCCCAGCGCCGGATCGCCGCCGCGAGGACGCGATGCTCGAGCGCGTGCAGGCGCGCGTCGAGCGCCTCGCGCGGTTCGCCCCCGATCGTGCGCAACGGCGCGCGCGCCAGCACCTCGCCGCGGTCGACGGCGACGTTGACCCGGTGGACGCTCGCGCCGATCCAGCTCGAAGTGTCCGCCAGCGCTTCGTCGACCGCGCTCTTGCCGCGATACGCCGGGATGACCGCCCCGTCGGGCAGGGTAACCGTATCGTGCCTAGCGTCGAGCGGCAAGAACGCGGGGTGTAAATTGATGATGTTGGGGAAGGCCGCGACGAAATCCGGTGAGAGCACGTGCATCCAGCCGAGCAAGAGCACGAGCTCGGGCGCGGTTTCCTTCACCGCTGCGAGCACGCGCGCGTCGTACTGCGCGCGAGACTCCGCCGCGCGCTCCCAGTAAACGAGTTTCGACGGTATGCCGGCGCGGGCGGCGCGCTCGAGCGCGAACGCTTCGGGACGATTGACGATCAGCCCGCCCACGTCGAGCGGCAGCGTCCCCGCCCGCGCGCCGTCGACCACCGACTGGAAGTTCGTACCATTGCCGCTCGCAAGGACCGTCGTGCGCCAAAACTTGCCCGGCCGATCGAGTTCGAAACGTTCGACTGCGCGCGCGTTCGCGTGGCGCGCATAGTAGTCGATCGAGCGCTGCTTCGTAACCGCCGGAATCAGCGCGCGCCGGAATCCGCGCTCGCGCAGGGCGAACAGCGCGGCGTGCAAGAGCACCGCTCCAAGGCCCGTCTTGCGAGCACGCGCCACGACGCCGAAGGGCCCAAACATCGCAACATCCGATTCGCTTTGCCAACGGCGCGTCCAGGGAACGTTGGGCACGCGCGCGCCGTACGACGCGAAGCCGAGAATGCCCTCGCCGTTTTGGGCAAGCCAGATTCCACCCGATGCGGCTTGGCCCGAATAGCTTCCGCCGAACTCCGCGTCGATCCATGCCAACGTACGCTCCGAGGCTCGGTGCTCGCGCAACGGTTGGACGCCGCGCGCGGCGAGCATCTCCAGAGCATGGTGGACGGCCGGCTGATCGAACTGCCGATCGTCGAGGTCGACGACGAGGTTGACGGCTTCTTTACGCGCCGCCGTTTGCTCACCGCTTGGCAATGCAGCGCGTCACGCCGAACTGCGCGCGGCGTGGACGACCACGGCCGGCTCGTCCGAGCGCCGCTCTTCGATCCAACCCACGACGCGTGCATCCGGAAATGCATCGAGCGCGCGGCGAGCCTCGATGAAGGGGACGATCAGGGTGTAGCCGATGCCCATATTGAACGTGCGATAGCGTTCCTCAATCGTGAGGTTGCCGCGCCGGACGAGTTCCAGGAAGATCGGCGGCACGCTCCAGCGCGACTGTTCGAAGACCGCTTTGCAACGAGCCGGTAGCGTGCGACCCACGTTTTCGAGCAGGCCTCCACCCGTGATGTGAGCCATCGACTTCACCCTCGAAACCGCTTGCACCGCACGGACGGCGGCAGCGTACGACGGATGTTCTGCGAGCAACGCGTCGCCGAAGGTGAACGTGGGGCCGGCCGCCGGGAACGACTCGTTCCATTCGGCAGCCGGAATCAACCTGCGTGCCAAGCTGTAACCGTTGGTGTGCAAACCGACTGCCGGCAGACCGATGACGGCGTCGCCCGGTTGCACCTGCTCGTAGTCGGGCACGTTCGCGACGTCGACGATGCCGACGATCGTACCCGCCAAGTCGAAGTGCTCCTTTTGGTAGAGCCCCGGCATCTCAGCCGTCTCGCCGCCCAGCAGCGCGGTCTGGTGCTTGCGACAGGCCGCCTGTACGCCGCCGACGATGAGCGCGGCGACGCGAGGATCGAGCTTGCCCACCGCGAGGTAGTCCAAGAAGAACAGCGGCGTCGCATTGACGACCAAGATGTCGTTAACGCAATGGTTGACCAGATCGCGGCCGACGCCGTCGTAGCGCCGCAACTCGGCGGCGATCAAGAGCTTGGTGCCGACGCCGTCCGTCGAGGCGACCAGGGCCCGCGTCGGGTCCCCGGGCATCCGAAAAAGGCCGCCGAAGCCGCCGATCGCGCCGAGTTGGTCGGGGTGGTGCCAGGTTTCTGTGAGAATCCGATAAAGGTCGACAGCCGCATTTCCAGCCGCGACGTCGACGCCGGCCCGCACGTATGCATCAGCGTGAGCGTCTGTACGCAGGGGCGCTTGTGACGGCTGCAAAACCTCGTCTGGATTGCCCATTGCTCCGGGCCGTTCCACTCATCGAAAGGTTGGTCATGCAAATTCGAGTCTCATCCGGCGATGCCGCCTCGCTGGAAACCGGTGCGCTCGTCGTGCCGGTCTTCTCCGACGGCCGCCTCGACGGCGCTGCCGAAAGCGCAGACGCAGCGATGGGTGGAGGCTTAACCGAGGTGCTCGCGTCGCGCGAGATCTCCGGCAAGGCCAACGAGATCGTTCTCCTTCATGCGCCCGCCGGCAAGACCAAGCGAGTCCTGGCCGTCGGCCTAGGCGACCGCAGTAAGTTCGAGCCGCAGGCGCTGGTCAAATATGCCGGGACCGCCGTGCGCTATTTGGGCAAGCGCAACGTCCACTCGATCGCGTTCGCGCTTCCGCTCGAGGCGCAGCATCAGGTGCGCCTTTGCGCAGCCTACGTCATCGAGGGCGCGCTCGCCGGCACCATCGATACGACCACCTACCGGACCGAGCCCGATCGGCCGATCGTCTTGGAAGAGATCGTGCTGGTTACCTCGGCCGGATCGCACGAATTCGAAGCGCACGCCTTGGAAGAGGGAGCGGCCCGCGGCCGCATCCTCGGCGAAGCGGTGAATCTGGCGCGCGAGCTTGCGATGACGCCGGCCAACGACATGACGCCGACCATCCTGGCGCGCAAGGCCGAGGACGTCGCGCGCGCTCACGGCCTGACCTTTCACGCGCTCGACGAAGACCAAATGTTCCAAAAGGGCATGGGAGCGATCCTGAGCGTTTCGAGCGGATCCGACGAGCGCGCGCAGATGATCGTCATCGAATATAAAGGCGATCCGTCGAGCAAAGAAAAGCTGGCATTGGTCGGCAAGGGCGTTACCTTCGACTCGGGCGGCATTTCGATCAAGCCCGCCGAGAACATGCACGAGATGAAGTACGACATGTCGGGCGGCGCGGGCGTCATCGGCGCGATGTCGGCCATCGCTCAGCTCAAGCCGAAGATCAACGTGCTCGGCATCGTTCCCGCAAGCGAGAATTTGCCCGGACCGCGGGCTACCAAGCCCGGCGACGTGGTGCGAGCGATGAACGGCAAAACGATCGAGGTGATCAATACGGATGCCGAAGGACGGCTGCTGCTGGCGGATGCGCTCTGCTATGCTCGCGAGCTCGGTGCGACCAGGATCGTCGACGCGGCCACGCTCACCGGCGCGATGGTGATCACGCTCGGCCATGCGGCGGCCGGGGTCATGTCCAACGACGACGCGTTCGCGCAGCACTTCCTTTCGGTTGCGGCCAAGACTCCCGAGCGCTACTGGCAACTGCCGCTCTACGACGAATTCTCGCAGACCGTCAAGAGCGAAATTGCCGACCTGCGCAATTCGACCGGAAGGCCGGCGGGAAGCCTCACCGCGGCCGCGTTCCTGAAAGCGTTCGTCGGCGACACGCCCTGGATTCACCTCGATATCGCGGGAACGGCGTACGTCGACGAGGCGTCGCACCAAGCCAAAGGCCCCACCGGCACGCCGGTGCGCGCTTTCGTCGCGTTCGTCGAAGAGCTCGCGAAAGCGCCCGCTCTCAAGAGCAACGGCGCGACGGCCGCGGCACGCTCCTAGCGACTCAGCCGTCGAGCCGACTCCGGCGTGAGCAGTTCGGTGCGAAAGAAGCCGGGCTCTGACGTCTAGCTTGAGGTCAGGAGATCGTCGTGGGCTCCGAGCGCGGAGTTGCCCCACGTGCCGTTACGGCCGGTAGCAACGACAGCATGGCCGGCCGACAGGGCGGCCTTAGCGATGTCGACGCCCATCCCGCGGCCGGCGCCAGTGATGAACCATACCTGTTTGTTAATCATGCCGCTCCCTCCAATTGCCGAACGATGCGGGAGTTGTGTCCCTGCGGCGGCCCAGCTTCTACAGCCCGCAAGCTCAGGCAGTGCATCATGCTGACGGTAACTCGTCGAGCACCGCACGACCGCGTTTGACTTTTCAGCCTGTGTCAGCTTTGGGGCCCGATGATCGGCCTTTTTCTTACTGCGCCGCAGCGGAACTCATCGTCTGTAGCCTCCGAATGGTCGCCCGTCTCGGCCGGTGATTGCAGGGCTTATCGTCCGGCATAGCGGCGCATGAATGCCAGGCTCCATTGATACACGTCGATCAGATCGTCGAGGCGCGAGATTCCATGCCCCTCGCTCGGGAGAATGTGGAGCTCGGCTGGAACGCCGTGGCGCCGTAGGGCTTGATAGACCCGCTTGCTTGGAGAAACCGGACGATCGGGTCGTTCGCGCCGGCGATAATGAGAACCGGGCGCTTGATCTTGTTAACGTGATTGATCGGCGAGATTGACCTGAGAAATTGCCGGTCGTGCGCGAGCGATCCGTAGACCGCCTCGCGATTCGCGCGATCCTCCCCCGTCTTTTCCAAGAAGTCCACCCAGTCGGCAACGCCGTAGACGTCGATGCCGCCGGCCCACGCATATGGATAGTGGTACAGGGATGAAAGTACGACGTAACCGCCATACGAGGCGCCGTTGACGAAGATGGATTTCGGACCGGCGCCGCCCGAGTCGGCGAGCCAGTCGCGCAGCGCCTTGACGTCCTTTACGGCGTTTTCGCGTTCGCGGCCGTCCGCCATGTGCAGATAGGTTCGCCCGTAGCCGCTGCTTCCGCGAATGTTCGGATCTAGTAAGGCATATCCGCGCGATGTAAGGTACTGCGCCCAGGGGTAGAGCCAGGCGCGATCCTGCTCCTCCGGGCCGCCGTGGATATCGAGTTCAACGACGAGGTTTCCGCGCGTCGTCTTCGGGCGGAAGTACCATGCCGGCACCATCGTCCCGTCGAAACTTCGTATGTGAACGACCTGGGGTTCCACGATCGACATCGGCGCAACGCCGCGGAAGTTGGGCTGAAGAATACGAGTGGTCTTACCGGAACGCAAATCGTAAGCCCACGGCACTTTCGGATAGGTCGGGCCCTCCGCGTCGAACAACAGCATCCTGCCGCCGTCGATGAACTCTAGTTGCTCCGCAATGCTCGGAGGCATCGCCGGGCTGCCGATCTTGCGTCCGGTCGCGGCATCGGCGACTGCGTCGCCGAAACCGTCCCGATTGACGATATAGGCCATCCGGCGTCCATCCGGCGAGAGAGCGACTTGGTCGACGTCGCGGCGAAGGTTCAGCACCGGCGTCATCTCGCGGGTCGCGATGTTGATGCGCCGGATCGCATGGACCTCGCCGTTGAGATCCGAGACGCAGATCACGCTTCGCATATCGGGCGTAAACTGCGAGCTGTCGAAATTCGCGGCGCCGCCGTGCGGCGTCAGCAAGCGCGCGGCTCCGGTTTGAAGGTTGACCGTGTAGAGATCGTCGTTATAAGGGGTTAGGACGTGGCGTACGAGGAGTGCTTTGGCGTCGGGAGACCATGCCGTTGCATACGCCGCGCCCTCGCCGGATAGACGCGGCGCACGTTCCCGGTTGCCCGATTCAAAACATAAACGTTCGAAATCACGGGTCTTTCGCCGGTTCGACGAGAACGCGAGTTTCGATCCATCGGGCGAAAACGCACCAAAGACGTGCCCAACCTTGGGCTCATTCGGAAACAGCGCCACCGAACCGGGCCTATCGTCGCGCACGTAATTGAACTGGTCGACGCCGTCGCCGCCGTGGGATTTGGTATAAAGTATCGTGTGAGCATCGTTCGGTACCCACCAGGCGGCATCGATTGCGTCGGGGTCATTCGTCAATTGCCGGCGGCGCGAACCATCGAAGTTCGCGACCCAAACCTGCCAATTGCCGCTGTCCCGGGCGGTATACGCGATGCGCCTAGCGCCGGGCGAAGCGGACTCCCACGCTACATCGGTGATTTTCAAGTAGGCGCTCAGCGGGGCACTACCGGCTAGGGCCGGCGCACTACCCAGCGCGAAAAGCGCCAGCGCGCACGGCGCAACGTATTTGTGGAGCATCATTGCAAGCAGCGTACCGGACGGGCGCCCGGCGCGCTAGGATAGGCGTATCATCCTTTGTTACGTCAGTGCCGTTCGACGTGGGTAAAACGGGCGCTTCGCGTCGAAAATGGAGGACGTGTTGAAGGTTTTCAGTCGAGGGACGCTTGGGAAGTTCGAAGACGCGTCAGCGTCGATTCCTCTTCGTCAGATCGATCGGGCATTTCAAGGGGTGGATATTCGCTTGGGCGCGGACCCCGGTGGACCCGCCGGATCCCGTCGAACGCAGTTCCGCCGTTATGTAGCCGGCGTGGATCAGAACGATCCGCAACAGCTGAATCGACTGGGCGATGCGCTCGGCGCATTGATTGAGGAGGTAGCTGCGTCGAAGGAAGATTTCCTCGTGAAGGCCGCCGAGCTTGACGGCTTCTTCTTCGCAAAGGGCGTCTTTAGGCCGGCCGTAACTTCGCAAACTTCTTTCGCGGTGACGCGTCTCGAGGAGTTGGTGTTTATCGATGACCGTACCGGGCGGTTGCATCTCCTTGCAAATGAGAATCCCAAAGACGCTATCGGTGGAGCATTCGAGCTTGTCGACTCTATTTGCCGGACGCTGTTACGCCTCGCCGGCGAGCCGGCCCCGGGGAAAACAGCTGACCTCGTCGACATCGCCGAAGCGACCCTCAAGGCGCTCGAGCGAGTTCCCGCAGGGGTTGGCGACGTGCAGAAGGACGCCGCCGTCGTCCGTAGATGTCTACAGCAGCTAGCCGCCGTCGTTGCTAGTCTGGCTGAACTGCAAAACGTATACGGTGCGGTTCGTAGGCGCCACGGCAAATGGAAAGGTCCGTCGGCCCGCCATGCTCGACTCGCCGTCGGCGCGGCCGTCACGTTCGCGGGCTTCGTCGCGGAAACGTACGCGGAGCGGACGAACGAGCATTCGTGATTTGTAACCTCGCCGGTATCCGCCTCATCGACGTGCTCTGCCGAGTCAGTTCGAGATTCGTGTCCCAACTTTCGATCGCGAGCTCCGCGCTCAGCGTTGGGCTCCTCCTCTCGCCTGCCGGCGCGGCCGAAGCCTCGTTGCACCACTTCTTGTTCGTTGCGATCTCTCCAGACGGCACGCGCGTTGCCTCCGTTGAGGTCGAGGAAACGGTCGATCCGGCAAAACCGAAATCGCAAGTCTTGGCGATTCGACCCGTCGGTCGCGGTGCGACGGTGCGACTGCAGCCCTGCGACGTCGCCCCGACGTGCGCGTACGCATCGCCGGCATGGTCGCCCGATTCGCAGCGGCTCGCTTTCGTGGTGCAGGGTCAGGGCTTGGCGCGCCGCTTTGTTTATGAGGTCAATGCGGACGGAAGCGGCTTGCGGCGTCTGCTCGCCTTCGATGGAACGCTCGGCGCGCTGCGCTTCGCGCGCAATGGAGCGGAGCTCAGCCTGCTCGCAACCGCGGGGGCGCATAAGGAGATCGGCGCAACCCAACCCGGAGCCCCGATCGTCGGCGAAATCGGCGCACGGCCCGACGTGCAGCGCATCGCCGTTCTGGCGACGGATACCGGTCAGCTTCGTTATGCTTCTCCAGCGGATCTGTTCGTTTACGAATACGATCGCGGCCCTGACGATAATTTTGTCGGCACCGCGGCCCACGGTAACGGCGACGACAACTGGTGGGTCGCCCGCCTCTACGCATTCGACGGCCGCTCCGGCGCCGCGCGCGAGCTGTTCGCTCCCACGAGCAACCGAATGCAACTCGCGGCGCCGCGCCTTTCGCCCGACGGCCGGCTGGTGGCCTTTATCGGGGGAATCATGAGCGATTTTAGTTCGACGGGCGGAGACGTCTACGTCTTGCCATTGGGCGGCGGCCGGGCCTCGCCGGTTGACGTCACGCCGGATATGCCTGCCTCTGCGACTTCCCTCGCCTGGAATTGCACGGACGATACGCTCTTCTTCAGCGAGCTTCGCAACGAACGGGAGGCGCTTCGGAGCGTGACGTTTTCAAGCACGCTTCCCGTGGTTTTTGAGACCGCGGCGCAACCGCTCTGGTCGGCAGCCATAGGCATTTCAACCGGCGAAATGGGCGAGGGCCGCTTCTCGCTTGCGTGCGATGGCTCCCATACCTCAGCCCTCGTGCGCCAGACGTTCGAGCGTCCGCCGGAGATCGCCGCCGGCCCGTTCGGAGCTTGGCACGATCTCAGCAACGAAAACGCGGACATGGCGCCGGAAACGCGCGCGACGAGCGTGACGTGGAAGAACGACGGATTCAGGGTGCAGGGCTGGCTGCTGGCGCCGCTGCGCATCGATTTCAGCAAGCCTCACCCGATGATCACGGTCGTGCACGGTGGTCCGTCGGCGGCGTCGACGCCGCGCTTCGTCGAAGGCGGCGACATCCGCGACTTCCTGCGCGACGGATACTACGTTTTCTTTCCAAACCCGCGGGGGAGCTTTGGTCAGGGCGAGCGTTTCACACTGGCCAACGTCGAGGACTTCGGCGGCGGCGACTTGCGCGACATCCTCGCGGGAATCGACGAGATCGAGAAGCAGGCGCCGGTCGATGACCGGCGGCTCGGCATCTACGGCGTGAGCTACGGCGGCTACATGACGATGTGGGCCGTCACCCAAACGCAGCGCTTCAGAGCCGGCGTTGCCGGAGCCGGCATCGCCGACTGGATTTCATACTACGGCGAAAACGGCATCGACGAGTGGATGATCCCTTTCTTCGGCGCCTCGGCCTACGACGATCCGGCCGTCTACCGCAAGTCGTCGCCGATCGAATTCATCAAGAACGTCAAGACGCCGACCTTCGCATTCGTCGGCGAACGCGACGTCGAGTGCCCCGCTCCGCAGTCGCTCGAGTTTTGGCACGCACTCCAGACCTTAGGGGTTGCGACGTCCCTCGTGATCTACCCCGGCGAAGGTCACCACATTCGCCAACCCGCGCACGTGCATGACCTCGAGTTACGCACGTTAGCCTGGTTCGACCATTACTTGCGCTAAGCTAAAGCCCTCACGGACTACGGTCGCTATGTGCTCTCGCTCAAGCGGATCGTAGCGACCGGCAGACCGGGGAGCGAGCGCTTGTGCAGGTGCGTCGGCGTTTCGGTCACGATGACTTCGAGCGTCGGCTTCACGTGCAATTCGAGCAGATGGCCGCCCAGTGCGGCGCCGCTGCGCTTAGCAACGATCGCGTGGGCGTGAACTTGCGGCTTCCCGTCCTCCGTCGTCGCGATGTCGCCTAGGAGCGATACGACCTCGACCTGCTCGTCGACGTGCACCGGGTCGTAGGTTTTCGCGGCGAAATCGAACCATCCCACGACCGCGCGCGACGCGGCTCCGATCCCGCTGAGTTGTGCGCCGTTGACTCCGGTCTCGCGCGCAAAGCGGGCGAGTTCGCCGGCCGCCTCATCACCCTCTGCGAAGATCAAGGCGTACGTCGCGAGCCCGGATTCATCGGCTATCTTTCGATATTCCACGCTTGGCTCGTACCCGAATCCGGGTATAAATCGCCTATGCCGAACAAAGGAAACAAGGGGGAGTACGCTCCGCTGCCCTCGACGCTCGAGCGCTCTCCGAAGAAAGCCCAAGACACCTACGAGCAGACGCTGGAAAGCGCCGAGAAAACCTACGAGGGTGATGAGGAGCGCGCGCATCGCGCGGCTTGGGGAGCAGTCAAGCACTCGTTCGAGAAACGGGACGATCGTTGGGAGCCCAAAGAGAACCGCGGCCCTTCCGATCCTCGCTCCGAAGAGGGCGGTCCCAATCCGTCGGGCGCTTCGTACGGCGGGGTCGACGTCGAGGGCCACACCAAAGCGGAACTCCTCGAGGAGGCTCGCCGGCGCGGCGCGCACGTCACCACGCACATGACCAAGGCCGAGCTCGCCGCCGAATTAGAGCGCGCGAACGACCGCGCAACGAGCCAAGCGCGCGAGCGCCGCCGCTAAGCGTCGACGCTCAGGCCGTTCGGCTTGCCGTGATCCAAGCGCGGCGAATGAGGCCGCCGGCGATCTCATAGATGACGGCGGCGTGTGCGTCGTGACCGCTGCGCGTGCCCGTTATCCGCTCTTCGTCGATGACGATATCGCCGACGACGATGCGCTTGAGGATCGTCACCGCAATCTGCGGCGCGTCGCGAAAAACTTGCGCGTACCGCTCGCGCAGCGCCTCGCGGCCGAAGAGAAAGAGCTCGCCTCCCAGATCGTAGAGCCGCAGATCGTCCGCGTAGGCCGCCGCGAACGTATCGGCATCGTGCTGGTTGTAGGCGTCGATCTGGCCTTGAACGAGCGCCTCGGGACTGGTTCGTACGTCGCTTCCTGCCATCGTATCCCAGGAAGGCGCCGCCGCCCCGAGCGTCTCCTGCCGCCCGATGCGGCGAAAAACGGTTCTCCGCCCCCTTCGCGAATGACGCGCTCATGGATGCGCCATCCCTCGCCGTCCCCGGCTCCATCGAGGCGGTTGCTGCCGGCCTAGCCCGCAGCGGATACATCTGCGACCGGCGCAGCGCCACCGCTATCTATCTCGCATACCATCTGCGCAAACCGGTGCTGGTCGAAGGCCCGGCAGGCGTCGGCAAGACCGAACTTGCCAAGGCGACCGCCGCATACCTAGACCTGCCGCTCATCCGCCTGCAGTGCTACGACGGGCTCGACGAGTCGAAGGCGCTCTACGAATGGAAGTACGGCAAGCAGTTGCTGTACACGCAGATTCTCAAGGACAAGTTCACGCAGTCTTTGCGCAGCAGCGCCACCCTCCAGGAAGCGCTCAGCGAGCTGCAAAGCGTCGGCGACATCTTCTTCTCCGAGCAATTCCTCGAGGCACGGCCGCTCCTGCGCGCGCTGCAGCAGGAGCGGGGCGCCGTGCTTCTGATCGACGAGGTCGACAAGGCCGATCAGGAGTTCGAAGCCTTTCTGCTCGAGGTGCTCTCGGACTACCAGGTAACGATCCCCGAGATCGGACCGGTTGCAGCCGTCGTGCCGCCCCTTGCGATCTTGACGTCGAACAACACGCGCGACCTTGGCGAGGCTTTGAAGCGGCGCTGTCTGCACCTGCGGATCGATTATCCGGACGCCAAGCTCGAAGAGCAGATTATCGACGTGCGCGTGCCCGGCATCGAGGGCACGTTGCGCGAGCACCTCGTTGGTTTCGTGCAACGCTTGCGCCGGCTCGAGTTGAAGAAGCCGCCTTCGGTCAGCGAGACGATCGACTGGGCGCGCGCGCTGCTGCTGCTCAACGTCGTCGAGCTCGAACCCGAGATGGTTCGCCAGACCCTCAACCTTCTGCTAAAGTACGAGATCGACATCGAAGCCGCCGGGCGGCAACTGCCGGCACTCCTCGCGAGCCCGCATCGCAACGGGCCGGCAACGTGAAGGGGCGCGCGTGAAAGCGACGCTGCTCGGCTTTCTCGAGGTGGCTCGCAACGCCGGCATTTCCGTATCGAACGCCGAGAGCATCGACGCATTCAACGCGCTCGCGCTCGTCGGGTACGACGACCGTTTGACCGTTAAGGACTCGCTCGGGCTCGTGCTCGCCAAGACGGCGGAGGAGCGGCGGCGGTTCGATGCCTGTTTCGACCGTTACTTCGACGTCGGCAAGCTCGATGCGGCGCAGCGCGCTTCCGATAGCGAAGCGCTCGAACCGGCCGAGAGCCGGCCCGAGAGCGAGGACGGCACGCTGCCCTCGCTCGAGCGCATCCTCTTGGACGACGACCGCGCCTCGCTCGTTCGCCTGCTGTATGCCTCGGCTGCCGCGGTCGACCTTGCCTCCATCCGCCTGTTCACGCAAGCCGGCTTTTACGCTCGCCGCATTCTCGAAGCGATGGGCATCGTGGGGCTCGAGGCTTCGATCGCGCGCATGCGCAGCTCGGGCGTCGCCGGCGAGGCGCGCACGGCAGACGATCTCGAGCTGCGGCGCGACGCGGTCAGGGAGTTGGCGAAAGACCTCGTCGAACGCCGCCTCGCCTTGCGCGGCGAAGAACCCCAAGGCGTGCGCGACCGCTTTCTGCTCGACGCGCGCCTGACCAACGTCGACCGCCGCGACGTCGAGCGGATGCGCGTGCTCGTGCGCGACATTGCCCGGCGCTTGGCGATCCACCACGGCCGGACGCGCAAGCACGCCCGCCGCGGCCATCTCGACATGCGCCACACGATGCGGCGCAACGTTGCCTACGACGGCGTGGCGTTCAAGATCGCGTGGAAAAAGCGCAAGATCGAAAAGCCTCGGCTCGTCGTCCTCTGCGACGTCAGCGGATCGATGGCTTCGCTCGCGCACTTCCTGCTTCTCTTCGTCCACTGTCTCAACGAGGCGCTGGCCGATCTGCGCGCCTTCGCCTTTGCAAACCGGACGATCGAGGTGACCGAGATCCTGCGCGACGATTCCATCGACGTGGCGACCAAGAAGATCATGGCCGAGCTCGGCTTCCGCTCGTCCGACTACGGCCGCTCCTTCGAAGACTTCGAGAACGATTGGATCGACGCCGTCGACCGCAAGACCACGGTCGTCATCCTCGGCGACGCGCGCACGAACTACGGCGACCCGCGCGTCGACGTGCTGCGCCGCCTTTTCGAGCGCTGCAAGCGGCTCGTATGGCTCAATCCCGAGAACCGCGTCGCGTGGGGCGCCGACGATTCGGCGATGCTGCGCTACCTTCCCTACTGCCACATGGCGAGCGTCTGCAACCGGCTGCGCCACCTCGAACGCCTGGCCACCGATCTGCTCGGAATCACCCAGCCGCGCCCCGCATCCGTCGAGCTGTAAGCGCGATCTAATCGAGGCAAGAGATGGCGCTATTCGACGAGTTCGACGTGCCGCATTAGACCGGCCGGTGCCTGTGTCAGCGCAGGCCGAGGAGACGGATCGCGTTCTCTTTGAGTATCTTGGGGCGGACTTCCGGGCGGATCGAAATCTCGGCGAAGTCTTTCAGCCAGCGATCGGGTGTGATCAGCGGGTAGTCCGACCCGAAGAGCACTTTGTCGCGCAGCAACGTGTTCGCGTACTGGACCAGCGTCGGCGAGAAGTACTTCGGCGACCACCCGGAGAGATCGATCCAGACGTTGGGCTTGTGCAAGCACACCGAGATAGCCTCGTCTTGCCATGGGAACGACGGGTGCGCCATGACGATCTGCAAGTCGGGGAAGTCGACGGCAACGTCGTCGAGCAGCATGGGATCGCCGTACTTGAGGCGCACGCCGCCCCCGCCGCGCACGCCGGTTCCGATTCCGCTGTGCCCGGTGTGGACGATGACCGGAAGCCGCGCTTGCTCGAGTAGCTCGTAGAACGGATAAATGCTCGGATCGTTCGTGAAAAAACGCTGCAGTTGCGGGTGAAGCTTGAACCCGCGCACGTTTCCGGTCGCGATGAGGCGCCGCGCCTCGACCAGGGCCGCATCGCCGCGGGTCGGATCGACGCTCGCGAACGGAATCAACACATCCGGCTGCTCCGCTGCGGCAGCGAGAACGTCGTCGTTCGGAAGCATCGCGCGCCCGGAAAGACGCTCGTCGACCGAAAAGATAACGGCGGCCATCTTGCGCTCGCGATAGTAGCCGGCAAGTGCGGAGAGCTCTTCGGGCACGTCGCTCGCTCCGAAATAGTTGCGGGCCGCTTGTGCGACCGGCGAGCCCTCGTCGACCGCTCCGTGCGCGTGGACGTGAACGTCGATCGCGACCAGCGCTTCGACGTCTATGACGTGTGGCACGGCCGGCACGCTGAGGTCAGGCTTTCACCGCCGCCGCTAGAAGTGGGCGGCCGTTGTAGGTTTCCGGATACTCGCCGGTCAGGCAGCCCAGGCACATCTCGCCGCGTTTGCGCGCGGTCGCCTCGAGCAGCCCCTCTTTGCTCAAGAAACCCAATGTGTCCGCGCCGATCGTCTCGCAGATCTGCGGGATCGTCAAATTCGCCGCGATCAACTCCTCGTGGGTCGCCATGTCGACCCCGAGATAGCACGGATGGATGATCGGAGGCGAGGTGATGCGCACGTGGATCTGGCGCGCTCCTGCGTCGCGCAAGAGCTTGACGATGCGCGGCGTCGTCGTGCCGCGCACGATGGAGTCGTCGACCACGACGACCCGCTTTCCCTCGAGCAGCTCGACGATGGGGTTGAACTTGAGGTGCACTCCGCGGCGGCGCATCCCCTGGTTGGGGCTGATGAACGTGCGCCCGATGTAGCGGTTCTTGATCAGCCCCTCGATGTACGGCAGTTTGCTCTCTTCGGCGAAACCGATGCCGCCGGGAACCGCCGAATCGGGGACGGCCATGACCACGTCGGCCTCGGCGGGATGCTCGCGCGCCAGACGGCGCCCCATCTCCAGGCGCGCCATGTAGATCGATCTCCCATTTAAGATCGAGTCGGGACGCGCGAAGTAGATGTACTCGAACATGCATAGCGCCTGCGGCTTGGGTTGCGGCGCCTTATCGACGTGCAGACCCTCAGCGTCGATCCAAATGATCTCGCCCGGCTCGAGCTCGCGAATGTATTCTGCTCCGACCGTCGCCAGCGCGCACGATTCGGAGGCGAACATGTAACCGCCGCCGGGGAAACGGCCGTAGCAGAGGGGTCGGACGCCCCACGGGTCGCGGAACGCGTAAAGCGAGCGCGGCGTCGACATGACGATCGAGTATGCCCCCTCGGCCGATTCCATCACGCTTCGAATGCGGGCAACCATATCGGCACCGGGAGCCTGGACGATCAGCTTGGCAAGCACCTCGGAATCGGATGTCGCCTGCAAAATAGTCGAGGGCGGGAGCTTCGAGCGCAGTTCTTCCGTGTTCGTCAGGTTGCCATTGTGAGCGAGCGCGACGTCGCCGAACGGCGCGCGCTCGAGCAATGGCTGCGCGTTGACGACCACCGATGAGCCCGTCGTCGAATAACGGGTATGGCCGACCGCGATGTAGCCGGTGAGCCGGGCCAAGATGTCTTCGTCGAAGATGCTCGAGATCAAGCCCATCTCGCGGTGGCAAGCGATCGACGCGCCGTCCGAGACGGCGATCCCGGCGGACTCCTGACCGCGGTGCTGCAGCGTGTACAGCGCGAAGTATGCTAGATGGGCGACGCCGTGGCCGGGAGCGTAGACTCCCACGACTCCGCACGCCTCTTCCATCGTGTCGCCTGACGGGAGCGGAGCCTCTGCGTCGTAGGCCCGTGCCATGAGCCTTAGTTCTCCGGCAGGCGCATGGAACCCCTAAGGGGTCCGTTGCCGCCCGCCGCGCGCGAGTTCAATCTCGCCGATTCCGCGACCCGAAGATTTGAAGCAGCGCTAAAAAGATGTTGATTGCGTCGAGGTAAATCGACGCTGCCAGCTCGACCGCGGTTTGATAGCCGCCGCCCGCACGAATGCGCGCGAAATCGACGAGAACCAGCAGCGTGAACACGGCCAGCGTCGCCCACGAGTAGATCGCCGGGTGCAGGAAGTGCGTGAACGCCGAAATCAAGCCGACCAAGACGAGCGCAATCAGCGCGCCGAACGCGATACCCGACAGCCGCCGGTAGTCGAAGCTGGTCAAATAGACGATCGCGGCCAGCGTGAGCATTCCTAGGCCCGTCGTCTCGGCAGCTTCAACCACGACCGTCGGACCGTCGATCTGCGCGTATGAGGCAATTACTGGCCCGAGGCCAATTCCTTCGCAAAGAGCGAACAGGTAAAACATCGTGAGCGACAGGGCCGAATTGCGGCGCGTCGCGGAAATTGCAATCAGGAATCCGAAGCCGACCAGCATCGCGATCAGCGAAAGGCCGCGCGGCGTGCCCTGTGAGACGTATGCAGCCGCGGCGGTGATCAAAAAACCGGCCCCGGTGATCCCGAGGACCTGCCCCAGCAGGGAGGGGGTCGAAACCGCTTGCGTGCCGGCCCGAAGCTGCGGTGAACCGTACATGACACCCGCTACGACCGTTCGCCGGCGCTTGCGGTTTCGGGGGGTGCGCGGCCGGGCTAGGCGCAAGTCTGTGCGTTCTCGATGTCGTGCCTGCTTTTCGTCCCGGCGACCGAGCGGCGGAAGCTCGAAAAGGCGGTGACCCTGCCGTGCCGCGGGATCGTGCTCGACCTGGAAGACGCGGTCGCCCCCGGCCGCAAGGCCGACGCGCGCGACGGGCTGGCCGAACTAGCTCGAGCGGTACGAGGTGCGGGGCGCGAACTGTATGTCCGGGTGAACGGCCTGCACACGGAATCCTGGCGCGAAGATGTTGCCGCTGCAGTCGCCGCCGGGGCGCCGGCGCTGCTCGTCCCCAAAGCCGAGAGCCACGAGGGAATCGCGGAATTGGGCGCCGCCCTCGACGCGGCCGAGCAAATAACCGGCGCTGCCCGCAAGACCACGCTGGTCCTTCTCATCGAAACGGCGCGCGGGGTGCTCGCGATGGAGCGGCTGCTCGCCGGCTCGCCGCGAGTCGCCGCGGGATGCCTGGGTCTTGCCGACCTCTCGCTCGATCTCGGCATATCCTGGGATGCAGCGTTGCGCGAACGGCCGGCGCTCTACGTCGAGCAACGCTTGCGGCTGTCGCTCGCCTCGCGCGCGGCCGGGATTGAAAAGCCCTGGGATGCGGTCTACATGAACATCGGCGACGGTGCGGGTTTCGCCGACGACGTGCGGTTGGGCCGACGGGTGGGATGCCAGGGCAAGCTGGTCGTCCATCCCTCGCAGATCGAGCCGGTCAACGCCGCGTACCGCATCGGCGACGACGAATTGAAGCGCGCGCAGCGCATCGTCGAGAGTTTCGAACGGGCCGTCGAACGTGGAAGCGGCGCGTTGACCGTCGACGGGATGCTCGTCGACGAACCGGTCGTCGCCCGCGCTCGCGCGGTTCTGGCCACCGCCGAGGGCGTCGTGAACGCGCCGGGCGCATCCGGCGGAGCATGACCGGCCCGAGCCGCGTTTTTTTCGTGGCGGCCGCGCTGCTCGTGTTGCTGCCGGCGCCCACGATCGTAGCCCGTCCGAAAGCTGACGATACGCTCGGGCCGCCGGCCGGAATCATCGCCGGTGTTGCGTCGCTCAAGGACGTCGTCGCGCTGTATAACGCGGCCAACGTCCGCAGCGGAGCGAACGTCGTCGTCGATGCGACCGTGGAAAGCAATGGCCTAAGCGGAAGCGCGCATTACGTTCGCGACCACGACGACTTCCGTTGGTCGCTGCAGTTCGGTCCTTTCGCCTCCGCCGGAGGCCGCTCCCAAGGCCAGCGCTGGGAACTCAATGAGAACGGCCTCTCGCGTCTGGTGAACGACGTCGGCCGCCGCGATGATATCGCTGCTGAATTCGTCCAAGACGCGCTCGTCGAAACCCCCGGGCTCAAGCTCTTGGGTGAGACGCACGAGCCGGCGGCTTTCGTTCTGGAGTCCGCCCCGCCCGGCGGACGGCGCGAATGGCTTTTCGTCGATCACCGGACCGGCTTGCTGGACCGCGTCGAGTCGATCGCCCAGGGCGGCCGAATCGTGGAGACCCTGGACGACTACGCGACTACCGACGGCGGGACGATCTCTCGCCACGTTCACATATCTGGTCCCAACCCCGGCCAGGACAGCGATGCACGAGTCGCCCACGACGATCGGCCGGCAACGCTCGACCCGAGCCAGCTCGCTATCCCCTCGAACTTGCGCGCCTTCGACGAGTTTCCGCCGGACGTTTCGCAGGTCGACATTCCGGCCAAGTTCTTCGACGGCAAAATCGCGGTTCGGGTGAACATCGAGGGCCGCGGCATCGATTTCATGCTCGACTCCGGTGCGTCCGGGATCGTGATCGATTCCGGCGTCGTCGGCGCCCTCAACCTTCCCACATACGGCAAATTCCATGAGCCATCCGGCAGTTCGGTGGCGACGTTGACGATCGTCCCTGAGATCCGCGTCGGCCGTTTGCGGCTGTCAAACGTCGTCGCGGCAATGGGACCCTTCAACGTGCCGACCCTCAATTATGAAGCGCGGCAACAGGGAGTTCTCGGGTACGACTTCATCGCCGGTGCCGTCATTCACGTCGACTATTTCAACCACAAAGTCGAGGCGATTCGAAAAGAAGATTTCCATCCGGAGGAGGTCGCTAACGCTGCCGAGATCCCCATCGTCCTCGACGACGGCGTTCCGCTCTCGCGCCTCTGGATCGGAAGCACGGCTAGCGAGCGCTTCATCATCGATACGGGCGCCAACGACGTTACGGTTTTCTCTGCATTTGCGCGTGCCAACCCCGACGACGTACGAGATCAAGGTAAAGGAAACGACGTTCAGTGGTTCTTCCGATACATTGCCCTGTTCACCACGAGCGGCATGTACCGCGTTGCGCCCACCCAGCTCAAGAGCCTTATCTTCGGCCCGACCCGTTTTGGCGAAGTCATGGCGATGGAGCCCGAGCATGCCGAACGCTTTGAGGGTGACTACGACGGACTGATCGGCTATCAAGTTCTTCAATTCTACGACGTGTACTTCGACTACGCCGACCGCCGTGTGATCGTCGCTCCCAATGCGATGCTGCTGAGGCGCGCGCGAAAACCCGCGGCGTGAAAATGGCCGCCCGAAGCGTGGCGATCGTCACGCTCCTGACGCTGCTGGCCGCGGCTCCCAGTTTTGCGCAGCCGAACCAGGACGGATCGCCGGCCGGCATCGAGGCGACTTCAATGTCGATGAAAGCCGTGCTCGCGCGTTATCACGCGGCCGTCGGCAGCGTGACGCCGGCGAGCGTCGAGGACTGGAAGATCGACGAGCTCGGAATGAGCGGCGCGCTGCACGTCATTGCCGCGGGCGGCAATTACCGGCAGATCGAAACGCTCGGGCCGTTTCACTACGAGCGTGGCCGCTTCGAAGGGCAGGCATGGCGGCAGAACGCGAACGGCCTGACGCTGTTGCTTGCGGCCGATCGCGGGCGCGAACCGATCGGCGTGGAGTCCGTCCGTTTTGCTGCCGACGCTCCCGGTCTGCGCATGCTCGGCGAAACGGACACGTCGTACGTCGCTCAAATCGATTCAGTCGGCGGACCGACCGAATGGCTTTTCTTCGGAAAAGCGTCGGGCTTGCTCGAGCGGCTCGAAACGCGCGAAGGCGAGCGGCGCTTCGTGCTAACGCTGGAAGACTATCGCGTGACGGGCTCCGAGCGCCGCCCATGGCACATGCACGCAAGCGACGGCCGGCCCGAGAACGACATCGATTGGCGCCTCTTACGGCTACGCGCGCCGGCTCTCGTGCGTCAAGACGACCTCGACGTTCCGCCGAACGCGCGGCCGCTGGTCGAGTTTCCCGCGGGCACGTCGCGCGTCTCCCTGCCGGCACAGTTCGTCGACGGCTACGTCGTCGTCAGCGCGTCCGTTAACGGGCTTGACCTCAATTTTCTGCTCGACTCAGGCTGCTCGGACATCAGCTTGGACTCCGCCGTCACCGAGCGGCTCCGGCTGCCTGGCTACGGGCACTCGTCGCAGTCTGCCGCCGGCCCATTCGTTCAGACGCAGACGATCGTCCCGGAGCTGCAACTCGGTGCGCTGCGCCTGCACAGCGTAACCGCGTCGAGCCTTCCACTCGCGTTCGAAACGTCGACGAAGACCCACGTTGACGGCTTGCTCGGCTTCGACTTTTTCGCAAATGCCGTCGTACACGTCGACTACGAGGCAGGGCGCGTCGAGGCGATCGATCGCGACGAGTTCGACCCCAAGCAGATTCCCGGCGCGATCGCGTTGCCGGTCACGCTCGACGAAGGCGTGCCGCTGGTCGGCGTGCGGGTCGGCTCAACCGCCAGCGGCCGATTCATCATCGACAGCGGCGCAACGGACGTCTGCTCTTCTCCAGCTTTGCGAAGCGACACGCCGATGACGTCGAGGATCGTGGCGAAGGGCGCGCCCTCGACGAGAGCTCTCCGGCTCTTTTCGGGCAAGGCGTCGGAGGCGAGCTGCGCTTGGTCCCGACCGAACTGCGGAGCCTCGTTTTCGCGGGCACGAGTTTCTCCGGCCTCGTCGGCTTTCGAACCGACGGCGAAACCGAATTCGACGGTGACGGCGACGACGGCGTCATCGGCTTCTCGCTTCTCCAGTACTACGACGTCTACTACGACTACCCCGATTCGCGCGTGATCCTCGTGCCGAACGCTGCATACCGAGGTTTGAGCATTCCATCCGAGCAGTGATCGCGCCGAGTGGGGATCGGGATTCGAGCGGCCCACATGGGAAGATAAGGGGGGACATGAAGACCGTCGGACGGGCGTCGCCCGCGCAGCACCCGGTGCCGCACCTGGAAGCTCGGCCCGAATCCGCGCGCGTCGTCCTGATCGCCAACCTCGGCTCGCGCCGCACCGAAGAAATGTACGAGCACGCGCAGCGATTGCTCGCGGAGCAGGCCGTACCGATCGCCGAATCCTACGCCGTACGCACCGGAAGCGACCTTCGCAAGCTCGTCGCGCAAGCCGTGCGATCGCACGCCGGGATCGTAATCGTCGGGGGCGGCGACGGTACGCTCACGTCGGTTGTCGGCGAATTCGCCCATCGCGAGACGATTCTGGGCGTCCTGCCCTTCGGTACCGGAAACAGCTTCGCTCGAAGCCTCGGGCTCAAGCCGACGATCGCCGCCGCCGTCGATACGATTGCCGGCGGACGCGTCGCACGCGTCGATCTCGGCCTCGTCAACGGCACGCATTTCGCGAACTTCACGGCGATCGGGCTCTCGTCGAAGATCTCGCAGCACACGCCGGCGGCTCTCAAGAAAGCCTTCGGGCCGCTGGCTTACGTGCTCGCCGGCATCGGCCCGACGTTGCGCAGCCAGGCCTTTGAGGCCGTCCTTGAATGGCCCGGCGGATCGGAAAAGCTGACCTCGCATCAACTGATCGTCGCCAGCGGACGGTACTACGGCCTGGTGCCGATCGTGCCGGACGCCTCGATCGTCGACGGCAAGCTCGACGTTTTCACCGCAACGGGCTTCAACCGGTGGGAGATCGCTCGCATGTTTGTCGCGCTGTTCTTCGGAATGCACACGCGATTGACGGAAGCCGAGTACTTCAGCGGTCCTGAGGTGACCGTGACGATTGCTCCGCCGCAGGAGCTCGACGTCGACGGGGAGGTTCGGGGAATGACGCCGGCGCGGTTTTCGGTCGATCCGAAGGCGTTGCGTGTTCTGGTCCCGGAGGGGTTCACTGGGTATTGAGGGGGCGAAGGGCTCCCTGTGGTTGCTTTCGCTCGCCCTGCTCGCCGCGTTTCTGCTGCTCGGCCGCAGCGCCGCTTCGGCCAGCCCCCTACCGATCGACCGCTGGGGCCTCCGGTTCTTCGGGCATGCGACGCGGCTTGCGGCCGCATTCACGCTCACCGGCTACGCCGGGTTTCTTACTACGGCCATCGTCGTCGCCTGCGCCGTCGCTGCGTTTGCGCGCTCGCTTGCGGAAGCGGAGGCAATCGTGATCGCCGCGCAGCTTATCTCGCAGGCTGCCGTCCGGCTCGTAAAACCTTCGTTCGGCCGAGCGCGCCCGGCCGAGTGGCTGTTTCGGCAAGAGCTGGACTTCTCGTATCCGAGCGGTCACGCCGTGACGGCCGTGACCTTCTACGGCGGATGGCTTGCGCTCGTCGTACACGGCGCGTTGCCGCTGCCCATCAAGACCGTTCTCTGCGTCGCGCTCTCGCTCTGGATCGCCGGCATCGGTTGGTCGCGCATCGCGCTCGGAGCGCACCATCTGAGCGACGTGCTAGGCGGCGCGCTGCTCGGCGGCGCCTTCCTATCTGCCGAGCTCGCGCTTTTTCCCTAACTGCGGGCGGGCGCGGCGCTCAATTGTGCGCGCCGGCGGCGATGTCGCTGCGGAACGTCAACGGCAAGCCGTCGCCGAAACGACCGGCCAGCTCAGTGACGGCGGCGTAGGCGCCTTCGCGGGCCGACGCGATGTCGCTTCCGAGGGCCGTGACGGTCAGCACACGCCCGCCGCTCGCGTCGACGCGACCCTCGCGCAGGTTCGACACGCCCCAAAAGGCTGCGCGTCCCTCGCCGAGCTCGACATCGGCGGGCAAACCGGAGAGCGGCGTGCTCGAGCGGGGATAGTCGGTCGTGGCGAGCACGACGCCCACGCAAGGGTCGCCGTCGAACGTCGCGGCGCTCGCGTCGAGCGCGCCGCGAGAAACGCTCTCTAGCAGCAGCGCAAAGTCGCCGCGCACCCGCGGCATCAGGACTTGCGTCTCCGGATCGCCGAAGCGCACGTTGAATTCGATGACCGAAGGACCGTTCGCAGTCCACATCAAGCCGCAGTACAAGACGCCCACGTAGCGCTCGTTCTCGACCACGAGACCGCGAGCAACCGGCTCGAGGATGCGCTCGCGAACGATCTCGAGGAATCCGTCGGGGAACGCGTTGGGAGGCGAATACGCGCCCATTCCTCCGGTATTGGGGCCAGTGTCGCCGTCGCCGGCACGCTTGTAGTCGCATGCCGCCGCGACCGGAACGAAGCGCTTTCCGTCGCACAGCGCGAACACGCTTAGCTCGCGGCCCTCGAGTTTCTCTTCAAGCAAAAGGTCGTTGCCGCCGCCCGGCACGCCGGAGGCGCCAAACCACGAGCGTACGACGGCGCGCGCACTCGCCGCGTCGGGCGTCACCACGACGCCCTTGCCCCCGGCCAAACCATCGGCCTTTACGACGCAGGCGCCGCGCCAGTCTTCAAGCGCTCGCTCCGCTCCGGAGAGAGAATGGACGATGCGCGCTCGCGCAGTCGGCACGTCGTGGCGCTCCATGAAGCGTTTCGCGAAGATCTTGCTCGACTCGAGCCGCCCGGCCGAGCGTCCGGGCCCGAAGACGGCGACGCCCGCTTCCCGCAGGCGGTCGCCGACGCCGGCGGCGACTGAAGTCTCGGGGCCAAGAACCGCGAGGTCGATCCGGTCGGCAACGGCTCGCGCCGCGATGGCCTTGCCGTCCGTCGCCGAGATCCCCCAGTTTTCGCCGCGCCGCGCGGTCCCCGCATTTCCGGGCGTTGCGCACACGGCCGAGCATCGCGCCGAACGCGCCAAACGCCACGACAGCGCGTCTTCCCGCGCGCCGTTGCCGACGACCAGGATTTTCATTGCGGTGCGATTACTCCCACTCGACGGTCGCCGGCGGTTTCGTCGTGACGTCGTAGGCAACGCGGTTGACTCCGGCTACCTCGTTGACGATTCGCGTCGAGATGCGCGCGAGCAAATCGTACGGCAGGCGAGCCCAATCGGCCGTCATCCCGTCTTCGCTCGTGATCGCGCGAACCGCGACCAAGTCGGCGTAGGTGCGCCCGTCGCCCATCACGCCGACGCTTTGCAAGGGTGTCAGCACGGCGAAATACTGCCACGGATGGGTTTCCAAGGCGGCCCGCTCGATCTCGCTCGTGACGATGAGGTCGGCGGCGCGCAGCGTGTCCAGACGCTGGGCCGTTACCTCGCCCAACACGCGAACCGCGAGGCCGGGGCCGGGAAACGGCTGACGCTCGACGATTGCATCGGGCAAACCAAGGACGCGCCCAACTTCGCGCACCTCATCTTTGAAGAGCAGTCGCAAGGGTTCGATCAGTTTGAGCGCCATCACGTCCGGCAAGCCGCCGACATTGTGGTGCGATTTGATCTTGTGGCCGGCCTTGGAACTGGGCGTCTTCGACTCGATGACGTCGGGATAGAGCGTTCCTTGGACGAGCCACTCGACGTCGCTCAACTTGGCGGCTTCCTCTTCGAAGACGGCAATGAATTCGTGACCGATTCTGACGCGCTTTTGCTCGGGATCGATCACGCCCGCGAGCGCGGCGAGAAACCGCTCGCGCGCGTCCACTTTCACGACGTTCAGGTGCAGAACGTCGCGAAAAGCCGCGACCACGTTCTGGCCTTCGTTCGCCCGCAGCAGACCGGTGTCGACGAACACGCAGGTAAGTTGTTTACCGATGGCCCGCGAAACCAGCGTCGCGGCGACGGCCGAGTCGACGCCTCCGGAAAGGGCGCAAATAACATGCCCGTTTCCCACTTGTTCGCGGATCTGGCCGACCGTCGACTCGACGAACGAGGCCATCTTCCATTCGGGCGCGATCCCAGCGATGCCGTGCAGAAAATTCGAGATCACCGTCGTGCCGGCCTCAGTCTGCACGACCTCGGGATGGAACTGCACGCCGTACAAGCGCCGCACCGGATCGCCGAAAGCGGCGACCGCGCATTGCGCGGTGCGGCCGTATACCGTAAAGCCGGGCGGCGGCGCGAGCACGGTGTCGCCGTGCGACATCCACACCCGCGTGTGCTGCGCGATGCCCGCGAACAGCGGCGAATCACCCAGCCGCTCGAGGTGCGCCGGGCCGTACTCGCTGTGCGTCGAGCGCACGAGCTCCCCGCCGAGATCGCGTGCGATCAGCTGTATTCCGTAGCAGATGCCGAGGATCGGAATCCCCGAGCGCCATACTTCCGGATCCACCCCCGGCGCGTTCGGGGCGAGCGTGCTCTCCGGACCGCCCGTCAGGATGATCGCCGCGGGCTCGCGCTCGGCGATCGCAGTCCACGGCGTATCGTGCGGAAGGATTTCCGAATAGACGGAGGCTTCGCGCGTGCGGCGGGCGATCAACTGGCTATACTGGGCGCCGAAATCGAGGATGATGACGGTCGCCGGTCGCGTCACGGGAGTTTGTGGGGAAGCCATCGCCATTTGGCCCCTGCTTTCGTTTCGCCGGCGAGCCTGACCCGCGCCAAAAGCACTTCGTCTGCGCAGGAACGATCGGCCCCGATGGGCGGAACTCTCGGAGCAGGATGCGCGCCGCCGTTTTGCACGAACCGATGCCCGTCGAACGCGGGCCGCTCGTACTCGAAGAGCGGCCGATCCCCGAGCCGCCGAAGGGCCACGTGCTTCTGCGCGTTCGCGCTTGCGGCGTTTGCCGAACGGATCTGCACATCGTTGAGGGCGAACTGCCGCCACATCGCTCGCCGCTGGTTCCGGGCCATCAAATCGTCGGCGAGGTGCTGCGCTGCGGCGAAGGAGCGTCGTTACGCGAGGGTTCGCGGGTCGGCGTCTCGTGGCTTGGCGGAACCGACGGCACGTGCCCGTTTTGCACCGCCGGTGAAGAGAATCTATGCGATGCGCCGATCTTTACCGGTTACGACGTCGACGGCGGATACGCCGAATATGCGGTCGTCCGGGCCGACTTCGTGCACGAGTTGCCGGCAGCGCTCGACGACCGCCATGCCGCCCCGCTGCTGTGTGCCGGCATCATCGGTTTTCGCGCACTGCGCGTGGCCGGCGTGCGTCCCGGCGAGCGGGTCGGGCTCTACGGGTTCGGCGCATCGGCCCATCTGGCGTTGCCCGTGCTGCGCGCCTGGGGCTGCAAGATCTTCGTGTCAACGCGCGGCGAACGGCACCGCGCGTTTGCCCAGCGAATGGGCGCGACGTGGGTGGGCGGACCGCTCGAACGGCCGCGCGTTGCGCTCGACCGCGCCGTGACGTTCGCCCCGGCAGGCGACGTCGTGGTGGCCGCGCTCGGCGCATTACGCAAAGGCGGCGTCGTCGCGATCAACGCGATTCACCTCGACCGAATGCCCGAGTTCGACTACGACTCGCTGCTGTGGGGCGAGCGGCAGATCCGCAGCGTCGCAAACATGACGCGCCAAGATGCGCGAGACTTCTTGGCCTTGGCAGCCGAGATCGAGCTCAGCGCCGAAACGACGGTCTTTCCGCTCGAGCGCGCTAACGAAGCGCTCGCCGCCGTCAAATCCGACGCACTCGATGGCGCTGCCGTACTCACGATCGACGACGATGCCGGACGCGCAGGCTAAGTAACGATCTCTTCCAGCCGTTTTTGCTTGCGGGCCATGACGACTTCCATCGCGATGCGCTCGCCGACGGAAACGTCGCGACCCCACCGGTAGGCGCTGTACGGCGTGTAGCGCGTGCCGGGCGACCCGGGGATGCGCAGCGAGACATCATAGACGACGAAGTCTTTGGGCGGTCCGGCCACGATGACGCATTGCAGCGCAAACGGACCGATCGCGCCGGGCGGCTGCGCCTCGCGAGCGGTGGCGACGAAACGTTCGCCGAGTTCGAACGCCTTCTCGAGCATCGACTCGAGCAGCGTCGCGGCGATGTGACCGGCCTCTTCCATGCGCACCGGAATCGATGCGGCGGCCTCGAGCTGGCTCGGAGGCAAGGAACGCAAGCCGTCGAGGTTGGTCTGGCGCCGCGTGTCCGTCCCGAGCAACTCCAATTCGCCGAGGATCGGCGACCAGAAAAAGTTCAAGTTGACGCTTGGGCCGAGTGCATACTCCTCGATGCGCGCTGCCTTGAGGCCGGCTTCGTCGAGCATCCCGGCGCCGATCAGGCGTTGCGCCTGGGCGTCGTACTCGGCCGCCGACGAACAGAGAAAGAAGGCGCGCTCGAAACCAACGACGGCGTGCGGCGCCTTCACCATCACCAGGCGGTCGATCTCGGCGGGAGCTTGGAACGTTCGCGGGTGGCGGATGCCGGCACGCGCGAGCAAGGCATATTGATTGCCGGGCTCATCCCGCTCCTCGGCGCGCAGCAGCCGGCGATTCCCGAAGATCGGGACCATCATGCCTTGCTCGATTTCGTCGTACGTGAAGCGCTCGTGAAGGTAAACCTCGAACGAGCGGTTCGGCACGAAGAGGGCCGCCGAATCGAGCAGCGTTTGCTGCACCTCGGGCCGCAAGATGTCCGCAAACGTCTCCAGTTCCAGGACGCGATCGACGCAGCCCAACGCCCCAAAGTCGCCGGCCGTCCGGCGCCGGAAATAGCGCGTGTAGGTCTGCTCGCGTCCTCGCGCCGTAACGATGAGACTCCGCAGACCCTGCCGGCGCGCGCCATAGGCGACCTCGAGCGCCGAATGGCTGCCGATCGAGCAAAGTGTTAACTTCGATCGCTTGTAGGCGCCGAGCGCCGTGGCGATGCGCGGTTCGAGCACCGCACGTCCCTACGACGCGGAAAGCTCCTGCGCCTGGGGCGAGTTGGCGTACTGCACGAGGAGCAGATACTTGACGCGAGTCGCGGCTTCGCGCGTGGTCGGCGTCGCGACGCGCATCAGCAGCTTGTACAAGTCCAGCAGATTGCGCGGCAGCGTGAAGTCGTGAGGATACTGCTTCTGCCAATCCTCAACCGACGAGTCGAGCTGCAGCGCATCGGACGCCATTTGCGCGCCCCAGCCGACATCGAGGTACTTATTGATCCGCACGACTTCGTTGTGAACGCCGAGCGGCGACATCTTGAGATTGCCGAAGTACTCGTCGGCGGGAGCGGTTCGCGTGAGCCGCAGCTCGCGCGGAATGGCCGATACGCGACCGATCAGTTTGAGTTCGGGAGTGTGATCGCGCCGGTATTTGATCGTGCGCGCATTGGCCCGATCGGCTTCGCTGAAACCGGCCTCGGTCAGCGCCCGCTCCGCGATCGAAAACATCTCGGTCGATTCGGGATCGGGCACGCGCACGAGCGGCAGCGTCGGATCGGCGGCGTGATCGAGCAAGAGGCTACGATACTGGGCATCGTGGGTTAGATTGTAGGCGCGCACGTCGGTGACGATCAGCTCGACCAAGGCGTCGCCGTCGCGGTGAAAGTCTGCGGCGTTGGCGAGCGCATCCTGTTCGGCTTGCTGGGCCAAAAAGTTCGGGTCGTTCTCCCCAGCCGACGTCCGTTGCAGAAGCGCTTTCGCCTCGGCGACGTGCTGAACGTCGGCATTCTTCGAGACCCAGTCGGACGCTTCGAGGACGTACCACAATGCGGCGTCGTTGTTGACGAGCGGATTGTAGTGCAGCTGGGTGGCAACGTCCACGGTCAGAATCGCGACCTCGCCGTACTGGGCGTCGTCCGGCCGGAACAGCGAATAGGCGCGCCCCGCGTCGAAGACGGTCGACTGGTAGTACAGCTCGGAAGCAAACGGCCAGCCCTTGCCGGCGCCTTCGTCGTACGCGCGCCGCATCGTCTGATAGAGCACCTCCGGGTCGGTCTCGATCGCAGCACGCGCGGGCAGCGCCGCGAAACTTCCCCAGAGCGAGGTTGCCAACACCATCGCGAGCACTCCGCGCGCTAACAGGCGAAGCGACGCGCGGCGACGGGCGCTAGCGAAGCCGGCTTGAGTCATCCAGCACCGCGGGCAGGTTATTGGAGAGAAGCGCATTCTTGATCTCGCGGGCGATCCGTCGCCCCGTCGACATCGGCTCGCTGTAGTTGAGATACGAGTACGGGGAACCGTCGATGAACGGGTTGGTCCCGGCCACGATGCGCGCGGAGATCTCCATCACGTAGAACTGGGTGTCGGGTGTGATGATCGTCTCGATGCAGAACGCGCCGAAGAGCCCCTTGGGCGGACAGAGCTCTTGGCTCGCGCGCACGACGTCTTCTCCCATGCGATAGGCGTGGGCCAGCATCGATTCGCGCAGCACGAGCGGCGCGTTACCGACGACCACGTACGAAGGCTCGACGTCCATCCCTTCCTGCGCGGCCGCCGGAATGCGCCCGAGCGAGTCGACGTTCGTCTCGTAGCGCCGGTCCATGCTCATAATCTCGAGCTTCCCCGTCAACGATGAGTAGAAGTAATGGATGTAGGCCGGCACGCCGATGATGTACTCTTGCAGAATGTAGTTCTGGCGCGCCAGCTTGCCGGCGCGCTGCTCGAAGTCGTGGGCGTCGCGGACGAACATGTACCCCTTGCCGCCCTGCGCGCCGTACAGCTTGACGATCACGGGACGGTCGATCTCGGCGCCGGTCCGAAACTGCCGCGGGATGCGCAGCCCGGCCCGGGTCAGCCACTGGCGCTGCAGTTCGCGGCTCGATTCCCAGTCGAGCACGGCCTTATTGCCAAAGTAGGGGATGCGCATTTGCTTGTGGTCTTCGAGCGAGAGGTAGGCCACGAACGATCCATGCGGCACGATGATGACCTTACGGGTCTCTAGCTCCGGAACGAGCGACATGAAGTCGCTGTACTGGTCGATCGCGATGACTTCGTCGACGAACGCGTACGAGCGGTAGAGCCGCTCGGCTTCGCGGTTGGCGATGGCCAGCGTGCGGAAGCCTTCGTCGCGCGCGCCTTTGAGGATCTGCAGCGCCGAGTGCGAGCCAAGCGTTGCGATCGTGTAGAAGTCGCCGGTTTTCGCCTGAGGCGGCGTGAGCAGGAGCTCGGGTGCGATCATCGTTGAGCTGGTCCCTTCATATCATTGTCGCGGATTGGAATGACGGATTACATAAGAGGCAGTCCGATGCGCGCCGCACCAGTTCCGCCGTGGCGGGACTTCCGGCGGCGCCGAAAAGGCGCCACGCAACGAAGCGCTCGACGCCGTGCACCCCTTCGAGCACGCGCCCCGCGACTCGCATCTCACGGCGCGGCGCTCCGGCACCGGGAGCGTGCGGAACCTCGTGGACCCAAAGCTCACCCGGCGCGGGCCAAGCGTCTTCGCGCAGCCGAAGCACGTGCTTGTTTGGGTTGTAAATCGTCTCCATGCTGCGCAGCGCGGCCTCGAGCGCCGGCTCGCGGCCCGCGTCAAGCGAGAAGCGATACACGTCGGCGCGTTCCAAACCGGCAAGATCGAGCCCGAGGCGGCGCAGCGTGCTGAGCGCCGTTTCCGCCTCGTTGTCGGGAATGGTCAGGGCGACCTCGACGCAACACGGCACGATCATCCCAGTGCCTGCGCGAGCCCGGCGAACAGCACGGTTCCCCCAGAGGGTGCGAGCATCGCAGCGGCGTCGCCCCGCGCGCGTTCGCGGCTTGCATCATGGTGCATGAACGTCCAGCCGTCGCGTTCGGGATGCGGCATGATCGCTAGCACGTTGCCTTCGCGGTTCACGATCGCCGCCGCGCCGAGCGCCGAACCGTTGGGAATGGCATGCGGCGTCGTAGCGCCCGTCGCGTCGCAGTACACGAAGGCAACGTGCCCCTCGCGCGCCATTCGCTCGAGCGCCTCGGGCGAGGCAGCGAGCCGTCCCTCGCCGTGCGAAGCCCAGGCCGGAACGACCGCATCGGAGGCGAGCCCGGCGGTTAAGGCGCAGCGCGACGGCGGGACGGCGAGCTTGACGTACACATGGGTCGAACGAAATCGACCGCCGGGGGCGTTCCGTGCGAAGCCCGCTTGCGGACGCGGGTCGCCGTCAAGGCCCGGCGCCAAGCCGCTCTCCAGCAAAATCTGCGCGCCGTTGCAGATGCCCAGGACGAGCGTCCCTTCGGCCGCGCGCTCGCGCACGACCGTCATCAGGCGGTCATGCGCGGCGATCGCCCCGGCCCGAACCCGGTCCTCGTAGGCAAAGCCCCCGGGCAGTACGTACGCAGCGAACGCGCGCACCTCGCGCAAATCCGCATTCCAATGCACGAGTTGCGCCTCGAGGCCAACCGCCCGGCAGGCCCGCAGCGTCTCGTCCTCGCTGTTGGTTCCGGGGAAGACGAGGATGCCCACCCGCGCGCTCACGGTCGTGCAAGCTCGTCGTAGAAGCCGCGCAGCGGCGCGCTCCACGCTTCGTGCAACTGCGCGAGATCGTACGATCCGCACTCGGCAAGGTGCAGGGCTGCCGTGGCCTGCGAACCGGCTACCGTCTTGCCAATCGGTCTCACCGACGCGGCGTCGAGCCCGTGCTGCGTCGCAAGCGCCGCGAAGCTCGCGCCGTCGCTCGCTTCGACGACGAAACCGCCCCCTTCGGCGAAGAACGTTTGGAGCGGACCGAACGAGGCGAACTCCCTTGCGGGGAAAATCTCGGCGCCGATCGGTTCGCGTTCGAGCGTTGGGAACGCCATCTCGGCCAGCGTCACCAGAAGTCCCCCGTCGGAGATGTCGTGCGCCGCCGCGATCAGGCCACTCGCGTGCGCTTCGAGCAGGAACGTCATCTCCGCGCGAATGCGCGGATAGTCGAGCGGCGGAAGTTCGCGCTCGTCGAGTTGCAGGATTGCGGCGACGACCGACCCCCCGAGCCGGCGCGCAAAACCGCCGACAGCGAAGAGCGCATGACCTGGCACCTTGAAGCGCAGGGTCGCGCTCCTGGACACGTCTGCCAGCGCGCCGACGCAGGCGATGATCGGTGAGGGCGGGATCGCCGCGCGGCTTGCAGAGCGATTGTAAAAGCTGACGTTTCCCGAGACGAACGGCACGCCGAGCTCGCGTGCCGCATGCGCGATGCCGTCGACGCACGCAACGAACGCCCCGAAGTCGCGCGGGTTCTCCGGATCTCCGAAGTTGAGGCAGTCGGTCAGGCCGATCGGCTTGGCTCCAACGGCTACCACGTTGCGAATCGCCTCGCACACTGCATGCTCGGCGGCGAGGCGCGGGTCCACCATCGCGAAGCGCGGGTTGTGATCGACCGACAGCGCAACGCCCAGCGGAGCGCCGGGAATCGGAACCACGACGCCCGCGTCCGCGTAGCCGCTCGGGATCGAGGTCGTCCCGCGGACGACCGAGTCGAACCGTTCGTAGATTGGCCGGCGCGAGCAGACGTCGTGGTGGGCGAGAACCCGCCGCGCGAGATCCTCGCTGAATTGCGGCCCGGCGGCTTCCGCGCTCGAAGTGCTCGCAAGCTCCGCCGATGCGGCGAGTCTTGGCAACTCGCAGGCGCGGTCGTAGCGAATCCCACCGGTCAAGAAATCGATCGGGACGCGCATCACCTCTTCCCCGTGACGGCGCAGCACGTAGTCCTGTTCGCGCGTGATCGTGCCGACCACGACCGCCTGCGCGCCGCGCGCGATCGCCGGCAGCGAGTATTCCTGGTTGTAAATCGACATCAGGACCGGTGTGAAATCCGGCGGGACGACCCACGCCAGCCGCTCCTGCGTCTCACCGACGGCAATGACGGCGGCCGGCAGCCCCTCCTGCGTCGTCGGGCAACGGTCAAGATCGATCGACGCTCCGAAGCCGCCGCTCGCTGCCAACTCTGCGGTGCAGCCCATGATTCCGCCCGCCCCGAGGTCCTTGAAGCCGACAGTCAGCCGGCGTTCCCGCACGACGTCAAAGGCCCGGTAGGAAGCGCGCATGAGCACGTTCTTCAGAAACGGATCGGGGACTTGAACCGCGCCCTTGTTCGCTTCGGCGTCATCGGCATCCAGAACAAGTGACGAGAACGCGGCGCCACCGAAGCCGCTGCGATCCGTTGCCTTACCCACGAGCACGATGTCCCACCCCTCCGAGCCGGGCGGTGCAGCCGAGTGGATGATCTCGTCTTCGCTCAACAGCCCCAGAGCCACCACATTGACCAGGCAATTGTCGCGAAAACCGTCGTGGAAATAGACGTCGCCGGCGATGTTGGGGACGCCGATTGCATTGCCGTACGATCCGATTCCGTCGACGACGCCTTGCGCGATGTAACGGCAATGGGCGTCTTCGAGGGGCCCGAAGCGTAACGGGTCGGCCAGAGCGATCAGACGCGCGCCCATGCACAGGACGTCGCGCACGATTCCGCCGATGCCGGTTGCCGCGCCCTCGAAGGGCACGACCTGCGAAGGATGGTTGTGCGACTCGTGCGCGATCGCGACGCCGTAGCGTTTTCCGTTCCATTCGCCCAGGTGGAGAATGCCGGCATCCTCTTGCGGGCCTTGCATGACGCTCGGGCCCTCGGTGGGAAGTCTGCGCAGATAGTGGCGCGAGCTCTTATACGAGCAATGCTCGCTCCACTGCGCATCGAAGGCGTAGCACTCGAGCAGCGTCGGGTCGCGTCCTAGGCGCTCCCCGATGCGGCGCAGCTCCGAGACCGAGAGGGTCAGTCCGTGCGCGCGCAGGTCGCGCGCGAGCTCCTCGTCGCCGGCGCCGATAAGGCGCAGCGCCGGCGAACCTAGCGTTCCGGCGCTACGCAACGGTTCCGTTGGGCGGCGGCGCGTTCACCTGCGCGTCGGCTTGCAGGATGGCCGAGCGCGCGTTGGCCTGCACGAGCATGACGCGCCCGAACATGATCGTGTCGTCGACTGCGAGCGTCTTGGCGATCGTCATCGCCAGCTCGTCGCCCTCCTGCTCGGTAACATCGAAGACGGGCGTGGGCGTCGCCGCGGCGAGGAGCGCGGCCAGCTGCGGCCCCGAGGCCACGTAGACGAGCCGCGCAAACGTCGCATCGAGCTGCTGCGCGATCTGGATTGCGAAGTTCGGCATCAAGTGCGCCGAGACGACGCGCCGCAAGCTCTGCAAGCCGAACTGCCCGAGGACGCGCGCGAGCGGCTCGAGCAGCTCGAGCCCGGGAGGACCATCGGCCACGAGCGCCGCCATCGCCGGACGCTGCGTCGGAAAGGTTCCGACGAGCTCGGCGACCTTCTCGTAGTTCTCGCGCACCTGCTCGAGATCCGCGGGCGTTACTTCTTGCAAGTTGCGGTAGAGCTGTTTGTCGAGCATGAGCTCCTCGCGCCCCTGCGGCCAGATGCGCCACGAGTCGTTGTCGATGACGTCGGCGATCACCAGGCTACCGCGTCCCTCGCCGCCCACGAGGCGGCCGAACTCGAGTTTGAGGTCGACGAGCAAGGTTTCGCGCCGCCGCCAGGCATGCGCCAGGATCTCGAAGGTAATCCGCGCCACCTCGCTCATGAGTGCCAGTTCGTTCGGATTGGCGATGCCGCGCGCGACGATCTCCTCGGGATCGATCAGCGGATCGTGGTTGGCGTCGTCCTTGATGAAGAACTCGACCATGCGCGGAACGATGATCGCGCCGCGGGCGATCGATGGCCTGCGGCGCACCAGCGACCCGGCCGCGACCCCGCGCACCACGACTTCGAGCGGGATCATCGTACAGCGCCGCACGAGCATCTCGTTGTCGTCGTCGTCCTCGCCGCCGGAGATATAGTGCGTCGGCAGACCGCACAGCTTCAACAAGCGAAAGACCCGAGCGGCCGTCTTGGCAGCGATGCGTCCCTTGCCTGCGATCTCGTTACGGCGCGCACCGTCTCCCGCGGTGATATTGTCGAAGGCCTGCACGATCAGCACGTCAGGCTGTCCCGGCTTCTCGTAGAGAACCTTCGTCTTGCCGCGTGCGACCTCGAGCCCTTTTTGCATGCTAGGCTTCCACGAGCGTGCGCGGCTTGGGAAAAGGTGTCAGCTCCGCGATGCGCGCGGCTAGCGCTCGCGCGCGCTCCGGAGCGTCGCCGACGTGGCCGGTTGGGTCGAGCAACGTACGAATCTCGGCGGGATCGAGCAGCGCGGTCAAATCAGGCTGGTCGACCAAGAGTTGCGCGAGCGGATTGTCGCCGCCACGCTCGATGTGCTCGTAGGCCCGCATCGACGCATCGCGCAGTACTTCGTGCAAGCCCTGCCGGTCACCGCCCGCTTTGACCGCCTCGAGCAGCACGGCCTCGCTGCCGGCGAAGGCGCCGTACGCGCGCAGGTTTTGCGCGATGCGGCGCTCGTCGACGCGTAACCCCTGTACGACCTTGCGCGCGAGCGTTAGGATCTCGTCGGCGCACAGAAAGGACTCGGGCAAGACGGTGCGGCGGTTTGCGCTGTCGTCAAGGGTTCGCTCGAGAAAATTGGTCGCGGCGTTCTGCCATACGACGCCGGCGTGAGCGGGCAAGAGTCGCGCGAGCGAACCGATGCGCTCGCTCAATACCGGGTTGCGCTTGAAGGGCATGGACGAGCTGCCGACCTGCTTGCTGCCGAACGGCTCGAAGAGCTCGCCGAAGCCGGGCGAACCCAACACGCGTACGTCGGCGGCGAACTTCGAGAGCGAGGCGCCCAGGCCCGCCAGGCCGCAAAGCAGCAAATAGTCGAGTTTACGCGGATAGGTCTGCCCGCTCACGTCGCGCGCGCTCAAATCGAAGCGATCGAGGACGTCCTGCTCTTGATCGCGCGCCCGGCGTCCGCTACCGCGCAGCAACAACTCGTACGAAGCCGACGTTCCGACCGCGCCGCGGATGCCTTTCGCCGTCAGCGCGTCGTAGGCGGCGCGCAACTGCACCTCATCGATCAGCAGATCCTGCGCGTAGGAAGCCAATCGATAACCGAGCGTCGTCGGCTCGGCGGGCTGCAGATGGGTGTAGCCCATGCAGACCGTGTCCGCATACTGCAAAACGCGCGCGGCGAAGGCCGACAGCAGGGCATGCAAACTTTCGCCGATCATCCCGAGCGCGCAGCGCATGCGATACGTCTCGACGGTGTCCTCGACGTCCATCGAGGTCGCACCCAAATGCAGCTTGCCCCCACCCGTTTTTGCTTGCGAGGCGAACACGCGAATCTCGGCCATCAAGTCGTGGCCGATCTCGCGCTCGATCGCGAGCGCGGCTTCGAGGTCGATCTCACCCGCATGAGCCTGGAGATCGGCCAGCTCTTCGGGGGTGACAAGCCCGCTTCGCTCCTGAGAGCGGGCTAGCGCCACCCAAACGGCGCGCCACAAGCGCCGTCTTTCGCGCTCGGAGAACAGCGCCCGCATTTCGACGCGCCCGTACCTCCACGAAAAGGGCGACTCATAGGTCCGATCGTCCATGCCTGGAGGCGGGTTCGCTCGCGCGGTCGCGAGCGCCTTGAACTACTGCGTCCCTTGCTCCGCGTACACGTAGTCGATGCCGAATTGATTGCCGGTCTGGAACGGCTGCAAGCCGTCTTTGGGCGTCAGGACGATGTACATCGTCGCCGCCGTCGGCGTGAACTGGCCTGCCGCATTCGCGATGACCGGATTCTGGATCGCCGGTCCCGAACTCGCGAGGCTAAACGTTCCAACCGTTGCCGTACCGGTCGGAGCCGCATACTTCGTCGTGTACGATCCGCTCGCCGAAGCGTACGTCGGCAAGTCGCACACGAAGCGGGTCCACGGCGGCGTCGCCGTATATGCCGATATCGCGCCGCTGCCGGCACTGCAGGCGACGCGAACGTCGAATGTCGCCGCGCCGCTTCCGCCCGTCAACTCGACGGCAACGCCCGGCCCCGCCAAGGCTTGACCCGTTAACGGCCCCGGAGTGTAGTTCGCGAAAAGCACGATCGCACCATAGGTCTGCAATGTCAGATGCGCCGGCGCGACGCTGTAGACCAGGCTCGGAAGCGTTTCGAGGTATTGAAAAATATCTTGCGGTTGGCCGCTTCCCTGGAACGTCAGGTCTTGCCAACCGGGCGGGTTGTAGGGCGGCTTCGCGGACCCGCTCGTCTGCGTGTCTTGCCCGGCGTCGGGCACGGGACAGTCCGAGGGCGGTGTGGAGGGTTGGCAGTATCCCGTGTCCTCGAACGTTTGCGCGCTCATGTTGAAAGCTGCGTAAGCATCACTTGGCAGGGGGGCCACTTGGAAACTGTAGACGCCGCCGTCGATGAGCACCGATGCGATCGTACCCCCGGGGGCGGTCGGCGGGGTAACGGTGGTCGTCCCGCCGCCGGCGCCGTTGGGCAAACCGCTGACGCCCCCGCTTGACGAACATCCGGCCAGCGCCACACCGATCATCCCGACGAGGGCAAACCGAGCGAGAGAACTGCGCATGGAAAAAAACTCCTTGTCGCTGGGGAAACGGGCTCGGGCGACTTGCGCCCCGTGGCGAATAAGTCCTGTCTCAGCTTGACGTGGGTCGCGGCGCGTCCACGACGGCAAGGTCCACCACGGTCCGCGGGTCGTCGGCGCGGCCCGTAACGACGGCCTCAAATCCGCGCAGCGCCCGCTCGAAACCGCGCCGGGCAGCTCGCTCGCCGAGCCGCCTGGCGGTACCGCGCAGTTCGCGTTCGCGCCAGCGCTGTCGTGCCGGAAGCTCGCCGCCGGCGCGAGCCATTTCCCAAACGAAACCGTACTCCGCAGCAAGGGCCGCCAACAGAGGCACGGCCGCACCGCGCGGATCGTTTCCGAACATTTCGTGCGCGAGCGTCAAGGCCACAACGGTTCGTCCCGCTACGGCCGCGCTCGCAAAGTGGAAGGCCTTCACTTCCTCGGTGACTAGGCTTTCGCGCAGGACCGCATCGAGCGTTATACGCTTCCCGGCGAGGGACAGCTTCTCTAGATCCGTTCGCACGGCGGTGAGATCGGACTCGCTTTCGATCAGCGCGGCGGCCGCTGCTGGTTCAGCCTCCACCCCGAGAGCGGTAAGCTGCTCGCGCACGAAGCGTTCCCGGGCCTCGTGGCCCGGCGTCGTGTCGATCCGCAGCACGTGCCTGCCCAGCAGCTTTCCGATCGGCTCGGGGCGTCTGCTCGCCGGCGAGACGAGGTCTTCGATGACCAGCGTGTTGCCCTCGGGCGTGCGCTCGGCGAGCGCCAGCAGTTCGCGGCGCGGATCGGCGCGCAGTTCGTGCGCACCGCGCAGCACGACGACGCGGGCGCTTCCAAGGAAAGGTAGTGCCGCAACAGCCGCCTCGGCGTGCGCGAACGATCCGGCGGCGGTAGCATCGATGCGGTCGAGGTTCAACTCGATCTCCCCAGGCGCAAGACGCCGCTCGACGATCGTCGCAATGGCACGCTCGGCGAACAGACGCTCGGAACCTTCGACGACGACGACTCGGCCGATGGGCGGAGCCTTATCGATGAATTCGTAGAACCTCACGCCGGTACGTTGACCAGGGCAAACCGGGGGCGCGTTGCGATATCGGGAATCGACTCGACATAGGGCGGTCGCGCGACGCCGTATTCGGTCACGATGGCCGCGATCAGGTGGCCAGGCGTTACGTCGAAGGCCGGGTTGTATGCGTCGAATCCTTCAGGTGCGGCTTGCGCCGACCGAAAGGCGCGCACTTCATCCGGATCTCGTTCTTCGATGGCGATTCCGTCGCCGTCCGCCAGGCTGAAATCGATCGTCGAGCGCGGGGCCGCGACGTAAAACGGAATGGCATGGTGCGCCGCAGCGACCGCCAGTCCGTAGGTGCCGATCTTGTTGGCGGTGTCGCCGTTGGCCGCGATGCGGTCGGCTCCGACGATGACGGCCATGACCCTTTTTGTGCGCATCGTGGCCGCGGCCGCTCCGTCGACGATCAGCGTTGCCGGGACCCCGGCCGCCGCGAGCTCGACCGTCGTCAGGCGCGCACCTTGCAGCAGCGGGCGGGTCTCGTCGACGTAGACGTGCAGGCGCTTTCCGGCACGGGCGGCAGCCACGATCGCGCCCAGGGCCGTTCCAAAACCGCCCGTTGCGAGCGGCCCCGTATTGCAATGGGTCAGAACGGCTCCGGTGTTGGGGAAGAGCGGGATCGCGTGATCGGCGATCGCCCGGTCGACCATCCGTTGCTCGTCCAAGATGGCGTGGGCTTCGGCTAGTTCCTCACCCCGTTCCGCCGCGAGCACGCGATCGACTGCCCACGAAAGGTTGACGGCCGTGGGGCGCGCCGCGCGGATGCGCGCTGCGGCCGACGCGAAGGCCTCATCCGATGGGGACTGCCGGCGGGCCAAAGCGACGCCGTAGGCGCCGAATGCCCCGATGCACGGCGCGCCGCGAACCGCAAGGCTTGCGATCGCCGCCACAACGTCATCGACGCTCTCGGCTCGGGCGCGCAAGATAGATGCGGGCAAGCGACGCTGGTCGATGTAACCGACAGCATCGACTTCCCACCAGACGGGTACGAGCTCGGGGCTTTTGGCGGCCATGGAGCGACCTTCTGCGTCGGTGCTCGATGCCCGTTCGCAGGCCGATCGCGGATGATGGGCGGCGTCCCGCCCGGGAGCTTGTTAGGCTCGGGCTCCGGCCGGCGCGACCGACGCGTAGCACGCCCGGCAATAGACCGGCTTGTCTCCACGGGGTTTGAACGGCACGGTGGTCGTCACGCCGCATTGGGCGCACACGGCCTCGAACATTTCCCGCGCCATCCCTGCGCCGGATCGCTGATTCTTACGCTGCGACCGACAGTCGCGGCAGCGTTGCGGCTCGTTTTCGAAACCCTTTTCAGCATAGAACTGCTGATCGCGAATCGAGAACACAAATGGGGAACCGCAGTCTTTACACGTCAAGCTCTTATCTTGCACCGGGAGCCCTCATGTCCAAAAAGCACTTCATCAAAGTGCGAAACGCGGCCGCGCCTGCCGCCGCCGTACGGCAGAGTATAGGGAAGGTTCCCAGAAAAGGCAAGCTCTGCCCCCCACCAAGGCAGGCTAATGGATGACGAGAACCGAGAGAGCGGCGACCGTCGCTCCGTACCCCTTGTCGCCCCGTGCCGGATCGGCGCGCTCCTCGGCCTGGACGAGCGTGTCCGTGGTCAGCACCCCGAAGCCGATCGGAACCTTGGTCGCGAGCTGCACGTCCATAAGCCCGCGCGCGCATTCGCCTGCGACGTAGTCGAAGTGCGGCGTTTCGCCGCGAACGACGATGCCCAAAGCGACGATCGCGTCGTAGCGCCCCGAGTCAATCAGGCGCCGCGCCGCCAGCGGCAGCTCGAAGCTGCCCGGGACCCGGTGAAAGGTGCAATCTTCAGCCGCGACCCCGCAGTCGGAGAGGGCGCGGCGAGCGCCGTCTTCGAGCCAGTCCGAGAGGCTTTCGTAGAACCGCGCCGAGACGACGGCGACCCGCTTACCGCGCCCGTCCGGAAGCAACAGCTGCGATCGTTCCCCGGTCGTTTTCATGGGGCGGCTTCGATCAAGTGCCCCATCTTCTCGCGCTTGGTTTCCATGTACCGCGCATTTTGGGGGGTTGCGGCGGTCGGCATCGGCACGCGCTCGACGATAGTCAGGCCGTAACCTTCGAGCCCCGCGATCTTCTTCGGGTTGTTTGTAATGAGCCGCATCTCTTTGATGCCGAGGTCGGCAAGGATCTGCGAGCCCAGCCCGTAGTCGCGCTTGTCGACCGGCAGTCCCAGCGCGATGTTCGCCTCGACGGTGTCGGCCCCGCGGTCCTGAAGCTCGTAAGCGCGCAGCTTGTTGGCAAGCCCGATGCCCCGCCCTTCCTGATGCAAGTATAGGAAGACGCCGCGGCCCGCTTGCGCGATCAGCGCCAGGGCGGCATCGCGCTGAGCCGCACAATCGCAGCGAATCGAGTGCAGCGCGTCGCCGGTCAGACACTCAGAGTGGACGCGGACGAGAATGCCCTTGCCGTCGCCGATGTCGCCCTTGATCATCGCGACGTGTGCGACGCGGTCGATGTCGGACTCGTAAGCCACGCCGCGAAAGTCGCCGTACACCGTCGGCAGATTGAATTCCGCGATGCGCCTCACCAGCTTCTCGTTGCGCATGCGGTAGGCGATCAGATCCTTGACCGTTATCAGCCGCAAACCGAACTTCTTGGCGAAGGCCCGCAATTTGGGAAGGCGCATCATCGTGCCGTCCTCGTCCATGATCTCGACGATGACGCCCGCCGGATAGAACCCGGCGAGCCGCGCCAGATCGACCGCCGCTTCCGTTTGTCCGGCCCGCACCAGCACGCCGCCGTCCCGCGCGCGCAACGGAAAGGTATGGCCCGGCCGCAAGAAGTCGGAGGGTTTGGAGAGAGGATCGAGCAGCGCGCCGATGGTCGCGGCGCGGTCGTGGGCGGAGATACCCGTGGTCGTCCGGTTGCGCGCTTCGACCGAGATGGTGAACGCCGTCTCGTGCAGAGCCGTGTTCTCCGAGACCATCTGCGGGATGTGCAGTTCGTCGAGGCGTTTTCCGAGAATCGGCACGCAGATCAGGCCGCCCGCTTCCCGGCGCATGAAGTTGATCGCCTCGGGAGTCACCATCTCCGCGGCCATGACGAGGTCGCCTTCGTTCTCGCGGTCTTCGTCGTCGAGGACGATGACCATCTTCCCGGCGCGAATGTCCGCGACGGCGTCTTCGATGCTATCGAAGATGGCTTCCGGCGGCGGATGGTCGCCAAGCCGCCCCGCCAGCTCAGGAAGCGCCTTCGAGAGCGCCTGAACCGTGCGGAACGAGGGCGAGCGCTGCCCCGAGCGCAGGTACGAGATCGCGCTCTCGGTCAAGCCAGAGCGGGCCGCCACCTCCGAGGCACTGAGCCCCGCTCGCTCCATGACGCTCTGCAGCGATTCCGCAAAACCATTCGACCCCATATCCCTATTGAATCGCAGTGCCGTGACGCTTGTCAACCCGTGAGGGCACGCTTGACAATCGTCAAGCTGAGGGCGTAGGCGGTTTGGGGCCGGATGCTGGGAACTCCACGGCAATCTCACCGCCGCTCAATGCTTCGCTCGGCCATCGGCCTGCATCCCAGATGCCGGTATCGGCGAAAGGCGTGCCGCCGTCGGCGACGATGCCGGCCAAATCGGCATCGATCACCTCGAGCGTGCTGTCATATCGCTTGCGTCGTAATAATCTTCGGAACCCGAAAAGTCGTTCGTAACCGAGACGTGGTGCTTTCGCCGGCATGTCCGCTACGACGGCCGCATATGCATCGGCGAACTGGGAGAAGGTACGCGCCGTGAGCGCATTCATGACGTACATGGTGATGGTTGCGCCAGGCGCCGCACCGATCATCACCTCCGCATGGCGATGTATGTTCGTGCTGCGCGTCGACAGTGCGCGCAACGTCAAAGGATTCACCTAGCGCACCGTCGCACGAGCCCACGACTAGGAGGCTGCTGTGCAACCGTTGTTTCGTTTTGGTGTGCTGCTGTTCATCGCGGCGGCACTCGTAGGTATTTCTTCCACGGGCGTCCTTGCTGCTCGGTCGATCGTGATCTCGGGCGGCGACGTCCTCACCGTTCCCGCGCGTCCGGCTGGCGCTCGGGAATTGCCGCCGTCTCGCGTGCGGCTCACGGCCGACGTTACGTGGGGAGTTCCGGACGCGCGCGCGGTAGCCGCCTTTCGTGCGGCGAGAACGCTTGGATTCATGAGCGGTTTCGCCGGCCCGAATTTCGTCGAGCATGCGGGCGAAGGCTACTACCTGGACGGCACCTCATCGAACACCTACGGAGCGTATGCGAACCACGTCGTCTATCCGCGCCAGCGCGAGCCGGGCAATCCCAGCAGCAGCGGGTCGGGGGGCTTCCTCTACGCGCCGACCATGTTCGGACCGGGAGCGGATTGCATCGAGGCCACGACGGTGGTTCAAGACGCTTATCCCCAGGTATGGGCTTGGGACTGGTGCTCAGCATATCCGGACCCGTATGCGGTGGTCGTCGTCGACGGTAGGTTCAAGAGAAACTACATCCGCACGATGACCGATGGTCTGACCGAATTCACCGTCGAGACCATCCTCGCTTCGGACGGAGTCACCTGGGACATGGCGCTCTACAACTACAAGACCCAGCAGTGGGACATCATTTACCAGACCTCGGGATCGCGCAACCCGAACTACGGGCTCGGCGAACAAGGTTGGGACTTCTTCGAAACCTATACCGACGTCGAGAACGGCATCTCGGACGTCTGCAACAAGTTTCCCGGCCCGATCGCATCCGATGAGATTTCGCTCAGCTTCGACGACGAGACGTTCACGCCCATCACCTCAGGCGACTCGACGCACTTGAAGTTCAACAGCTTCTACTGCAGCCGGTTCGGTTTTTCAACTCCACAGACGTACGAATGGGAAATGCTTTATAGTAGGTAAGGTCGGCATTGGTTGCGAGCCCTACAGTGAGTGTGCGCATGGGTAGAAACTTTGCGGCCTTCCTAACGCTGGCGGCGGCGTTAACGGCCACGACACCCGGTTCGGCCTACGGCAGATCCAGCCCGATCGTGGCGGTGTTGCCGCTCGCCGCGGTCGATACGGGCGTACCCTACGGGCTGCTCCCGTCCCCGGCGGAGCTCGAGGTGATGACGGCCGACGCGCGCTCGGGTCTGCGAGACGCCGGCGTTACGCTCGTTCCCCAAAGCACGATCGAGCACGCGATGGCGGCTTTGGGCTTCGATCAGACCGCGCCCATACGCTCCTGCGTGGTCGCGCAGTGCGCGCGCAGGATCGGTCGCGCGGTCCATGCCGACGAGGTTGTCGTCGGAGGGGTCACTCGCGTGATGGCGGTCGTCTGGGGCACGCAGTTCTGGATCTTCGACGTACGAACGGGAAACGTCGTTTCCACCATCGACGCCGGCTTCAAGGGAGACGTTCAATCGATGGAGCTGGGCGATCGTGAAGCCACCGCATGCTTGGCGCGGGCGATCGAAGGGAAGCCCCGATGCCGGCTAGACCGGGGCTGGTGACGCTCTGAGGCTTGTTTGAGGACAACGGCAAGGCTACGCGCGCGAAAGGTTTGACTCGAGCGTTTCGGCCAGAGACTCGGGAACGGGAATCTTCTTGTGCGAGCGGTCGACGGAAACGATCACGACCGCGGCGTCGGCGAGCAGTCCTTCATCACCGGCACGTGCGATGCTGATTTTGAGGCGCACCGAGTGGGGGCCGATTCCCGTCAAAGTCGTTCGCAGGATCAGTTCGTCGTCGAGCAAGGCCGGCTTGTAGAAATTGAACTCCAAATGGACCCGCGGCATATAGACGCCAAGCTCGCTGAAACGCTGATACGAGAAGCCGAGTGCCCGAAAGAACTCGGCTTCAGCGATTTCAATGAAACGGGCGTAGGCCCCGAACCAGATGATGCCGGCGCTGTCGACGTCGGCCCAGCGAACCCGTTCGCGCACCTCGAAGGGCGCGCTCGAATCCTCAGATCTCATAGGCCCAATCGAGCTCGTCACTCGTTGGACCGTCGCTCCGGTAGGCCGCCACCGCGGCCGCCGTGTAGCGTGCAATCGGATCGATTTCGAGGTTCACCGCGTCTCCGGTCGACTTGCGCCCGAGCGTCGTGCGTGCGGTCGTCTCCGGAATCAGCGCGATCTCGAACGACTCCGCACTCGCGGCCGCCACCGTCAGGCTGACGCCGTCGAGCGCAACGTTGCCCTTTTCGACGATGTAGGCCGTAAGCGCCGCGGGCATGGTGACGCGTAAACGATGCCCTTGACCTTCGGCGACTTTCGCCTCGATGAGGGCCGTCGCGTCGACATGCCCGTAAACCAAATGGCCACCTAACCGATCGCCGAGCCGCAAGGAGAGCTCGAGGTTGACGGTATCGCCGGGCTGCAATGCGCCGAGCGTCGAACGATCGAGCGATTCCGGAACAACGTCGAAGCTCATCGATCGAGCGTCGCACTCCACGACCGTCAGGCACACGCCGTCGACCGCGATCGAGTCCTTGGGCGCCGCCTCAGCCGCTATGGCGGGCGCCTCGATTCGCATGCGCAGCCCGCCGCGCGGATCGCGCTCGACCGCCGCCACGCGCCCCTGGTAGGCGATCAAACCGCTGAACATGACGCGTCCTTTCCGACTCGAGCCGACACGAGAAGATCATCGCCCAGCCGTTCGACGCAATCCACCTGCAACGTTCCCGCCCCTGTGACGTCGGCCGACCCGAGTGCTCGCAAGGCGTGGACGTTGCCGAAAAGTTGGGGTGTGACCAGCCACGCCAGCCGGTCGACGAGTCCGGCAGCGAGCAGCCTTCCGGCCAGCGTCGGACCTCCCTCGCAAAGCACGCTCGAAATGCCTTCGCGCGCGAGCGCCTTGAACGCGAGGGCCAGTGCGAGCCGCTCGCCATCGCCGACGTACAGCACACGGGCCACCGACTCGAGCTCGGCAAAGCGGCCTCGCGCGCCTCCTGGGGCCAGCACGATGGTCGGCGCGTAGCCATCGATTCGAGCGAGCACGCGACTCTGGGGCGGAATGGGATCGGCCTCGCACGCGACGACGCGCTGGTACGGTCTACGTCGAGCGCGCGGCGGGCGGACGGTCAGTTGCGGATCGTCGATGCGGACCGTGCCGGCACCGACCAGGACCGCATCGGCCGCGCTACGCAACTCGCGCACGTACGCGCGAGCCCGCTCGCCCGTGAGCCAGTGCGTTCCGGGCGAAGCCGCTACGAACCCGTCGAGCGAAACGGCCATCTTAAGCGTCAGATACGGCCGAGTTCCCGCGATCCAGACGCTAAAGTCTTCGATCAGCGCGAGCGCCCACGGATCGCCGGCCACGGCAACCGGAATCGACTCGCGCAGACGCTCAACGCCGCGCCCGGCCATGTTTGGATTGGGATCGAGCGCACCGATCACGACCCGCCCGATGCCGGCCTCGAGCACAGCCTGCGTGCACGCCGGCGTGCGTCCTTGCAGATCGCAGGGCTCGAGGGTCACGTAGAGGGTGGCGCCGTGCACGTCGTGTCCGGCAGCCGCAGCGGCGCGTAGCGCCTCGATCTCGGCGTGCGGCGCCCCCGCCTCGCGGTGATAACCTTCGCCGAGCGTCAGCGTTCCGGAGGCGATGACCGCCCCGACGCACGGGTTCGGCGCTGTGCTCCCTCGGCCACGTTCCGCTAGTTCGCAGGCTCGCCGCAGGTAGACCCGGTCGATCGACACGCTTTCTCAAGTCCTCCCGTTTCCGCTGCAGGCCGCGCCGGCTCGGCGCCGAGCGCGGCATGGGCGACGACTGCGGCGCCCCGCACGTCAGCCCCCGCTTGACGCAGCGCGCTGGCGCAGTCGCGCAAGGTCGCACCGGTCGTTGCAACATCGTCCACGAGCCAGACCCGCAGCCCCGGGAGCACCGATGCGCCGTCGCACAGAAAGCGCCGGCGCGGCCGGAGCCGTGCCGCACGAGATCGGCCGCGCTGCGGCTCGCCGTCGGCCTGGCGCAAGCTCGCCAGGACCGGGATGCCGCTCGCACGACTCGCTGCCAACGCCAGCGCGACGCCCTGATCGAAACCACGTTCGGCGCGACGCTTCTGGGTGGTCGGGACCGGGACGAGCGCTGCAATCCGGTCGCTCGCCCGTACGCAGCCGCGCTCGACCAAAAGGCGGCCGAGGGTTTCGGCAACATCGCGCCGCCCGCGCTTGCAGGCAAGAATGGCCTGCCGCAGCGCGCCGGCATACGACCCGGCGGAACGGCAGCGCAGCGCGCCTACCGCAAAGACATGCGCTTCCTCGGCAGCGGGGCAGCAGTTCGCGCAGAAGGCATCGTTCGGGGAACGGCACACGCAACACGAGCCCGGATAGAGGAGTGCCAGCATGCGCGAAATGGACATCGGCGATCGATCGCGACACGGGAGTCTTCCAGCAAGCGTGCGCGTCGCAGCCGTTCTCGCAATGCTGCTGACGGTCGCGGCGACGCCGCCTGGGGTTTCGCTCGGTCAATGGAGTCAAGGGCCAAGCCTGCCGTCTGGGCGCAGCGAAGACGGCGTCGCCGCCATCGGTGTTTTCCTTTTCGTCGTCGGCGGCTTCGGGGAAGGAACGCGCGCTCAAGCCGCATTCACGGTATTCAACACTGGTACGCAGTCGTGGAAAGACCTCCCGGCGCTGCCGCGCGGCTTGAACCATCCGGGCGTCGCGAGTCTGAACGGAAAGCTTTACGTCGTCGGCGGGTTCGCCGAAGACGGACGTGCGGTCAGCGACGGTTACGTCTACGATCCGGAACTCGGCCGCTGGGATACGCTCGAGCCAATGCCGCAGCCGCGCGGCGCGCTTGGCCTAGCCGCCGTCGGCTCGAAGCTCTACGCAATCGGGGGCAATCGCAATGGCCGCAGCGTTACCGATCACGAGATCTACGACCCCGTGACGAACCGCTGGCTCCCGGCCGACGCCCTCCCGCTTGCGCGCGATCACCTCGGGGTCGTCGCGTTCAATGGGAAGGTCTATGCGATCGGCGGGCGCATCGACAGTGCGCGGCGCAACGTCGCGCGCACCGACATCTACGACCCAAACACCGATACCTGGAGCAGCGGCGCTCCGATGCCGACCGCGCGCAGCGGAGTCGCTGCGGCCGTTTTCGGGGACCGGATTCTGATCATCGGCGGCGAGTCGCCGGCGCGCGCTTTCGATACGAACGAAGCCTACGACCCGGTGCGTAATGCGTGGACGCGCCTGGCCCCGCTTCCGTCCCCTCGGCACGGAACCGGCGCGGCCACGATCGGCGACGCGCTGTACCTGCCGGCCGGTGCGCCCCGCCCCGGCGGGAGCCAGTCGAACACCCTCTTCATCTTCGCCGGACCCTAACTATCGCGTTGTGGGCTCCGGCTCAGCCGGCGGCCGGCGGTTCGTTCGCGACGATCGCGTCGGAAAGTAGGGCCCCGGCCGGTACGCGATAGCCGAGTCCAACGATGCTGTCGCTGACGGTTGCGCCGGCGCCGATCGTCGCGCCGTCCCATACGATCGAGTTGACGATCGCCGCGTGCTCGCCGACCTCGACCCCGTCGCCCACGACGCTCGGGCCGACGATGCGCGCGTGCGCGCCGAGGCTCACCTGCGAACCGATGCGTACGTTGCCTTCGATGCGCACGCCGATTCCAAGCGACGCATCGGACGGAAAACCCCGGGCCCGCGCGTTACCGGGCAGCTTGACGCGCCCCGCGAGGACGTCGGCGGTGGCGCGCCGGTACTCCGCCGGGGTCCCGATATCGCACCAATACGCGCCCTCCATCTCGAGGCCAAAGAATGCGGCGCGTTCACGTTGCAACTCGGGAAAGACGTTCTTGCCGAAGTCCCAGAACGCCCCGGGCGGAATGCGCGCGAAGATACTCGGCTCGAAGACGTAAACTCCGGTGTTGACGAGGTGGGATTTCTCGTCTCCCTTGCGCGGTTTCTCTTGGAACTCGACGATGCGTCCCGCTTCGTCGAGGATGACGACGCCGTAATGCTCGACGTCGTCGGCATGCACCAGCGCAATGGTCGCCAGCGCGCCGCGCTCGCGATGAAAGCCGATCACCCGGTCGAGGCGCATGTCGGTCAGCTCGTCGCATCCAATGACGGCGAACGTGTCGTCGAAGAATGGCTCCATCTGCTTGACGGCGCCCGCGCTTCCAAGCAGTTCGGGCTCGTGCAGGTAATGCAGCCTGATACCGTAGTCGCTGCCGTCTCCGAGGCGTTGGCAGATCATGCCGGCCAGGTAGTGAACGTTGATGGCGACGTCCTCGATGCCGTACTCGCGAAGGTAACGTATCAGGTGGATCGCGTTGGGCTCGCCGTCGATCGGCACGAGGGGCTTCGGGACTTGCTTGGTCAGTGGATAGAGGCGCGTGCTCAGGCCGCCGGCGAGGATCATCGCCTTCAACTGGCGGCCCTGCGAGCGATCCGTGCGCTCGCCGCTTCGCGCAGCGTCAGGAAAACGAACGCCGGCAGCGCGAGCTGGCGGCGCCAACGCCGAGGTTCGCGCACGAGACGGTAGAGCCACTCCAGGTTGAGGCTGCGCCACGCCGCCGGCGCACGCTCGACGTTGCCGGCGAGCACGTCGAGTGAACCGCCCACACCGATCCCCACCGCGCACCCGGTGGCAGGCAAATTGTCCGCGAGCCAAAGCTCTTGGCGCGGAAAGCCAAGGCCGGCCAGCAGGACGCGCGCTCCCGAAGCGGCGATATCGCGCGCCACGCTCGCGTCGTCATTCGGCCCGAAATAACCGTCGCGAGCGCCGCTGACGACGAGCTTCGGATGCCGCGCGAGCAGGCTCATCCCGGCCCGGGCGGCCGTGTCGCCGCGCCCGCCCAGGAGATAGACGGGAAGTCCGTTGCCGGCGAGCGCGTCGCACAACGGCTCGAGCAGGTCGATGCCGGTTACGCGCTCGGGAACGGGAATGCCGTTGAGGCGCGCGCCGAGCAAGACGCCGACCGTATCGCACAAGGAGAGGGCGCTGCCATTTAGCACGGAGCGAAAACGCTCGTCGCGTTGCGCGCGCACGACCATCTCCGTGCCCAACGTTACGACAAGCGACGGCCGATCGCCCCGAGCGAGCTCGACGATACGCGCAACGGCGCCGTCGCGCGAGAGCGCATCGACCCGGCATCCGAGAACGCTAGCCGGCCGCAAAGAAAACTAGGAAACCGCGGCCAGCCGGGCGCGGGTTCGCTCGCGATAGCGTTCGAGCAGCGGTTCGAGCAACGCTTGCGAGGCTTCGGGCATCGCGCCGAGCGGCGAGCGGCACGGCCCGCACGCGAAACCCAACCGGTTCATGGCCCATTTGACGGGGATCGGGCTCGTCGTCGTAAACAACGCCGCAAAGAGGGCGGAAAGCGACAGGTGAATTTCCGACGCGCGCGCGACGTCGCCTTGCTTGTACGCGTCGAGCATTTCGCGCAGTTCGCGCCCGCAAACGTGCGAGGCCACGCTGATCAAGCCATCGCCGCCCAGTGCAAGCGACGGTAGAAACAGATGATCGTCGCCGCTCCAGAAGGAGAAACCCTCGCGCCGGTCGCGCAGGATCTTCGAAAACTGGGCGCAGTCGCCGCTCGACTCCTTGACCCCGGCGATGTTACCGTGCCGGCGCGCGAGCTCGAGCAGCGTTTCGGGAAGCATGTTCGCGCCGGTACGCGAAGGGATGTTGTAAACGATGATCGGCAGCGCCGTTGCTTCGGCAATGGCGCCGAAGTGCAGCAGCATGCCGTCTTGCGTCGGCTTATTGTAATACGGCACGACCGCCAGCGCCGCGTCGACCCCGCACTCCTCGGCGCGGCGCGTCAGTTCGACCGAATGGCGGGTGTTGTTGCCGCCCGTGCCGGCAACGACCGTGGCGCGAGGGCCGATCGCTTTGCGGACCTCGCGGAAAAGCGCGACCTTTTCGTCGTCGGAGAGCGCGGGCGATTCGCCGGTCGTCCCGGCCACGACCAAACCGTGGCTGCCTTCCTCGACCAGATAGCGTGCAATGCGCACCGCCTCGCGCAGATCGACCTCGCCGGCCGCATCGAAAGGCGTAACCATGGCCGTCAGCAGCGCGCCGAGCTTCGGCGCCGTTCCATTGGAGTGCATGTTCAGACTCCCGCCGTCAGTTCCGCCGGAGCCGTCGCGTGCCCCCGGCCGAGTCGAAAGTAATCATGGATCGCCTGTTCGGCGCGTGCCACCTGCTCCTCCGGGACGAGCACCGAGATCGTGATATTCGAGTCGGTCGAGTGGATGATCTCGATGCCGGCCTCGCTGAGCGCTTGAACGATACGGTACATGACGCCCGGCGTGCCGCGCATGCCGGCCCCGACAATCGAAAGCTTGGCGCAATGGGCGCGGACGCGAAGCGCCAAGTTGAGGTTCGTCAGCTCCGAGCGGACGAAGTCGACGTCGGGGCTGTCGCACACGAAAAAGACGCCGGCGTTATTGACGTTGATCATGTCGACCGACACGTCGCGCTCCGCGATGCGCCGGAAAAGCTCGAGCTCGAGCCGCCGGCGCGCCTCGAGATCGTCGATGTCGCCCTGGATCACGCGCACGAAAGTGATGTCGCGTAACGAAGTGATGCCGGTAACCGGACGAAGCCGGTCGGGCGAAGCGCCTTCGTCGATCGTCGTGCCGAAATTCGAGCGCAGACCTTTGATCACATAAGGCGTGTATGTAACGCGCGCGAGCTCCGCTGCCTTAGCGTGCATCACCTTCGCCCCGTCGGCCGCCAGCTCGACCATTTCGGCGTAATCGACGCGCTCGATCGTGTGTGCTCCGGCAATGCGGCGCGGGTCGCCCGTCATGACGCCGCTGACGTCGGTGAACACCTCGACGGCTTCGGACCCGAGCGCGTTGCCAAGCGCAATTGCGGTCAGATCGCTCCCTCCGCGCCCGAGCGTCGTCACGGCCCCGCCTTCCGAGATGCCTTGGAAGCCAGCGATGACGGGGATGATGCCACGCTCGAGGCAAGCGATCACGTTGCCGGCATCGACCCGCAAGATGCGCGCGTCGCCGAACGTCTCGTCGGTGAAGATCCCCGCCTGGCCGCCGGTCATCGCCTGCGCGTCCGCTCCCCAGGAGCTGAGCAGTTCGGCAAACACCGCGCACGAAATCGCCTCGCCGCAAGAGAGCAGCAGATCGCGATTGGGACCGCCGCGACTGGGGCCCAGCAGTCCCAGCAGCGTGTCGGTCGCGTACGGATCAGGGGTTCGGCCCATTGCCGAGCACACGACGACCGGTGCGGCGCCGCGCGCCCGCGCTTCGAGAACTCGCGACGCCGCGATCTCGCGCAGTTCCGGCGACGCTAGCGAGGATCCGCCGAACTTTTGAACGACCGTCTTAATCGCCGTTCACCCGGGCCGCGCGGCCGCCGACGTGACCGCGTTGGATCAGCAGCTCGAGGATCTGAACGCCGTTGGTGGCAGCGCCTTTTCGCACTTGGTCGCCGACGACCCAGGCCTGAAAATGACGCTTCGAGTCCCCTTCGGCGCGTAGGCGCGCGACGTGCACGAGATCCTGGCCTTCGACGTCGCGCGGCGTCACGACGCCTTCGCGGTGGAACGCGATCCCCGCCGCGCTTGCGAAGCTGCCGGCCAGCTCCGCAACGCTCGTGTCGCGTTCGGTTTCGATGAAGACCGCTTCGCTGTGCGCGAAACGAACCGGAACGCGCACCGTCGTGACGGCGACGTGCAACGCCGGCAAGGCGAGCATCTTCCGCGTCTCGGCGGCGACCTTTTTCTCTTCGCCCGAGTCGCCGCGCTCGTCAAGGGTGCCGACCTGCGGGATCACGTTGCGAAAGATTGGGGCGACGAATGGCGTGGCGCTGCCGTTTTCCGCACCGCCCCAGGCGCGCCGCTCTTCAGCCTCGAGCGCGTCGAGACCGGCGCGCCCGGCTCCGCTGACCGCTTGATAGGTAGCGACGCGAAGGCTTCGCAAGCCAGCGACGCGCGCGATCGGCGCGACGCCGACGCACAAAACGATCGCCGTGCAGTTTGCGACGGGGAAAATGCGGTGATGCGCTGCGACCGCGTCGGCGTTGACTTCGGGCACGACGAGCGGCACGTCGGGATCGAGCCGAAACGTCGCCGAGTTATCGATGATGGCCGCACCCCCTGCCAAGGCGTGCGGCGCAAGTTCTTCGCTAGCGTCGTCGCTCGAGGCGAAGAACACCGCGTCGTACCGGCCATCTCGCAAGGTCTGCGGTGTCGCCGCGCGGATGGGGCGACTTTGTCCGCGGAACAGCAATGGCGCTCGCTCGCGCGAGGCGTAGGCATCGAGCTCGTCAATCGCCACGCGGCGCTCGTCGAGAACCTTGAGGATCATCTCGCCGACGACTCCGGTGACGCCGACCACTGCCACCTTCACGTGACCGTAACCTCGATTTCCATCAACGGTTCGAGCCCGATCGCGAGACCTCGATGCGTGCGGACGCTACGAACGGCTAGCAGGACGCCGCCCATGAACGAGTCGCGCGTCAGGGAGTCGTGACGGATTGTCAACAACTCACCCTCGCCACCGAACAGCACCTCCTGGTGAGCGACCAGCCCTCGTAGGCGCACGCTGTGGATTGGGACCGCCGAGCGGCCGCCCGCGGTTTCGATACGGCGCGACGTTAAGCTGGCCGTTCCGCTCGGCTTGTCGCGCTTCCGGTCATGATGCATCTCGACGATTTCGACGCTCTCGAAATAGCGTGCCGCCTGCTCGGCAAAGCTCATCATCAGCACGGCGCCGATGGCGAAGTTTGGAACGAGCGCCGCGCCGACCCCACGCGCCAGGGTGAGGGCTGCGAGGCCGGCCTCATCGGCGAGCGTCCAACCGCTCGTCCCGATGACGGGAGAAACGCCGTGCACGACCGCCTCGCGCGCGACGGCGACGGTAGCCGGATAGAGCGTGAAGTCGACGAGGACATCCGGTGCGGCGTTTCGCAAAAGCGCTGCGGGGTCGGCAAATACGCGCCCGGCCGGCGACCCAAGGCCGACCAGCGGCGCCAGCTGCTCGCCGTCGTGCGTTCGGGCGAGGCCGCCAACCAGCTCGAGATCGGGCGCGTTGGAGATCGTGGCGCAGGTGGTGCGCCCCATTCTACCGAGCGCGCCGGCGACTGCGACGCGCGTGCGTGTCATGGCTGGCGAGTCGCCTATACTTTTTCGAGAGGGGCGTATTTGAGCATGAGCATCTTGCGCCCCACGTTCGGGAAATCGATGGTGATCAGGCCGTCGCCGCCCGCTCCGAGGAGTTCGGCGACGGTGCCTTCGCCCCACTTCGGATGGCGGGCCCTGTCGCCGACTTCGAAACCGGCATCGACGCCCTTACCGGCGTCAGGATGAATCGATACCTCGCGCCAGCGGCCGCCCGCGGGCCGGGGCGTCGGGGTCACGCCACCGAGCGCCTCAACGCTCGCCATCTCTTCCAAGAAGCGGGACTTCGGGTGCGCGAAGGTATTGCCGAAGAGCGTGCGGCGCATCGCGTAGGAAAGGAAGAGCCGCTCCATTGCGCGGGTGATCCCGACATACGCCAGGCGCCGCTCCTCTTCGAGCTCCGTCATGTCGGTCAACGCACGGTTGTGCGGGAAGACACCCTCTTCCAAGCCCGTGAGGAACACGACCGGCGACTCGAGGCCCTTCGCCGCATGCAGCGTCATCAGCGTAACGAACGACGTCTCGGCACTTAGCGTGTCGAGATCGCTGACCAATGCGACGTTCGCCAGGAAGTCCTCGAGCGACCCGGCGTTCTCCTGACTCTCAAACTCGCGGGCGACGCCGATCAGCTCTTGCAGGTTCTCCATGCGCGAACGTGCCTCTGCGGTTTCCTCCGCCTGCAGCTCGCGCACGTATCCCGACTCCTCCATCACGGCGACGAGCAGCTCGGAGATCGAGAGAGACGAGGCGCGCCGGCGCAAGTCGGCGATCAACTCGGCGAAGCGCTCGAGCTCCTTCTGCTTCTTCGGAACGGCACGGCGCAACAGTTCCTTGTCGAAGATGGTCTGACCGACCGAGATGCCCGCGACATTCGCTCCTTCGATCAAGCTGGCTAGCGTCTGTTGACCGATCGAGCGGCGCGGCACGTTGACGATGCGCCGAAAGGCGACCGCGTCGGCCGGATTGACGATGTAGCGCAGGTACGCCATCATGTCTTTGATTTCGCTGCGGGCGTAGAAACCGACGCCGCCGACGACGCGGTAGGGGATGCCCTCGCCAAGGAACCCTTCTTCGAATACGCGCGACTGCGCGTTCGTTCGATAGAGGACGAGGAAGTCACGATACGCGGCACCCTCGCGGACGAGCTCCTTGATCTTCTCGATCGCGTAGCGCGCTTCAGCCCGCTCGGTTTCCGCGCCATAAACGGTGACGGGTGCGCCCTCGCCCCGCTCGGTGAACAGCTTCTTCTCCGCACGCGTGACGTTGTTGGCGACCAGTTCGCTTGCGACGTTGAGAATGGATTGTGTCGAGCGATAGTTCTGTTCTAGTTTAAAAACCTTCGCGCCCGGAAAATCCTTCTCGAAGCGCAGGATATTCTTGTAGTCGCTGCCACGCCACGAATAGATCGACTGGTCGTCGTCACCGACGACCGTCAGGTTCTTATGTTCGTCGGCCAGAATGGCGCACAGCCGGTACTGCGCGAAGTTGACGTCCTGGTACTCGTCGACCAGGATGTAACGAAATTTGTTCTGATAACGGGTCCGCACGTCGACGTCGCTTTCCAACAGGGCGATCGTGCGACAGATGAGGTCGTCGAAGTCGAGCCCGTTGGACTCGCGCAGCCGCCGGTCGTATTCGCGGTAGACCTTGGCGACGCGCTCGCCGAAGAACGACGTGTTACGCGACTCGTACTCGTCGGGCGACAGGAGCGCGTTCTTAGCTTTGGAGATCTCATCGAGGGCCGCGCCCGGACCGATCTGGCGCTCGTCGTAATCCAGATCGTGCAGCACTTCACGCACGATCGAGCGCTGGTCGGTCTCGTCCATGATCGCGAAGTTGGAAGCGATCCCGGCTTTCTTGCCGTCGCGGCGCAGAATGCGAACGCAGATCGAGTGAAAAGTTCCGATCCAAAGATCGCGGGCGGCATTGCCGATCATCTTCTCGATGCGCGACTTCATCTCGCCGGCCGCCTTGTTCGTAAAGGTTACGGCCAAGATGCGATCGGGAAAAACCTTCTTCTCGCGCAGCAGGTACGCGATCCGGTGGGTCAGGACTCGGGTCTTTCCGCTGCCGGCTCCCGCAAAAATCAAAACGGGCCCGTCGGTCGCGCGGACAGCATCCCTCTGGACGTCGCTAAGGGCGTCGGTTTCGACTATCATCACCGACATATCTTCGCCACCGGCGCGTCCGCCGCCTCGGCGCCCCTATTGACACGCACCACTCAAATTCCTTCCAGGTGGGAAAGAATTATCGGGCGATGTGCAAAACGCCCGCGCCGGGAGTGGCGAGAGCGTACGCGCTCGCGAGATATGCGAGGGTCGACTCCGCCCCCATATTGTGATTGACGCCGAGCTCTTCGAGGCCGTCGAAACAGCCGCCGCCCGTGGCGAGCACCGTATCGCGCGAGTTCCGGCCGTAGTACCATTCCAGGCCGATTTCGGCCAGCCGAAGGTATTGGGCCTGACCATTCGCCTCGTGCGCCGCGAGCGCCGCGTCGACAAGCGCGGCGGCCTCGAGCGGTTGCTGCGCGTAGCGGGCGCGCGGGCCGCCGCGCCGGTACCAGCCCTGGTTGCCGATCGGAACGAAGATGCCGGCCTCCACGACGATCGAAACGTAGAAGTCCAGGCTCCGCAGGCCGATCTCAACGAGCTCGGGATCGCCGAGGACCGAGCCGATTCGAATGGCCGCCTCGGGCAGGCGGGCGTTATCGTAGGTCAACGTGTCTTCGAACCAATTCCAGCCGTCGGCGGACTCGCTCGCCCAGCGCGCGCGAAGGTCGTCGCCAACGGCCCGCAGGCAACGTTCCACGACGGGCATGCGCCGGTCCGCGGCGAGCGAAGCTTGAACCAAACCGAGCGACGCGAGGACGCGCGCCCGCACATGGGTGAGCCTGTCGACGTTCGGCAAAGCACGCTCGAGCAACTCGCCGCACAACGTGCGCCACGACGGCGTTGGGGCGAAGCGCAAACCGAAACCGAGGGCCCACACCGCGCGGCCGAACGAATCTTCCGAACCGGCCTCGTCAAGCCAGCGCCGGTCGTAGCCCATGAAGTTGTGGAAGCGGCCGTCGGGCAGTTGGGCGTCGTGCAAAAAGGAGAGATAGGTGCGCGCCAGCGCAACCGCAGTGGGGCGCGAGCTCTCGTGCTCCGCAGCACGAATCGCAACCATGAACGCGCGCGCCACGTCGTCGGTACAGTATCCGGTCGAGCGATTGGGCACGTCGAGAACGGCGTGCTGGATCACGCCGACGTCGTCGGTCAGCGCGATCAGATGGCTCAGCGGCGGCGTGCGCCACATAGCGCTACGCGGGCCGAACGAGCCGGAGATGCGAACGTTCCGGTGCCGGTACGAGCTCGGCGAAGAGGCGCCCGAATTCGTCGGCAACGTGAGGCCAGGTCATTTGCCGGCCAAAACGGTATGCGCGACGCTCGATTGCCGAGCGCAGCGAGGGATCGTCGAGCAGCCGCATCACCGCGTCAACAATCGCGCCGGGATCCCGGAAATCGGCTAACAGACCCCGCTGGTTCGCCAGCAGTTCCTTTGCGTACAAGTATGGTGTCGACACGACCGCTTTCCCAAATCCGACCGCATAGGCTAGCGTCCCGCTGACGATCTGCACGGGATTGAGATACGGCGTGAGGTAGATGTCGGTCGCGCCCAAATAGTTGACCAGCTCTTCGAACTCGAGGTAGCGGTCGACGAGTACGACGTTGTTTTCCAGTTTGGCGTCGAGGATCTGCAGCACCAACGACTCGCGGTACGATTCGCCTTCGGCGCGCCGGACGCCGGGATGCGTCTGGCCTAAAATCAGATAGAGGACTTCGGGATGGCGCTCCGCGATCGTGCGCATCGCATCGATGCCATACTCGAGCCCCTTGCCGCGGCTGATCAAGCCAAACGTCGAAATGACGGTTCGATGGCCGATTCCAAAAGCGACCTTGGCTTGATCCGTCGAGCGAAATGGAACGTCGGGCACGCCGTGATGAATGACCCGAATCTTATCGGGGTCAACGCCGTAGGTGCCGGCCAGGATGTCCTTGCCGGTTTGCGACAAGACCACCACGGCGTCGGAACGTTCGCAGATGCGCCGCGCCACGGACTTGTGATGCTCGGTCGGGTCAGGCAAAACCGTGTGCAGCGAAACGGCAACCGGCTTGCGCACGACTTCGAGGAAGTCGAGAAACCATTCGCCGTCCTGCCCGCCGAAGAGACCGTACTCGTGCTGTACGTTGACCAGTCGGGCGGGATGCACGTTGGCGATCTCGGCCGCGCGGCGGTAGGACGCTCGATCGTCTTGGATGAGCCGCGCGACGACACCCGCCTTGTAAACGCGGCGCTCTGCGCCCGCCTCGTCAATCGCGATGACGTTGCTGCGCGTGTCAAACGCTCGATCGTAACTGTCGACGACGTCTTTGGTGAACGTCGCGATTCCGCATTCGCGTGGCGGGTACGATCCCATGAAGAGCGTTTGCAACGAAGTGACCTCTTGGCGGAGCGGGGTATATAATAAGTTACCCAGCAACGCTCCCAGGCAAACGCCGTGGTGCTACGTGGGCGCCGCTTGCGTACCGTTCAAGCGCGTGTCGGGTGGCACAGAAACGCCGGGTTCGACTTCGACGTCATGACCGATGACGCAGCCCGTCGCGATCGAAGCTCGCTCGCCGACGTGCACTCTGCTCGCCAGGATTGCGCCCTCGACCAAGGCCCCTGTACCAACTACAACATCATCCCAGACGATTGAGTTGCGCACGATCGCGTTATCTTCGATGCGGACGCGCGCTCCGAGGACTGCATAGGGGCCGACGACCGCGCTCGGCGCTATCATCGTACCTTCGCCGACGAAGGAGGGCGCGATAACGCCGCTCGTCTTGGTGACACCGATCTCAAGCTTGCCGGCCAAGACGTCGCGATGTGCCTGCACGTATTGTTCCGGGCGCCCCACATCGAGCCAATAGTCGTCGGTTGTATACGCGTAGAGCGGCGCGCCCGACGCGAGAAGTTTCGGAAACGTCTCGCGCTCGATTGAAACATTCTTCCCCGGCTCGATCGCGTCAAGGACGGAAGCTTCCAAGAGGTAGGTGCCCGCGTTGATCTCGTTGGTCGGTTCCGTTCCCGGGGGTGGCTTCTCGACAAAGTGCGTGATGCGGCCGTCGGCGTCGTGTGCGACGCATCCGAAGGGCGAGGGGTCGTCGACGCGGATCAAGTGCAGCACGCCGAGACCCCCCTTGGCGCGATGGAACTCGATCATCTGCCGCAGGTCGAGGCTCGTGAGCACGTCGCCGTTGAGCACGAAAAATGGTCCCGTGATGTGCTCCGCCACGTTGCGCAGGGCGCCGGCCGTGCCCAGAGGCGTCTCTTCGACGACGTAGGTCAGCTTGAGACCGAGGGCCGATCCGTCGCCGAAGTGGTCCCGGATCGCGCCCGGGAGATACCCCGCGGCAAGAATGACCTCGTCGACGCCGGCTTCCTTGAGGCGCAGCAAGGTTCGCTCCAAGAACGGAACCCCGAAGAGTGGGACCATGGGCTTGGGGGTCACGTACGTCAGGGGGCGCAGCCGGGTGCCTTCCCCGCCCACCAAAATGACAGCCTGCAAAAAGCCTCCGAGGCAAACGTCCGAGTGGTTTCGAGCCGGCCCCGTCACGGGCCGCCTCGCCAAGCCGGCAATTAGTCAGAGTGAAGGGGCCGTTTCCTTACATACCCGGCAACGCACCCGGCTTCAGAGGCTTGCTCGGCCTCGGCCTCGATGCCTTTGTGCGATCGCATAGGGAGTCACCCGGCTCAGGCGCCGGTCGCGCGTTCCGACATGACGAGGACGACCTCATCCGGACCCACCTCGCTCCAGTCCGTGACCTGCCGCGGGTGCGACGAATCACGAGCCGCCGCGAGGAGCACGCCGTCGCGCGATTCGGTTGCCGAAGGCCGCTCTTCGAGGCTGAACGTCTTGCCTGCCACGTTTACCCGGCCCCGCGCGGTACTCGAACGGATGAGGTCGCAGAACATCGCCGATGCGAGCGCTGTGGCCGAGAATGCCCGCCGAATCTGGAACTGCCGGCGGATCATCGCCGCGAAGTGCGGCTCGGCAACGCGCATGATGACGGGGATATCGCCGCGACGTGCTCTCGCGCCAAGAGCAATTTCGAGATTGGTGGCGTCGCTATCGGTAACGACGACCGCGCACCGGGCGGCCCGCACGTTGCAGAGCTCGAGCGTTGCATCGAGCGCGCCGTCCCCGGTAAGGAGGCTGATGTCTCGAGTCGCGCGCGCGCCACCAGCTCCGGTGCAGGTGTGCGTTCAACGACGGCGACGGTGGCGCCCAGCTCGCACAGAAAATCCACGACGCGCGTGCCCACCCGACCGGCTCCGAAGACGACGATGTGCCCTGCTTGCCGGATCGGGCGCAAGCCCTGGAGCGCGTTCCACTGCGCTCGGATCAGCGCCGCGGCGACGAAGGCGAGCGCGAGATTCGCGATCAGCAGGCCGGCTAGCATCAGCAACATGCCGGCGATCTGTGAGAGCGCGCCCTTGTCGGCGAGCGCGATGTCGCCGTAGCCGACGGTCGTCATCGTGGCAGTAACGAAATACGCTGCGGTCACTGGGCTCAGATGGAGCGCGATGCCGAAGTACGCCGTCGCGATGACGAACACGGCCGCTCCTGCGACGACGAGGACGCGCAGGAGCGGGTCGAACTCGCTCGCGATCAATCGAATGCGCGTTGCCACCCAACTCACGTCGCGCCGAGCTTTCTTCAGCGGCATCGCAGCCAGCGAGAGCCGCTCGACCCGCCCGAATAGAGTCAGCTCGTCGTTGGGCGCAAGCACGCGATCTCGGTCGCGCAGGTCGCCGTCACACGCCAGGATACGGCACTGCAGCCGATGCTCCGCGTCGATGAGCCGCATCCCCGACACACCGAGCTCTCGCGGCGCTCTGCGCGAGAAGCCGACCAGCTCGTGCGAGCCGGTTGGGAACTCGATCCCGAGGAAACACTCCGGGTCGACGGCGGCCGCAGCGTAGGTCGCCGCCGAGTGCGCCGCCAGCGAAACGACCGCGCAATTCGTCAAGTTTTCGGCCAGCTTGCGCGCTAAGGCCCGATTGTACTGGCGCATCACGATACGAACGCCCGGATTCGCCTCGCGAGCTTGCAGAGCGACCTCGAGGTTGATGCGATCGTCCTCGGCTAGGGCGAGCAGCACCCCCGCCGGTACCGCGCCGGCTTGAAACAAGACGTGCGGATCGCGCGGGTCACCATCGACGAACCTGCCGCCGCACTCCTCGATGCGCCGGCGTAGGCCGGGGGCATCCTGACCCCAAATGACCGTAACGTCATGACCGTCTGCGGCCAGGATGCGGCAAACTTCCTGAGCGAGCGCATCGTTGCCGACGACGATCGCCAGTCCGCTCGTATGTGCGGGCTCGCCGCGGTTTGTCTTCGCCACGCCGATATCATACGGGACCGCCTTGGGCGAGACTTGCACGTGTGGCTGACGAGCCGAGCGCCTTCCTAACAAGGCGCCGAGCGGACCGTAAGGCTTGGCGTGATCGCTACGGTCGCGGGCTGCGAGGCGACGCGGCTTCTGCAGGTGGGGGCTCGATGCGCCGCCGCAGGTGCTTAGTGGCGATGACGCGTTAAAGACACCGCCCCGCGCTGTATATGTGGGCGCGTAATGGCGCGACGACGATTCGCGCGTTCTCCGGCGCATGCTCGTTTCGGATAGGCGTTACAGCCGCGAGGTTTCAGCCAGCCGCTTGCGGCGTGTCGTCCGCATGCTGTCCCGAGACGAGCCCCGCCAGCTTGCTAACCAAAATCGTCGTTGGCGGCAACATTCGGGCAATACGGGCATGCGAACATGTGTTCGATGGCGAAGTGCAAATATGATTGGCCGGCAATTCTGGCCCTACCACCAGTCCGGAAATACGCTCGCAGACTGCGCTAGGCGTTTTGGGTTCCACATCGACGCTTGGTATTAAGCTGTCGCCCGAGGGCTGATCGCCGACGTGCCGATCCAAAACTCGGGTGGCGGCCTCCGGTACGATTGGGCCGCTGTCGGTCGCTATTACCAGGAAGGGCACTCATACCGCGAGTGTCGAGAGCGGTTCGGCTTCGCCGCGGAGTCTTGGCGCGGAGCTGTTCGTCGCGGCGAGATTAAGGTGCGAGCCCGGCAGTGGCCGATCGATAGGCTCTTGCGAGAGGGTCGCTGTCGCAAGAGCATAAAAAGTCGCCTGTTGGAGCCGGCTTGCTCGCGAACACCTGCAGTCAGTGTGGTCTGAGCGAGTGGAGAGGAAAGACACTATCGATTCAGATCGACCACATCAAGTGAGTTCCCACCGACAATCGCGTTGAGAACCTGCGGATGCTCTGCCCGAATTGCCACAGCCAAACCGAGACATTCGGAGCGCGAAACAGAAACCGCCAAGAGGTTCCCCAGCGGCCTTCAAAAACTGAATAACAATGGTCCCGAGTAGCTTAGCTGGTAGAGCGCCTGACTCTGAATCAGGAGGTCCTTCGTTCGAATCGAAGCTCGGGAGCAACGGCCCCATCGTCTAGAGGCCTAGGACGCCGGGCTCTCATTCCGGTAACACGGGTTCGAATCCCGTTGGGGCTACCACTCTTTCCCTTATCCTGTAAGGCTTGGGATCCTCTCCCAAGATCTTACGCCACGGAAAACCAGAAAATGACGGCGAACAGCAACCCTCACAGGAGGTTCGCCCGTGCGAAAATCCCGCTACTCCGACGAGCAGATCGCCGCCGCCCTGCGACAAGCGGAGATCGGCACGCCCGTCGCCGACATCACCCGCAAATTGGGCATCTCGGAAGCTACGTTCTACGTGTGGAAGAAGCGTTTTGGCAAGCTTGGAACGCCAGAGATTAGAGAGCTCCGACAGCTGCGTGAAGAGAACGCCAAGCTCAAGCAAGTC
>Ga0302325_10001384_pt1 | contig 61864 bp, 51 predicted proteins | sample Palsa_T0_2_FD_201948 | JGI IMG/M metagenome (GOLD analysis project Ga0302325, IMG submission 201948) | Peat permafrost microbial communities from Stordalen Mire near Abisko, Sweden - Palsa_T0_2 | ecosystem: Environmental > Terrestrial > Soil > Palsa > Peat permafrost | place: Sweden: Abisko...
AATACCCGAAGTGTGCCAATTGCAGCACCACAAGGCCGCAGTGCTCCCGTCCGACAACTTGGAAACCACCAAACAAGACCCAAAAACCGCGCCCTCGGTCAGCGGCGAGCAAGGGGTTTCTGGAGAGGCCGCCCAACGCGCGCAGCGCGCCTTTGTCTAATGCGTCTCCCGCGGCGAGTACTTATTCAGGGATGCGATCAGCCGGGCGGCGCCGGGCGGCGGCTTCAGTCCGCTGTTCAGGATTTGGCTGTTCTCGTAGCGTTGGCCGTACATCTCGGCGTTCACGTCGATGTCGTTGCGCAGCGTCGAGCCGTCCAGCGATACGCCGGCGAACACCCCATGCGACCGCGACCAGGAGAGAATCTCGGCTGTCATCAGCGCGTCGGTCTGCGCGGTGGCATTGCGGCCCACCGGGCCTGCCGCTACCGTAGCGTCCCCGCCTAGCGTGAACTTGGTAGTGAGTAGGCGCTTCATCCCGCGCTCATTCATCACCAGCAGGACCAGGTCCGTGGACGACACGCCAATCTGCAAGCCGACGCTGCCTCCTTCGATGCGCACCGCGCCCGGCGCGCCCCAACCCTGGCCGGAGCCGCTACGGCACGTCACGAAGCCCCTGCCATACTTGGCCGCCACCACGAAGCCGCCTTTCTTCAAGCCCGGCACCAGGATGATGCAATGGCTCTTGTTCAGCAAATCCTGCGGAATGGATTTGTCCGGCGTGCTCATTACCTCTTTAAACAGCGCCGCGGAGTCGCCCAAACGTTCGGAAGTTTTTGTCTCTTCGGCCGCCCACATGGTCGAACACGTCGTTGCGCACACGATGGAACAAAGGCTTGCAAGTGCAATCATTCGCATTCAATTATGTTATCAGCCCACGGGCTGAAGCCTCCGCACCGGCGCAGCACTGCCCAGGCCGCCAGCGGCATAAAGGCGGCCACCAGACAGACCGGCCCGTAACCGTACGCATCCACCACTGCGCCGATGGCCGGCGAAATCAGCGCCTGCGCCGCACCGTACGACGCCACCAGCATGGAAACGGCAAACGCCGCGCGCGCCCCGCCGAAAACGTCCAGCGGCATCGTATACATGTTGACGCTGACCGCCGAAACGGCCAGGAGGCTCAACGAGATGCCAGCCGCCGTCCACCCCGCCCTGGGCATCAGCGGGATGAGCGCGGTCGGCAGGGCCAGCATCGCGCCCACCAGACAAACCCGCGTCCGCGCGGCCATGGCGGGCACACCCGCCCGCATCCAAACGAGCGACAGCCAGCCCCCGCCGAACCCGCCCAGCGTGGCGACCAGAGGCGGGAAGATCGCATACCAGTTCGCCTCCGCCAGCGCCAGGCGGTGCTTCTCGACCAGATAGAGCGTGGTCCAATTCGTCCAGAGCGAATACACGCTCATGTTGAGCGCGTTTGCCGCAACCAGGCCCCAAAGGAGCGGCGACCGTAGAAGGTCAAGGTTTCGAGGTTCCGGGTGCCGGGCGCTCGCGGCCGTGGTTGCCGAATCGTCTTGCTGACGGGGTGCCTTCCGGGCCGTCAGATTCCACAGTGGAATCCAGATCAGGCCCAGGCTACCCGTCACCACGAAAGCCTGCCGCCATCCGTAACGCATCGCCATCCAGGTGGCCACGGGCGGCGCCAGAATCAGCCCCAAACTAACCCCCGCCTGGTTCCACGCGTTGCCCAATGCGCGCTCCGCGGGCAACAGGTAGCGATAAATGGCTTTGCCCGCTGCCGGGATGCCCGCCGCCTCCGACATGCCCAGCACGCCGCGGCACCCTAGCAGGCCGCCCAGCCCGCGCGTGAATCCCGTCGAAATCCCGGCGCACGACCACACTCCCACCGCCATACCGATCGCACGATTCAATCCGATGCGATCGATCAGCATGCCGGCAAATGGCGCGCACCCCGCGTAGGCGATCGAGAACAACGCCAGAATCAGCCCGTATTGCGCGTTCGACAGATGAAACTCGGCGCGCACCAGCGGTGCGAGAGTTGCCAGCGTCTGCCGGTCCAAATAGTTTATGGCGGTCGACAGCACGAAGACGCCCAACACTACCCAACGGTATGGGCTGGGCTTCACTGGAACTCGATGGTGGACACTTCGCCCTTGGTCGCCAGCTTGGCGTTTGCTTTGGGGAAGTATTCCACCTTCACCCGGCGCAGTTTTTGCGTTCCGCAGCTCAGCTCCAATTTTTCGTTGCCCAGGACGGCGACCTGCGCAGGATCGGCGATCAGTAGTTTCACCGTTTTGTGGTCGTCGTCCTGTACCCACAGACGGTATCGCTTGCCGATACAATCCACCTGTTTGATTACGCCTATGGCCACGCCCGCCGCCTTTGGACCGTCCCACCACGGAACTACTTTTTCACCCGCCGATGCGGGGGACTGGCCCTGATTGGCGCGCGCCTCCATCGCGTGCAGATCCGCGCGCGCCTGCTCTTTCAACTTGTCAATTTCGCGGGCTTCTTCATCGGCTTTGCGTTTTTTTTCGGCGTCTTCCCAATCCAGCCGCTGCGCCTCGACCTCCAGCCGCTGGCGCTGCATGCGGGCCCGATCGACGGGCGTCGCCGCAGCCTGCTCCGCGGACTTCCACGCCTGCGCGGCCTGCGGAAAATCGTGCGCGTCCAGGTAAGCTTCGGCCAGCGCCTGCCAGTAGTCCATATTGCGCGCATCCAGCTTAGCCGCCAGCTTCAACTCCTGGATCCGTTTGGGCAGTTCGGTTTGGCGCTGTGACATCAGAAAATGCGGCTCGGCCAGCTTGGGATTGATCTTCGCGGCGCGATCGAGCGCGGCCAGAGCCTTGGCGCGATCCGGCTCCAGGCGCGCATATTCCATGTAGCACGCCGCGCTCTTTGCGCCGGCTTCCATGGCGGCGGCGAAATCCTGGCGCGCTGCATCGGTCTGCCGGTCGCGCAGCGCCAGCATGCCGAGGCCTTCCCAGGCTTCCGGCACGCGCGTTTTCTGCGCGATCAGCTCGCGATAAATCGCGCGCGATGGATCGCCCAACAACAGGTCGGCGATGGCCAGCTGAGCCTGCGCCGGCTCCACCGGCCTCTCCGGAAAATCCTCCGGACTCATCGGCAGCGGCGAAACCGAAGTGGCCTGGAAGCGGCCCTCCGCCAGGTGCGCCTGCGCCTGCAGTTCAATCTGCTCCGGAGACTTGCCCACCGCGTTGCGAAAGGCGGCGTCCTCGTCCACGCCTCTGCGCAAGTTGTAGGTCAGCACGCGCAGCTTGCCGTAATACTCCGGATCGACGGCCAGCAAGTGGACGCGCGCCCAGTCCATATCGGGATTGAGCGGTGGCTCTCCCAGCGTGATGCGGATGCCGTTCACTTGAATGGTCGAGAACAAGGCCACCATGCCGCGTTCCAGCCGCTCCGGCATGCGCGCGGTATTGGTGTCCAGAAACAACTGCGTGAGGCCGGCGAACACTCCGTTGGGGATGGCTTGGCCGGCAGTGAGGACCACGTTGTACTGGTCGCGGCCGCGGACAACCGGCTCGGGAACTTGCGGCGCGCCGGTCTTGAAAAGCAGGACCCGGATGGGCAGCGGCAATTGCAGATCGTTCTCGCCCAGCATTTGCCCGAGCGCGTGCCGGAACTCTTCGAACTTGACCAGGGTCTCCCGCCCGTCCTTCACGCCGGCGCTGCTGAAGACCTCGATGGGACCGGAAGTGAATCGGATCCAGTGCTCGCTCGCCACGGCCGTCAGGGGCAGCAATCCGCACAACAGAAACAACCGCAGCATGCTTTCATCTTCGCATTTTGGCGAGTCCCGGTTGACTTCGCTGCGCGCTCTATAGATACTGTCAGCAGACTTGCTATGCGCAAACTCGTCCAAGTGGAAGATGCCAAGTCGCTCCTGGAGGTCGCCAAAGATTGGGGCGTCTGGAGATGGCTCACCGAAAAGAAAAGGGTGCGGCAGACTGCCGACACCGCCTGGGAGGCTTTCGACGAATTGGAAAAAGACGTGAAGAGCGGCTGGAGCGACGACCTGCAAAAAGCCTACGCCGAGTTGGCGGCGGAAGCTGCCGTGGCCGACGGTGGCGCGCCCGCCAAGCGAAAGTTCGACAAGGCCAGAAAAGAGGCGGCGGACGTCGATCCCAAAATCAAGGCCGTGGCGCAAAAGCTGAAAGAGACCGATGACGAAGCCTACCGCGTCCGGATGGAAGCGGAGCGCATGTTCGATGAGGCCGAAAAGCGCATGAGCGCCAGCATGGCGCGCGAGGCCTCGCAGGTGGCGATCGACGCCTACAGTCTGCGCGAAAAGGCCGTCCGCAAGGCCGAGACCGCGGCCCGCGCCAAGTAGTCCGAGGGCCGAGCTCTCGGCCTGCCGTGGCCGTTCAGTTTGCGCCAATAATGTTGGCCCCTAAACTGCACTCCATCGCGTGCAACCTCAGTAACCACCGGTTCTGAGCGGGACCATTCCAGCTCTCCGGCCGTAGGTCTGCCGATCAGCCGCTGCAAATTGCTGAGAGTATGCGATTTTAGCCCCACTATCAATGGGGAGAGGGGAATTCAGGGGTATGATGATATCGAGTTACCAGGTGCAGGTGGGTGAGGCCACCCAGTTTGACGCACCCCTGCACGCGGCGGATCCGGACGCCCGCGTAGCGCTGGGTATTTCCTTGGACGACGATACAGTAGGTTTCGACCAGCCCGCGGCCGTCGAAGAAGCCGCCCGGTCCATTTCGGAGCCGGACGATTCCGTAAGGCGCTATCTGCGGGAAATCGGCTCGGTTCCCCTGCTCACGCGCAGCCAGGAAGTCGAACTTTCGCGCCGTATGGAGCGGGGCAGGATTCGTCGTGAGAGGGCCATAACCCGGTCCGCGTCGATTCAACAACGGGTGCTGGAGCTGCTGGGCCAAATCGGGACTGGCGCGGTGGAGTTGGACGGGCTGATCGAGCGCGGCGATGTGGAGGACGATAGCGCCGCCGACCACCAACGCCGGGCCGGATTCACCGCGCACTTTGCCCGCGTGAAGCGTCAATACGCCAAGTTGCGCCAGATCGAATTAGGGCTGGCGGCGGCGCCCGCCGGCGATCGCGCGCTGCGGCGCCAGTTGTCGGGCCGGCTCAAGCGGGCCAGGGTGACTGTAGCGCAGCACATCCGCCAGATCCCCTTTCGTCCCGATCAATGGGCCGAGTTCACCAACGACCTGGAACGGCGGGCAGCGGAGTTAGACCGCCTCGAACGCGAACTGCTGCAGATCGAGGCGGCGTCCGGACGGGAAGGACAGATCCGTGCGCGCGCGCTCCGCGGCGAGATTCGCAAGCTCGAAACAGCCGCCGGCGCCACCTTCGGCGAGTTGCAGTCCACGTTGCAGAGGATCCGCCGCGGTGAGCTCGAAGCGCAGCAAGCCAAAGCCGATTTGGTAAACGCCAATCTTCGCCTGGTAGTCTCGGTGGCCAAGCGCTATATGAACAGGGGGCTGCACTTGCTCGACCTGGTTCAGGAAGGCAGCCTGGGTCTGATGCGGGCAGCGGAGAAGTTCGACTACCGGCGCGGATTCAAGTTCTCCACTTATGCCACCTGGTGGGTCATGCAGTCTGTCTCGCGAGCCCTCGGCGAGCAGTCTCGCACCATCCGCATTCCGATCCACATGAACGATCAGCTCAACAAACTCTTCCGCGCTTCCCGGCAAATGGAGCGGGAGTTGGGCCGGCCGCCCGAGGACGCCGAGTTGGCCGCCCAGATGAAGACCACCGGCGACAAGGTTTGTAAGCTGAGAATCATTTCGCGTGAACCGATCTCTCTAGATACGCCCATCGGCTCGGACGAAGTGTCCACTCTGGGCGAACTGATTGCCGATCGCGGGAACTCTTCTCCGGCCGACTCGGTGCTGGCTTCCGAGGTGCGGAATGAGACCTCCGCCTTCCTGCAGACCCTGGTTCCGCGGGAAGAACAAGTGCTCAGGCTGCGCTTCGGCGTAGGTTGCGGACGCGAGCATACTCTCGAGGAGATCGGCGCAGACCTCGACGTCACCCGCGAGCGCGTGCGCCAGATCGAGTTGCGCGCGCTGCGTAAACTCCGCCGCCCGGAGAGCGCCCGTCGCCTCCGCAGCCTGCTCACATAGCCTGAACGGAGCGGCGATACATCGGAGGGCGGCCAATCATGGCCGCAGCCGGCTGAAAGCCGGCATTGGGCAGGATTGCCCGCCCCACAAAGGCTGTCGCCGTATTCTGCGAGACTCGATAGCCGTGGGGCAGGCCATCGTTGTTGGTGGCCAGCCGTTTTCGAGCCGTGGGGCAGGCCATCGTTGTTCGTGGCCTGCCGAGTTCGAGCCCGGTGCGCATACGCCTATTTCTTCACCGCCTTTGTCTCCTTCCCGTTCTGATGAATGATCAGATGGGTCGTTGCGCCGCTCGCGTCCGTGAAAAACTCCACCTGCGCTTCGACCACCTTCAGGAAAAACTTAGCCTCCGATTCGGCAAATAACTCCAACTTTGGCTGCCCTGTGATCTGGGTCATCAGCCGGCCGCCCTCGACCGTCATCGTCACCTGTGCGCCCGGCGCTAGCTCGTACGTCCCTGCATACCTCGCCAGCACCTCCGGCGAAACCTGGATCTCCTTCCGCGGAGGCGGCCCCACCGCCTTGTCGGCGATGCGCGGCGCCATCTGGTCGCGCCCGCCCTGGTGCAGCACCAGGTCCTTCACCGCGCCGCCCGCATCTTTTTCGAACTCGATCTGCGCATCCACCACCTTCAGGAAGAACACCGTTTCTGATTCCGGATAAATCGGGAACGTCTGCTGCCCGCCCAGCTTCTCCGAGAGCTGATTGCCTTCGAGCGTGATCAGCATGTTGGTACCCGCCGTCAATTCATAGGTCCCCACGTACCGCGCCAGCACCTTGGGATCGACGGTGATCTCCTTATGCTCCGTCTGCAGCTTCACCGCCTCGCCATGCGCCACCGGCGCCAGCTTTGCGGCGATCTCTCCAGGCGCGCTGCCGTTCACGTTTGCCAGCACCACCACTGTCAGCTTGTCGTCCGGGTAGTAAGTCAGTTGCGTGTTGAAACCTTCGATGCCCCCGCCGTGCTCGATTTCCTTGCGCCCGGCCTTCGTCGCCACAAACAGCCCGCATGCATAATCGCTCTTGAACGGCGTAGTCATGGTCTTCAGCGACGCCTCCGAAAGCAGCTTCCCGCCGAACAACCCCTGTTCCCACTTCAGCAGGTCTCCGGTGGTGGAGTACAGCGCGCCCGCCGAGAACGGGATGGTCATGTTTATATAGCCCGTATTCTCTAAGCCGTCTTTGCCCGGCGAGTATCCCGCCGCCCGCCGCGCAATCAGAGCCGAATTCGAGTCGTACCCGGAGTCCTGCATGCCCAGCGGAGTGAAGATATTCTCGCGCACGAATTTTTCATAGCTGCCGCCGGTGATCTTCTCGATCAGGTAGCCCAGTAGCACATATCCCGAGTTGCTGTAGCTGAACCTCTCGCCCGGCGCGAAGTCCAACGGCTTGTCGCGGAAGCGCGCTACCTCTTCCGCCGGCGTTGCCGCGAACGGCTCCCATTTGGGGTACTCCGGAAAACCGGTGAAGCTCGGTATCCCCGACGTGTGCGTCAGCACGTGATAAATGGTCACCTTGTCCCATGCCGACGGAGCGTCCGCCATGTACTTCTTCACCGGATCTTCCACGTTTAACTTCCCGCGCTCCTGCAGCAGCAGGATCGAGGCCGCCGTAAACTGTTTGGTGATCGACCCCAGCCGGAACTTCGTCGCCGGCGAATCCGGTATATCCCATTCCAGATTCGCCGATCCGTACCCCTTGTTCAGCAGCACCTCTGTGCCTTTCGCCACCAGCACGGCACCCATGAACTGCCGGTTAGCGGTGTAGGACTGAATCACCTGTTCCATGCGCGCGGCGTCCTGGGCCCAGCCGGCGCACGCCGCCAAAAGCACGATCGCAAGTCGAAGCATCATGTTTTGTAGCGTAAGCCTTTCCGCTTACCCGCGTCCAGCCCTCGAAAATCCAAAAAACCACTTGACGCCCGCGTTCTGTAACTATATACTTACCGTTAGTGAGTACTTACCAAGTGGCCCAGCTCGACGCCCTCGGCGATGCTACCCGCCGTGCCGTCCTCGAGCGCCTGCTTGCCGGCCCCCTGCCCGTAGGCGAGATCGCGCGCGGTTTGCCCGTCAGCCGCCCCGCGATCTCCCAGCACCTGCGCGTCCTGAAACTGGCCAAACTCGTCGTGGATCGGCCCGCCGGCACGCGCCGCCTGTACCAGCTCAACCCGGAAGGCTTCGACGCCATCCGCGCATATTGCGACCGCTTCTGGACGCACGCGCTCGCTGCATTCAAGGAAAAGGTCGAACAACCAATCACTGAGGAAAAACTATGACGACTACCCTAGCCGCTACGCAAGACCAGCCCGTTCTCAAGACCATCACCGTGAAAGCCAGCGCCGAACGCGCCTTTCAAGTCTTCACCAATGAGATCGACAGCTGGTGGCCGCGCAGCCACAACATCGGTAAAGGGATCATGAAACAGACCCGCATCGAAGGCCGCGCCGGCGGCCGCTGCTACAGCGAACAAACCGACGGCACCGAATGCGATTGGGGGCGCGTCCTTGTCTGGGAACCGCCGCGCCGCTTCGTAATGGCGTGGCAGATCGACCCGCAGTGGCAATACGAGCCGGACCTGGCCAAGTCGAGCGAGGTAGAAGTGCGCTTCACACCGCAAGAGGGAGGTGCCACGCGCGTCGATCTGGAGCATCGCTACTTCCAGCGCCACGGCGCGGGCGCCGATGCCATGCGTACCGCCGTCGATTCACAGGGCGGTTGGACCGGCCTGTTGCAATCCTACGCTGCCAGGATGGAGTCATGAACGCGAGATGAGCGCGGCTATGAATGTGGCTATGAAGAAGGTGCATTTCGATTTGGGCGGCGCTGGCAGAGCGAATTTCAGCTATTGCAGGGGCACCTGTCGACCGGCCCAACAAATCGCCTGCGATATTTCCGCCCCCATGGCACTACCTATGTATCGACATGCGGCTATGGATGCTCCTCCTTGCCTCGGGCCTCGCGTCCGGCATGGCCACCGCCCAACCACCCCCCGACCCTGCCTACGAGCCGCTCAATAAAGCTTATGAAGCCCTGCGCGCCCGCAGCTACGACGACGCTATTGCGCTATTCCTCAAAGCCATCGAAGCCGCCCCGGCCCGCCCTTCGATCCACAAGGATCTCGCTTATGCCTATCTCAAAATTGGCGAAAACGTGGCGGCCCGCGACCAGTTCCGCGAAGCCATGGTGCTCAATCCCAAAGACTTCCACGTGGCCCTGGAGTACGCGTTTCTATGCAACGAAACCAAGCAGCAGGCCCAGGCGCGCCGCATTTTCGATCATGTCCGCAAAGCCGGCGACCCCGAATCCCGCGCTACCGCCGAAACCGCCTTTCAGAACATCGATCGCCCTTTGGCCGAAGGCATCGCCCGCTGGACCAAGGCCATCCAACTCGGCGCCGGCGATTTCAGCGCCCACTTCGAGCTGGCCACCCTCGCCGAACAACGCGATGAACTGGAGCTCGCCGCCGAACATTATGAGAAAGCCTGGCGCCTGATCCCCGAACGCCGCTCGGTCCTGGTGGATCTCGGCCGTGTCCTGCAGGCGCTTAACCGCACCGAAGAAGCCAATGCCGCCCTGTTGGCAGCCTCCCGCGGAGGTGAGCCGCGCGCCGCCGAGGCTGCCCGCGAACTGCTGCCCGTCCGCTATCCCTTCGTCTCCGAGTTCCAGCGCGCCCTGCAACTCGACCCCAAGAACCTCGACCTCCGCCGCGAGCTCGCTTACCTCTTTCTGCGCATGAACCGCCAGACCGAAGCCGAGGGCGAGTTCCGCCAGCTCACCGCCCTGTCTGAAACCGACTACCTCTCCGCCGCGCAGCTCGGCTTCCTCTTGTTGGCGCGCGGCCAGACCGCCGAGGCAATGCCCCTGCTCGAACGCGTCATGAAAGGCGCGGACGAGGATCTCGCCAACCGTGTGCGCGCCGTCCTCCACCTTCCCCAAACCTTGCGCAACCGCACGGTCCAGCCTGCCCCGCCGTCCATCGACGCCAAGATCATGGCCGACCGCAGCCTCAACGCCGGCTTTCTGCGCGACGCGCTCAAGTACCTGCAACTCGCCCAGGAAGACGATTCGGCCGACTTCGCCGTCATGCTCAAGCTCGGCCGGACCTACAACCAGCTCCACAACGACCGCCAGGCCATCCGCTGGTTCGACCTCGCCCGCAAAAGCTCCGACCCTCAGATCGCCCGTGACGCCAACACCGCATACCGCAACCTGCGGCCGGAGTTTGAAATCTTCCGCACTACCTTCTGGATGTTTCCGTTGTACTCCTCCCGCTGGAGCGACTTCTTCTCTTACGCTCAGATCAAGACCGAGCTGCACCTGACTTTCCCGGTCCATCCCTATGTCAGCCTGCGTTTCATCGGCGACACGCGCGGCACCATCGGTCCCGAAGGCAACGGCATTTCCCCGCAATACCTGTCTCAAAGTGCCCTCATTCCCGCCCTCGGCGTCGCCACCAACGTTTGGCACGGCCTGATGGGCTGGGCCGAAGCCGGCGCGGCCGTCGGATATCTCACCGGGCACACCATGCAGGACTACCGCGGCGGTGCTTCCTTCACCAAGGGCTTCGGCCAGATGCTGAAATCCAAGACCGGCGGGCTCTTCTTTGAAACCAATGGCGACGCCATTTTCGTCAGCCGCTTCGATAACGATTTTCTGTTTTACTCGCAGAACCGCTTCGGCTATACACCGTTGCTGGGCGCGCTGCAGACGCAGTTCTACTGGAACTTCAACCTCACCGCGGATCAGAAGCGCGAAGCTTGGGCCAACTTCTGGGAGACCGGACCCGGTGTGCGCTTCCGCGTTGCCTCCATGCCCCGCTCACTGTATTTGACGGTTAACTATCTGCACGGCAGCTACACCATCGCAGGCGATCCTTATGGCCCCACGTACAACGATTTTAGAGCCGGATTCTGGTATGCCGTCACCCGCTAACCCCGTCACAGTGGGGCGGGCGTCCACGCCTGCAGCGGGTCTCCAGACCCGCTCTGGACTAGCCTGCTTGCTCCTCCTCTTTCTCCTCACCCCCCCGATCCGAGCCGCATCCATCCCTACCTTCAGCATCCTCTCCGACGACCCGGGAGGCTGGCCGCTGCTCCTTCAATCCGTAGGATTCATGCAATCCGTCGGGCGGGCAGCTGATATCTTCGTGCTGCGCGCCGGTTCAGTCGGCTCGCCCGAATGGCCCGCGCGCGTCACTGCCGGCGCCTACCTCATCCTCGAAGGCGCATCCTCCACCGCCGAATCGTTCGGTTTCCGCGCCACCAAGGAAAACGTGCGCGTCTCGAGCGTTGAAGATGTGCACCTGCCCAAGCTGCCCATCGTGTGGGAGAAGGGACTCGAACTGCCCCGCTACGAAGTGCCCGCCGCCGCCAAAGTATTCGCCAAAGATCGCTGGACCGGCGCGCCCCTGCTGGCCGGCTTCCGCCGCGGAACCGGCGCCGTGCTCTGGCTGGCCGTGTCTCCCGGCGAGCGCGGCTACGAGCGCTTCCCTTACCTCCTGCACGCCCTCGCCGATCTCGGCCTCGACCCGCCCTTCCGCTCCACGCGCCTGTGGGCCTTCTTCGATTCCTCCTACCGTCTGCGCGTCGACCTCGACTACTTCGCCCTGCGCTGGCGCAACGCCGGCATCTCCGCCCTGCACGTGGCCGCCTGGCACTTCTACGATCCCGACCCCGAGCGCGACGCCTACCTTAAGCGCTTGATCGCCGCCTGCCACGCCAACGGCATCCTGATTTACGCCTGGCTCGAACTGCCTCACGTCAGCGAAAAGTTCTGGGACGATCATCCCCAGTGGCGCGAAAAAACCGGCGTCCTCCAGGATGCCCAACTCGATTGGCGCAAGCTCATGAACCTCTCGAACCCCGATTGCTTCCGCGCCGCCGCCGCCGGTGTGAAGGACTTAATCGGCCGCTTCGATTGGGATGGCGTCAACCTCGCCGAGCTTTACTTCGAGTCGCTCGAAGGCTTGCAAAACCCCTCCCGCTTCACCCCCATGAACGACATCGTGCGCGCGCAGTTCCGGGCCATCGGCGGCTTCGACCCCATCGAACTATTCCAGGCCCGTAAAGATGTTCCGTCCCAGCGCGCCTTCCTGGACTATCGCGCCCATCTGGCCCGCGACATGCAAATGCAGTGGCTGGCCGAAATCGAGAACGCCCGCCGCGCGCGCAACTACCCGGATATCGTCCTCACCCACGTCGACGATCGCCTCGATACCACCATGCGCGATGCCATCGGCGCGGATTCCGCCCAGCTCCTGCCGCTGCTCGAAACCCACAACTTCACCTTCTTGATAGAGGATCCGGCCACCGTGTGGAATGAGGCGCCGCAGCGTTATGCGGAGATCGCCCGCCGCTACCGTCCTCTAACGCCGCGGCAGGACCGCCTGGCCATCGATCTGAACATCGTGGACCGTTACCAGAACGTCTACCCCACCAAGCAGCAGACCGGCGCGGAGTTGTTCGAGGTGGTGCATTCCGCGGCGGGTGCCTTCGCCCGGGTCGCCCTGTACTTTGAGAACTCCATCCTGGCGCCGGATCTGTCTCTGCTGCCGGCCTCGGCCGCCGTTGTGACCCGCGCGGAGACCGTGGGGACGAAGCTCATGCTAGACTCGCCGCACGGAGTCGCCCTGCGCTGGTCGGGACCGGCGCTGGTAGACGATCTTCCCTGGCCGGTCCGGAGCGACTCGCTGCTGTTCCTTCCCGCCGGCGCGCACTCCGTACAGGCGGGCGGCAATGCTCCCACGCTGTGCGTGACCCGCTTTAACGGCGAACTGGCTTCCGCCCAAATGGCCGGCGCGAACGCCATCGAGCTGTCCTATCTGAGTTCCGCCCGCGCGTGTGCCGTCCTGAATCGCAAGCCCGTCAGCGTGGAAATCGACGGAGCCGAAAGCCTACCCGATCCCGCCGGACCGAATGCCATCTTCCTGCCGCGAGGCCAGCACTTAGTCACCATCCATACCGAGTAACTACCGAATCCCGCCGCAGGCGACCGCTCCAGTTGCAGCAGAGCATCGGTCCGCACGTTGGGGCAGGATGGCATCCTGCTCGTGAGCGCACGAAGCGGTTCTTGGGGCGATCTTTCATGAGTTTATTCTAAAAGTGGCTGAACGAAGGGCGTGGCACCATACGCCCGGGTATCGAAATTCCCATGACGCTAGTCTAGTACATCGTACAGTTAGTTCTTTATAGAATACTGGCAGTTCGTTTGCACCGTGGGGCGGCCAATCATGGCCGCAGCCGCCTGTCAGGCGGCTCCAGCTTTCACGGCGCCTTCTCGTGATCGCAAAAGCCGGCTGAAAGCCGCCCCCAGAGGGAACCTGGGCTTCGTATCGATCGACGCACGGCTCTTCGGCAGGCATCTTGTCATCATTCCTCCTACTCGAAAGTAGTAGAGATAAACTATTCGATTCCGGGATGCCCTTAGATTCTTCACCGTCTATTCTTGACTTGTAGATTCGACAGCCGGAGCAGTAGTGATCCAGAATCCGCGTGATCTGGTTACCCAAATCTGGAGTACAAACTTGGCGGCTAGTGCGATCAGCATCCTTTCTCTGGATTCCTCCGGATCCGGGAACGAACTCATCGGCTATAACCACGGAGTCAGTGAAGTCTGGGACGCCGTGCGGATGGTAGCGCCCACCGACGCGGCAGTCATGATCCAAGGGGAAACCGTCACCGGGAAAGAGCTCATCGCCCGTGCCATTCACGAACAAAAGCCCCAGAAGGAGCGGCCCATACTTAAGAATCAACTGCGCGGCGATGTCCGCCGGCCTACTCGAAAGCGAACGGTTCGGACGTGAACGTGGCGCGTTTACGGGCGCGCTAAATCAGACCACCGGAAGGTTCCAGCTTGCCGACGGCGGTACGCTGTTCCTGGACGAAGTCGGCGAGTTGCCGCTGGAATTGCAGCCGAAGCTGCTGCAGGTGCTGCAGGAACAGGAATTCGAGCGGCTCGGCAGCGCGCGCACGATCCGGGTGGGTGTCCGCATCGTTGCGGCCACCAATCAGAACCGGATGCAGATGGTTCGCGAACGAAAATTCCGTGCGTACCTGTTTTACCGCCTCCATGTCTTCCCCATCACGCCGCCGCTGCGCCGCCGCACAAAGGACATTCCGCTGCTTGTCAATTACTTCGTCGAAGGGTTTGCACGCCGGCTGCGAAAGGATATCGGCCGCGGGCCGGACGATGTGATGGAGTCCCTGCGGCGGCACGACTGGCCCGGAAATGTGCGGGAACTACAAAACGTCATCGAACGGGCGGTGCTCATCGGCGAATTGCGGATTCCGTCTGGCTGTCTGGAACTGGCGCTGCGCAGAAATGAAGCGTACCTGTCGATTCAGGATCCACCTCGGCCGGATTCGCCCGCGAAGATGACACGCATTCTGCAAGATCAGGAGAAGGGGATTATTGAATCCGCTCTGGCTGAGAGCAGGGGCAAAGTTGCGGGGCCAGGCGGGGCTGCCTCTATGGTCGGTTTCCTCTGACATTTAGATCCTCCCCGATGCCGTAGCATTTACCTGGGACGGCGCTCGGAGCGGATTTATCCGCAGCACGTGGTGAATGCTCTCGCCGTCCAAACCTGGGGGTGCGAATCGAAGTCGCAGTTGCGGCCTCGGAGGCGAATTGAACGTCGAGAGTTTCTTTGCACCGCCGCCGTGGAAAGGGTAGCTTGTTGATGATCCAGCATGAGTGGACCGTGGCAAAACCGTGGCAAAACCCCTGACGTTGAGCCTACTTTTGCGATACTGCGGCGGCGGCGCCTTCACTTCAGCCTCGCGGCCGCGCTGTGGCGGGCTAAACTGGGGTGGTGCTTTCCATTCTGCACGCCGATGTGCGCAGCTACGTTGAGGAACTTGCACGGCGGTTCAGCAGCGCGCAGCCTTTCCGCCACGTGGTGATCGACCCGTTTCTCGATGCGGCATTCTGCGAGGAGTTGGTTGCACAATTCCCGCCCTTCGAAGCGGGAGACACGCGCAACGAGCGCGGCGAACCGGCGGGCAAGTCCGTGATCGCCGACATCGCCCGGCTGGGTCCCGCCTACGAGCGGTTCGACCGCCTGATGCGCGACGGCGAGTTCCTCTCCATGATCGGCCGCATCACCGGCGTTCCGGACCTGATCTACGACGAGGACTATGTTGGCGGGGGCACGCACGAAAACCGCGACGGACAGGAACTCGATTCGCACGTGGATTTCAACTTCCATCCGCGCCTGGGCTGGCACCGCCGTCTGAACTTAATCGTTTTCCTCAATCCGCAATGGGAGGAAGCCTGGGGCGGGTGCCTGGAGTTGCTGCGCGAACCGGCGGCGAATGGCGGCGACGCGCGCACAGTCGTAGTGCCGCTGGCCAATCGAGCCGTCATTTTCGAAACCACCGAGTCTTCGTGGCACGGATTTCCCATTATTCGCACGCCGCCGGGCCGCGGGATTTCGCGCAAATCACTGGCAGTCTATTTCTACAGCCACGAGCGGCCGGCCGCGGAGATCGCGCCCTCGCACGGCACGTATTATTATCAGCGCCCGCTGCCAGGACACATCCAGGCAGGCTACACGATGCGGGAGGAGGATGTGGCGGAAATCCGAAAGTTGTTTGCGCGCCGCGACGACCACATCCGGTTTCTGTATGAACGCGACCAGGAATTCACGGTGTTGATGGAGCACATTAACAAGTGGCGCGCGTTCCGGCTGGCGCGAGCAATGACGTGGCCGGCGCGGGCGTTAAAGAGGGCGATGGGAAGGTAGGTTCAGGACTTCGTTCAGCGAACCCTGGCGATAGCCTTCCAGGTCGAGTGTCACGTATTTGAAGCCCAGCGCTTTGAAAATGGCCGTGAACCGGCGGGCCATTTCAGGCGTCAAGGCCTGGGCGAGTTCGTCGGGCGCGATTTCCAGCCGCACGAGCTCTCCGTGAAAGCGCACGCGGAACTGGCGGAATCCGAGCGCTTTGACTTCCTCTTCACCGCGCTCCACGGTTTTGATATTTTCAATCGTCACCGGCGTGCCGTAAGGGATGCGGGAACTGAGGCAAGCGGCCGCAGGCCGGTCCCAGGTGGGCAGTCCGGCCATACGCGACAATTCGCGGATCTCCCCTTTGCGCAGCCCAGCCTCCACCAGCGGCGCCTTCACCTGGTGCAATCCGGCGGCGGTCTGGCCAGGGCGGTAATCGCCCAGGTCGTCGGCATTCACGCCGTAGATAATGCTGGCGATGCCACGCTCGCGGCCGACCTCTTCGAGGCGCGTAAACAACTCGTCCTTGCAATGGAAGCAACGGTTCGCGTCGTTCTTCAGGTAGTCGGGATTCTCGAATTCGTGCGTCTCGATATACTCGTGCGGAATTCCAAACTGGCGCACGAAGGCTTCGGCATCGCGCTTGTGCGACTCCGGAATGGAAGCCGAATCCGCGGTCACGGCCAGCGCGTTGCCACCCAGCACCCGATGCGCGGCCCACGCGAGATAGGCGGAATCCGCTCCGCCGGAATAGGCCACCATCACCCTATGGAGCCCGCGCAGCACCGAAAAAAGCTTCTCCTGCTTTTCGTGCAGCAGACCGGGATGGGAAACGTCGACCAGGGAGGTCATAGCCCGATTATACGTTACCCGGCGGTGGACTTGAGGATACGACCCACCGCGCGATTTTGCGATAGACTACGCAATGTGAATCGATTTCGAAATCGACGGGACTTCTTACTTGCGGCAGGCGGCCTGGCGAGCGCGGTTCCGCTGAGCGCGGCGCCCCCGCCGGAGCATGCGGCGGACGAGGGCGAAGACTATTACGATAAACTCGGCGTCGGCAAAATCATCAACGCCGCGGGCACATACACAATTCTTACGGCATCGACAATGCCGCCCACGGTGCAAGCCGCCGTGGCGCGCGCCGCCAAACATCCGGTGCGGTTGATCGAGTTGCAGACCAAGGCTGGAGAATATCTGGCCAAACGCCTGCGCTGCGAGGCGGCCATGGTTACGGCCGGCGCCGCGTCCGCATTAACGCTGGGTACGGCGGCATGCATGACGGTGGCGAACAAATCTGCATCTCACGACATCCCCACAGACGTGGCCTCTCTTAAGAACGAAGTCATCGTCCAGAAAGCGCACCGTTACGGTTACGACCATGCATTGCGCAACTGCGGCATCCGCTTTGTGGAGGTGGAAACGCCAGCGGACTACGAGGCAGCCTTCAACGACCGCACCGTGATGGCGCATTTTTTCAACGCAGCCGAGCAAGGCCGGATCGGCCGCGAGGACTGGATTCGCGTGGCGCACAAACACGGTGTGCCCTGCTTCAACGATGCGGCCGCGGATGTCCCGCCCATCGCCAACCTTTGGAACTATACGCAGATGGGCTTCGACCTGGTGACCTTTTCCGGTGGTAAGGGGATCCGCGGCCCGCAGAACGCCGGCTTGCTGCTGGGAAGGAAGAATCTGATTTCCGCGGCGGCGGCAAACAACAGCCCGTTCGACGACTGTGTGGGGCGCGGCATGAAGGTCGCCAAGGAACAGATCGTGGGGATGGTGGCGGCGGTGGACTGGTTCGTGGGCCAATCGGAGGAGGCGATGCAGGCGGAATTTCAGCGGCGCGCCGACCGGATCGCGGCGCACCTGAAGGACGTTCCAACGCTACAGTCGCGCACGGTGGTGCCGCCGGTCGCCAACCAGGTGCCCCATTTGCTGATGCGCTACGACCAGCAGCGAGTGAAGATCTCGCCCCTCGCGGTGGCGGAGCAACTGCGCCGGGGGACGCCGAGCATCGAACTGAATCCCGCCACTGGCAGAGACGAAGGCAGCGCCGGGTTACCGTCGGACGCGAACACCATCGTGGTAGGAGTGTGGATGCTGGAACCAGGCGAGGACATGATCGTGGCGCGCCGCCTGCGCGAAGTCCTGATGAATGCCGGTTGAGGACGGGAGAATCCCTCTGTGGAACGGCGAGATTTCTTTGGCGGCGCATTGGGTTTCTTGGGTGCGTCACAGTTGTCCGCGCAAGGGCCAGCCGGCACCAGTGACGTCTTCATTGAACGAGCGGCGACTGGAGAGCCGCACAAGGGGAAGGCGCTGGCGCTCATTACGCCGCACCTGGACGACGGACCGTTCTTTGCCTGCGGCACGGTGGCGAAACTTCTCAAAGAGGGTTACGCCGGATATTTCATTCGGACCAGCAACGACGAGAAGGACTCCTACGATCTGACACTGGGCGAGACAGTGGCTGCGAATGAGCGCGACACAGGCGAGTTTTTGAAAGCATCGGGGTTGCAGCGGGCGTTCGACCTCGGCTATCGAAACCATCGCATGGACGACGTGGCGCGCACCGAAATACGCGCCCGTCTGATTTTCTTATTTCGCCTGCTGAAGGTGGATACCGTTTTCAGCTACGATCCCTGGGGGCACTATGAAGAAAATCCCGATCATTACGTTACCGCGCAGGCCGTGGAAGCTGCGTGCTGGATGTCCGGCGGCCACCTGGATATGCCGGAGCATTTCGCCGCGGGCCTGAAGCCGCACAGCGTGATGGAAAAATACTACTTCGCCAGGGGTCCGCAACTGGTGAATCGCGTCGTGGATATCGGTCCCACGCTGGAAACGAAACTGGCGTGTCTCAGGTCGTGCCGAACGATGATGACCCACATGATCAAGGACCTGAATGCGTCAGTTGCGGAGCGCAACCTCCGTTTGCCCGCGCTTGCCGGCGACGAGGCCGCCGCGATTGCGGAGTTCACGAAAGTAGCCGTCGAAAACCGCGACCGCGTGGTTGGTGGGAAGCACGGCCTCGATTACGGCGAAGAGTTTCATTACATAGGCCCCGACAAATCGCTCGACGAATACGTTTCGCGGAATGCCGTGCGGCTTTGAAGGGGGACGCGCGCGGACGAGGCGTCCGCCCGTTTCAATTGCCGGCCTGCGCGGCTTTCATGGCGGCGACGCGTTCCTGCATCTGGCGCGTGAAGTGGGGCGTGATGCCGAGCAGGCGCTCGACCGTCATGAGTTGAGCGCGGTGATGCATTTCGTGCTCTTTCGGGCCGAGCAGCATTTCGAAGCGGGTCTTGATGGCCGGGACCATACCTGCCGGGAATCCGACCCGCTCTGCGAGGAAATCGTCCGAGAGTCCTTCGAGCTCCCGCGCGAATTTCTCGCCTTCGGTGCGCAGCAATTCCAGGATCTCGCTCTTGGACCGGCGGGCCTTCTCTTCAGCGGTGAGCTTCGTCAGGAAGCCGATGAAATCGAAGCCCTCCATGGTGCTGCGATGCTCGACAAAGTGTACCTGCTCCGGGAAGCGCGGGGTTACCGCGATATGCACCAGAGCCTCGCCCACGGAGCGCGATTCGGGCGTGACGCGGTAGCCGTAACTTTCCTCCGGGATCTCTTCGGCAATCTGAATGGTGTTGTTGCGAACGGTGCGGAACGCGTCCGCCAGCTCTTTTGGTCCGTAGTAAGTCATGTAATCTACTCTGATGAATGGATGCACCCCGGCGTAGCCCGGATGCAACGATGCTACATTCAAGTTGTGTTCCGCCGCGTGATATGGATCGTGCTCGACAGCGTGGGTATCGGCGAGATGCCCGACGCGGCCGAGTATGGCGATACCGGCAGCGACACGCTAGGCAATATTGCACGCCGCCGCCGGTTGCGCCTGCCGAACCTGTGCCGGCTGGGACTGGGCAACATCAAGCCGCTCGAAGGACTACCGCCGGCCGCCGAGCCAACCGGATCGTTCGGGCGCTGCGCGCTGGCGTCGCCCGGCAAAGACACTACCACGGGCCACTGGGAGATGGCGGGCATCCACCTGGAGAAGCCTTTTCCGCTTTATCCGCGCGGATTCCCGCGCGAGATCATGGACGAATTCGAGCGCCGTATCGCGCGACGCACGCTGGGCAACAAGGCCGCCTCGGGAACCGAAATCATCGAAGAGCTTGGCGCGGAGCATATGCGCACGGGGTCGCCTATCGTCTACACGTCGGCGGATAGCGTGTTCCAGGTTGCCGCGCACGAGGAAGCGATCCCGCTGTGGGAGTTGTACAAGATTTGCGAAACCGCGCGCGAGTTGATGCGCGGGCCGTATGAAGTGGGACGGGTGATTGCGCGGCCGTTCACCGGCGCGCCCGGGTCGTTCACGCGCACATCGAATCGCAAAGACTATGCCGTGCCGCCGCCGCGGGGCATGCTGCTCGACGCGCTCGACGACCGTGGCGTGCCGGTACACAGCGTGGGCAAGATCTTCGATGTGTTCCTGGGCCGTGGCATACGCGATTACTCGAAGACCAAGAACAACGCCGACGGCATGGCCCACACGCTCGAAGCCATGCGGTCGTTCGACGCAGGATTGATCTTCGTCAACCTGGTGGATTTCGATCAACAATACGGACACCGCAACGATGTGGAAGGCTATGCGGGGGCGCTCGAACAGTTCGACGCGTGGCTGCCGGAGTTCTTCGCCGCGGAGCGGGAAGCGGATCTGGCCATCCTGACGGCGGACCACGGTTGCGATCCCACTACGCCATCCACCGACCATAGCCGCGAGTATGTTCCGCTGCTGGTGAGCGGGCCGCGCGCCCGGCGGGGAGTGAACCTCGGACTGCGGCAGTCGCTATCGGATATCGGCCAGACCGTGGCTGAGAATTTCGGCGCGCGTATCGCGAACGGCGCCAGTTTTTTACCTCAAATTATATGAGAAAGCCAATCATGGCGGGCAATTGGAAGATGTACAAGACCCCCGCCGAAACCACTGCGTTTTTTGAGAAGTTCCGTCCTCTGGTAGAGAAGGCGGAACATTGCGAGATCGTGATCTGTCCCCCGTTCACGGATATCGCCGCGGCCGTCGGCGCCGCGCAGGGCACACGCATCGGCATCGGTGCGCAGGATTTGTATTGGGCCAAGGAAGGCGCCTTTACGGGCGAGATTTCCGGGCCGATGATCAAGGCATCCGGGTGCACGCATGTGCTGGTCGGACACAGCGAGCGGCGGCAGTATTTTGAAGAGACCAACGAGACCGTGCTGCAGCGAACGATTGCCGCGCTGGAGGCCGGACTGACGCCTATCGTGTGCGTGGGCGAGCGGTTGGCGGAGCGGGAAGCGGGCGAGACCGAGGCCTGGCTGTCGCTGCAGTTTCGGGCCGGCATCGGTCTGCTGAGCCCCGAACAATTCGCGCGCATCGCGATCGCTTACGAGCCGGTGTGGGCCATTGGCACGGGGAAGACGGCCACTCCGGAGATTGCCGCCGATGCGCACCGCGTGCTGCGCGGGCAAGCGCGTGCGCGGTATGGGGCGGCGGCCGCGGACGCGGTCCGTATCCTGTATGGAGGCAGCGTTAAGCCGGACAACGTTCGTACCTTGATGGCGCAACCGGAGATCGACGGTGTGCTGGTGGGTGGTGCGAGCCTGGAGGCGAATTCGTTCGCGGGTATTGTGAATTTCTAAGCACGGATGAATCGGGCTCGGCGGCCTGCGAGACCGCAGCAGGCTGGGAGCCTGCCCCACTTAGTCCAGCTTGTAGATGGTCAGGCCGGAGAGCAGCTTCGGATAAAAGTCGGTGGACTTCTGGGGCATCACGCCGCCGGCGAATGAGATGCGCGAGACTTCGTCGACCGAGACCGGCTTGAGCAGGAAGGCCACCTGCGCGGCGCCGGAACGGGCCGCCTCCAGCGCCGCACCCAGACCGCGCACGTAGCGCAGGTTGGTTTCTTCGCGCACCGCCTCTTCGCCGATGCCCAGCAGGCGAAGAAGGCGCTCGTGCAGCACGCGGACGTCCAGTTGCCCGGCGGAATCGCGCGCTTCGATCAGGTAAAGGCGGCTGCCCATGGCGGCGCCGATGATGGCCCGGCCGGGCGAATCCGTCCAGGCGCGCTGCAGCAGTTCGACGCTGGGGATCTGCGCTACCTCAAAGCCCGCGGCAGCTTGCCGGATGAACTCGCCCGCGTCGAAACCCGCCACGCCGCTGACCAGCCGGTGTGTGGCAAGGATTCTCAACCCCGGGGAATGCATGTTCACGAACGTCATCATGACGCGGTCCGCGCCGGCGAGATTGGGGTTTTCGCGGCGGAACGCGAGTGCCGTTTCGTAGCGGTGGTGTCCGTCGGCGATGAGCAGTTTCTTATCCGCCATCAGTTGCCGAATTTGCGCAATGCGGCCGGCGTCCGCGATTTTCCAGAACGAATGGCGGTCGCCGTATTCATCGGTGACATCGCCAGTCGGAGGCGCCTGAGCGGCCTGGTCGAGCAGGCGGTCGATCTCGCCGGCGGGGTCGGGGTACAGCATGAAGAGCTGGCCGAAGTGCGCGTGCGTGTGGCGCAGCAGTTCCAACCGGTCCTTCTTGGGGCCGGAGAGTGTTTGCTCATGCCGGTGAACCACGCCCGCGGAGTATTCTTCCACCGCGCCGAGGCCGATGAAGCCCTTGCGCACCAGCCGATCGCCCGAGTCGGGCACGGTGAACTCCTGGAAATAGGCGAATAGGGCCGGCTCGGGATCGCGCGCCAGGATGCCCTGCGCGGTCCAGTCCTGGAGGTGATGGGCGGCGCGGGTGTAGACGTTGTCGTGGCCCGAATCGGATTCGCGGCGCTCGCCGAGAATGATCCGCACGAGGTTATACTGGCTGGCTTGCAGATAGTGCTGCCGCATCTCGGGCGAGATTTTGTCGTAGGGCTGGGTCACCAGATCGTGGAGCGCGCCCGCCTTGGCGGTATAGCGGTAGGGTTGGAAAGGGAAGATATTCGCCATGCGGAAGAGGAATCTATAGGATACCACTCGAGTCCCGGCGGCGGGACTGAGTCCCGCGCAGGCTGGGAGCCTGCCCCACGGAACGATCAAAGCCTAAGTTGTTGGATCTGAAGCAGGGGGATGAGCGATTGGGGGTGGATTGTTGGGCTGGGAGGGGTTCGATGTGATTTTGGGGGCTAAAACGGGGCCGGCGGAGAGACACTGGCCGCGTATCCGTTGTACCGTTTGCTGTACCGGTGGGTCCGGTTGTCAAAGAGCAGGGGGGCGGATTGCTAGCGGGTATCGGAGGCGGCGGGAGCACCGAAGACATCTTCGCCGCTCTCGGACATGACGTAGGGGGGTGGCGGGATGTCTGGTGGGGCTGCTGGCGCGGCTTTCGCGGTTTGCGCAGTCTGCGCGGGCTTCGGCTGAGGGCGTGATGGCCGCTCTTTTTGCGACTGCTGCATGTCCGCGACGGCGGTGCGGAAGGAACGCTCCAATTGCGCGCGTTGTTTCGCAACGTACGCCAACATTTTGAACCGTTCTTCGCCGAATGCGATGCACTCGTAGACCCGGCTCTCGGACTCGGCGACCCGCGCGAGCAACCATTGGGAGGTGGCCATGGTTTCCAGGTGGCACCATTCGGTGCGGTTTTGAGGCTGCCAGTCGGCTTCCAACTCGTCCCAGAGCTGGTAGTAGTCGGCGGCGTTTTCGCGATCGAGGATGGTGACGCGGGTGCGCAAGCCGTAGGTGAGGGCGTTGAAGCGAATGGCGGCTTTGCCCTCGGGCGTTTTCGGACCGGTGGAGTGTTGGGCATTCAGCCGGTTGGCTTGTTGCTGTTTTTCTGAAACGATCATACGATTGTTCCTTTGTGACTCAGATTTCGGTAGGCGCGAATCGGCCATACCCGATTCCAATATAGAGCGCGGGTAGAGGGGAAACGGGGTATGCGGGAAGGGGCGACTTAGTAAGGGGCCGCGGTGCTGGCAGATGCGGGGGATAGGTTTATTTTGGAAACTTGTGACTGGCGCGCGTGGGTGCGGCTATGAGGGGTATGAGAAAGACGCGCTGGCGCGCGTTGGCGGCCTGCGAGGCCGCAGCAGGCTGCGAGCCTGCCCCACTTCAGTATCCGAAGTATATGGTGGGTGAAAGCGACACAGCGCACGCCCGAATTTCCCGCCGGATACTTTGGAACACGGAAAAATTTTACCTTCGACGCGTGGTCGCGGGCAGTCGGATGCACCGCGTGCCGCCAAACTGGCGCGCGCGATTGCGGAACTACGGGGGCGCACGGGTAGCGGGCTTATTATTCAGGGGGGTAGACATGGGGCCGCCTCTCGATTGGTAACAAACGTGCTCCAATTTACGCAGTATGTCTGCGGCGGCGAACACTCAGTCAGGGTATGTGTGGGAGGATCCCGGCGACTCGATTATGATCCAGGTGAACCTGGACCTGGTCGAACGGTTGGGCGCGGCGGTGCAGCAAGGCTTGGGCGCGGGGCCGCGCGGCAATGAAATAGGCGGGATTCTGTTGGGCCGGTCGCTGCCTGGTTTCGGGCGGGCAGTGCTGATCGAGAATTTCGAACTGGCGCCTTGCGAACACCTGCGTGGCGCTTCTTATACACTTTCGCCGCGGGACAAGCGGAGGCTGGGAGCCCGACTGGCACGCCGTGGGGCGCTGGACGTAGTGGGCTATTTCCGAAGCCAGACGCGGCCGGGGATGTATCTGGATCAGGACGATTTGTCGGTGTTCAGCCAGTATTTCCCAGAGCCCTGGCAGGTGTTCCTGGTGGTGAGACCCTCGACGGAGGGACCGGGCATGGGCGGGTTCTTCTTCTGGGAAGATGGCGACGTTAACCGAAGATCGCCTTACCGCCAGTTTCCGTTCGATTGCGCGCGGCTGGCCGACGGCGATTTTCCGATTACGGGCGAAAAACCCGCGGCCGCTGCCGCGCCCGCCCTGCGTCCCGTGCCCGTACTGTTACCGAAGCCCGAAGCGCAGGGGCGGCGCAAGCTGCCATCGCTGCCCTGGCTGATGGTGCCTGTGATCGCGGTCCTGTTTCTCATAGCGGGTGTATTTGTTTCGGAAAACCAGGCGCCGGCACACGTGACCGCCCGGGCGAAAAGCAGCCCGCCTGTTGAGCCTTTAGTCCCGGAACCGATTCCGCAGGCCGCGAGTCCCGAGGTGGCAGTGACTGCCCCGGCCGTGAATTCCCCGATGGCGGCGGGCTTGTCTACGCACTCACCGGACACCGAAGCGATCACAACGCCGAAGCCGAGGCCCGCCAGGAAGCCTGTACAGAGAGTGGCTGCGCCGCCACCCGTCGCGGTGCCGCGTGTGGTTCCGCGCGAAGTCGAGCCGCCGCCGGCGCTGGCCGCTCCTGTCGCCAGACTGGAACCGAAGCTGGCGGCCGTTTTCCCCTCCAGGGCGAATGCCGCGCCTCCGCCCGAGGCCGAAGTGAGCTACGAGGCCCCGCGCCCCGGAGTTTTCCGGCGCGCGCTGCACAAGATCGAGGGCACGGGCGAAGCGGAATCGGGTTCGTTTGTGCCGCCGTCTCCTACCCGGAAGGTCGCGCCTCTGAGACCTTCGGACGCGGGGGCCGAGGCGCGCCCGGTGGACGTGAAGGTGTTTATCGACGAGTCGGGCAATGTGTCCCGTGCGCAGGTGTTGACGAAGGGCAGCGAGTTGGCCAGTGTATCGTTGAGCGCCGCGCGCCAGTGGCAATTTACGCCGGCCCGCAAGCACGATAAGCCAGTGGCCAGCGAGATGGTGCTGCATTTCCGATTTTAATGGGTCTGGTAGGCCGGAATCAGGCATTGACCCAGCGGCGGGCCTTCATTTCAAAGCGGGGCAAACTTCCCTGGGGCACCAGCGACACTGGGATACGCAACGCAAAGGCGTTGGTGAGCGCCGCTTCCAACCGGTGCGGCAAAGTGGAATCGTGAGCGTGCGCCGGCGCAGCCTCGACCCGGATACTTAGTTCAGGCAGCGTGCGGTGGTTCTGAATTTCGACGCGGTACTCAGCTATGGCGTCGAAGCCGCGCAGGATGTTCTCGACGGCGCTGGGATAGACGTTGACGCCGCGCACGACCAGCATATCGTCGGTGCGGCCGAGAATCCCTCCGTTCAAGGCCAGGTCCGCGGTGCCGCACTCACAACGAACTTCCGGCGCCGCCTGCACGATGTCGCTGGTGCGATAACGCAACAGGGGCGATCCGAGGCGGCCGAGGTTGGTTAGCACTAACTCGCCCGTAACTCCGCGCGGTACGGGCTGTCCGGTCAAGGGGTCGATCACTTCCGCGATGTAGGAGTCCGCAATCACGTGCAGCACGCCGGGGCGCTTCGGACAGCCGTAACTGACGGGACCGATCTCGGTCATGCCGTGGTGATCGACCACGCGCGCGCCGCGCCAGAGCTTTGAGATGTGGCCGCGGGTAGCCGGGACGCTGCCGCCCGGTTCGCCGGCAACGATTAAGGTTCGCACGCTGGCTGCGGGCAGGTCGATGTTTTCCTCGGCGGCGACCTCGGCCAGCCGGATGGCATAGGTAGGGGTGCAGCAAAGCACCGTGGCCGAGGTTTCGATCAGCGTGCGCAAGCGCGCGGCGCTACGCATACCGCCGCCGGGTATGGCCAGGCAACCCACGCGCGCGGCGGCTTCGAACCCGACCCAAAATCCGAGGAACGGCCCGAAGGAGAAGGCGAAGAAGATGCGATCGCCGGCGGTGACGCCGGCCGCCTGGTACACGCGGGTCCAGTTGCCGGTCATCCAATCCCAGCTCTCGGGTGTGTCCAGCCAGCGCATGGGGGTACCGGTGGTGGTCGCGCTGGTCTGGCAGAAGCGGGTGTAGCGGTGGAGCGGATAAGTCAGGTTTGAGCCATAAGGGGGATGCGCGATCTGGTCTTCGATCAACTCTTGCTTGCATGTGAAGGGGAGGGCGGCAAGGTCCGCGTCCGGGGTGAAACCGCGCAGTTTGGCGGCGTAGAAAGGATTGTCGCGGACGATTACGGAAAGGAGAGTGTCGAGACGAGCCTCGACACGGCACGCACGAGTGCGTGCGCCACGGTCTAGGTCTGGCGGCATGTCTCGAGGACTTGGCCGTGCGGGAGCGGCTCAGGCACCGCCGCGAACTTAGCTACCGCATCGAATAGAGGCTGAAAGTCGCGGAACAGATTTCCCATGAGGCAGTCGGTCATGTCGCCCTTAAGCTGCGGAAATTCGGTGATGAACACGCGGAAGCTGAACACGTGGTTGTAAAAGGCGTAGACCAGCTTGCGCATGGCCTCGATTCCGGCGCAGACCTGCGCTCCGTACGCGGCGAAGCGGGATGCGCGCACGTCGCCTGCCTGCAAAGCAGCGTCTACGGCGTCCGCGGCGAGTTCCCCGCTGCGCAGCGCCAGGAGGACACCCGACGAAAACACGGGGTCGAGGAAGCCGAAAGCGTCGCCCGCCAGGACCAAGCCGTCCGCGGCGCAGTGGCGCGACCGGTAGGAATACTCTCCGGTGACACGGTACGGTCCGAACTGTTGGCCGGCCGCCAGATGTTTTTCGATCCAGGCGTTTTTCTTGACTTCGCGGTGAAAGATAGCTGCCAGGTCGCGGGTATCTTTGTAGAGATAGTCCTTTTCGGCGACAACTCCCACACTTACTATGTCGTTAGCAAGTGGAATGTACCAGAACCAGCCCTTTTCCGGCACATAGGCTACGGTCGTTGCGCCTTCGTCGATTCCAGGGTCGCGCAGGGCGCCTTTGTAATAAGTCCAAACAGCGATCTTATTCAGTTGCGGATCGCGCACCTTCCATCCGTTGCGCGTTACTGCAAACGCGTCGCGCCCGGTCGCGTCGATGGTTATTGGCGCGCGGAACTCACGCGCCACGCCGTCCTTCGCGACGGCCTTTACTCCGGTGACCGCGCCATCCGGCTGAATGAGCTCACGGACTGCGATCTCCTCAATCACGTCCGCGCCTTTCTCGCGCGCGTTATCGAGCAGCAGCTGGTCGAACTCGCTGCGTAATACCTGCCAGGTGGCGGAAGCTTCGTGCGCCAGTTGCTGCGAGAAATAGAACGGCACGGAAGCGCGTCCGCTTGCGCCAACGAACTGCACGCTGTGTTTCCTGGTGAAATGCGAAGCCTTCATGCGGTCCAGCACGCCGATACGTTCCAGCGTGAAGTAACCGTAGGGCAGCAGCGATTCGCCGATGTGATAGCGCGGAAACTTTTCCTTCTCGAGCACCACGACGCGCCGGCCCTTCGAGGCCAGCACGGCGGCGGCCGTGGAGCCGGCGGGGCCTCCTCCAATCACAATGGCATCATACAAGTTGCCGTTCTGCATGGCGGAAGTCCTCATGCAGTGAGAGCGAGCTTGTGTTCCGGCAGGAAAAACTCGTACAGCAACCGGTCGACCTGCAACAGACCGTCGCGGGTAAGAAGCAAGCTATCGGCGTCCGTGGTCAGGAATCCGCGATCCCGTAAGATACGTACCGGACCGGCAAAGCGCTCCTGAATCCGTATACCAAACTTGTCTTTAAAGTACTGGTCTCGAACATGGCCAAGTTTCATTTGCAGAATCAACTCGCGGATGAGACGCTGTTCCTGAGTGAGAGTCAACGCACGGTAGATCGGAAGCATCCCGTGACGCAGTTTTTCGGAATAGGTCTCGAACTCGTGCTCATTCTGAAAGTGAGTGCCCTGGACATGGGAGAACGAGGCGACACCGAGGCCGACCATGTCCGCGCCGGACCACAGAAGATCGGTATAAACGAAGCGGGTCTTCGCGGGATTCTTAACCGCCGTGTAGGCGCTTCGGACCGTGTAGCCCGCATTTTCCAACTCGGAGAAAGCATATGCGACCCAGTCGCGCTTGGTCTTCCAGGAGGCCACGGGAGCGACCGACTGCCCCATCACCTTCATCTCTTTGAAGATAGTGGTGTTGTAGGGCACCTCCATCTGATAGATGGTGACACTATCGGGATCAAGCTCAATGGTCTTGCGTACGCACTCGCGCCAGTTGGCGGTAGTCTCACCCACCATGCCGGCAATGAGATCGATATTGATCTGGGGGAAGCCGATGGAGCGCGCGAAGCTGTACGCGGGTCCGATCTCTTTCGATGTGTGGGCGCGGCCGTTGACTTTCAGTATGTCGTCGTCGAAATTCTCGATGCCCAAGCTCAAACGAGTGACTCCCAGGTCCTTGATGACCTGGAGTTTGCCTGCGGTGAGAGTGCCGGGCTCGCACTCGAAGGCGACTTCTTCAGCTTCATCCCAGGGCAGCAGGCGCTTCATACGCTCGACCAGGCTGGACAGCTGCCGGGAGGAGATGTAAGAGGGCGTACCGCCTCCAAAGTATATAAACTTCGGCTTGCGTCCGCCGATGAAGGCTTTCTCCGAATAGATGGTCAGTTCCTGGATGGCGGTATCGAGATAACCCTCCACCTCGGCTGCATTTTTGTCGGTGTAGACTTTGAAGTAACAAAAGTGACAACGCTTCCGGCAAAAAGGGATGTGGAGGTAGATGCCCAGGGGTGTGTTAGGCGCCGGAGGGCGGTCGAGCGCGGCAAATACCTCTCCAACGTGGGCCGGACTCCAGAAGGAATACGGCGGATAGTTGGAAACGAAATAGCTGCCCGCAGTGGTTTGTTCGGTTTCGGTCTCAGTCGGCATCCGGTTAAATCCAGTATACCGCTCTCTTACGGGCCGCGGGCCGGTCAGGCAAGATTTCGCGCGGACGCGGGGGCGGTACTCCACAGGGCAGGCCACAAAAACCGATGGCCTGCCCCACGGGCGTCAGTTGGGAGTGTCCAGCTATTTCGCGGACACCAGCCTAGCTGGTTCCCAAGTACTCAACGTGGGCGTACGTGCCGAGCCTCACGTTATAGGCCAGGTACCAACCCACGTGGTCCGGATCGTCGTAGATCACGATCTGGTCGCTATCCCAGAGCCAGCCGGTGCAGAAGCCAATGTCGAAGGCAGCTACGCTGAAATAGAATCCGCCAAACCAGAAGCGCCCGGGGCCGCCGCCCGCCAGCCGCCAGACATGCCCTTTGCCAATGCCGCCGGCGAAGTGTCCGTGTTCCCACGGATGATCCAGATGGTAATGCGCGTCATCCTTGCCAGTATCGTGTCCGACCCACTGGCCGTTGGTGTGAACATGGGGAGCCTCCGGATGCCCGGGCTTGTCGGCAGCGGGGTGGTCGGCCTGAGGCGCGGCGTGCCCAGCCTTAACGGGAGCAGGTCCACGCTTGGGAATGTATCCGCCGCCTACTTCAGGCTTGCCGCCACCATGTTTTTCCTGCGCGAAAACAGGGAGAGCCAGCGTCAACGAGACTGCGCACAACCCGATCAGTATCTTCATAGTACAACCCTCCAAAAACAGCTTACATCATATCCGAGCGGTGGGCCAATACGCATGCCGCAGCAGGGTGAGCAATGCTACCAAAGATAACAAGGCAACTCCGGGGTTGGCCGCGCGAGCCGCTGTGCCGACGCGCCGGCGCGTGACACTCTGCTATCATAAGGGCGCTATGGATCGCCGGGATTTTCTCAGAACTACGGCAGCGGCAGCGGCGCTGGCCGGGCCCGCCGTCATTCGTGCGCGCGGCGCCAACGACAAAATCAACATCGGCTGGATCGGTGTGGGCACGCGCGGAAACGCTGGCATCGACTGGCTGAAGAAGGCCGCGCCGGGCACGGTTGCCATCACCGCCATTTGCGATACGTTTCAAGGCTACCTGGCACGCGGCAAGGACCGCGTCCAGACCATCTGGGGCAACACGCCCACCACATACGAGGACTACCACGACCTGCTGGCCAATAGTTCCATCGATGCGGTCTTCATCATGACGCCGGAGCATTTGCATCACAACATGGCCATCGCGGCACTGCGCGCCGGCAAGCACGTGTATCTCGAAAAACCGCTGGCTCACACCATCGAAGAAGGGTTCGACATCGTGCGCGAGTGGAAGAAGTCGGGCAAGATCGTGCAAGTGGGCACGCAGAACCGCAGTTCGTCGCTTTACAAGAAGGCGAAGGAGATGGTGAAGCAGGGCATGATCGGCGACGTGCACTTTGTGCGCGCGTTCTGGTACCGCAACTCGACCGACGACAATCCCGCCTGGCGCTATGCAATTCCGAAGGATGCCTCCGAGCAGAACACGGACTGGCCCAAGTTTCTGGGGCCCGCGCCGCAGCGTGCCTGGGATCCGCGCCGTTATTATCAATGGCGGCTTTACTGGGACTATTCGGGCGGCATTTCGACGGACCTGTTGGTGCACCAGACCGACATCGTCAATTTCATGCTGGACCGCACCGTGCCGCTCTCCTGCATGGCCTCGGGAGGCATCTACCGTTGGACGGGCGCCGACGACGACCGCGACACGCCGGACACTTTCAGCGCCATCTACGAGTATCAAGGCAAGCTGCAGATCAACTATTCGAGCTATTTCGGGAACGATCAATACGGTTATGGCGAGCAGTTGTGCGGCAACGAAGGCACCCTCGAAGTGCTGAACCGTATGGACCTGTACTTCACGCCGCAATTGCTCGGCGGCAAAGCGCCGGACCGGGTGAAGGCGCGCCAACTGGTGCACCTGAACGGTCCCAACGACTTCGGCGAGCGGGATGGCGCCATCAACCACTTCCGCAACTGGGTGGAGGCGATTCGGGGCAACGAGCAGGTGGTCGCGTCGCCGGAGGTCGGCCAGCAGGCGGCTATTTCGGGCCACATGGCGACGCTTTCGTTCAAGAACAACCGGAAGATTCTGTGGGACGACCAGGGCGAGAAGTATCAGTTCGTCTGATGCGCGCCGACGCGGCCTGTTTTGGCAGCCTGTCGATCTAGCGTGTTCCCAGATTGAGCGTTCGCCGGAACAGAATGATTGCCGGCCTCATCGCACCGAAGCGCCCCACCGCGGCTTTTCCGGCGTGAGCCCCTCCGGGGGCGCATCCAAGATCGCACGCATGCGCGCCAGAAAGTGCGCTTCGGAAAACTGCTCCGCCCATGCCTGGAGCTCACGCGGGCGGACCTGCGCTTCCACCCGTTCGAAACGCTGCAATGCGGCGGCAAGCTGAGATGCATCCGGCTCGTCGAAAAAGATACCGCCCAATGGATCGGAGGTGGGTACGCTCTCCAGACTTCCGCCGCGGCCCAGAGCTACGACGGGTTTGCCGCTGGCCAGAGCCTCCACCGGGGTCATCCCGAAATCCTCCTCGCCGGGCACGATGAGCGCGCGCGAGCGGGCAAGCAGATCGCGCAACTCGTTGTCCGCGACACGCCCGCAAAACTCGATTTCGGGGGTGGCCATGCGCTTCAGATGCTTGAACTCCGGCCCATCGCCCACCACGCGCAGACGCCGGCCCAACGCCCGAAATGCGCGCACGGCCACATCCAGGCGCTTGTAGGCCACCAACTCGGACACCACCAGGTAGTAATCTTCGGGCTCCCGCCAGAAAAAGGTCTCCACAGCCACCGGCGGGTGCACCACGCGCGCGTCGCGCCGCCAGGTTTTTTGGATACGGCGTCGAACATTGCCGCTGTTGGCGATGAATTCGTCCACGCGCGCGGCGGAAGCCAGGTCCCAAAGCCGCAGATAGTTGCTCACCGGCGCGAACAAGACGCGCTGCCATGCTGGGAGCCACTCCCTGGAGTAAGCAGGATAAAGTTCCCAGAGATAGCGCATGGGCGTGTGGCAGTAACAGATGTGCCGCGTTGAGGACGAGGTGAGAACGCCTTTGGCGGGGCCGGATTCGCTGCTGATCACCAGGTCGTAGCCGCGCAGATCGAACTGCTCAAGCGCCAGCGGCATGAGCGGCAACAGTGGGCGGTAGTGCCGCCGCAGCGGGTTCAGAAAAGACGCCGTGACGTTGTGCCGCCGGATTTCCGGGCTGACCGCGCGCGGATCGTAAAACAACGTGAAAATGTCGGCATCCGGCAAGAGCCGGCAGAGAGACTCCAATACCTTCTCGCCGCCCCGCCAGTTCAACAGCCAATAATGTACGATCGCGGCGCGCATCCACATTCAGCATAACCGTTGCAGCCGCTATCCGCGCGCTTCCGGATGCATGTTTTACTATTCTTACTTATTCGGTGTGTTATTAGTCAAGTAGATGTCCGGAGCAAACGCCGTCGAAACTGAAATCAACGATCCGCTACTGTATCGGGCGCCGCTGCCCTATGTAGCTCGCTATTATCCATACGGCTTCCCGGTGGATGTCGCCAGCAATATGCGCGAAGTGCTGGATGCCGCCCACGAGAGTTTTGGCGCCTATGCGCCCAGGTTCGACCGGCCGCCTATGCGTGTGCATGTGATGGCAAGCGAAGGAAGCGGCGGGCCGGCCCCCGCTCCAGTACTGCGCGGCCAGCGGCACCTGCTGCTGTGGGTGTCGGACCAGGAGAATTTTGCCGTCGTCGACCGGCGGGAACGCTTCGGCTATTCCTCGGTGACGCGGGCCACCTTGGCGGACCGGGTCTTCTTTCGCTGGCATTTTCTGGACGCGTTGATTTACATGTTGCTGGAGTTGAACTATCTCACTTCGGTGCACGGCGCATGCGTTGCCTGGGAAGGAGCCGGAGTCATGCTTTACGGCGAATCCGGGGTGGGCAAGAGCACTTTGTCCTACGCCTGCGCCCGCCGGGGCTGGACGTACATCTCGGACGATGCCAGCAGCGTGCTCTGGGACGGTGGCAGAACCGTGATTGGCGAGCCGCATCACTTCCGGTTTCGCGCGGATGCGCCGGACGTCTTCCCCGAATTGCGCGGCCGCACCGTGGGACGGCAGTTGGATAGCAAACCGACGATCGAAGTGCTCACGGCGGATCTGCCGGTTCGCACTTCGCCGGAATGCCGCGTCGAGTACATTGCGTTCCTGGACCGGCGCCCAGGCATCCGCGCCGGCGTGACGCGAATCGGAAGGGAAGAAACCCGGCATCGCCTGCAGCGAGACATGGCCTCTTTCGATCCGGAATTGGATGTGCGGCGCCGGGAGATGGTCGAATCATTTGCCGAAGCGCCGGCCTTCGACTTGCGGTACTCGAACTGTGAGGAAGCCGCGCTCCTGCTCGAACGGATGGTGCTGGCAGGGGGTGCGGCATGATTGTGCGGCGGAGGCTGCCGCTGATCGCGCTGCTGGCCGGGATGTTGGCCGGCAACGCGTCCGCACAGGTGGCATCGGCCAGCATACTCGGCGCGGTGGTGGACGAATCTTCCGCGGTTGCTCCGGGCGTCACCGTGACGGTGCGCGAAGAGAGCACCGGCTTTACCCGCAGCACGGTGACCAATTCCGAAGGCGGCTACGCCATCGAGGCGCTATTGCCCGGCTCGTACACGGTTACCGCCGCGAAGTCCGGCTTCCGCGCCACCACTGCCGAACACGTGCAGTTGACGGTGAGCCAGAAAGCTCTCCTCGACCTGAAACTCTACGTCGGAGAGGGGCGCGAGAGCGTCACCGCCACCGGCACGGTGTCGCCCGTACAGACAAACGACGCTTCCATCGGCTATCTGTTCGACGCCCGGACGGTGGAAGAATTGCCGCTCGATACGCGCAATATCATGGCTCTGGTGACGCTCGGGGCTGGCGCTATTCCACGCCAGTTGGGCGGGTTCACGCACGACGTCGTCAACGATGTGCAGCAGGGATCGCGCGGGTCGGTGGCTTTCAATCCGCCGATCAACGGAAGCCGCTCGACGATGAACGCATTCGAGCTCGATGGCGCGTACGATACCGATCGCAACACCTTCGCCATCGCCGTCTATCCGCCGCTCGAGTCGGTCGAGGAGTTGCGCGTGCAGACCTCCTCCGCGGCCGCGGAATTCCCGCAAGCCGGAGGCGGCTCCATCGATGTGGTAACCCGCTCCGGCACCCGCCAGTTCCATGGCAGCGCCTTTGAATATCTGCAAAACGGCGCGACCGACGCGCGCAATTATTTCGACGATCCCACGATGGCGGCGCCGGTCGTGCGCCAGAATCAGTTTGGTGGGTCGCTGGGCGGCCGCATGCCGTTGCCGAACACGTTCTTTTTCGCTACCTACGAAGGGCTACGGTCGAAAATCGGCATGCCGGTCCAAAGTGTGGTGCCGCCCGCTCAATTGCGGACTGGCAATTTCACCGGCCAGGACATCATTTACGATCCGCTGACGCTGGATGCGGCCGGCGCGCGCGTGCCGTTTCCCGGCGATGCGATTCCCGCAACGCGCATCGATCCCATCGCCGCCAGCTTCCTGTCCCAGTACGAGCCGCTGCCGAACCTGAATAACGGCGATGGCAACAATTACGTAGACCAAACGCCCAATACCAACCGGAACGACGCTTTCTCGACGCGCATCGACCACCAGTTCCGCAATCAGAGCCAGTTGAGCGCCCGTTACACATACAACGGCGAACAGAATCTCATCGCGGGCTCGTTCCCGGAACGGCCAACCGATGAGAGAGTGCGCGCGCAACAGGCGGCGGTGAGCTACACGTACTCCGGCGCGTCGTGGCTGAACGAGGCGCGATTTTCCTTCTCGCGGATGAGCATGTACGATACCCCGGAGAGCGCATTCCAGACCAACGTGATCCAGCAACTGGGTGTCGAAGGACTCACCAGCAATCCGGCAAATTACGGACTGCCGTACTTCCAGTTGGCCGATTATTCGCTGGTGACAGACGATCCCACGCTGCCGCAGGTGCAGCGCGACAATTTCTGGAATCTCTCCGACAGCGTTTCCTGGACGCACGGCACGCACACAATTAAGACCGGCTTCGATTGGATCCACTTCCAGTTGAATTACGAGCAGAGCGAGTTAGCGCGCGGATCCTACACCTACACCGGGGCGTTCACCAGCGCCGCCGGCACACCTGGTCCGACCGGCGACGCGCTGGCGGATTTCCTATTGGGTTTTCCGCAGGACACCAGCCGGGACGAGGGCAACACGCAGGCGTATCTGCGGCAGAACAGCTTTGGGGGCTTTGTGCAGGACGATTGGCGGGTCAGCCCGCGGCTCACGTTGAACTTCGGCCTGCGCTACGAGTATGTCACTCCCTACACGGAAACGCGCGGGAACCTGCTGAACCTGGTGTATGCGGCCGGACCCAATCCGCCGCCGCCCCAATTGCAGCGGGAGAGCCAGGCCGTGAGCGCGGACAACCGGAATATCGCGCCGCGCGTGGGGCTGGCCTGGCGGCTTCCGCAGCTCCCGTTCTCAAAAGGCGAGACCGTTTTCCGCGCGGGATACGGCATTTACTACAGCCCCGAAATCGCCGTGGAGATCTACGATCTGGCGCTAAACGGAATTCTGGTGCAGAACAATGTGACCGACGGAACCCAGGCGCCTATCCTAACCACGCGCAACGGATTTCCGCAGACGGCCTCCACGGGATTTCCGACTTATTTCGGCATCGATCCGCATGCGCCCACGCCTTACATGCAGCAGTGGAACGCCGGCTTTCAGCACGAGTTCGCGGGACACATTTTGGGCGAAGTTTCGTATGTGGGAAGCAAGGGCACGCACCTGGGACGTTTTCGGCAATTCAATACGCCCCTACAAACGGAAACCGGCGCGGATCTCCCGCCTAGGCAGGGAGTCCTGCAGGACCTGCGTACATGGCCCAGCCTGGGCGAAATCATTCAGCGGCAGCATATTGCCAATTCGTCCTACAACGCGCTGCAGGTGAAGGCCGAGAAGCGCCTGACTACGCGTGTGTCGCTGCTGGCTAGTTTCGTGTGGTCGAAATCCATCGACGAGGCCGATACCGTGATTCCGGGGTTCTACGATAGCGTGGGCGCGCAGGATGAAAACAACCTCGGGCTGGAGCGTGCTCTGTCGTCATTCAACGTGGGGCGGCGGATTACGGGCGGCTACGTGATCGGTCTGCCGGCGGTGCGCGCGTTCGGGCCGGTACTGCGGAACTGGCAATTGACCGGAGACGTTACCCTGCAGGACGGCATGCCGCTTAATATTTTCTACTATGCTTTCGACCCCGCGAATACCGGATTGCCCAACCGGCCTAATATCGTGCCAGGGGTCAGCTTGACCTTGCCGCGCAGCCAGCGCACACCGACAGAATTTTTCAATACGGCCGCGTTTACCGCACCAGCGCCTTATACATTCGGCGACGCCGGACGCAACATCGTGAATGGCCCGGGAATTAACATGTTCGACATGGCCCTGCACCGCCGGTTCGCGATTCGCGAGCGGGGGGGCCTCGAATTCCGCGCCGAAGCGTTCAATATATTCAATCATCCGAATTGGGGGGTTCCCGGAACATACGCCGATTTTGGCCCGCCTTTATTCGGAGGGATCCTGGGCGTTGGCAACCCCCGCCAACTGCAGTTCGCAATTCGGTACGATTTCTAAGTGACTCCCCGGGTCCCGCGCGCGGTGTCGGCGGTAATGGCGGCACTGCAATTTCCAGAGGTAGGACAGGCTGCAGCCGGTCAATCGCCTCCGGATACCGATCTATTCTGGCACGAAGTGCTGGACTTCTGCGATCGCTCTTCGCTGACCCTGGTGTTCGGCGCGGTGGCGCGTGAGGCTGTGCCGGATTGGGTGAGTGCACGCATCGCGCTTAATCTGGCTGAAAACACGGAGCGCCTGAAACGCGCTCGCGCGTTGCAGGATCAAGTAAACGAGTGGCTCACATCGGCCGGAATCCAATACATCTTCCTCAAGGGCACTACGCAATCGCCTCATTTTGTTGTGGACCCGCGGCTGCGGGCGCAGTACGATCTGGACCTGTACTGCCCGCCTGAAGACGCTCGGCTGGCCTGGAATCTGCTCATCGAAAAAGGCTACGAGCCGGCGGAGAAGCCCGGCAGTCACCCGACCGATCACCTGCCGGCCTTGTTCCGCAAAACCGGATGGGAGTGGCGCGGCGGGAGTCATTTCGATCCTGAAATCCCGCTGGCGATAGAAGTGCATTTGCAGTTTTGGGACGAGCGCACAGAGCGGCTGCGGGCGCCCGGCGTGGATGAATTCTGGACGCGCCGCATCGGCTCCGCCCTGGACACTCCCGACGCGCTGGCATACGCCACGCTGCACTTACTGCGGCACCTGCTGCGCGGCAGCGCCCGTACGTGCCATATCTACGAGATCGCCTGGTTTCTGGAACACCACTCGGGCGAGGCGGAATTCTGGAATCGCTGGCGCGAGCTGCATGCGCCGGAATTGCGGCGCCTGGAAGCCATCGCATTCAGGTTGGCTCGCGAGTGGTTCGGCTGCGCACTGGGCCGTATGGCGGAAGAGGAGGTATCCAACTTGCCGGCGCCCGCGCAGGAATGGTTCGAAGCGTTCGCTTTCTCGCCGCTGGAGTCCGAATTTCATCCCAACAAAGATGAACTGTGGTTGCACCTGGCCTTGCTCGATTCCGCGCGCGACAAACTGGCGGTGGTCTGGCGCCGGCTCTTGCCGCAGCTTCCAGGTCCGGTAGACGCCGTTTGCATCCCGAAGGGGCAACTCACGCTCGGGCGCCGCATGCTCAAATACGCCCGGACCGCGCGGTTTCTTGGCCGAAGGGCGGTGTTTCATGCGCGCGCATTTGCCACGTTGGCCCGAAGCGGCGCCGGTTGGCGGATGCGCTCCAGTGGCCTGACCGGCGGTTACTGGCTCTTTCTGGGAGCCAGCTCGTTCTTTGTGCTGGGAATGTTCGTCTACGTGCTGTTGTACAACCTGTACCTGCTGGATCTGGGCTACCGCGAGGACTTTGTCGGCCAGGTGAACAGCGCATCCACGGCCGGCATGGTGGCCGCCATTCTGCCGGCCGCGGCTCTGGCGCGCCGTTGGGGATTGGGCAAGATGTTGTTCGTGTCATTTGCGGCGGTGGGCGCAATCTCGACTGTGCGGGCGATGGTCGCTACCCGGGCGCCGCTGTTGGCGCTGGCATGCTTGAGCGGCGCGGCGTTTTCTCTGTACGTGGTTTCCCTCGCGCCCGCCATCGCGCGGTTGACCAGCGAAAAGGCGCGCTCCACAGGCTTCAGTTTCTCGACGGCCAGCTCGATCGCGCTGGGGATCTTCGGCGGTTGGCTGGGCGGACACCTGCCGGGCTGGCTGGGAGGCAAGCGGCCCGCCCTGCTGGCGGGCTGCGCGCTGGTAGCTTTGGCGCTGTGGCCCTCGGCTCGTTTGCGCCTCGGGCCCGCACCGGCCGAGGGCGCCAAGCTCTATCCGCGGAATCGATTCGTGGTGCGATTTCTGATCGTGTGGGCTATCTGGAACCTGGCGACTGGAGCTTTCAATCCATTCTTCGCCACGTTCTTCGCGCGCCTGCATACGCCGGTGGAGCGCATCGGATTGATTATGTCCGGGTCGCAATTGTCGCAGGTAGCGGCGCTAATGTTGGCACCTCTGGTGCTGCGGAAAATGGGGCTGGTGAGCGGCACCGCCGCCATGCTGATGGCCACCGCGCTGGCGCTGGGTGGTCTGGCCGCCGGTCCCCTGGGCTGGGCCGCCGCGGCCGTATTCATGACTTACACATCGAGCCAATGGATGAGCGAGCCAGGCGTCAACACGCTTTTAATGGGTCGGGTGCACGAGCAGGAGCGCACCGGCGCATCGGCGCTGATGATGCTGGTAGCGTTCGCGGCGCAGTTGGTGGCGTCGCTGGCCGGTGGGGCGGCCATCGCGAAGTTCGGATATTCCGCAATGTTGGCCTGCGCTGCCGGATTGGCGGCGGTGGCGGCAGTGGCGTTCCGCACATTGCCGGCGGGGCACGCGGTGGCGGCGACGGGTAGCGCGGCGCAGCCGGCGTTGGTGCAAGCGCAGGTGACGGATGAGTGAAGAAGGGGACAACTTGCGCCACTGCGTCAGGGCGGGCAAGGCGCGGATGGCGAGGCCAGGTACGACTTGGATGCCGGGCAAAAGCGCGATTACTTGGAGCGCCGGGCGCGAGGAGAGTGATGTGATGAATAGGTCGAAAGAGCGAATGGCGAAAATGCCCAAGTTCCCGAACGAGGACGAGGAAGCGAAATGGTGGGCGAGTGGCGAGGGACGGGAGTTACTCAAGCAACAGTCTGCCGCAGGGACTTCCCGGAAGCTGAAGGGATCGCCTCTCGTCGGCAACCTGAGCCGAGCGGCCAGTGTGCAGATTGCGCTTGCCCGCGCCGGATCTCGCCAAGGCGCGCAAGATCGCCGGACGGAAAGGGATTGGTACCAAACGCTATTGAAAGATCCTCGTGCATTCCCTTTCCAGGGTCACCGGTCCGCGCCCGGCGATCAGCAGAAAGGCTTACACCAACGCCGCCTCGATTGTCTCGATCGTCTGCGCCTGATATCGCTCCAGACTGAATTCCGTGCGGGCCTTTGCGCGGGCATTTGCAGCCACCTCGCGCAGGCGGTCCGGCTCTCGCAGCACATCCTGTAGGGCCGCGGCCAGCGCTTTGGGCGAATGGTCTTCCACCAGGAAACCGGTCACTCCATGCTCGACGATCTCGGGAATTCCGCCGGAGGCGAAGGCCAGGACGGGCACCCCGGCGGCGAAGCCCTCCAGGATCACGCGCGGTGTCGCATCGACTGTTGTGGACGGAACCACCAAGAGGTCCAGCGTAGCCAGCACGCCTTCCACATCCTCGGTCCAGCCGGTGAATTCCACGGGTAGGTCTTCAGCCAGCGCGGCGAGTTCCGCGCCGTATCGCATGGCCGCCGGGTTGGAAAACAGCGGCGCGCCGCATATGAGAAACCGGCACTGCGGCGCGGTTTTATGGAGGATGCGGGCCGCGCGCAACAAATCCGCTTGCCCCTTTTCCGGCGAGATGCGGCCGATCGTGCCGATGCGGAATTCCCCCGTTTCCGGACGGCTGCGAAGCGGCATCTGCCGCACGCCGTTGTAAACCACCAGCGGGCCGCGACCTCCGCAGTAGGGCGACAGCGGAGCCGCCACGAAGCGGCAGGAGGCCACCACCGCCGCGTGTGCCATGGCCAATGCGCGTCCCGTCAGGCGCAGAGCGTTCCCGCTCAGCAAGCTGTGGGAATGAAACAGCACGCGCGGACGCGTACCGGCGCGGCTCACAGCATAGAGAGCCACTGCCGGCAGCAGGCGTGGGCCGTTCACATAAATCAAGTCCGTGTTATAGCGCGCGGCCAGCCCGCGGATCGCACCGGACAGCCGCGGCGTTTCGGCTGCGAAGCGCGCCATGTCCGTGAGGGTTTTCTTGCCGGAGGAATACGGCCCGCACCGGATGGGATCGACGGTGGCGCCCATGGCGGCGGCCTTCTCCGCAAGTTGCCCGATAGGCGCGGCCAGGTGTATGCCCCATCCGCGGCCGGCCATGGCGGGCATCAGATCCAACAGACAACGCTGCGCGCCCCCTAACTCGCCGAACTGGTCAAGACACAGGATGTTCATGGCGCACCGCCACCGCCAGCACCCAGAAGTAGAGCGGCAACACCCGCCAGTAAGTCAGCAAGTCGCCCGTGAACATCTGCACCATCTGGCCGGCCCAAAACGCAAAAATCCAACCGCCAAAGAAACGGCGGCGCGGGTCCGTCGCCACCGCAGCGCGCCGCGCCGATCGCAGGATCTGCAGGCTCAGCCAAAGCATCGCCCCCAAGCCCACGATGCCGGTTTCCGCCAGCATGCTGAGGTACATATTGTCGGTTATCACCGTGCGGCCCAGGTATTCCGAATAGGGCAGTGTCTTGTATCCCACGCCGAACAGCGAGTGCCACGGGTGCTGCGCCAGAAAGCCGAGCACCTTACGCCAGCTCGCCACGCGTCCCGAAAGCAGCCCTTCGGTTTCGGAGAAAAGGTACTCGACGGACGTGGAGACGCGCATCCAGTAAGCGCCCGCGAATGCCGGCAGCAGCATGCGTACTGCCAGCGCCGCGGCCAACGCACCACCCGCCAGAGCCAGAAAAAACATACCTGTCCGGATACGGCTCCTGTTCAAATAGATCAGCACCGCGACGGCTGCCAAAACATTGAGCAAAGAGCCGCGCGAGTAGGAGAGCGCCAGGGCGGCGGCGAATACCATCCCGCCCAGCAATAACCCGTACCGCGAAACCGGGGCCTGTTTGCGCGGCGCGAGCAGTGCGGCTGCGATCATCGTGAGGAAGAACGCGCAAAAGTTGCCCAGCGTGCTGGCTTCGTAAAAAAGGCCCTGCGCCCGCCTGTAGACGCCGGAGCGGAGCCAGATGAACTGCGCGCCAAATCCGGCTGGCGCGGGGAACTGGAAATAGAAATCGACGCAGGCGAACAACGCGGAAGCCACGGCCATCCAGTAAAGCACGCGTGTCTGCGCGAACGCGTCTTGCGGCTCGCGGGAGCCCGGGCCGCAGGCTGCGTAGAAGAACACGTATACGGAAATGCCGAACAGCAGCACGCGCATCAGGCTCCCCAGCCCTACGGCGGCGCCCGAATAAAACACCGCCTCCGCGGCGCTTCCCAGCAGGATCAGGAAGAATATCCCGAACGCGCGGTTCAGCGGCGCACGCGGCGCGCGCCAGTCGCCCAGCCGCAGCAGTCCCGCCAGCAGGCCGGGCACTACGAAGACCAGCGCAGGATGCGGCCCGGAATTGCCCACGCCAAAGGGTAGCGGCGGCAGCAGCAGCGCCGCGGCGAAGAACAATGTCAGCCAGCGGTCGCGCCCTAGTATCGCCCAGTAAGCGAAAGGCACGGCCGCCAGCGGCGCAGCCAGGGCCAATGCCACAACCGGTTTCGGCGCCAGCGCGATGGCCGCCGCGTAGCTGCCGGCGAGCGCCGCCGGCGCGGCCCACCGCCACCGGCGCACCGCGGGCCGTTCAATCATCGCCGGTCCATTTTGAAGAGGGGGTCGCGCGCAGAACCGCGGCGGGCCGCGCCACGGCACGCTGGGTCCGAAAACTCAGCTCCAGCGTCAAGTAGACGACCGGCACCACCAGGCCCAACAACAGCGCCGCCAGCAAGCGCAACGGGACGTTGGGGCCCGATGGCTGCTCGGGAACGATGCCCGGATCGACGATCTTCAACCGCTCGCTGCGATATCCGCGATCCGAACGCACCTGGCTTAACCGGGACTCGACTGTCGCGTAGGCCTCCCGGCTGGCCATTCGTTCGCTCTCCACGCGGTCGCGTTCGGCCATGCGGCGCGCCAGCAGTTCTTCCTTGGCGGGCAGATCCCGCTCCACTTGGCCAAGCTGCTTGCGCAGAGTATCGGCGCGGGCACGGCTGGCGGCGGCTTCGTGCGGGTCGCCCCCGGAAGCATCGGTCTCGGCACGAAACAGTTGCCGCTCCAGGCTGTTCTTCAGTTCGCCGCCGCTTTGAACCTCCCGTTCCAATCCCTCGACAGGCTGTTGTGCGGTAATGCGGGTCCACGCGGCTTCACTCCGGTCCAGGCGCGCCTGCGCATCCGCTTCCTGCTTCTCGATCGTTTGCGAGAGATCCTGGTCGGCTTCCTGGTCCACGGAGCGGCTGAGCGTAACGGTCTCCTCGCCCAGATACTGCGCCAGCGCCTGCGCGGTCTTCGGATCGGGCAGGGTGACCTTGATCTCCAGAATCTTGGTGTCCCGTACCATCCCGACCTTCAGGATTCCGGTTTGGAGCGACTCGATGGATCGGCCCGGGAAGCGTTGCCGCAACTGAAATCGATCCAGCGCGCGCAGGAACAGGCTGTCGCTGCCCGCGAAATGTTCATAAGTCTTAAGCGACTCTAAGTAGATGGGACTTACCGCCAACGCGCTGCGGATATCGGTGCCCGCCGGCGGCTCGATCAGAATGCGGCAGGTGGCCGTATACTGCTTGGCACGTAACAGAGTGACACCTAGAGCCAGACTCACGGCAATCCCACAGGATGCCGCGACGAAGCGCCAGCGCGATGCCAGGAAGCTCAGATAGCGATAGGTGTTTACAGAATCCTCCATGCTGGAGAGCATGCCTGTGAGATAGTGTAGCCTATATGGCCCTGCTGCTGGCCGTCGTCATGGCGTTAATCCCGCTGGCCATTGCTCCCGGATGGTTTTTTTACTTCGATGTTACACCTAAGGTCGTGCTGCTCCTGTTGGGAGCCGCGGCGGCGGCCGTTTGGTGGGCGGCGTCCGCCACCTGCTGGACGCCGGCGGGATTGTATCGAGCGTCGCGCGCGGCGCGCTGGTTCCTGATGGCGATAGGCGGCATGGCCGTGTCGCTGGTTGTCTCCACGCTGACCTCGGTAAATCCGGCGTTGTCGCTGGGGGGAAGTAACTGGCGCTACTGGGGCCTCGTGACGCAACTCGCGGCGCTGGGCTTCACGTATCTTGTGTGCGCGTGCTGCGCGGGCGAGGCTGGCCGGCTGCGCGTGGTGTTGCGCGGCATTGCGCTCAGTGGGCTGATCGTGGCGGCCTACGGGATCGCACAATATTTCGGATGGGATCCGCTGTTGGACGCGCGCGGTTATCACGTTGGCGAAGGCATCTGGAGCATCGTGCGGCCGCCTTCCACGCTGGGTCATGCGGATTACTCCGCCAACTGGCTTCTATTCGTGGTGTTCGCGGGCGCGGCGCTGGCTGTCTCGGAACCACAGGCTCGCTGGCGGTGGCTCGCGTGGGCAGCCGCGGCGGCCGGTTCCGCTGCGATCGTCTTAAGCGGCACACGCGCGGCCATGATTGGAATGCTGGCCGGCGGCGTGTTTCTGACGGTGTTCCGGGGCTGGCTATGGGACTGGCTATCGAGATCGTCGGGCAGGCGTTTTCGGCTGCCATACCTGGCACTGGCGTTGGCCATCGTGGCGGCAGCCGCGGCCTTCTACTTGTCTCCAGCCGGCGAGAAACTGCGGGCACGCGTCCACTGGGCGCGCGGCGAACCTGCCGGCGGGGCGCGCATTCTGCTGTGGCGCGACAGCCTGCGCATGGCTGCCGCACGCTGGCCGGCGGGATACGGACCGGAAACCTTTATCCCCAGCTTCGCGCGCATTCAATCGGCGGACCTGAGCCGCGCCTATCCGGACTTCTATCACGAGTCGCCGCACAACATCTTCCTGGATGTGTTGGTAGCGCAAGGCGTGGCCGGGCCTGTGCTGCTGCTGGCGCTGGCCGCCAGCGGATTCGCGGCAGGCGTGGCCGGCCGGCGCGGTACACCCCGGAATCCGGTGGCGGGCACGCTCGCAGCAGGGCTTGCGGCCATGACCATCAGCGAGCAATTCGCCTGCTTCACGCTGCCGACCGCGCTGGCGTACTATGTAACCATCGCGATGCTGGTATCGCTCAGCGTCGGCGAGGCTCGTCGAACTTGGCCGCTTGGCCGGCGCTGGCTACGCGTGGCCGTCGCGATACCATGCGCCTTCATCCTGGTATTCTCCGGCGTGCGCCTGGCGATGGCCGAAACCGCGCTCGCCGCGGTGCGGCGCGATCTGGACTCCGGTCAGGTCGGGGGCGCCTCCGAGCGCTATGCCGAGTACCAGAATTGGCGCTGGCCGGGTCCCAGCGCGGACCTGTGGTATTCGCGCCGCCTGGCTCAGATCTCCGGGACCAACATCGAACGGGCCATGCGAGCGCAAGCCTTCCAGCAAGCCGGTTTGGCGGCCCAACGCGCCACCCAAACCACTGAAGCGGAATTTAACGCTTATTACAACGTAGCGGCATTCTACGCGCGCGTGAACGACTTCCCGCGCACCGAGCAGAGCTTGCGCGCCGCCATTTCTTACGCGCCGAACTGGTATAAGGCGCATTGGATGCTCGCCCTGGTCTTGCAGGCTGCATCGCGGCTGCCGGAGGCGGAAACGGAAGCGGCCACGGCCGTGGCGCTGGACGGCGCGAAACATCCGGAAGTTACCAGTACGCTCGAACACATTCGCGCTGCGATCCGCGCCGCGCCAGTGGAACCGCCGCACAAGTAAAATCTTACGCTTAGGCTTGGGTTAGCATAACTGGATCGACTAAAATCAAAACGGAGGCAAATGATGCGGTCAGTCGGTTTGGTTCTCGGGATGTTAGTTTGCGTGTCTCTCGCGCATGCGCAGCCAGCGGTTGGCGCGGGCGGCGTGGTTAACGACGGCAGCTACTCCTCACAAGGGGTCGCGCCCGGATCTATCGTGGCGATCTTTGGCACGGACTTGGCCACCACCATACCCCAACCAAATACCATCCCGCTATCCACCACGTGGAGCGATGTTATGTCGGTAGCCTTCAACAACATTCCCGCGGGGCTGTTTTATGTAAGTGCCGGGCAAATTAACGCGCAGCTACCGTTTAACGTGCTGCCGGCCGGCCAGACCAGCGGCACGGTTAACATCGTGGTCACCCGCAGCAGTGGCGCGTCGGCCCCGCAGACTGTGAACGTAGTCCCGGTGTCGCCTGGTATATTCACGGCGAATGCAACCGGGCTTGGCCAGGCTCTGGCATACGACAACAGCACTAACCTGGTCGCGGCGGCGGTCGGCTCTGTGCCTGGACTTACTACGGCCCCCATCTCGATCAGTTCCGGACATGCCCTGATCATTGCGTGCACCGGACTGGGCGCGGTGACCCCGCCGACAGGCAGCTCACCTATCGGCAACAACCTGCCCGCGCCGGCGGCCGGTGGCCAATTCTGGAACACCGCGCTGCAGCCGACTGTCATGATCGGCGGCGTCAAGGCGACGCCCGTCTATTCCATACTCTCGCCCCAATTCGTCAGTGAGTATCAGATTGGTGTGGTACCCGGCGCCGGCACGCCCACAGGCAACGCGGTGCCGATACAAATCACGATCGGCACTGTGACGACGTCGGACCAGGTCACCATCGCGGTGGTCCCATAGGACAGAGCTAGCTAGAAGAGGCAGACCACGAAAGACGATGGTCTGCCCCACCATTTATCGACTAAGCGAGGCGGCGCCCCGCCAGCTTTTCCAAAATCGCAATGGGCGCCCGCTCCGGTACGGTCAGCGCATCCCGCGGTACGATCAGCGTTTGCTCCATAGCGAACTGGCCGGATTCCACAGCATGCGGGACCACGTCCGTGAAGGCCATCCAGGCCGCGCCGGGCTGGAATTCCAGCCGGTACTTCGGGCCGTTGGACTGGAATTCCGCATTGCCCTTCAGATAGTCGTGAAACGCCAGCATGAATTCGTCATAGGCGGACCGGTCCGCCAGCGGCAGGCCCAGACGGCGCAGCAGGTTCTTGCCCAGCCGCCCGCGGCCCGCAATCCGCCCTAGGCCGGCAGCCGCGGCGTAACGCGGGGCCAGGCTTGCGAATGGATCCGAAGTCCACCAGACGCGCGGCCTGGCGGGATGCAGATTCCAAAAAGTGCGTAGGATCAGGCCGCCGCGAGTGGGCCGCGTAGGGAAAGCGTCGGTATGCAACAGGTCGTTGCGCTTCTTGAGGGGCAGTTTTCTGCCGGCTTCCTCTATGGGACGGAGGCTGGCATAATCCAAACTCCAGCGCTGGCGGTAACGGGGCAAAAGGCGCGCGGCGCTCTCGATGGCCGACTCCGAATAGCGCCGCAGAATCGCATGCAGCCGCTCCCGCGTGGGTGCCGCTGTCTTGTCCAGCCCCGACACTTTGTCTTGCTGGGGCCTGTAAGATATGTTCTTGTGATGGCCGCCGCTTTGCCGGATACCCTGAATCAGCTCGCGGTCTTCCGCGCTCAGTGCAAGCGGCGCATCCGGCAGAACGAGAACGTTGCCGGTTTCCAGAACCTCGTAAGGATCGATCCCGGGCGCGAGTGGGATGGCTTGCATGACGGACCTCGCAGCCATCTTACCACCGCCGCTACGCGCTACCAGGCGTTCCGGCCGCTCCAGATCTCGGGCAGGGTCCAAAGCAGAATCCGAAAATAGAGCTTGAGCGATCGGTTCCGCACCAGCGCCAGATCCAGGTCGCGACGCTGTTCGTAAGTCAGCCGGCTGCGTCCCATAATCTGCCACAGGCCAGAGAGGCCCGGCTTCACTTCCAGCACCTCGGCCGCGTGGGGGCAATAGTGCGATTTCCACTCGGAGTCCGTGATCGGCCGCGGACCTACCAGCGACATCTCTCCCCGCACCACGTGCAGAAGCTGCGGCAATTCGTCGATCGAATGACGCCGGCAAAAGTGCGCGAAGCGACTCGAAATGCGCTGGTCCCGGACGCCCTTCTCGAGCGGGCCGCTCTCGTCTACGATGTATTCCACCAGCGCGAAACTTACGGCAGGCTGCGCGCGCCGATCCTGCGAGCGCAGGGCTTGCGGCCACATGGTGCGGAACTTCAAAACCCAAAGCGGGCTGCCGCCGAGGCCCAACCGGCGATGCGCGACCAGCGGAGAAGTGCGGGACAGGATGGCGGTCGAAATCGCCACGATCAGCATGAAGGGCGCGAGCGCCAGCAGCGCGCCCGACGCCGCGATACGTTCCAGCGCGCTGAGCAGGCCCCAGTGCGGGGGGGAAGGCGCTTTTGCCCGCAAACTCTGACGGCTGGATAGGGCGGCTTTGCGATCGAGACCAATCATCACTTGCCGATTATGTCTCGCGCGGGGTACACAAGTAGTGCGCAATTCGTAAATAGTTTGTGAAATTATAGGCGGGATCCCGCCCGCGCGGCCCGCTCCCGCAAGCGCCGCTCGCGCCGCCGCAAGTCCGCGGAATCCTCCAACGCCAGAGCGCTATGCGTCATCTCCAGAGCCATGGAATAATTGCGTTCGCGGTGCTCGTAATGCATCGCCAGTTCCCGCAATGCGCGCGCCCGGTACGTGTTTCGCGACGAGGCCAAGTCTGTAAACATCGCCAGCGCTGCATCCGGCCGGCCCAGCCGTTTCTCCAGCGCGCCGATATCCCAAAGGGTGCGGAAGAGCAGATCGTCCGGCAAACCCAGATCCACCGCACGCCGCAACAGCCGCAGGGCCTCCTCGTGCCGTCCGGCTTGCAGCACCCAGCGCGCCAGTCCGATGACATCGGCGCCATGCCGGAAGGCAGTCTCTTCCGGAGAACGAAAGGCGAATGGCACGATGGCCGTCAGGCACGCCAGCGACAGAATGTCGATGGCATTGTGATGGAAGACCGGCACTAGCCGGAACGCCTGTTGGGTACGCAGATACTCGAAGTAATAGTAGGGAATCATCTCGCCGGGCAGGTCGCCCTGGCGCTCGACGCCCAGAATCCGGTTCTCCAGCTCCACCAGCCGGCAGCTCTCCAGCCGCAGTTTCCACAGACGCCGCGCGCCGAACAGCAGATCCAGATGCGCCAGCCGCTCGAAGGGATGCCGCGCCCGCGACATGCGGAAGCGCGTCTCCAGCAGCGGCTGATCGTAAGTCTTGCCATTGTAGGTGATCAGCACATCGAACTGCGCCAGGTGCTCGGAAAGCCGCCGCAGCAGGGAGGCCTCTTCGCCGTAGTCGCGCATGAAAAACTGGCGCAGCCGGAACCCCGCGGGCTCGATGTTGCCGACGCCGATCAGAAAAGCGTAAGTGCCGGTGCCGCCGGCCAGACCCGTGGTTTCGGTGTCCAGGAAGGCCCACTTGGTCGGGTGTGAAGAGCAGATCGCGCCGTCCGAGAGTGAATCCAGCAGGTCCGCCGGCAACTCGTGCAGGTTCGAGATATCCATGCTGCCGTGGCGCCGGTGTCTTTCGAACAGCTTCTCGGTTTCGAAGTGCTCGCCGCACGCTGTGTGGACCACCTCGCCGCTGATGAGCTCCTCGACGAAGTAGCGCGCCGGCCGCAAATCGGGTGGGACCGGCTTGGGCCTGTCGTCCGTCCACTTCTTGTCGATGTGCGCGATGCGCCGCCGCAGTATTGCGAGTTGTTCCTGGATATCCTCCACTATTCGCCTTTTATTTGCCTATCATAACCCAATCCGCGGGTAGTTCAAGGTACTATAGCCGTTGGCCTTGTGAAAAACACGCGCCTCTTTTTCCTGATGTTGTTCGCACTGGTCCTGGCCGCGCGCCTGTGCCATCTCGATATCCTGTGGGCCGAAGAGACCCTGCCCCTGGCCGCCGCGGCCCAGATGGCGCACGGCAAGGTGCTGTACCGCGACATCTGGTTCGACAAGCCGCCGCTGCTGGCCTGGACTTATCTGGCGTGTCCGGCGCGGGGCGCGCGCGGCGGCTTTCCGTTGCGTCTGGCCGGAGCGCTCTACGTGCTGCTGGCCTGCGGCATCGCCTGGCGCTTCGCGCGCGACCTGTGGGGGCGCCCGGAGGCGCTTTGGGCCGCCAGTCTGCTGGCGTTCTACCTGGTGTTCGATATTCCCTCGGCGGTTACGCCGCTGGCCGCCGATCTGCTGATGCTGGCGCCGCAGCTCGCGGCAGTCTGGCTGGCCTGGCGCGGGCGCGCCTTCTGGAGCGGCGCGCTGGCGGGCATCGCCTTCCTGATCAACTCCAAGGGCGTCTTCGTGCTGGCCGCCTGCGCTCTATGGAACCTGCGCGCGCTGCCGTTGCTGGCGGCAGGGTTTGCGATTCCAAACGCGCTCGCGCTAGCCCTGCTGTGGAGCCAGAGCGCACTCGGCGCGTACTACGAACAGGTGTGGAAATGGGGCCGCATTTATACGGCAGCCACGTTCGTTGCGAATCCATGGACAAACGGGTTGGTGCGGACCGCGCACTGGCTGGGCTTTCACGCCGCCATCATCATGGGCGCGCTGTGGTTCTGGTGGCGCGACCCGAAGGCGGATCGCGTGCGCTGGGCCGCCTGGGCGGTGATCTCGTTCGCCGCCGTCGCCGCGGGTTGGCGCTTTTTCCCCCGTTATTATTTCCAGCTTCTGCCGCTGGCCGCACTGGCCGGTGCGCGCGGATTCGTGTTGCTGAGCCGCCGACGCGCGATGGCCATTGCCGCGTTGCTGCTGGTCCCGCTGTTGCGCTTTGGCCCCCGCTACGCGCTGCTGGCGCGCGGCCTGATTGCAGACCGGCCGCCGCACTGGGCGGATATTGCAATGGACCAGGACAGCCGCCGGGCCGCGCAACTCTCGCGCCAGTGGAGCGCGCCCGGCGACACCCTTTTTGTGTGGGGCTTCCGCCCGGAGTTGTACGTCTATACGGGTCTGCCCGCCGCCTCCCTCTATCTCGACTCCCAACCCCTCACCGGCGTTCCCGCCGACCGGCATCTCACTCTGTGGCAGCCGGTAGACAGCGAAGACACGCGCGCGCGCCGCGCCGAACTCGCAGGCACGCATCCGGCTTTCATCATGGACGGGCTGGGGCCCTTCAATCCGCACTTGGCGATCGGGGCATATACGGATCTGCGCCCATGGCTCGCGCAATATCAAGAGGTGGCCCGGACCGATACCATCGTGATCTATCGCTACTCAGTCAACAAGCGCTTGTAAATTTTCCACAAACGCGGATAATCCAGATCCAACATCACTTGCGCCGCAGTGGCATCCGGAGCCAGCTTGCGCTCCAGCGGTACGGTTGCGCCGTAAGTCTTCCCGAAGCGGGTATCCACGTCCAGCCAAGCCGTCTCGGACCTGGTCACGAACCCGGTATCGAGCAGCCACGCGGCAGGCAGTTCATCCCAGAGAAATCCGCTGGCGTCCGGATTCTTGAGAAAACCCGGATAGCGCAGGCCGTAGTCTGCTTTGTATCGATCGGTAAGCGGCGTTTTGGCCGCGATAATCTCGTCGAAGCGTGACTTGGTCAGCACCGCCCTGTTGCAAATATCCAGCGGAAACATGACTTTACCGGGGATGCGCGACCGGAGCACCGCCTGTGCCGCCTCGGGATCGAACCAGAAGTTGAACTCCGCCGCAGCCGACGCATTGCCCGGCACGTGCACGTTGCCTCCCATAAACACGATGCGCTTGATCTTCGTTTCCAGATCCGGGTGCAGCCGCAGAAGCATCGCCACATTGGTCATCGGTCCCAGCGCGAGTATAGTGATTCGACCGGGGTTTTCGAGTACTAAAGCGGCGATCGCGTCAAGCGCCCCAGGCCGTCGCAGCGGCGCCAGCTTGGCCGGGTTCCCAAAGGCCCCTAGAAACTCGATCGGCCCTTCCATCTTGGCCATGGCGGCCGTGTGAACGAGCGGCATTTGCGCGCCAACGTACGGCTTGATTTCAGGATGGCCAAGCAGGCGCAGGATTTCCGTGAGATATCCGGCGCTCTCGGCGGCCCAGACATTGCCCGAGACCGCCGTGATCGCGTCCACGTGCACCTTCTCGGGGCTGCGCAGTGCCATTACCAGCGCTGCGCCATCGTCGCCGAAGAAGCCGCAGTCGGTGTCAAAAACGATCTTGTCGGGCGCTGTATCGGCGGACGGCGCGGCGGCAGCCAGCAGGAGAAGGGGCCACAAAGTCATTGAGCCATTATCGAACGGCTGCTAGACTAACTGTTACGCCATGAGAATCCTGATGGTGGCCTCGGAGGCAGCCCCGTTCGCCAAAACCGGCGGCCTGGCAGACGTGGTAGGGTCGCTGCCGGCCGCCCTGAAGGCTTTGGGCCACGAGGTCGCGGTTTTGTTGCCGCGCTACGCCACGGTGGAGCTCAAGAACGCGCGGCGCGTCTATGACTCGCTGCCCATCTGGCTCCCACCCGAGCGCTACGACACATCCGTTTACCTGATCGAGCGCGAAACGCCCTTCTATTTCCTGGATTGCCCGCCGCTGTACGACCGGCCCGGCTTCTATGGCGAAGACGGTGTGGACTATCCCGACAATCACATCCGTTTCGCGGTCCTGGCGCAAGCCGCGTTGACTTTCAGCCGGCGCATATGGCGGCCGGATATCCTGCACGGTCACGATTGGCAGGCCGGACTGGCGCCCGCATATCTGCGCAGCATATATGCCAATGACCCCACCTTCCTGGGGATCCGCTCGCTGTTCACGATTCACAACCTGGGCTACCACGGGCTGTTTCCAAAAGCCGCGCTGGCGGATATCGCGCTGGAAGGAAGCGAGGAGTTCACTCCCGGCGGGCTGGAGTTCTTCGGCAAAGTCTGTTACCTGAAAGGCGGCCTGAACTATGCAGACGCGCTGAACACGGTCAGCCCGACCTACGCGCGCGAAATTCAGACTCCGGAATACGGTTTCGGACTGGATGGGGTGCTGCGGGCGCGTAGCGCGGTGCTTACCGGCATCTTGAACGGCGTGGACTACGCGGAGTGGAATCCGGAGACCGATCCCCTGATCGCGGCGCATTATTCGAGCACCGATTTTAGCGGCAAGCGCGTCTGCAAGCAGGACTTGGTGAACGCGTTTGGACTACCGGCCGAAGCCGTGGACGCGCCCCTGATCGGCATCGTCTCCCGCTTCACCAGCCAGAAGGGCGCCGATCTGATCGCGGAGGCCGCCGACGGCCTGGTAGCCGAAGGCTATTACATGGTGGCGCAGGGTGCGGGCGAACCGCAATACGAGGAGCTCTTCCAGGCAATCGCGGCGCGTCATCCCTCGCGCATCGCCGTGCGCATCGGTTACGATAACGCGATGTCGCACAAGATCGAGGCGGGCGCGGACCTCTTCCCGATGCCCAGCCGCTATGAGCCCTGCGGCTTGAACCAGATCTACAGCTTGAAATATGGCACGGTGCCGGTGGTGCGCGCGACCGGCGGGCTTGATGATACTATCGAACCTGGGACTGGTTTCAAGTTCTGGAACTACTCCGGAACCGCGCTGCTGGACGCTTTGCGGGCGGCGCGCGCGGCGTTCGCCGATTCGGCGGGCTGGCGGGCGATCATGCAGGCCGGCATGGCCAAGGACTTTTCATGGCGCGTCTCGGCAGCAGAGTATGCGCGGCTTTACGAACGCTTGGGCGCCCAGGTTTGAATCCGGCGGCCTGAGAATGGATCTAATTCTAACAGGAGAGTAAAAGATAATGGCGGGTCAAAATACCCTCACCTTCACGGACGGCAGCTTCGACCAGGACGTTTTGCGGTCGGAGGTGCCGGTTTTAGTGGATTTCTGGGCCGAGTGGTGCGGCCCTTGCCGGCAGATGGCGCCGACCATTGATGTGGTAGCCCAGGAGTATGCCGGCAAGCTGAAAGTGGGCAAATTGGATGTGGATTCCAACATCAACACGGCGGGGCGCTACAACATCCGCGGCATTCCGACGCTGTTGCTGTTCAAGGACGGCAAGGTGGTGGAACAGCGGGTCGGCGCCGTAGGCAAGTCCGAAGTCGTGCGTATGGTCGACGCGCACGTTAGCGTGGCGAAAGTTTCATAGGCGGGCCACCGCGAGTCATGGGCGGTTACGCCTGCCGGTCCGATGAAGCCGATTTCTGCGCTTCTATAGCCGCGGACGCGCTTCCGCCAAGTCGTCTGGCTGCATCATCCCGATGGCTTCCTGGCACGGCACGCAATAGCGCGCCCATGGCACGGCCTGCAACCGTTTAGGCGGAATAGGCTGCTCGCACGCGAGGCAAACGCCAAAATCACCCGATTGCACGCGGTCCAGAGCTTCTTCCACCAGGCGGAGTTGTCCGTAATCCAGACTATTCAACCGGAGGGAGACGAATTCGTCGTGCGAGAGCTGCGCCTGATCTTCTTCAGCTACACGTCCCATTTTGGCGATCGTATCGAACTTGGCTCCCAGACCGGAGACGACCCGGTCCCGCTTCTCGATCAGCATCTGGCGATACGTTTCTGTTGAATTTGACAACACTGCGCTACTTCCCCGTTTGTTCATTAACTGGCCCCTCCCTTGCAAACTGGTCGTTTAAGACCGTAAGCACTTTAATGGTTAAGAAACGGTACCAAAATTCTCGCCGAAATTCAAGCTTTTTTTGGAAATTGTCTAAAGAAGTTAGAAATCGGCGCCGTAAGCGGGTATGGCGGCTCCCGTAATCTCCCCGCCCGCATCGGAAACCAGGAAGGCGGCGATGTCGGCAACGTGCCCGGTTTGAACCCACTTAGAGTGGTCTGTATCCGGGCTGGCCTTGCGGTTCGCTTCCGTATTCATGGTGCCGGGCAGGATGGTGTTCGCGGTGATGCCGGCGTCTTTGTTTTCGAGCGCGGCCGTGCGAATCAGCGCCACCAGAGCGGCCTTCGAGGTATTGTACGCGCTTAGATTCGGCGCCGGCTCGACGGCCTGGCGGCTGGAAACCGCCACGATGCGCCCCCGCCCGGCCTGCCGCATTGGCGGAATCACGACACGCAAAACGTTAAACGCCGCCCTCAGGTTCACGTTCATCATCAGGTCCCAGGTGTCGTCGTCAGTCTCGGGTATGGGCGAGCCGCCGGCGAATCCGCCCATCACGTGCACCAGTGCGTCGATCTTCCCGAAGCGGCTCATAGTGGCATCCACAAGCTGGCGCGCGGACTTGGCGACGGTCAGATCCGCCGGTATCGCGGCAAAACGGGGATTCGCGAAATCGGAATCCAGGATGCTCTTCGCAGATCCGGCCACGGTGGCGCCCGCCCCCAGAAACGCGCGGGTGACGGCAGTTCCCAGCCCGCCATTGGCGCCGGTGATCAGGACCACTCGATTGTCGAACTCATTCATGGCTTTGCTCCGCCCGGAATCGCGTACATCGCGGCGCCCCAAACCCGGCCGTTACCCGCTTCCTGCACGAAGGCAATCAGCCGCGATTCAGCCGGTGCATCTGCCGCGCGAATCGAAACCACCTTCTTAAACGTCTCATGGCCGCCGACGGTCCCAACCTGCTGGATCTTTCCCGCAATGGATACGTGGCGCAGCGTGCGGCCCCGATTCTCTCCGCGCAGAACATCTGAGGTCCCGCTGTTTGCGGCGTATGTTACGTAGACGTTGGCCTTGTGAGTCTTTCCCTCCGGAAGGGGATCCACCTCAAGCGTCACGGCCGCCTCGCCGGATGCCGCGGCGCGAATCCGCACGCCCACCTTGGGCTGTACCGCCGCCTGCCGGATGACCGCGCCGGCTTTTTGTGCGTCGCTGCCGTTGCACTCCGCGCTGCCGTCCACCACCATTTCGGGCGTATAGGGGCCGTCCAGGCCAAAGCGCCGCGTATAAGTCTCCTGCCGGCCGGTGAATGCGGCCGAGGAGAACGGATCCGTCCACCCGTCATGGTTCCAATAATCCACATGTTCGCTGAGCACGATGATTTGGGCCTCTGCGACGGGCTGGTCGCGGTCCAACTTTTCAAGCAGCGCATCGGCCGGCGGGCAACTCGAACAGCCCTCCGAAGTAAACAGCTCTACCAGCACTGGCTGGCGCTGATTCGTCAAATTGTCTCCCGCGCCTGCGGGTCTTGGCGCGGCCAGAATCGCCGCGGCCAAGGCGAGCCAGAACAGCTTTCCTCTCATGTGCACCTACCCCCCTATTCCGATTCTCGCGCAATCGGGACTAGGCGGCTATGCTGGGAACGGACGCCTTCAAATGGGCACTAAGCCAGCCATCGCCTCTTGTGGCGCTGGCTTCCACGGAGGCGAATCACATATAATCCGGCACCTGAATGCCCAGAATATCCAGCGTCCACTCCAGTTGCCGGCGGAAGAAGTCGGTCATCCAGAGCAGGAACACCTTCTTTTCCCGGTTCTCCTCGTGAATGATGGGATACAGATGATAGAAGTTGTTGAACGTTTGCGCGAGCTGAAACGCATACTTGGCCACGTGCGCCGGCTCTCCCGCGGTAACCGCGCGCTCCACCGCCGCATCCGCTTTCGACGCGGCCAGTAGCACTTGCCAGAAGTCTTCGCTCGCAAGCTGCCGGCCCAACGCGGCGGGCGTCAGTTCCGCCGCAAAATCGGGCAACCGCTCGCCCTTCTCTTCCAGCTTGCGCAGAATGTTCCGCGCCCGTACGGCGGCATATTGCACGTAAGGTCCGGTCTCGCCCTCGAAACTCAACGCCTCCTGAAAATCGAACGCGATCACCGAATTCCGCGTGTACTTCAGCAGGAAATAACGTAGCGCGCCAATGGCAATCTGCGAGGCGATGGCGCGCTGTGCCTCGGACGTAGCTTCGCCGTGGCGCGCCGCCACTTCGTCCAGCGCCTTGTCAATGAGCGTGTCGATCAGATCGTCCGCCTTCACGCCCAGGCCCTTGCGTCCCGAGACTTCGACGTACGGCCGCTTGCGGTCTTCTTCGGAAAGCGGGATGCCCAGTTCGGCGCAGCAGCGCGGCGACAGCGCCACCATCTCATACGAAAAGTGTACGGATTGCGCGGCTTGCTCCGGGTAGCCCAGCGCCTTGAGTCCCGCCACCACCACGTCTTGCAGATACGATTGCCGCACGTCGATGACATTGTAGACGCGCGTGGCGTGGCCGAAAGACGGCGTCCCGGCGGCGTCCGCTTGGGGCTTGTCCGTCGAGACCCACAACTCGCGGCCATCCGCGTAACGCATGAACGGGCGATAGTGGAAATCCTTGCCCAACAACCCGAATTTCCAGAGCTGATAGGCGATATCCTTGCCCACATACGTGACCGTGCCGTCGGAACGTACGATTACCTTGTTATCTTCCGAGCCGGAGTCGCCCGCGAATGCCGCGGCAGGCATCACCCAACATCCCGCGTTCTTGCCCTGGGTTTCCAGGTAGATAGCCTCGCGCTGCTTCAGGAGATCGAACGCCGACGCCCAGAACCGCAAGTGCAGAATCTCACTCTCGCGCGGCAGTACGTCGTACTCCACGCCGAGCCGCAGCATAGTGGCCAGATGCCGCTCGACAATCGCATCGGCCACGATATGGGCCAGTTCGGCCTGCGGGCCGCTGGCGGCTTCGATGGCGTGCAGCGTCTCGCTGCGCCACGCGCGCGATTCGGGCGCCTCGGTGTAGTAAGCCGACGTGCGCGCATATAAGTCCCAGCAGAGATAATCGAAGCGCACGCTGGGGTCCGCGATAAGCTGGCGGACCTCGGCGGGCGTCTTATGCTCCAGGTAATGAAAGCCGGCCACGACATCGGCCACCTGCACGCCAGTGTTATCGATGTAGTTCTGCACCTCCACACTCTGCCCGCGCGCGCGCATCATGCGCACGAACGTGTCGCCCAGCGTGGCGTTGCGCAGGTGCCCGATATGCGCCGCTTTATTGGGGTTGATGTTAGTATGTTCGACGATGATCTTGCCGCTGGCCGTAGCCGTGGCTGCGGCCGCTGGGGTAAGCAGCCCCTGCGCGTAACCGGTGCGATCGAAACGGATGTTGATGTATCCGCTGCCGGCTACCTCGAGCGCCGAGACACCCGGGATCGGACCCAGTTCGCCCGCTAGTTCGGCGGCGATCTTGCGCGGCGCCTGCTTCAATTGTTTGGCCAATTGGAAGGCGGCGGGCACGGCCAGTTCGCCGAATTCGCTTTGCTTGGGTTGCTCGACGGCCACCGCTAGATCGATGCCGTAGCGCGCCTGGATGTGGTCGTGGAAGGTGCGCTGAACCTGTTGTTCTACGGAGTGGAACATCTACGGAAGGAACTCCGGATCGAGGATCTGCTCGACCGTGAACGGGCATTCGGCGGGAAAGATATCGGACCGCAGTCCTGTTTCCGCCACTGTTCGCCGCACGGCTTTCGTGTAATTATCCCGCAACTCGTTGGCAACCATGCTTTTCAAACTGGGACTCTGCTTGAGGTCGTCCTCGATCTTTATCCGCTGGGTAGCAATCGCACTAATCCACGATCGCGAGCGCCTGGCAGGCTGCAACTGCCATTTTAGGAGGTGCTCTACCAGCACCTGCAGGCGATTGTTCAGCTCTTTCAGGTCCCGCTTGCCCATGTCTTCGATTTCTTCGGCGATATGCTCGATGTCGGCTTGGTTATAATGCCCCGCGCGCAACAATTCCCCGTTCACACGGGTCCACTCGAAGAAATCCTCGTCGTAGAGTCCGGCTGGATCCGCCGCGGTTTTATCAAGTTGTGATTGCATTCGGCCTCTTCATTGTACCCGCGGGCAGGAAGTCCGGACCGGGGAACTGCTCCACCGTGAACAGGCCCGTGGCGATTGCATGTTACTCCCCCATTATAGGGCCTTGGCGAATGACGATATAATCCGGTTTCATACTCTCAAAAGGAGCTTCCATTGCGAAAGAAGATTACCGTTGTAGGCGCCGGCAACGTGGGCGCCAACTGCGCCCTCCGCATTGCCGATAAGGAATTGGCGGATGTCGTGCTGGTGGATGTCATCGAAGGAGTCCCGCAAGGCAAGTCGCTCGACCTGCTGCAGTCCGGCCCCGTTCAAGGCTATGACGTCATGCTGACCGGTGCCAACGATTACGAGCCCACCGCGAATTCCGATATTGTGATCCTCACTGCCGGCTTCCCGCGCAAGCCCGGCATGAGCCGCGACGATCTGCTGCTGGCCAATTACGACGTAGTGCGCGCCGCCACCGAGCAGATTGTGAAATATTCGCCGAATTCCATCCTGATCGTGGTCACCAACCCGCTGGATGCCATGTGCCAGACGGCTTACATGGTTTCGAAGTTCAGCAAGAACCGCGTCATCGGGATGGCCGGCGTTCTGGACAGCGCCCGCTTCCGCACCTTCATTGCCCAGGAACTCAAGGTCTCAGTGGACAACGTAACGGCAGTGGTCATGGGCGGCCACGGCGACACCATGGTTCCGGTGGTTCGGTTGACGAACGTGGCTGGCATTCCGCTCACCGAGTTGATGGATCAGGCTACTATCGACCGCATCGTTGACCGCACCCGTAATGGCGGCGCCGAGATCGTAAAATATCTGAAGACCGGCAGCGCCTACTACGCGCCATCGGCCGCCGCCGTGGAGATGGCGGAATCGATCCTCAAAGACAAGAAGAAGGTGCTGCCTTGTGCCGCTTACCTGGAAGGTGAGTACGGGATTCACGGGTTGTTTGTGGGTGTGCCGGTGAAATTGGGCGCGCGCGGTATCGAGCATATCTTCCAGGTGAAGCTTCAGCCGGAAGAGGCGGGCATGCTGCAGAAAAGCGCGGCGGCTGTGCAGGAACTGGTGGATGTCATCCGCGCAAAGCATGGGTAGCGTTGTGGGGCGGGACTCCAGTCCTGCGGCCGGCGTCCACGCCGGCCTCCTGCTCGTACTGTGCCTGGCTTGCTGCCAAGCCGCCGTGCCCACTCCGGCATCGCACTTCGGCTACACTCCGGGTGACGACTACAAACTGGCCGACAGCACCGAGATCTACGCCTATTTCCAGAAGCTTGCCGCCGCCAGCGACCGCATCCGGCTGCAGGAATTCGGCCGTAGCTCGGAAGGCCGGCCCATGTACGTCGCGTTCATCTCAGCGCCGGAGAATCTGAAGAAACTGGACCGCTATCGCCAGATCTGCCAGCGGCTGGCGCTGGGTCAGGCCGCCGACGGCGAAGCGCGCGCGCTTGCCGAAGAAGGCCGCGCAGTAGTGTGGATCGACTCCGGCCTGCACGCCAGCGAAGTCGCGCCCGCGCAGCAGGCCCCGCTGCTGGCTTACAAGATGCTGACAGACGACAGCCCCGAAGTGGAGTCCGTCCGCCGCAACGTGATCCTGATGCAAGTGCCGGTAATCAATCCCGATGGCCTGGAGATGATCGCGCATTGGTACCGGAAGAACGTGGGCACACCTTATGAAACCGCACCCATGCCCTGGCTCTTCCAGAAGTACTCGGGCCACGATAACAATCGCGACTGGTTCATGCTTAACCTGGACGAGACCCGCAATGTGTCGCGTATGCTGTTCCGCGAGTGGTTCCCGCACATCGTCTATAACCAGCACCAGGCGCCGCCCTTCCCGGCGCGCATATTCGTGCCGCCTTACGCCGAACCGTTGAACCCCGACATTCCGGCGGCCGTCATGGAAGGCATCAACAAGCTGGGCGCGGCCATGCGGGAGCGCTTCGCGCGCGAGGGCAAGCCCGGTGTGCTGTCCTATTTCGGTTTTGACGCCTGGTGGAACGGCGGCCTGCGCTCCGCGCCCGCCTTCCATAATATGCACGGCATTTTGACCGAAACCGCCGGCTACGCTTACGCCACGCCCAAAACCTACCAATCCGCCGATTTTGCCGCCGCGTTCGCCAACGGCGCAGCCACGCGCGAGCCGTCGATCTTCTACGAGCGCCCGTGGATGGGCGGTAAATGGGGCTTGCGGGACGCCATCGATTACATCTTGACGGCGGACATGGCGCTCCTGACCGAGGCTGCGACCCGGCGCACGGATTACCTGCTGAAAAGCTATCAGATGGCGCGCCAGTCTATCGCCGCTGGCGCGGAAGGCAAGCCGTACGCCTACGCTATCGCGGAGAAGCAGTGGGACTGGCCCACCGCGTGGGACTTTCTGGAACGGCTCTCGCTGGCTGGCATCGAGGTGCGGCGGGCACGCGCCGAATTTCATGCGCATGGTAAGCAGTATGGCGCGGGCACGCTGGTGATTCCGGCTTCGCAACCGTTCCGCGCCTACTTGATCGACCTGCTGGAGCCGCAGCGCTATCCGAACCTTAAGGAGAAGCCCTACGACATTACCGGCTGGACACTCCCCATGCAGATGGGCGTGAGCGTGGACCGCATCGACGAGCATTTCGACGCGTCGCTCGACCCGCTGGGCGAGTTTCGCGCGCATGGGTCGGTGGCCGGCAAGGGCGCGGTGCTGCTGCTGGATCATCGCGAAAACGACGCGTTCCTGGCCACGGCATTTTTCATGGATCGCGAGGGCGCCGTGCGCTGGACGTCCGATGGCGCCATCGTGGTGGACAGCGCATATACCGAGAATGGCGCGCGCGCGGAGAATTTCGTGCGGCAGTTCAGCGTCAACGTGACGCTGGCAGAAACCGCGCCCGCCCCCGCCTACGAACTGCGGAGGCCGCGCTTGGGATTGTATCAGCCTTGGACCGCCAATGCCGACGAGGGCTGGACGGAGTGGCTGCTCGACCGCTATCGCGTGCCCTACACCCTGCTGCACAATGACGATTTTGGCAATGGCGAATTGCGCGCGCGATTCGACAGCGTGATCCTGGCTTCGCAATCGGCTGTGTCGATTTTGAACGGCTTACGCAGCGGCGAACTCTCGTCGCGCCGCGAAGGCGCGCCATCCGAAACAATCGTGCAGCGGCCCGAGTATACGGGTGGCATCGGTCCGGAAGGTATCGTGCAATTGCAGACGTTCGTGCGCGCAGGCGGCACTCTGATTGCGCTGGACACGGCCGCGGATCTGCCGCGCGAGTTCTTTCCTCTGCCGCTGCTGAATGTAGGCGGCGCACCATTTTCGTGCCCCGGATCGCTGGTGCGGATCGCAGTGGATACGTCGCAGCCCCTGGCCTTCGGCATGCCCAAGGATGCGATCGCATTTGTGACGGGCGGCGAGGCATTCGACGTCAATCTGGCGCCAGAGTACAATCGCGGCGAACGCGAGGTGCAGGTGGCCGCGCGCTTCGCCGCCAACGACCTCCTGGCCAGCGGCTATGTCAGCGGGGAGAAGGCTGTGCTTGGCAAGGCCGCGCTGGTCGACGCGCGTTACGGC
>Ga0302325_10001385_pt1 | contig 61840 bp, 48 predicted proteins | sample Palsa_T0_2_FD_201948 | JGI IMG/M metagenome (GOLD analysis project Ga0302325, IMG submission 201948) | Peat permafrost microbial communities from Stordalen Mire near Abisko, Sweden - Palsa_T0_2 | ecosystem: Environmental > Terrestrial > Soil > Palsa > Peat permafrost | place: Sweden: Abisko...
GATTGCACCGGATGCTTACGGCCGTCCGCGGGTGAAGTATTGTGGCGCGGGCATCCACGCCTGCGGCGGGTCTCCAGACCCGCCTTCCCTCTCGATCGCACACAGCCAAGGTACTGCCGTGGCGCTGGCCGTCCTGAATTCTTGCGCCCTGGTAGGCATCGATCTGGAAAGTCTGACTCGCCGCCGCGAGGATTTCGAAGCCATCGCGTTTAGCCCGGATGAGCGTCGCCTGCTGGCGGCGCTGCCCCCGGATTCGCGCCAGGAATGGGCCTTGCGCATGTGGTGCGCCAAAGAGGCCGTGGGCAAAGCGCTCGGGCGTGGCTTGAGCGCCGGCCTGCAAGCCTTCCATATCACCCGGGCCGATACCGCGAGCGGCATGATTGAAGTGGAACTGCGCGACGGCGCGCTCAAGCAGTTTCCTCAGTTGCAAGGCACGTCTTTAGCGGTTTCGACTGCGCGTGAACCCAATTTTGTATTTTCCGCGATTATTCATCAACAGGGAGCAGTCCGCATGAGGCCAAGCCGGCAGGAGATACTGGATTACCTGCTGCAAAAAATGGGCGAGTTGACGCAGGATTGGGACTATCCCGATCCCGTCAGTCCGGAATCGAAGCTATTCACCGAGTTGGGTTTTGAATCGCTCGACGCCGTAGTTCTGTGCACCGCCATCCAGGAACATTACCAGACCCCGATGCCCTTCGCGGAATTGCTGGCGGAGATCGGCCAGCAACAGCGCGATTTGTCGATCGACGAACTCACCGATTTCGTGAATACCCACCTCGGCGGCCCGCAGGGAGCGGACGCTACAAGGCGGGTCCAATGAGTATCCGCACGCTGCTTATCGGCCTGGACGGCGCCACTTTCTCCGTCCTCGATCCGCTCATGGAGCAGGGCGTCATGCCCTTCCTGAAGTCCTTCTTCGCGGAGGGCGCACGGGCCGGATTGCGCACTATCGTGCCCCCCCTGACGCCCCCGGCCTGGACCTCTCTGATGACCGGGCGCACGCCGGGCCAGCACGGCGTGTTCGATTTTTTCCGCATGGATTCGCCCGTCAGCCGGCACATCCGCTTCTTCAACTCCAACGACGTACAGTGCGAAACCATCTGGTCGCTGGCCTCCGCCGGCGGCCTGCGCACCACGACGATCAATTTCCCGGCGATGTTCCCGCCGCCGCACATTTCCGGGTACGTGGTTCCGGGCTGGGTGCCGTGGAAGCAGTTGCGCCTGGCGTGCTGGCCGGAGGGTCTGTTCGAGAAAATCAAAACCATCCCCGGCTTCAACCAGCGCGAACTGGCCATGGATATCAAGCTGGAGGAAAAAGCCACAGAAGGTATTTCCGATCACGCGGAGCTGGGGCCTTGGATCGAGCTGCATGCGCGCCGCGAGCAAAACCTGTTCCAGGTCCTGCGGCACCTCACCGAAGAAGATCCCTCGGATCTGACTGCCGTGCTGTTCGACGGCGTCGATAAGCTGCAGCATCTCGGCTGGCGCTTCCTCCGTCCCGAGGACGACCGGCCACTCACCGAGGAGTGGGAGTTTCATATCCGCGAACTGTGTCTAAATTATTTCCGTTGCGTGGACAATCTGCTGAAACAGATGTGCGGCCTGGCCGGGCCGGAGGCGACCGTGGTGATCGCTTCCGACCACGGCTTCGGCCCCACGTACGACGTGCTGCACATCAACACCTGGCTCGAACAGCACGGATACCTGGCATGGTCGGAAGCGGGAGAAGCGCACGACACACAGGGCGCGCTGCTGGGAGTCGGACAAGTGGCCAAACACACCTGGCTGATGGATTGGAACAAGACCAAAGCTTTCGCCACCACTCCCACGAGCAACGGTATTTATGTCGTGGTGAGCGACGGGACCTCGCCCGGCGTGCCGGCCGCTGAATACCCCGCGTTCCTCAAGAAGCTTTCCGATGAATTGCGCCAGATCCCCAGCCTGCGGACCGGCGAGCCGCTGGTGAGCGAAGTCTACACGCGCGATGAGGTCTTTCAGGGGCCGCACCACGACGCCGCGCCGGACCTGACGCTGATACTGAGCGACGGCGGCCTGGTCTCTATTTTGCCCTCGAAAGAAACCGTGTCCAAACGGCCCTCGGTGTCCGGTTCGCATCGCGCGGTGGGAGTTTTCGGAGCGCGCGGCCCAGCCATCCGGCGTGGATTCGTGGCCAATGAGTTGTCTATCCTGGATATCGCGCCTACGGTACTTTATAGTCTGGGCTTACCCCTTCCTGAAGATTTGCAAGGCCGCGTGCCAGTGGAGATCTATCATGAAGCTGTTTTGAAAGAGCATCCCGTGCGCAAAGTAGCCACTGGGACTAGTAAGCCGGGACAGGCGAGCAGCACCCCCGTACCAGGGGAATTGGAGGATGAGGAGACAGTTTTGGAGCGACTTCGCGAGCTGGGATACATCGAATAGGGATCGGTTTGCTTGTGGGCAGGATGGTGCGCGCCGATTGCCAATCGGCGCAGTTTCGTTAGGCCGATTAACAATCGGCCTGCAAGGTTGCCAATCTGCCCCACAAACTGCACCCATATCGAAATGGGGAGCTGTCTATTTGAGCGATGCCGAAGATCAAAGCTAACGGGGTGAACTTACATTACATCACGGTCGGCGCGGGCCCCGATATTGTCATGCTGCACGGCTTCCTCGGCAATCTGGCGGTTTGGCACCTCTACATGGCACCGATCCTGCGGCGGGAGTATCGCGTCACTACTTACGACCTTCGCGGTCACGGATACAGCGACGTGACGGACACCGGCTATACGGCGGCCGATATGGCCGAGGATCTGCGCTGCTTCCTCGACGAAATGGGAATCGAACGCCCCATCCTGGTGGGCCACAGCTTCGGCGCCGACATCGCCATGTACTTCAGCCTGCTCTACCCGGAGCGCGTGCCCAAATTGCTGGCGCTGGAACCCGGGCTGGCGGCACTGGTCCACCTGCGCAACGATAAGGATTGGATCGGCTGGGCGGCCTGGGTAGCCAAGCTGGAAGAAGTGGGCATCCACGTTCCGGAAGACAAACGCACGGATGCCGAATTCCTTTTGCAGCTCAGCCTGGAAACTCCCAAGTTTTACGGTCCGGCGCGCGGATTGCCGCGGAATCGCGAGCCGTTGCTGCACCTGATCCGCAATACCACGCTGATGAAGGACTACGAAGTGGTGGGCGATATGACCTTGGAGGCGGTGCGCACTATCCAAACGCCCACGCTGCTGGTTTACGGCCGCCAGTCGCACTTCATCAGCTCATATGACTTCCTGCATAGAGCGCTGCCTAACTGCCAGCAGGTACTGCTGCCGGGCGGCGAGCATTTCGGCCCGCTGGAACAGCCCGAGCTGCTGACCGGGCACATCCTGCAATTCCTGCGTGAGCCCGTTCCGGAAACCTCGGCAGAGGTGGTGGAGGCACGCTGACCGCCGCGGGGAAACTTCCCCGGCTGCCCTTGGCCCACACCCCATGAGTACCCCCGCCATCACCCCGGACACCTCACTGGCTGTGGACCCGCGTCCGCTGCCACTGTCCGCCAAGCTGCTCTACGGCGTGGGAGAAATGCCCATCACGGTCCTGATGGTCATCTCTGGCCTTTTCATGCTGTTTTTTTATAACTCCGTGATGGGCTTGCCGTCCTTGCTGGTGGGTATCGGTCTTTCGTCCAGCCTGGTGTTGGATGCCCTTCTCGATCCGTTCATCGGCCACATATCGGATCGCACCCGCCACCGTTTCGGACGCCGGCACGTATTCATGCTGCCGGGCGCGCTGGTCATCGGACCTAGCTTCTTCCTGCTCTTCAGCCCGCCGCGCAGTCTGGGACATACCGGGCTGTTTGTGTGGCTGCTGGCCTGGTCGATTGCCTTGCGCGCCGCCAGCGCGGTATACCGGATTCCTTATCTCAGCCTGGGCGCCGAACTGAGCCGCGATTATGACGACCGCACCAGCACCATGGGCCTGCGCACCCTGTTCGGACTCTTGGGAACGCTGGGAGCCTCGGCGCTTTCGTTCTTGATTTTCTTTCCAGCCACCGCCGACAAGCTGCACTACGCCGGATATCCGCGCATGGGGTTGGCCTTGGGCGCCGTCATGACGGTGGCCGGCCTCATCGGCACCCTGGGCACGCTTCGCTATCGAACTTCCGGCGGCGCTAACGACTCGGCCGGGCTGCACTTTTTTACCGGCTTCCGGATTGCCATGCGGAATCGCGACTTCCGCAGTATCTGGTTCTCGACAACCGTTTTCTTCCTGGCGGTGGTGCTGAATTTTAGTATGGCCATTCACTACTTCACATGGTATGCGCAGGTCAGCCGCGGCAAGGTCTTGAGCCTAATTCAGACTTGCTTTTACGCCGGCGCATTGGGAGGCGTGGCCTTGTGGATGTCGCTGTCCCGGCACATGGAGAAACGCACTCTGTACATGATGGCCGCCGTCTCCTCGGCCACCCTCTTGTTCATGGCGACCTTCCTGATCGGCATCGGTCGGCCGCTGGGCATAGGCCACCCCTTACCGCTGATCGTCGGGCACGTGGTGGGCGGCATTTTCGCCAGCGCGGTCTGGGTGGTCCCGGCGTCCATGATCGCCGATGTGACCGATACGGACGAATTGGCCACTGGCCTGCGCCGCGAAGGCATCTATTTCGGCATCATGAATTTCGGCGAGAAGCTCGCTGCCGGAGGCGCACTGCTGTTTGCCGGCGGCCTGTTGGGCGTTTTCCGCAAAATGTCGCCGGCGGGAGCCGGCTTTGGCACGCCGGGCAATCCTCCGGCCGCCATTCCTTACGTGGGCCTGCTATACGGCGCCGTGCCGGCGGCGCTGCTGGTTCTTTCCCTGGTTTTCATTCTTCCGTATCGCTTGAACCGGCGCACGGTTCGCGGCATTCAACAGCAACTGGCGGCGCGCCGCACTGTGACCGAGTAACTGCATGACTGACGATCGACCCGTTGTATTGATCACCGGCGCGGGCTCCGGCTTGGGGCTGGCATCCGCCTTATTCCTGGCCGTCCGCAATTTCCGCGTCTACGGAACGGCGCTCACCGCAGCCGAAGAACAGGAGTTGCGCCAGGAGGCCTCGCGCAACAACGTGGAAGTGTCCGCGCAACGTATGGATGTCACCCGCCGGGCCGACATCGATCACACCGTGGAAACCATTATCCGCGAAGCCGGCCGCATCGACGCCGTCGTGCATTTTGCTGGCATGGGACTGCGCGGCTTCTTCGAAGATCTCAGCATGCAGGAGATCCGGCAACTCTACGACGTCAATGTCTTCGGCATCATGGAGCTGACCCAGGCCGTGCTGCCGCACATGCGCGCGCGCCGCTCCGGACGCATCGTGATCGCCGCCTCGGCCGCCGGGCGCATGGGCGAGATGAGCATCGCCGGCTATTCTTCCGGCAAGTTCGCGGTGGTGGGTCTCGGTGAATGCCTGCGCCAGGAAGGCGCGCTGTTCAATGTTCAAGTTTCCGTGCTCGAGCCGGGGCTGATCTACACCCCGCATTTCGGGATCAACCGCAATCGCGCTCGCCGCGCGCAGGATCCTACGAGCCCTTACTACTTCTGGTTTTGCCAGCACGAAGCCATCGTGGACAAGCTGCTCGCCACAAATAAATTCACGGCCGAAGACATCGCGAGGGTGGTGCACAAGATTCTGACCGTGCGGAGGCCCCGCCTGCATTACATGGTGGGATTCAAATTGAAGCTGATGGTGGCGTTGCACAACCTCATCCCATTCGAATGGTTCGAGCGCATTCACGAAAAAATCATCGTCCGCATGGTGGCCCATCCGCGCCATCCGGCGACCGGCCTGAGCGGCCTGGACGCCGGCATTGGCGAGCGGGCCAAGTCCCACCATGCGGCGGAACCTCTCTCTAAAAGTCCATGATCGATCTACATACACACACCGACCGTTCCGACGGCACCGCCTCGCCCGCGCAATTGGTGCACGATGCGAAGGCCATGGGCCTCGAAGCTCTGGGCATCACCGACCACGACACGCTGGACGGCTACGATGTCGCCGCGCCGCTGGCCGCCGCGGCCGACCTGGAATTGGTTTGCGGCATCGAGTTAAGCACGCGCCCCGATCCGCCCCCGGACGGGTCGCGGCCGCCCTCGGTGCACCTGCTCGGCTATTTCCTGCAGGAGCCGGCCTCGGCGGGATTCCGGCAGTGGATCAAGGGCCACCAGGATAGCCGCCGCGAGCGCAACCGCAAGCTGATCGCCAAGCTGAATTCGCTGGGCGTCGAGATTACGCTGGAGGAAGTGCAAGTGCTCGGCAAGCACCTCACCGGCCGTCCGCACTTCGCCAAGATCCTGCTGAAGAAAGGCTATGTGAAGACCACTCAGGAAGCCTTTGACAAGTATCTGGCGGACAATGCCTCGGCCTCGGTGGAGCGCGAGGAGCCGGAGTTGGTGGAAGGCGTGCGGCGCATCCGCGAGGGCGGTGGCATGGCTTCACTGGCGCATCCCGTGCGGTTGCCGGAGCGCGACCGTTCTTCGCTCGAAAAGCTGCTGCGCGCGCTCATCGACAATGGCCTGCAAGGCTTGGAGGTTTACCACAGCGAGCACGGCCCAAAGGACACGGCGCTGTACAAGGATCTGGCCGGCCAGTTTCAATTGATCGAGACCGGCGGCACGGATTTTCACGGGGATAACAAGCCGTCGATTCAGTTGGGCACAGGCAAGGGCGGCAACGTAAATCTGGCTTATGGGCTGCTGGAGAATATGCGGCGGGGTGTGGCGGAGATGGCGGCGCGGTAGAATCGGAACGGGATCTTGGTGACCGGCGCAGCCATAGGCGAATCAATTCGAGAGCAGCGTGAGGCGATCCTTTGCGTTGCCGCGAAGCACGGCGCAACTCAGGTTCGGTTGATTGGGTCGGTGGCGCGCGGCGAAGCCGGCCCAGATAGCGACGTCGATTTGCTCGTGACGTGGCAGGAGGGAACCAGCCTCCTTGACCAGGCGGCTCTCAAGCTGGAACTCGAGAGCTTGTTGGGCCAGAAGGTCGATATAGCCAGCGACGGCTGGGTGAAACCCTCGATACGGGAATCGCTTTACCGCGATGCGATCGCTCTATGAGGAGCAATGCGGACCGGCTGAGCACTGTCCCGCAACCGACGCGCTGACGCCGTCGCGCCCGTCAGAGAGTCAAAAATCTGCAGCACTTGTCGAGCGGCCCCAATACGAACTCGACCGGTTCTAGCTTGTCGCGTGCGTTTGGCGGTAGCCAGGCCAGTCTATACTCCCGTTGCCAGGCATAACGAAAGTGCTTGGTGAAAACCACATCTACCGGACGCGGGCCTCGAACTGGATGGTGCGGATCGCGGTAGGTTACAGGCGACTCATAGAGGTCCCATCCAGGTAGTTTTATTTTGCCGCACTCGCGCATTCGGTCGATGAACGCCTGTGGCGTAGGAATGACCAAACACGAGTCATACGGTTTTGGGCTCCCACGCGAGAAGTCGTCAAACAGCCGATAATCGTACCTCATTCCAAAGCAAGCGACGTAGTAATCCGTGCTAGATTTGGCGACACGTCTAACGTTTCCAATTATGTCCATCCGTGTACTTTGTCCGTTCACCGCGTATGGGCTGTTCGGCGGCGCATTAACGGTCGTTCCATAGCATTCCTCCGTAAACATCACTTCGCAGTCCCGGATTGCCGGATTTAGCGACGGATCGTCGTAGTTCTTCGCATTCGCAATTCGAATTCGGCCCTGCTTGAACAGCGGATCCATATGCTTAAAACTCCCGAACTTGAGCAGATAACGATTCTCGGGTAATCCGCGGCCCCAGAGTTCAGCCGCCCTTGCGTGGTGAGAGTAAGTTCTCTGCATAAAGTCGCCGGGGATACGCACGTTCCGAAATTCGAACTCAGCGTGAACGTGAGCAAGCAGGCGGCGAAACTGTTCCCCTTCGTCAATGATCAAGCCGCCACCGGCGTCGATGGTTAAAATGTTGTCCATCAGGTCGGCTTGGCGCTGAATCAACTGTTCCTCCGAGTCGTGCCGCAGATAAGTTCTTTGTAGATACTCTTCCCTCCACTCGTTAAAAAGTTGTAAGTTTTGCATTTGCGCTCTGCGCCAAACCCAATCTCGCTGACCAGCCCCGCCCTCCCCGGCAGGAGGTACAGAGGTCATTCGCCGGTTGCCGGCCGGAACGGGCAACCCCCAGCCTGCTTCCCTTATTTTAGCTCCGGGCCGCGCCCGTTGACTTGGAGAAATCCGGTGGCCCGTGTACTGACATTGCGCTATCCTGGAAGGAATGACTGCCGTTAACCTGGAACTGCCGGCTGATCTGGTGGCCGCCGCGAAGCTCGACCGAGGCAACCTATCGCATGAAGCGGCCAAGCTCATCGCGCTGGAGCTGTACCGTGAGGGCGCGGTTTCGCTGGGCCGGGCTGCCGAGCTCTGCGACACGCCATTGGCCGCATTCATGGACTTTGCGGCAGGTCACGGCGTGCCCCCCCTCAACTACGGCATGGAGCAGTTGGAAGAGGACCGGCGCACTCTGGCCAAGCTTCGCACGTGACGGTTGTTTCCGACTCCTCGCCGCTCATCACGCTCGCGAAAATCGGGCGTCTCGAAGTGTTGAACCACCTTTATCGGACGATTACGATCACGCCGGAGGTTTACGATGAGGTCGTGGTGCGCGGCTCAGGGCTGACGGGATCGATCGAACTCGCCACTTGCAAGTGGATAGCAGTCAAGCCCATCGAGAATGTTGGGGCTCATGCGGCCGCCCGGGAAAAATTCGGTTTGGGCATCGGCGAGACCAGCGCGATCATTTTGGGCCGGGAATTGAACGCCAGCTTGGTCCTGATCGACGAGATCAAAGCTCGCAGGGTGGCGCGTGAATACGGCATGGCGGTGGTGGGTTGCGTCGGCATTCTCGAGGAGGCATTCGGCTTGCATCTGCTGTCGGATTTGGCGCAGGCGTATCGCCAATTGATCTCCGCTGGCGCTTACATTGACCGCCAAATCCTGGAGAACAGCCTCAATGCCTTGAACTTGCCACCGATGTAAGGCTTGGATTGCGCCGGGCTGAACTACACAATCCGGTGTTCCCCCGTCGTTTTCCCCGGCACGAAAACGCAGTACTGAAGGCACTGGTGCAAGAGCCTCCCGGCTGGGTATAATCGTGTAACACTCTAAACGGAAAGGGAATCTTCATTGCAAATGAACGACCAATACGATGTAGCCATTCTGGGCGCGGGTTTCGAAGGCGGGATGCTGGCAACCATTCTGGCCTACAAAGGCGCCAAAGTGGTGCTCATCGACGCCGGCTCGCACCCCCGTTTCGCCCTCGGCGAGTCTACAGTGCGGCACACCTTCCGCATGATCAAAATCATGGCGGAGCGATTTGGAGTCCCCGAGTTCAAGACCGAATTCAATTCCGGCGAGCTCCTGCATACGCATGTATCCAACCATTTCGGCGTGAAGAAGAATTTCGGTTTCGTCTATCACCGCGCCGGCGAGCACCAGCGGCCGGAAGAGGCCACCCAGTTGGTGATTCCGCCGTACCGGGAAGGCTACGAAGCCCACCTGTTCCGCCAGGATACCGATCAGTATTTGACCTATACGGCCATCCATCACGGCGCTACCGTCAAATACAACACGCGCGTCAAGACTGTCGAGACGGATGCGCAGGGCGTGACCATCTCGACCGAGAAAGGCGAACCCATCCGCGCCAAGTTCGTCGCCGATGCCTCCGGCGGCGGGCACGTGCTCGCCCGCCAGTGGAACCTGCGCGACAATCCGCCGCGCGTCCGGCTGCAGACCCGCTGCCTGTTCACACACATGATCGACGTGAAGCCTTACGACGATCTGACCCTGCCGAACGGCGTGCCGAAAGCGCCGCGCCGCTGGTACTCCGGCACCTGCCACCATATCTTCGACGGCGGCTGGCTGTGGGTGATCCCGTTCGACAACCGCGAAGGATCCGCCAACAAATGCGTCAGCGTGGGGCTGAGCTTCGACATGCGCAAGTTCCCCAAGCCCAGGGATATCACGCCGGACGAGGAATGGCGGCAGTTTCTGGACAAGTTCCCAAGCATCAAAGAGCAGTTCAAAGACGCCAAGCTGGTGCGCGACTGGGTTTCGTCGGACCGGCTACAGGGATCCGTCAAGCAATCCGTGGGCGATCGCTGGGCGATTATGGCCGGCGGCGCAGGCAGCGGCTTCCTGGACGCGCTTTTCTCGCGCGGCCTGGCTTCTTCGGTGGAAGTCATCAACGCGCTCGCGGCGCGCCTGCTGCCAGCCATCAAGGAAAACGATTTCCGCGCCGAACGTTTCGAGTATATCTCCCGCATTCACGAAGCCAATCTGCGGAACAACGACCGCCTGGTCTTCGGCGCCTACACTTCGTTCCGCGACTTCGATCTATGGAACGCCTGGTTCCGTGTTTGGGCCTTGGGCGTCGGCCTGGGCGACTTGAAACTGGCCAGCATCTACCGGCGGTACTTGAAGAGTCACGACGACTCCATTCTTCCGGATGCCGAAGAGCCGATGGGGTTGTTCTACAGCCAACACAAAGGTTTCGGCGAGCTTCTGGACGCGGCGGTGGCCAAAATGGATGAAGTAGAGGCCGGCACGACCGATCCGAAGGAAGCCTCCAAATACATCTTCAACCTGATACGCAACGCCAAGTTCACACCGGCCGCCAATCACTTGGGAGACCCCGACTGGCATTTCATCAATGCCGGAACGTTCATCGTCTCGGTGAAGACGCTGGCCTGGCTGTTGACGTCGGCGCCACCCGATATCCGCAGCTTGTCGTTGGGCCTGCTGGGGGATATTGGCGGAAGCAAGGCGCATCCGGCACCCTCGGCGGGATAACTCGCGTCACACCGCTCTCAAAATCCGCTTCGCGTACGAAGTCAAGGACTAGTCCGCACAGAACTTGCGCCTGCCCTGCATTCTGCTGTACATTACCTAGAGCCACAGGCGGAAAAGTGGGCGCTTTTCCGGCACTCTATCTGCACAGAACATGAAAGCTCTAGCTTTGTTTCTTATTGTGGCCGCGCTGTCGGCGCAGGTCCAGCCGGCCCCCGGCTGGTGCTCCATGGCGCACTGCAATAATCAGATGACGGATTTCGCTCCCGTCACTCCTCCGGGTATCGGCGCCGGCATATCTATCGTCAACCGGGACGCATCGCGCCTGGGAGTGGCAGCCGGCTTAGGCTGCGTCTCAAACGGAACGAATCTGGCTTGCACATATCGGGAATCTCCCGATGCGGTGGTCTACTACGATGCCAACGGTACCGTGTTATGGACGTCAGGCAACCTGCTGGATGACAATACTTACAAAAATACGCCGATCATCCAGGCCGACGGGAGCGTGGTGATCGGAGACGACCTGCACCTCATCAAATTCAACAAAGATGGCACCGTGGCTTGGTCCACTTCCACCCCTGAAGGCGCCCCGGTCTCCCAAGTCACGACTCCCAATGGCGCCATTTTCACCGCCACCCACCCGGTAGCCGTCAACACGTGCGCACAAGACAGTTGCAACCTCCTGGTAACCATAAATAATCCTGGGAGCCAGTACACTTCAGCTACCGTGACCCTGACCGGCGGGGACTGTCCGGGCGCGACGGCCAGCGCAACCGTTTCCGGAGGCCAAGTTACGGCTATCACTACCACGAAGGGTGCTAACTGTTTTATCGCTCCTGACGTGATTATCACGGGCGACGGCTCGGGGGCCCAGGCGAATGCCACGCTGCTGGGTCCAGCCCCGATCTCGGTATATAACGGCAAGTCCGGCGCACTGGCCGGAAGTCTATTCCTGTATAGCAGCGGAACCAGCGGGCCTTATTACGAAACCATCAACGTTCCTTGTGTCGGCAACGGGAGCCATCCGAACCGGATTTACATCTCGACCAACCTGAGCACAGATCAAAGCCAGGGCGCGCTGTGGGCGGTGGACATCGATCCCACAAACCTGGCGAATCCGATGAGTCCGGCGTGGAGTGTGACATTCGACGGACCTTCGGGGGCTTCGCCGTTGTGCATCGGCAACAACATCTATTTCGACGGCGCTGGCTTCGTACCGGGCGACGACGCCGGCACGACTATCTTTGGAGTGCAGGATAACGGCAGCTCCGCTACCATGCTGTTCCATGTTTCACTCGGCGCCGGCACCGAGCCAGTGACGTGTAACTTTGCCATGGACCCCCGGGCGGAGGGAGGCTTTTGGCACGAGATCCAGTACGATACCAACATATACCACCGCGACGGCGCCACCGGGAACATCATCGAGACGCTCGACGTCAGTTCGCTGCTGGCCGCCAGCGGCGCGCCTCCGGCCACATACTGGATGTCCGGTGTGTTCAACACCGTAGGCACGCCGGATCACCCTTATATGATCCTTCCGGAATCGGATGTCAACTATGTGGCCAGCTATCTGACCCTGGTCGACATCACGGATTCGTCGCTCGTTTGGGCGCTGCCCCTCTATCCTGGAAATAGTCCGTTTTACAGCGATTCTTTCGAAGGCGGCGCCGCCATTGCCATGAATTCCAATCGGCAGCCGGTCCTGGCCATGGCCACCCGCTACGATGGCGCCTATTTCCTCGGCGATGGCCCGGGTACGGCGGTGCTCTCGTCGACCAGCCTGAGCTTCGGCGATGAGTCTCTGGCGAGCACCAGCGCCGCGCAGACCGTGACCCTCACTAATACCGCCAGCAGTACGCTAAACGTCACAAGCGTCACCCCCAGCGGCGATTTTGGCGAAACCGATAATTGCGCGTCCGCGCTGACCCCCGGGACCGGTTGCAGCATCGCCGTCACTTTCAGCCCAACCGCCCTTGGCCCGCGCAATGCTTCCATCACGATCGCCAGCAATGCCACGGGCAGCCCACAGGCGATCTCCTTATCCGGCGTCGGCATTACCGGCGCGCCCGGCATTAGCCTCTCGGCTTCCACTCTGAGTTTTCCGGGCCAGGTCGTCGACACAACCAGCCCGCCGAAGGTGGTGACCTTGACCAACGCGGGCACCGCGCTGCTGACCATCGACGGTATTGTGAACGGCGGAGATGCCGTCCAATCCAATAACTGCCCCTCCAGTCTGCCGGCCGCCGCCAGTTGTTCCATTAACGTCATGTTTACCGCCGGTGGCGTTGGAAAGCGCAACGGTACGATAATGATTGACAGCAACGCGGCGGATAACCCAAGAACGATCACCTTGGCCGGTACGGGTTTGGTGGCGCAAGGAGCGGCCGCTGGGCTGACCTCCACCAGCCTGGTGTTTCCGGGACAAAGCCTGGGCGCGGCGGGAACGCCTCAAACCGTCAAGTTGATTAGCGTGGGCGCCGCCGCGCTACACATCATCAGTATCGTGAGCGCCGGCACAGCGTCCCAAACCAACACCTGTCCTCAAAACCTCGCGCCGGGGACACACTGCACGATTACCGTTACGTTTACTCCTTCCACTACCGGACCGGGCAGCGGCACGATTACGATTGCCGACAACGCGCCCGGCAGCCCGCAGACCATCGCGGTCTCCGGCATCGCGTCGGGGAACCCCGTGCCATTGCTCAACCAAGCCGCATCGCCGGCGAACCCCATCGTGGGCGGCTCCGGATTTACGCTGAATATCCTGGGCGGCGCATTTCTTCCGGGCGCTACCGTGAATTGGAACGACGCCCCGCTCGCTACCAACTACGTCGGCAAAACGGAGTTGACCGCTATCGTCCCGGCCGCCAATATCGCCGCGGCGGGGACCGCTCGGATCACAGTTGTGAATCCGGGCCCCGGCGGTGGAACCTCGAGTCCCACTTGGTTCCCCATCACGACGCCCAGCGAATGGATTACCGTAAACCGTACGGACCTGCCAGCCAGCGCGGGGCCACAAGCCTTGGCCACCGCCGATTTCGACGCTAACGGCACACTCGATCTGCTGGTTGCCAACTCTGCCGCCAACACTGTTTCCATCCTGTTGGGCAATGGGAACGGCACATTCGCGCCGCCGGCCGACTACCCCACCGGTAGCAAACCGGTCGGGGTGGCTGTGGCCGACTTCAACAACGACGGCAGGCCGGACATAGTCGTCGCGAACCAGGCAGACAACGCCATATCCATTCTGCTGGGCGCCGGCGGGGGTGCTTTCTTGCCCGGTACGCCCTACCCCACGGGCAACGGCCCGGTGGCTGTGGCCGTGGCGGATTTCAATGGCGACGGAAACCTGGATCTGGCCGTAGCCAATCGGGCCGACAATACCATTTCGATTCTGTTGGGCAATGGAGACGGGACCTTCAATGCGCATGTGGATTTTCCCGCAGGGCCTTCCCCGGACGCCCTGGTTGCGGGCGATTTCAATGCGGACGGCAAGCTGGATCTCGCGGTGGCCAACGATTCCGCCAATGGATCCGTTTCCGTTCTCCTGGGCAACGGCGACGGCACCTTACAGGCGCCGGTAGGGTACGCCACTGGCGATTCGGTCGCGTTGGTGGCGGCCGACTTCAACGGCGACGGCCACCTCGACCTGGCCACGGTCAACCAGATGGCGCAAAACCTGATGGTGCTTTTGGGCAATGGCGACGGTACGTTCCAACCGGCTCTCAGGCAGTTGTTAGACCTGCGTCCCATGGGCCTGGCGGTGGGCGATTTGAACGCCGATGGAACACTGGACGTGGCCGTGGTCAACGCTGGGGAGAACACGGTCTCCATCCTGCCCGGCTACAACAATGGCTCCTTCGGCCTGCCGATAAATTATGCCGTCGCTGCCGGCCCCGTGGCGGTGGCAATCGGCGATTTCAATCGCGATGGCAGTCTCGACCTGGCGGCGGCGGCGCCCGCTTCGAATACGGTTTCCGTTCTGTTGCAGGCGCCGGCGATTACTTTCTCCAGCAGCAGCCTGAACGTGGGGAACGTAATCATCGGCCAACACGCGTCGCAGGCCGTAACGCTGACCAACACCGGCGGCGCCGTGCTGGCGATCGCGTCCATCGCCGCCAGCGGCGGGTTCTCGCAAGAGAACGCTTGCCCGCCATTGCTCGCGCAGGGAACATTTTGCTCCATCACAGCGACCGCCGTCGCCAAGACGAAAGGACCGCTCACTGGCCTGCTCACCATTACGGACAACGTCCCCGGCTCTCCGCAGACCGTTGCCCTGAGCGGCACGGCTGTAGGGGTGGACGTCACCGTGAATCTTTCCGAGGCCGCCATAGATAGCGGCAACCCAGTCGCTTCCAACACCATCGGCTTGAGCCATGCGGCGCCGCCCGGAGCGACCGTTGCACTTTCCAGCTCCAACCCAGCGGTGGCCTCCGTTCCAGCTTCTGTCACCATCGCGGCGGGAGCTACAGTTTCGGCGCCGTTTACCATTACAACCACGGGAGTCGAAGCGGCCACCCCGGTCACTCTGTCTGCCAGCTTCAATGGAGTGACCGCCACAGCCGTCCTGGCCGTGAACCCTGCCGTGCTGCTGTCGTTGACTTTGTCGCCGTCTGCCGTAACGGGCGGAATGTCCACTACGGCGAACTTCGCCACCCTGGACGGGCAAGCGCCGCCGGGCGGAGCGATTCTCAGCCTCAGCAGCTCCAACCCAGCGGTGGCTGCCGTTCCGGCTACGGTACGGATTGCGGATTATGCCACCCAATCGCCGACATTCACTATCACCTCGAGTGCGGTGACCGCGCCGACGCAGGTAGTCGTCACGGCTTCCTATGGCAGATCGCAGACCACGGACACGCTCACGGTGAACCCGACGGCGGGCTTGGCTTCCGTGAGCCTTTCACCCTCCTCGGTTGTGGGGGGCAACCCGCCGGGCAATTACACCAACGCGGCGGTTCTGAACGGACCGGCTCCGGCTGGCGGGGCCACCATTGCGCTTTCCAGCTCCAATCCGGCGGTCGCGTCCGTTCCGGCTAGTGTGCAGGTGGCCGCGGGAGCCACGACATCGGCTAACTTCCCGATTACGACAACGCCCGTGGCCGCGGGAACGCCCATAACCATCTCAGCCAGCTACCAAGGGGTCACCGTGAACGCGCAACTGATGGTTAATGTCGCCACACCTTTGGCGGTGCAGCTTTCCCAGGCCAGCGTAAAGGGTGGCACAAAGGTGCCATCCAATTACGTGAAGATGGATGGTCCGGCGCCTGCCGGCGGCCTGACTATTTCCTTGACCAGCTCCAATCCGGCGGTCGCCGCGGTGCCTGCTACGGTCACGGTTTCAGCGGGTCTCCGGAATTCGCAGAGTTTTGCGATCATCACAACCGCGGTGAAGTCCTCTACGCCGGTCACCATTTCGGCCAGCTATCACGGAATTACCCAGTCGGCTAACCTGACCGTCACCCCGTAGGCGGACGGCCAGGAGTCTCCGTATTGCGGCTATGGCTTGCGTGCCACCGCGCTTTGGGCGGTAACCCCGACTGAAAACAAAAAGCTATGTTGCGATTGCTGATTCGTAACCGTGATGTTGAGAGTGTCTCCGGCCGCCATCGGGCACGCTCCGTTTTGATTCACGTTGGCTATTAGCGATATCAAGCCGTCAGACCATTCGCCAATGGTCGCGGTGCATGGGTCCCCGGTGTAGCCCGCGCTCCAGTTTGGCGTTTGCGTGGTGTCTGTAATTTGCAGAAAGTTCGAATTCCCCGTGTATGGCAGGCCCAACGGGAAATAGCCGAAGCCTTGGCCAACGATGTTAAGGGGCGGGCTGGGCTGCACCACCACATACTCGCAGCCCCCGCCCTGAGTGAGGTCGGCCCACTGTGTGACGACCTTGGTAATCTCGATCGTATTAGAAGGCTCAATGGCGCATGTCTGATTTGCAGGGCTGATAATTGCCGGTAGACCGTTCGGATAGACGTCGCAGGCATTGCAGCTGAACTGCCCCGGTGGGCAGGTGATCGGAGCGGCGATCGCCGGCAACCCGGGCGAAGGCGCGGCGCCGGCGACCGGCTCGGTGATCCACGGCGAGTACAGGCCCATGAGACCGGTGATACCGTTGACCTTTCCATTCGTAGTCGTCGCTTCAAAAACCTTATACGGAACCACCTGCGTGGAGCAATCGAACCAACTGCTCGGCAGGATGTGCCGAATGGCGATCTCGTTCAGTTCCGTGTAGTTCGCGATTTTCGATAGGTCCAGCCACGTATAGCCGTTCGCCGCAGTCACCCAAGAGGGTTGGGCCACACCCGTGCCTACCACCAGGCTGACATTGCCGTTCGGGTCCTGGACCAAAGGCGTACACGGAGTTATCGGGTTCGCCGGACAACTGTCGGGAAGGCTGGCCAGCGTGCCTCCGCCGGTAGTCTGAAACGAAATGCTCATATATCGCATCTGCTCGTTCCCGGAGCGCGAACAGCCGTTTACACACGGCGTAGGCGGGGTGGTCGGGACTCGAAATTGGATAAGCATTACTTCGCCGACGTTAGCGAGGGTTTGCGGCAGGCCGGCCGCCACATTGGCAATCAGGTAAGCCGCATCCGGATTCGCGCCAGGCGTATACTCGTCTTGCCGTTCAAACTCTAACTGGGCCTCGCTGTATGGCGGGGGGACTATGCCCCAGCACTGGCCCGACTGCCAGTTCGCAAAAACATTGTGCTCTTGCACCTGATCCTGGTTCAGCCACACGTTTCCGGTAGCCGAGGCGCTGGTGACGATGTTGCCCAGACTCGCAATATAGGCCGCCGGGTATGCGCAACCGGAGGCCACGTCCCGCACAATGACGTGCGGCTGGTTGGCGGAAGTGGCCGTGGTCAAATCCAGATAGCTCCGGATAATCAGAACGCCGGCCTGGTTGGGATTGGTGTGCTCCGGCGTGTCGACCTCGTGAACCTGGTTGCCGGTGCCTTCATTGATAAAAGCCGCATCAAAATTCCAGTTGATGTACGGATGCCGTTGGGTGCCGTCCATCCAGTTGGTTTCAATGTTGTATCCGGTCATCATACAGCCGGTCTGGATTTTGCCCGGAGTCCCTCCCAGGTGGATGGCCGCGCCGTAGCGTTGCCCGTTCACGAAGGCCACTCCGGGTTCGTACGGATTAAAATCGTTGGAGGTCAGGGGCACGATGTTTACGTCCGTGATGTTCTGTGTAATCGCCGAATGGTTGTCGTAGAGCCCGAGCGAGAAGTAGCGCGTGTTCGGAAACTGTCCCAGGACGACGATCTCATACGGCGGTATGGTCACGGGCTGCACGCCCTTACTGGTGCTGCTAATATTGAAAAAAATCTTGTTGTAGATGCTGTTGAGATCGCCCGCCTCGTTAATCCCGCCGTTGCCGCTGGACAATGGAATCAGGTAACAGTTGTTGTTGAAGTTGCTCATGAAATTCCCCTTGGGGAATTGGTTCCCCGTGAACGACGTGGGAAGACCTGAACAATTCTCGGCAAATGCGCCCGCAGGCAACCAGCAGAAACCTGCCAAGACCAAGCACGCGATCGGCAGTCGTGTCATAAATGTAGCCCGGCCCCCTTTCGATGGCGGCGCGTTTAGCCTCGCACGCGACACATCCCCTGTCACACTCGTGTTCCCCAAACTCCGAGGCCTCACACTGCGAATAGTATACACCGAATTAGCCTACAGTACTACCCGAATCGTTGCCTAAAGGGAACGGTTTCTTTGGTTTGAGTACTACGTACCACATCGGCGCTTCCAGAGCGCCCGGTTCCACCACTTAACGACTGTAACGCTGTATGGACCGATGGAAATTGGGTTGGCGGCGGTGGCGGTCCGGATTTGCACGTTGTTGGGCGCCTGCGCCGTGTTGGCCACAAAGCCGCTGGCGCGGTGCGCCGTTCGACATAAGACCCGCCGTCATTATCGCGGCGCAAGTGGCGACGCAGAGATTAGTGAGGATTCGCACTTTCCCGCCCAGTATACATCAGGTTGGCATTTGGCCCGCCTAGTTTGGTACTGGAACGCTCGTGTTCGTGACAGCAGCGCTCAGTTAGCCCAAGCAGCGGTACTGGCTGGAGTAGAATATCAGCGGCTCGCTATCCTGGCAGTCCGCGTGTATGACTTCGCCGATTACGATATCGTGGTCGCCGGCTGTGACTACGTTGACCCTGGTGCATTCGAGGGTCGCCACTACGTCCGGCAGCAAGGGCACGCCGGTCTGTCCCGGATACCAACTGACCCCCTCGAAGCGGTCGTAGCCGCTGCCCGCGAACTTGTCGGATAGATCTTTCTGGCTGGCGCTCAGGATATTGACGCCGAAGTATTCGCCGATCCGGAAGTGCTCCCGAATGCGGGCGCGATGGTCCACGCAAATCAGCACCATGGGAGGCGTCAGCGACACCGAAGTAAAGGAATTGGCGGTCATGCCATGGCAGGCCCCCTCACTGTCCAGCACCGTCGCTATGGTGATCCCGCTGGCGAATTTGCCGCAAATGCGGCGGAACTGCTGCTTCTCGATCTTGGACATCGCAGGCAGCGGAGGTTGACTTGCCATAGGCGTTGAATTTATCACAATGCGGCGCTTCGCGCAGCTTTCAGCTATCGGCCAAAGCCGCGCGGAACGGGGAGCTGAAGCGGTGAGAGTCGATCGCTGAAAAAGCTGGCTGTTATAATTGAGCCTCCCATGGACGGCCCCACCCTGACCTTGTTTCTGGTGCAGATCGGCCTGGTTTTGGCGATTCCTTTGTGCATGGCCAAACTGCTCGAAAAGCTTGCGTTATCGCCCCTGGTGGTGGAATTGTTGTGCGGCGTCATGCTGGGCCCCAGCGTTTTCGGCATGGTTGCGCCGCATCTTTTCGCACAGGTCTTCCCCCCGCTGGGCCACGCCACCGAGGCGCGCGAAGCGGTCACCGAGCTGGGACTGCTGCTTTTCGTCTTCATGGCCGGTCTGGAGCTGCAGCCAAAGCGTTTACGGACTCTCGGGATGCCTATCTTCTGGACCAGTTTCCTGGGCATCCTGGTGCCCCTCGTGCTGGGCGTCGGATCGGTCCTATTGTGGCCGGCGTTCTGGCGCAACCAGGCGCAGGGTAATGTGCCTCTGCTGGCGCTTTTTGTCGGCACCATTCTATCCATTTCCGCTCTACCCGTGATTGCCCGCATCCTGATGGACCTGAATCTCATGCAGACGGATCTGGGCGCCATCGTGATGTCCGCGGCGATGCTTGACGACTTGGCCGGCTGGGGGCTTTTTGCGGTCATCCTGAGCAACTTCGGAGGCGAAGGCCACTCCGGCCGAAACTGGTGGGCCAGCCTAGTGGCCGTTCTGCTGGTTTTTGGGCTGATTCTGAATCTCTCCAATAAGAAAATCCAGCGCGCCGTAGGGTGGCTGAATCTGCCGCAAGACACTCTGCGACTGAAACTGACCTTCCTGGTATTGATGACCGCCGCCATCTTTTCCGAGGTGGTTGGCACGCACGCCACGCTGGGCGCTTTCCTGGCCGGCGTGGCATTGGGACGCATCCCGGATGCGCGCAGGCTGGCCCACGAAAGCTTCCATCAGACCACCGCCGGCATCTTTGCGACCATGTATTTCGTTTCCATCGGGTTGAAGGCCAATTTCGTAGCCAACTTCGATTTGCGGCTGGCCGGTTTCGTTCTGCTGGTGGCCTGCGCGGGCAAGATCAGCGGCGTTTTCCTGGGCGCGACGCTCGGCGGAAAGAAACCGCACGAAGCGCTGATGGTGGCATTGGGGATGAATGCCCGTGGCGCGGTGGGAATCGTCCTCACTACCGTCGCGCTGGAGTACGGGCTCATCGACCAGCGCATTTTTGTAGCCCTGATCGTGATGGCGCTGGCTACTTCAGTGCTAAGCGCGGTGGGGATCAAGCACTTGCTCGGCAGCGGCCAGATACACCTACAAGTGGAAGAAGAATCGAAGGCGCTGCCTTATACCAGCTAGTCAGTTTACGGCGTCATCAGGAACACGGTTCCATAACCACCCGCAGTGCCGCCCTCGACAGTTGTGCCGTACATATTTCCGCCCGTGGCAAGGGCGATGCCATTGGGGACACCCCCACCCGGAGTGCCTGGAAAGGCAATGAGATTGTTTTTGGTCCACTTGCCACCCTGCGTTGACGGCGGCTTAATGTAGAATATCGTGCCGCAGCCGGTGTACGCCTCCGGAAAACAGGTTTCCACATTCGCCCCGCCGCTAAAGGTCGTGCCAAAGAGCTCGCCGCTCGGGCTGATACCCAGATTTCCATAAGGATGGGCTCCATCGGGACTATGCCCGGTGAACGCATAGAGCACATTTTCCGTCCACGTTGTGCTGCCTTGGGCGGGGGGCGTCAACTCGAAAACCACACCGCAGCCTTGCGGGTAATCTCCGACTGGGCAGGCCGTGATTTTGCCTCCCCAAAATGCGTTGCCGAAAAGTGCGCCACTCTTGCCCATAGTCAGCCCGGATTCGGGCGAACCGCCATCGCTGCCGCCGGTAAAGGTGTAAAGTATGGTTTCGGCCCAGACCCCGGCGCCTTTCGGCGTCAACTCGAAGACTGTGCCCCAGGCATCCACGGTGCACGGTTGCGACGTGGTGCATGTCGGCGGATCGTTCGTGATGGTGAATTGGCCGCCTTGATAAGTCGTTCCATACAGCGATCCGTTGCTGGCAAGCAGTAAATTCGCAAGAGGATTTGCTCCGTCGGGTTGTCCCGTAACGGTGTTACCCAGGAAGTTATAAAGGATTTTCTCGCTCCAGCCGCTCACGGATGGAATCAACTCGAAAATTGTGCCCAACCCAGCACTCCCGCCGCCGTATGTGGTGCCGTACAAGACGCCGTTGGTGGCGATTGCCAAGCCTGCGGACGGGTTCTCTCCGTCGGTGCCGCCCGCAAAGCTGTAGAGCACCTTCTGGGTCCAACCGCCGCCAGTCTTCGGCGCCACCGAAAAGACGGTGCCGTAACCCTGCGTCCCACCGCTGTATGTAGTGCCGTACATGATGCTGTTCTTGCCAATCACCAAACCCGCGACGGGGTTGCCTCCATCGGCGCCCCCGGTAAAGTCGTAGATGGTTGTCTCGGTCCAGGTGGCGCCACCGTTGGACGGCACCAATTCGAAAACGCTACCCCATCCGGACATGCCGCTGGAGGTTGTGCCGAACAGCGCACCCCCGTTTCCCAACACCAGACCGGCTTCGGGAAATCCGCCATCGCCCAGGTTCGTGAAATTGTATAACGTTGTGAGCCCCGGAGTCGCGGCGCTCGACGGCGGGACGATCGCGACTGCCAGCAGCGGGATCATCCCCAGCCGGACAATTGTGGTGGTGTTTGGAATCTTAGGCATACCTCTGGATTCTGGGCCGATTTCAGGTGTAAAGTCAACTGTTCTGCGCCGGGAGGGGCCTAGTTTTGGTACCGTTATTTTTCCCGAAGATCTGCCGCCATGGAGCGGCGGCCTGTGATTTTCTTCACAGATGCCACCCGCTCTCTTTGCCACGCCGCCGGTTACATATGTATAATGGTCTGGAAATGGAGAGCAAGCGTATGTTCAAGAAACTATTGATCGGTTCTGCCTTCGGATTGCTGTTGAGTGCCGGCTCGGCGGTGTATGCCGAAGTGGTTATCAAGGTTGGGCCGCCCGCGGCGATTGTCGAAACACGGCCGGTGGCCCCCGGTCCAAACTATGTTTGGATTGGCGGCTATCACAACTATGTGAATGGCGCCTACGTATGGGTACCAGGCCGCTGGGATGTTCCGCCAAGGCCACACGCGCGGTGGGTAGCCCATCACTGGGTTCACCGTCATGGCGGTTATGTTCTGGTGGAAGGGCGCTGGCGGTAGATCTAGCGACGGCTCAGAGGCCGGTGGAAGTGCAGCGGCGCGCAATCTTGCGTGCCGCGGCTGCCCATGGGCACTAAGCCGGTGTCTTACCGGCGTGGATGGCGGCCTCCGCTTCCCGCAGGCGGGTGGCTTTGCGAAATGCGCGGTCGATCGCGAGATAAACCACCCATGGGAAGTGGCGTTGCGCGAAGATCGCCATCTTAGTCGGCCACGGAAGCGTCAGGCAACGTTTGCGGCGGTACGCGGCGGACACGATCCGCCCGGCAGCTTGGTCCGCGGTGAGCACGATCCATTTGTGGGGCCGCCGCATAGGCGCGTCTGTGTAGATCTCCGTATCGACAAACCCAGACATGACGTGCGTGACGCTGATGCCGTGCGGCGCCAATTCGTGGCCGAGGCCGTCGGAAAGACCATTTAACGCGAATTTGCTCATACAGTATGGCGTGCCGCCGGGAATGGAAACCATCCCGATCAGGCTGCCGATAAGCACGATGCGGCCGCGGGTCTCTTGCAGAGCCGGCAGTCCGGCCATGATGGTCCGCAGAGCGCCGAAAGTGTTTGTTTCCAATTGCCTGCGGTAGTCATCCAGCGTCAGCGCGAGAATCTGGCCCCGCACCAGAATGCCAGCATTGGCCACCACGGCATCCAGCCGGCCAAACTCCTTGCGCGCCAGATCCACCGTCCGTTCCATGTCGCCATCCCGGGTCACGTCGCCCATCGCCGCCACTGAACGCCGGCCACCGGCGGTCAGTTCCGCCGCCAGGGCTTCAATTCGCTCTACACGGCGCGCCACCAGTACCGTATGAGCGCCTTCGCGCGCGAATTCCCGCGCCAAGGCCGCGCCAATACCGGAAGAAGCGCCCGTAATCAAGACAACCTGCCCTTCGAATCTGTGACGCTCGGAAGTCGCCATGGAAATCCTATTCTCGCACTGTCGGGCGTCTGAAGACCGAAGTCAGAAGTGGGGCCGTCCGGCTCGGGCAGTTATCAAACCATGGTTCTAGTACTATAATTTGAGTAGCCTTCTTTGCACACGGTTCTTTCAAGCGCTATAATCAGACGTTTGATTTAAACGCCTGTGAACCATACCAAGGAGCGCATCCTCGATACCGCCGAACGGTTGTTTGCCGCACAGGGCTACGCCGCTACCTCCTTGCGCGGCATTATTGCCGAGGCGGGTGTGAACCTGGCTGCGGTCCATTATCACTTCCACTCCAAAGAGGCCCTTTTGGAAGCCGTGATTCTGCGCCGGTCCGTACCGGCGAACCTCGAGCGTTTGGCTTTGCTCGACCGGTTTGAGAAAGAAGCGGGCGGGAACCCACCTCCATTGGAAAGGGTAATCGAAGCCTTCGTGGCTCCCACGCTGCAAATGTCCCGCGATCCCCAAAACGGAAGCATGGTTTTCATGAAGCTGCTGGGCCGTCTGCACGCGGAAGGCGATCTGCTGCCTCGGATTATCACCTCGCAGTTCGGCGATGTGCTGCAACGTTTTGGCGCCGCCCTGCGCGCGGCGCTGCCGGACTTGCCGCGGGAAGAGCTGTTCTGGCGCCTGAACCTGGCCATCGGCGCCTTGGCTCAAACTTTGCGCGGCGGATCGAAGGACTTGGAAACGATCTCCGATCTTTCCTTTGCTCTCAATTCGGAGGCCGCGCTGGAGCGGCTGGTTGCTTTTCTGAGCGCTGGTTTCCGCGCTCCGGTGCCCACCCATACCATCCAGGAAGTTCATGTCGCAGTTCAGGAGAGATAAAATGCGCCACTATTTTCTATCGACTCTTTTTTTGGCTGTGCCTATTGCCTTATCGGCGGGGGACGCCGGGCCCGCGCCTCGCGAACCGCTACGCTTGACTTTGAAGCGCGCCGTGGAGATTGCTACTTCTCCCGAAGGCAACACCTACATCCAGCTTTCCGACGAGAACGTCAAACAGGCCAAATACCGGTCCGAGGAGGCGCGCTCGGCGCTGCTGCCGGATATCGAAGCCCAAGCCGACGAAACTGTCGCCATGAAAAGCCTGGCCGCTCTGGGCTTGGACTTGGCCACCAACCAAACGCTGCTGGAAGCCGAGAACAGCCTCACGGGCGCATTGGCGCCAGTCGAAAAAAGTCTGCTGAACGACATCATCAAAGATATTCCGCGCGTGGTGGGTCCCTTCAACTCCGTGGACGTGCGCGCCAAGCTCACTCAGAGCGTGTTCGATTTCAGCAGCATCCGCCGGTACCAAGCGTCCCGCATGGCGATCCGCGCGGCCAAAGACGACCGGGGCAATACCGACGATTCCGTCTCCGCCACCGTGGCCAAGGCCTATCTGGCCGCGTTGCGCGCCGATGCGGATGTGGAAGCCTATCAGGCTAACGTGGGGCTGGCCGAGGCCGTTCTGAAACAGTCCGAAAACCAGAAGGCCGCAGGCACCGGCACCGGCATCGAGGTCACCCGCGCGAAGGTGCAGCTTTCCAATGAAAAACAGCGCCTGCTGGCAGGCCAGAACGAACGCGCCAAATCCTACCTGCAATTGCTGCGTGTGATGGGGTTGAACCTCGCGACCGAGCTGGAACTCACCGATAAGCTGTCGTATGAGCCCACCGAAGCGGTAACCGTGGAACAAGCCGAAGCGGAAGCCCTCAAGAACCGTCCCGATATCAAGGCGCAGGCGGAACACGAAGCCACCGCCCGCATGAGCGCGAATGCCGTCAAACTCGAGCGGCTTCCCAGCCTGTACGCTTATGCGGATTATGGCACCACGGGGACCAACGGCAACATTGTCTCCCTACTGCCTACCAGGGATTACGGTTTCGCGATGCGCGTGCCGATATTCGACGGCGGCCGGCGGGACGCCCGGCGTGCGGAGTCGGCTTCCCAGTTCCGCCAGGAGCGTACACGCACCAACGACCTTCACGAGCAGATCGAGCTCGACATCCGCACGGCGCTCGATAGCCTGCATTCCGCCGAAGAACAGTTCAAAGTCGCCGAGGAGGGTTTGACCCTGTCCGACAGCGAGCTCACGCAGGCCCGCCGCCGTTTCGAAGCGGGCTTCGCCAGCAACCTGGAAGTCACCGACGCCCAGACCCGGCTGGATAGAGCCCGCGATAACCGTATCGCTGCCCTGTTCGGCTACAACGTGGCCCGCATCGATCTGGGACGGGCCATGGGCAATGTCCGCCGCATGATTCAGTAGAAGAGGAGTCGCCGCAATATGAAGAAGATAATTTTAATCGTAATCGTCATCGCAATCCTCGGGGCGGCCGGCATGCTGGCTTACCGCAGCCTCCATCCCGAGGCCACCAACAAAATCGTGGTTTCCGGCAATATCGAACTGACGCAAGTGGATATCGCCTTCAAGACCTCCGGCCGGTTGATTGAGCGCACCGTGAACGAAGGAGACGTGGTGGAGAAGGGCAAGGAGATCGCACGCCTCGACCGCGAGCAACTCTTGCACCAGCGCGATACGGCGACCGCCGCGCTGGCCACCGCCGATGCGCAGCTCGCCGAGAGCAAAAGCGCCCTGAAGTGGCAGGAGGAGTCCATGCAAGCCGACCTGCAATTGAAGAATGCGGATTTGAACGCCGCCCAGTCGCAGTTGCTGCAATTGCAGAACGGCGCCCGGCCACAGGAACTCCAGCAGGCCACGGCCGCCGTGGCGGCGGCGCAATCCCAGTACGATGGCGCGAAGAAGGACTGGGACCGCGCCCAAACACTGTACAAGAACGACGACATCTCCACCTCGCAATACGATCAGTTCCGGACCCGGTTTGAGAGCGCAGACGCCAACCTGAAGCAAGTTAAGGAACAGGCCAACCTAGTACAGGCGGGACCGCGCGCCGAGACCATCGAAAGCGCCAAGGCACAGGTGGAGCGCGCCCGCGCCGCCCTCAGAGCAGGGCAAGCCAATAGCATAGAGACCAAGCGCCGCGAGGAGGATCTGGTCGCGCGCCAGGGCGACATCGACCGCGCCAAAGCCCAGATCGCCCTGATCGATTCCCAATTGGCCGATACCATCGCCGTCTCGCCGATCAACGGCATCGTGCTGGTGAAGGCGGCGGATGTGGGTGAAGTGCTGGCGCCCGGTACCAGCGTCGTCACCGTAGGCGATATCGAGCACCCCTGGCTGCGCGCTTACATCCGCGAGCAGGACCTCGGACGCGTCAAGCTGGGCGATAAGGTCAAGGTAACCACCGACTCGTTCAAGGACAAGATCTACGATGGGCATGTCTCGTTCGTCTCCTCGGACGCCGAGTTTACGCCCAAACAGATCCAGACCGCCGAAGAGCGCGTGAAGCTGGTTTATCGCATCAAGATCGATATCGATAATTCGCGGGGCGAGTTGAAATCCAACATGCCCGCCGACGCCGAAATCCTCACGGGGAACTGATGGAAGGGATCATTCGCACCCAGGATCTCACCCGGCGCTTCGACGAGCTGACGGCGGTGGACCACCTGAACCTGCAGATCCCCCGTGGCGAGATCTTCGGCTTGGTGGGGCCCGACGGCGCCGGCAAGACCACCACGCTGCGCATGCTGTGCGGTCTGCTGGATCCCAGCGAGGGCCAGGCTTGGGTGGCCGGCCACGACGTGGCGCGCGATTCGCAAGCCGTCAAGGACTCCATCGGATACATGGCCCAGCGCTTCGGCCTCTACGTGGATCTGACCGTGGACGAGAACATGAAGTTCTACGCCGATCTGTTTGGCATTCCCGAGGCCGAGCGCCAGCGCCTGCTGCCCGAACTGTTGCGCATGACTCGCATGGAGCCTTTCCGCAATCGCCAGGCCGGCAAGCTCTCCGGCGGCATGAAGCAGAAGCTGGGCCTCATGTGTACACTGCTGCACCGCCCGGAAATTCTGTTCCTGGACGAGCCTTCCAACGGCGTCGATCCCGTTTCGCGCCGCGATTTCTGGGCAATTCTGTACCAGCTTGTCAAAGACGGGATCACGGTCCTGGTCACCACGGCTTACCTCGATGAGGCCGAGCGCTGCAACCGCGTGGGCCTGATGTATAAAGGGCGGCTGATCCAGTGCGGCGCCCCGGACGCCGCGCGTTACCAAGTCGCCGAGGATTGCTACCAGGTGGAGGCGCCCGATCCGCGGGGCGCGCGCGACGTGCTGCTGAAATCCGACGGCGTGCTGTGCGTAGAGCCTTCCGGCGCCACTCTGCACCTGTTCCTGAGCGCCGCCCGCACTTCCCCCGAGGAGTTGCGCCGCAAGTTGGAACAGGACGGCCACGCTCCGGCGGTGTTCCAGCGCATCATACCGTCGTTGGAGGATATTTTCATCGCGCAAGTGCGGAAGGCGGAGAAGCAATGACCTTGAAGCTGCCCAAATGGGGCAGGATGGTATCCTGCTCGCCGGCTGCCAGCCGGCGCCGCGTTGGCGGATTGTCATCCTGCCCCACAAGGAGAACCATATGACTCCCCCTGCACAGGACGGCCCCGCCCTCGAAATCCGCGACCTGGTCAAGACCTTTGGCGACTTCGTGGCCGTGGACCACGTTTCCTTCCAGGTCACCAAGGGTGAGATCTTCGGTTTCCTCGGACCCAACGGCGCGGGCAAGTCGACCGTGATCCGGATGCTCTGCGGGCTGCTCACGCCTACGTCCGGCTGGGGCGCGGTGGCCGGTTTCGACGTGACCAAGAATCCGGAAGAGATCCGCAAGAACATCGGCTACATGTCGCAGAAGTTCTCCCTCTACGACGACCTCGCCGTGGAAGAGAACATCGATTTCTTCAGCCGCATCTACAGCGTTCCCAAGCACCTGCGCGCGGAACGCAAAGAGTACGTGCTGCGCATGGCGGGTCTCATCGACCGGCGCACCACCGTCACCCGGCTGCTGGCCGGCGGCTGGAAACAACGGCTGGCCCTGGGCTGCGCCATCGTACATTCCCCGCGCATTCTGTTCTTGGACGAGCCCACTTCGGGCGTCGATCCCATCGCACGCCGCAGCTTCTGGGACCTGATATACCAGCTTGCCGAAGGCGGACAAACTATTCTGGTCACGACGCATTACATGGACGAGGCGGAGTACTGCCATCGCCTGGCGCTGATTTATCGTGGCAAGCTGATCGCTTTGGGCGTGCCCGACGATCTCAAACGCGATCTGCACTCACACAAGCTGTTGCAGCTCGAGACCTCCGACCTGCTGGGAACCATGCGCGCACTGGAAGGCGCGCCGGGGATTCTGGACGTGGCAGTCTTCGGCGCCGGCCTGCACGTGAATGTGGCCGATCTGGCCGCCGGTACGGAACAAATCCGCCGATCGCTGGAGCCGGCGCACATTCAGATCAAACGGCTGGAGCCGATCCAGCCGACCATGGAAGACGTTTTTGTGGGACTGATCGAAGCGGAGGAACAGAAAAACCCATGAACATCCGACGCACGCGCGCCATGTTCGAGAAGGAGTTCCGCCATATCCTGCGCGACTCCCGCAGCCTCATCATGGCGCTGTTTCTGCCGTTGTTTCAGATGCTGCTGTTCGGCTACGCGCTCAATCTGGACGTGGACCGCATTCCTACGCTGATCTACGACGGCGATCATAGCGTCGACAGCCGCGCGCTCATCGAGCGCTTCCGCAGCTCCCGGTTTTTTGAAATCGAAGGATTCACGAACAGTTATGGCGAGATCGAAAAGGGCATCGACAAGAGCAAGGTCCTATTGGGCATCGTGATTCCGCGGGATTACTCCCAGCGTCTGAATGGGGGGGGCAAGGCGAACGTTCAGATTCTGCTGGACGGCAGCGATTCCAACACTGCATCGATCGCCTTGAGCTACGTGGAAGGCCTATTGCAAAACTATGCGCTGCAGGTGCGCTCCAATGGGCAGGACCGCAGCGCCGGCATGCCGCTGGTTTCCCCCGTGGATTCGCGCGTAAGAATCTGGTACAACAGCACGCTGGAATCCACCAACTATATCGTGCCGGGCCTGATCGCCGCCATGATGATGGTCATCGCCGCGCTGCTGACTTCGCTTACGGTGGCCCGCGAGTGGGAGATGGGCACCATGGAGCAACTGCTTTCCACTCCCGTACGCGCCGGGGAGATCGTGCTGGGCAAGATGCTCGCATTTTTCGTGGTGGGCGTGGCGGATACCACGATCGCGGTGCTGGTGGGGATTTTCGTTTACGGCGTGCCCTTCCGCGGCAATGTTTTTTTCCTGGCCTTGAGCACCATGATCTTTCTGACGGGCGCTTTCTTTTGGGGCATCCTGGTTTCGGCCATTGCGCGCACGCAGTTGTTCGCGTTCCAGTTGGGGCTGGTCACCACCTTCCTTCCGTCGTTCCTGCTGTCGGGCTTCCTTTACGCCATCGAGAACATGCCCGCGCCCATCCAGATGGTCACATACGTGGTGCCGGCCCGGTATTTCGTTACCATCGTCAGAGGCATTTTCCTGAAAGGCATCGGCATCGAGCTGCTGTGGGCGCAGGTGGTGTTTTTGGCGGTCTTTTCAATCCTGGTGTTTTGGGCGGCGGAACGCAAAATGAGGCAGAAGCTGGCATGAGGGGCATCGGACAATTATGAGAGAACGAATTTTCGCCATCATTCGAAAAGAGCTGAGCCAGTTGTTCCGCAACCGGCGCACGCGCATGTTTCTTTTCGTCCCGCCGATGTTCCAGCTCATCATCTTCGGCTACGCGGTCAATATGGACGTGGATAATCTGCGCATGGGTTGGATGGACATGGATCAATCGCCGCAGAGCCACAATCTGCTGGCGTCCTTTCAGGGATCGGGACGGTTCCTGCTCACAGCCTTGCCGCAGAGCGAGAAAGATATTCAGAACGTGCTGGACCGCGGCGATGCGCAGGTGATCGTGCGCGTGATGCCAGGATTTGGGCGGGATATCCTGCTGGGCCGCCCGACCTCGGCGCAAATCCTGGTGGATGGCACCAATTCCAACACCGCCTCGCTGGCATCGGCCTATACCAGCCAATTGGTGGGCGCCTATTCGGCCAGCGTGGCTACGCCGCAGTTGCAGTCCCACATGATGGCGCGCGCGGGCATGGGAACCATGAGCATGAAAGTCGGCCGCATTACCGACAGCGCGCGGGTGTGGTTCAATCCCGACCTGAAGAGCCGCAACTACTTCGTGCCGGGCGTCATTTGCAACCTGATCATGGTCGTGACGGTGATGCTCACCGCCATGGCCATCGTCCGCGAGAAAGAAATCGGCACCATGGAACAGTTGATGGTGACGCCCATCCAGCCCATGGAACTGATGATTGGCAAGATGGTGCCGGCCGCGATGGTAGGCATGATGGACCTGGCGCTGATGACCACGGCGGCGCTGCTGATCTTTTCGATTCCCTTTCGCGGCAACCCGCTCGTGCTGGTACTGAGCGCGGCGTTATTCCTGTTGACCAGCCTGGGCATGGGACTGTTCATTTCGACCATAGCCAGCACCCAGCAGCAAGCCATCATGTCCTCTTCGCTGATCGCCATTCCCACGTTCATGCTGAGCGGCTTCGCCTATCCGATCCGCAACATGCCCATCGCAGTGCAGTATTTGACTTATCTGAACCCGCTGCGTTACCTGATCGAGATCGTGCGCGGCATCTTCCTGAAGGGTACGGGCATTTCGGTGCTCTGGCCGCAGATGCTGACACTGCTGGTCTACGGCATGATCGTCATGGGACTAAGTGCCACCAGTTTTCGGAAGAAATTGGATTAAAATATATAGCAGTTATGACCTTCCCTGAGCAATACCGGGCCGATCTGCTGAAAGCCATCGACTCAATCGACCTGGACAAAGTGAGCCAGGCTATCGAGTGGTTTAAGGAGTCCCGGGACACCGGCCGGCATATCTTCGTTTGCGGCAATGGCGGCAGCGCCTCCACGGCTTCGCACTTCGCCTGCGACATCGTGAAGGGGTGCAGCTTCAACCGGTCTTCGCGCTTTCGCATCATGGCGCTGACCGATCAGCTTCCCACCATCACGGCCTATGCCAACGACGTCGGCTATGATGTCATCTTCTCCGAACAGCTCAAGAACTTCGCGCAGCCGGGCGATCTGTTCATGGCCATCAGCGGCTCGGGGAATTCCCCCAATGTGGTGCTGGCCATGGACTACGCCAATTCCATCGGCTGCCGCACCATCGCATTGACGGGCCGCGACGGCGGGAAACTGGGGCCCAAGGCCCAGTTGAACATTCAGATCCCGGTGGCGCACATGGGGCGCATCGAAGACGCCCACATGAACGTGTGCCACATGATCGGGTACTACTTCATGGACTGCGAAGCGCAGACCGCCTGATTACCGGATCGTGGCGTCGTGCAAGGCGGCGTCTCCGCCCGTTGGCAGTGAGGCCACCAGCGACCCGCTTTGGACCGCCAGCGTTGTGGAGTTAGTGCCATCGGAATAAGTAACGATGGTATCAGCGGGAGTAAGCGCCACGGCCCGTGAACGGATGAATGAGCGGCTTGGCCAATGTACCGGCCGGCAGAGTGATCTGGGCATCAATCGTCAAACTGATACCGACTACTTTCACGGGAAAGGCCGTCTGGAATGGGTCGTAACTTGGGCCGACCGCCTGGCAAATACTAGCGCCCCCGCTGGCGATATTCACCGGCGTTTCGCCAAGCAGGCCGGAATGCACTTCGCCGGTCATTTTCAGAGGGCTAAATACGGCCCAGTTGCGGCCGTGCTTGATGGGCACCGACCCCGCGGCGGCCACGACGCTTATGGAGAACGGCTCGCCGGCCAGCTTCAACGAATCGGACCCGTTGACAGGCGGCGAGGCGAATGTCCCCGCGGCAGTGAAAATAACGTTTGGTCCCGTATCTGGCATAGCGCCGCTCGATCCCGAGGCTAGAAACCAGGATATTGCCGCTAACGCCGCTATCAAAGAAGCCTTCCTTCCAACAGTACCCAATTCCATTGGAACTACCTCCCTCTGAGCAGGATTAGACTACATCACTTTCAGAGTAAGATCGTTATGCCGCAGCTTACAAGCGGCGAGCGAAATAAGGGTACTAGCGCAGGGATCTTTGTGTATGTTGGCGTACGGCTAAGCGAGTCGGGTATCAAAGCCAAGTCATCGGCAGCGACCGGGGCTTAACGGCCTGCGCGCCAGCCAGCAACACAAACGCAGGCGCGGCCACCGCTGATCTCTCGACGCCTCCGCCGGCCGGAATCGTGGCAACCAGCGTCCCAGTCTGGATCGCCAGTTCCGTGGTGGCGGTGGGGTTTGAATACGACACATATGTGCCCGCGGTAGGTCCTAGCGTGACGCTTGCAAATGGACGAAGGAGCGCGGTGGTTAAAGTTCCTGCCGGCAGGATGATGTGAGCTCTAACCGTCAGCGCGATGCCGACTACCGTTACCGGAAAGCCGGATTGGAAGATATCCTCAGTGGCCCCCACAGTCTGATCGATGGCCGCGGTTGAAGCCATGACGGCTATAGGTTGGTTGGGCACCAGTCCGGAATAGACGGTCCCGGTCATCGACAGGGGCTTGAAGATGGCCCAGTTTTGGCCATGCTGGATCGGCACCGACGACGAGCTGCCCACCACGCTAATGCTGAACGGCTGGCCCCTCAGTTCCAGCAGATCGTTTCCGCTCAACTGCGTCGACGCGAAGGTCCCCGAAGCGGTAAAGGTAACATTCACGCCCTTATCAGGGCTGGCGGCCAGTCCCCTCGGGGCAGTCAGGCACAACATTGCCGCTGCCGCAATCGTGACAGACAGTATCTTTCGGACGTTCTTTGAAAACATAGCCATCTCCTTATTTTGGTCCATCTTAGAAGTCTAGACCTTGAGAGGACGGTTTTCAAGCCGGACTGCGATTTCTTCTAAAATAATAGGTACTAGTACTCAAGCCGGGCAACTTACTGGATGAGAATGTGGACCGGATCGGCGGTCTGGCCGTCCGCCGTCAGCGTCACGTCCGTGGCGCCCCGTCCCACCAAAGTCCGTGGCAACTGGACCATAACCTCATCCAACCCAGGGAAATAGCCCGACGCTCCGGCGTATAGCACGGGCACTTCTTCGCCGGCGATCTGCACATGCACTTCCGATGCGCCGCTGACGCCGGACGCATAGAACTTCAGCGTCACCGGATCCGCCGATATGCCGAGATCGGCAGGCGCCGCGCCGATGGCCCGCACCGATTCGGTCCCATCCGCATGCTGCGTTACGACCCGGGCGCCGCCGGAGTGCAACAGCACCGTCGACGCATTCGGGGAGCCGGCTGGGATGGTGGCAGTCAAGCTACCCGTTTGGATGGCCAGCACCGTACTGTTCGTGCCGTCGGAATAAGTCAGCGTGGCGTTGCCGGGAGCGAGCGACACGGCCTTGAAAGGCTGGAGCAGGAACTTGTCGAGCGTGCCGTACGGCATCACGATCGCAGCTTTGATTGTCAGACTGATCCCGACGACCTTGATGGGGGCTTCCATCGTGAACTGGTCATATTGTCCGGGATCGACCCCTTGGATGATGGTTGCCTGGCTGCTTCCGACAGTCACGGGGGTGTTGCCGAGCAATCCGGAGTGGACGGTGCCGGTCAGCTTGAGTTTACTGTACGCGGCCCAGTTCGTGCCGTGTTTGAACGGCACAGTCGCCTCGCTAACCGCGATGCTGACACTGAACGGTTCGCCCGCCAGCTTGAGCGTATCCGCCCCGCTGGTGGGAGTCGAGGCGAATGTTCCGGAAGCGGTGAACGTGATGATCGGCGCCGTGCCGGTAGCGGCAAGCAGTTTATTCGAGACCGAAGAACAACATATTGCCGCTACCGCGATTGTGATAGCCAGCGTCTTTCGTAAAGTCATAACATCTCCCTTATTTGCTAATGCTAAATGGCATATCGCCACAACATACGTTGCCAAAGGCGCACACCTACCCCAGCGCCTACCCGACCATCCCCTAAAGAGCGGCTCCGAGTTTACTCGGGGCAGTACGGCTGACCGCAGCTTGCGAAAGATGGGCCTCCCACAGCGTTGGAAGGGCTCGACAGGTCGCCGAGATTATCTTCGGCGACTACAAAATAGAGCGATTGCAGAGAGTTCGGCGGCGTCTCTACGTACGCCGGAGCGGTAACGCGGCCCAGGAGCTCCGGCGCGCTCGGATAGCCAAACAGCGCGGTGACGTTCGGCGACAACACTTGCGGCAACATCGAACAGATCGACGGCGCATTGGGCTGGCCGCACGCGGCGGGCCCGGCCGGCGGGGGCGAATCCACGCTGGGCGACATGGCAATCCGGTAAACCAGATAATCCATCGCTCCGGATACGGCGTTCCACTGCAGGGAGACATTGCCGCTACACAGCGTCAAACCGGAACAACTCTGCACTACCGGCGACGTCAGGATCACGGTCTTGGGCTTGTTGGCCGGCACCGCGCAATTCGCATGAGCGCATTGCGTCTCGAGCAAACGGACATCCGCTTCCGTGATCTTGCCGTCCTCATTCAGGTCCATCGGATCGTGCGGCTCGGCCTTGGCGTTCAACCGGGCCCGCATCAGACTCACATCCTTCAGATCTATTACGCCGTCCTTGTTGAAGTCCAGAACCGTGTTGTCCACATTGAATATTTGTGTGCCGCCTTGCTCTCGGGCCGTGCCCATGAACAGACCCATGGTGGTCGTGGCGGAGCTGCGGGTTCCAGTGTTATTGCCATCCCCCAAACCGACCTTGCTGACGAAGCTCCAGGCGACGCCGTCGGGGCTGCGCCAGAGGTCCGTGCCATATTCCTGCGACCACAGCTCGCCCAACGTCGGATTTTGGAAATATTCGTCGGTACTCTGATCCCATGTGCCCATGTACAATCCCTGCCCTCCGACTCCGAACCTCCAAAAGTGTCCGGTGAATCCGTTGTCGAAGTACTGTCCGATACCGCTCAGCGGAGCAATATACTGGGTGGCGTTGGGTGGGCCGGCGGGAATCGTGCGCGGGTTGCCGACGATTAGGTCCCAACTATCGTTGGGGTCCAGCGTGTAGTTGCCGCTGTTATCGAAATACACCGCGACCTGGCCCGTCTGATTGGGGTGGATGCGCACCATTTCGTTCGGCCGGTCGGTGCCTACGTACAAGCATCCGGAGGCGGTGGGGTCAGTGACCCCTTGCGCCGGCTGGCAGTAAGTGGAATCGGAGTAAATCTGCATGCTCATGGCGAAATCGGCGATCAAATTCGTGGCGTAGCCCCCATTGCCGATGACCGCGTTCCAGGTATAGGGCGGCGTCCCGGTAGCGCTCGTCGAGTAGACGCCATACTGCTCCTGCGTGCCGGTAATCGCCGGGCTGCCGGTTCCGGCATACATGAAATTGTTGAAGTTTGCCAAAATCCACATGGGCAGTTGGGCCGTGGGCGGGCTGGCCCAAGCGAAGCAGGGCTGCGTGGGGCAATTGTCGCCGAGCGCCGGATTGGTTCCGGGCGTGGCGGAAAACGCGCGGCCCACTCCGGGGAAATCTCCCACCTGGAAGAAGAGTGTGCCGTCCTGGGCGCATTTGAAGGACGGCCCCGACGTGCTGCACAGTTGCGCCGCCGAGCGAATGCTGTAGTTCGGATAGGCCGGCGTGGTGTACGTGCCATTGGCGGTAAGAGAGCCGAGGAAGCAGGCCTGGGCGGGGCTGCCACACTGACCAGGAGTCCAGACGCTGCTGCCGTTCAAGGTGCTGAGCGTGCCATTCTGCGGAATCGGGGCCCAGTTCACGCCATCGGTGGTACGGAGGATGCGCGGTGGCGGCCATTGTCCCTGCGTAGTGCAATTGGATGTGATGGTAGGGGGGTGGCACTCGAATAACTCTCCAGAAGTGACACCACCGGCGTACAAGGCGCAGGGTCCGCTGCAACCCGGCTCGGTGACCAGCGTCAGACCGCGAAAGCCGATATCCCAGGCCGTGGCCACGGTTTTACCCGCGCTATCCACGGTGCTCAGGGAATTCGGAGACTGGAAGACCATGGTCCAGATATTGGTCGCGGGATTGTATTGCCAGATTTCGGCCTGCAAAGGCAGATCGTGGTAGTCGGGCGTGCAATCGCCGAGGGACGGCGGATACTCGCTGGGTTCCCCGATTTGTATCGCGGTGGTAGCGGCGGTCACACAGTTGGGCTCCCGGCCGGTACCCACGTAGAGCATGCCATTGAACCAGGCCATCGACCAAGCCCAACTGTTGTTCTGATCGCCAAAGCCGCCAGTCGCCACCTTGGTGAAGCCGGGCTGCTGGTTGGACAGCTCTTGGACGACTCCGTTGATGTAGTTAAACGAGTACTGGCCCATGCGCAACGCATAGTGATCGTAGGCGAGGACCCCGAGTTCCATGGCATAGGTGGTGGGCAGCAGAGACTCCGGATGGGTTACCAATCCGTCGTTGCACGGGGCATTTTTCGGGTAAGAGGGGCCGCATGGCGTGGCTTTGGCTCCCGGGGGCGTAGTCAGAGTCTGCAGCTCGAGCCCGGTTATATAGGTAATGCATTCGTTGTTGGGAATACCGGCGCACGTAAACGTATTGCCAGACAGGGTGTAAAACGGGATGTGAGCATTTTCGAAAATGGGATCCCACTGCATGCGCAATTTCAAGACGTTCGCGATTTCGAGCGACTGCACGCCGGGAGTGAGCAGACCCGCTACGTTGCAAACCGATTCACCGACGGGACCGAAGCACCAATTGGCCAGCGCATCGCCCTGATTCGGAGTCCCGAGTTGGATCACCGCGGTGGCGACTCCGATCCACTGCTCGTTGGCGATGGCGTCTTCGAGATCCAGCCCTCCCTTGGAGTGGCAGACGAAATAGACCTTGGACACGCCAACGTGGCTGAGGATGGTCGGGAACAATGACTGGAGCATCGCCGAATTGGTCTGAATACTCAAACTGTTGTTCGAATTATCGGCATTCATGCTCATGAAGACCGTACGGAAGCCGGCTTGATAGGCAAAGTCGTACATGTAGTTGCCGGAGCCTAGTGTTTTTGCGTTGGGGGAGGACTTGCATCCGCCGATCACGCCGGTAGGGCAGTTATTGGCTTCGATCCAGTCTATGTAGCTGCCGCCGAGCCCGTGCACGAACACCAAAACCGGCAAGTCGTATCCTTTGGCCGGAACCGCGCCGTAGAACAGGTTTGGATAGGTGGTGTCGATAGTGAGTGCTGGAGCGGATGGCGGAAGGGTTTGCGCCGCTAACGTCAGCCCGAACGCCAAGGCTACGGCCAGCCCGGCGGGCTTAATAATGCGGAAGGCTACAGATCGTGACATGGAATCCTCATTCTTCTCAGGCAGGTGCCCAACAGCGTTGCCCTAATGCGAAACATCTGAACGGTTTAAACTTACCATTTCGTTTCCGGAGTGTCTACAGAACGGCTGGGGAGGGGGTACTAGGAAATTAATTCGAACTATGGCGGAATTTGGCCGCCAGCCAGCTTTTCCAGCAGGTCTGCGGCGGCTGGAGGGCCCCCGTAACAAGCGAAGGCGGCGGCCATACGCTGGGCATTTTGGCGGTATGAAGGGTCGCCGAGCACCTGCTCGACCGCCGCGCGCAGGCGCTGCGGCGTACACTTTTCAGGAGCCAGGCTGATGCCTGCGCCCGTCTCGACGACCCGGCGCGCGATATCCGGCTTATCCCAATCGGTGGGGACCACGATCAACGGCACGCCGGCACGCAAGGTGGTTTGGACGGTGGCGGAGCCGCCGGTGGTGATCATAACATCAAGATATGGAAGGAGTTCCGTGTGGGACACCCAGCGCACTACATGGACGTTGGGGGCGATCGGGCCTAAATCCAGCTCGGACGGTTCCCGATTCCCGCCCGTTGTCAGGATCACTTGCATGGGCAGGTTCGCCAAGCCTTGCGCGGCGGCCGAGAGGACAAACGGCGACGTCACGTGTACAGTGCCCTCGCTGGCATGCACCCAAGGCTGGCCCTTGGGCAACTGCTGCAACCAGTCCGAAGGCTTTTCGTGGCGCAATTTGTCCCAGAGACAGGCTCCCACATAATGCACCGAAGGTGGTAAGTCCTTCCGCTCATAATCGAACTCGGAAGTCCCCATTACCAAATAAAGGGGCATGGTACCGGTAAATTCGAGAACGGAGGTCCGCAGGGGCGGCAAGCCGTAGCTGCGGCGGGTTTCATTGGCCGCCCGCCGGAAGCCGGCACGAAAGGGAGCCGTGCCGATCCACACGGATTTGGAGAGCAGGCGGGTGTACCAGTTGCGGGGACCCGGCAGGCCCATGCCAAAAGGCGGCGCGTCCGGGCCTGGGACCATGCAGGAAATATATCCAAGCACGGCCACGGGGATGCGGTTCTTCTCGTGGAGGACCAGCATGGGTGCCCACATATTCTGCTCGGTGACGATCACGTCGGGGCGCCAGGTGGCGGCGATACGTTCCAAATCGCGGACTTGTTGGGGGATGCTGCCCAGCAGCCATCTTTGTATGGTGCTGCTGAATTGCAGCATGGTTCGCCAATTGACGGTGCGGGTTTGCTGGGGGGCGAACATGAAATCGTACATGGCGTCTTCTTCGGCTTTGTCGGAAGGGAAGAAGGGGAAGTTTTCGCCTTCGACCACGCGCGCGGCGCGAGGTCCGGAGTAGAAGGCGCAGGCGTGTCCGCGTTCGCGCAGGACGTGCGCGATCGCCATGGGCTGGAAGACGTGGCCGGGGAAGGACCAGCAGGTGAAGAGGAATCTAGCCATGGTGGGGGAGCAGACGAGGCCCTTGGGGGGCTTGTGCAGATTGTGCAGGATTGTGCACGGAGTTCGGATTCAGGCGCGAAAACAATTTTTGGACAGACGAATCCAAATTCTTATAAGGCATGTAGTATCTATAGTTTGCTGGCGATTTGGCGGTCCTGTTGGCCATTGTCACCGATCTCCCGACTAGACCAAGCGCCTCCATGTTCCGGGGCACTGCTATTCGTAGCCGATCCCAACCCAAGGGTAACATGGTGACGGCCGGGAAACAGTTTCAAACTGGCAAATGATGTTTGTTTTGAGTCAAATAGAGAGTATTACGGCGCGTGAATCTGGTCACTGCCGGTCACTGCACCATTCTCCGCTCGTTTTCCAGGCTCCCGACCGGCAACCGGCTTGACGTGCGCGCGCTCGACCGGTATCCTGAAGGCGATGGAAATCTCCTTGCCTGAGAATCAGGAAGCCCAACTGAACAATCTTGCCCTCAGGACCGGGCGGGGAACCGACGACCTGATCCAAGAGGCCGTCGCCCGCCTGCTTGCGCACAACGAGTGGTTCAAGGAACAGGTGCAGATCGGGATCGATCAGATTGCGCGGGGTGAATTCATCGAAGAGGAAGAGATGGACGCCCGGGTCCGGCGGATGCTGGACTCTTGAGGCGCATCCGCTGGGCACCCGCGGCTGCCGACGACCTGGAGGAGATTCATAGCTACCTCTGTGAGCATCATCCTTTCCATGGCTCAGCCTACAATTCGGAAACTGTACGAGGCGGCGCGGTCGTTGAAGCGCTTCCCCAGCCGCGGTTGTATCGGGCAGAAGGAAGGCACACGGGAACTGATCGTAGCGCCGATGCCATACATCGTCGTGTACGGAGTCGAGCGCGAAGTGGTGCACATCTTCAGGGTGATTCACGCTTCTCGGGAGCGGGCGTAGATTTCGCTCCAGCCTGCTCTTGCGTGACGTGCTTGTTCGTCAACAGCGCGACCAGAGCTATCCAGAGGTTAATGTCAGCCAAGTAGTTCATCGAAGTCGAAGCTAGACAGGTCCAGGGTTCCCGGCCGTTTGGACTGGATCAAAGGCAATTTAACCTCACCGTTGCCGGGATCGGAAGCGCTCGACCGGAGATCGCCTTGAACCACCTTCGCAACCGCTTCAATAATGAGCTGCTCCACGGTTGCGCCGCGCGAAGCCGCCAACGCGACGCCTTTGCGGATAGAGAGCATCCGGGAGGTCGACTGTGGTCTGCATACGTTTACCTTGCTCATTCTCTCACACGTCCGGGTCCGTCCCGCCCGCCATGGCGGCGCATGGCACCGCCCTACCAATTTGCGACAATTAGAAGATCATACCGGGTGAAATGAACGACAACCGATCCAACGACATCGCCATTATCGGGATGGCCTGTGTGCTGCCTGGCGCGGCGGACGTGCGGCGCTACTGGGAGAACATCCTGCACAAGGTCAACTCCATTTCGGACGCACCGCCGGAGTGGGAAGCCGAGCTGTTTTACGAGCAGGACACCAAGGCCGACGACCGCACCTACTGCAAGCGCGGCGGATTCCTGGGCAAGCTGGCGCAGTTCGATCCCTTCACGTTCGGCATCATGCCCGGCGCCGTGGACGGCGGCGAACCGGACCATTACATGGCCTTGCAGGCATCCCACGACGCGCTGCAAGATTGCGGCAAGTTGGATCTGGAGCCGGTGAAGGCGCGCACGGCGGTGATTATCGGCCGCGGGACGTATGTCAACCGCGGCAATGCGGCGGCCTTGCAGCAGGGGGTGATGGTCGAGAGCATTCTGCGGATCTTGAAGCAGTTGCATCCCGAGCACACGGATGCGGAACTGGCTGAAATCAAGAAGCAAATCAAGACCACGCTGCCGCCGTTCAATGCGGATACTGCGTCCGGCCTGGTGCCCAATATCATCGCCGGGCGCATCGCCAACCGGCTGGACCTGATGGGGCCGAATTATCTGATTGACGCGGCCTGCGCCAGCTCGCTGGTGGCGATCGAGATGGCTGCGCGCGAGCTGCGGACGGGCAACTGCGATCTGGCCCTGGCCGGCGGGGTAAACAGCAACACTTCGCCGGTGCTGATGATGATCTTCTCGCAGCTTGGCGCGCTCTCGCATCGCGGGCAGTTGAGCTCGTTCGACAAAGACGCGGATGGCACGCTGCTGGGTGAAGGCGTCGGCATGGTGGTGCTGAAGCGCGTGGCGGAGGCGGAGCGCGACGGTAACCATATTTATGCAGTCTTGAAGAATACCGGCATCGCCAGCGACGGCCGGGCCACGCATGTGCTTGCGCCGCGCGTGGAAGGGGAGGAGACGGCGCTGCGCCGCGCCTATGAACCGGCGGGGATCGATCCGCTGACGGTGGGCCTGGTGGAAGCGCACGGCACGGGTACGCCGGTGGGCGACGTGGTGGAGGTAGAGGCGTTGCGGCGCGTGTTTCCGCCGCGGCAGACGGAATCGGCGCGCTGCGCGCTGGGATCGGTGAAATCGATGATCAGCCACACGGTGCCGGCGGCGGGCGTGGCGGGGCTGATCAAAGCGGCGCTGGCGTTGCACCATAAAGTGCTGCCGCCTACTTTGTGCGAGAATCCCAATCCTAAGCTACAGCTCGAGAAGAGCAACTTTTACATCAACACGGAGACGCGGCCGTGGATTCACGGGTCGTCCAAGGCGCCGCGGCGCGCGGGGGTGAACGCTTTCGGCTTCGGCGGCATCAATGCGCACGCCATTCTGGAGGAATATACGGGTCCCAATCAAGCGCCCTGGCTGCAGCGCGACTGGGATAGCGAGTTGTTCGTATTCTCGGGCGAGAGCCGCGCGGCGGTGGCGGACGATGCGCAGCAGGCACTGCAACTTCTGCGCGAAGCGGGCGATGGGCTTTCGCTGAAGGACCTGGCGTGGACGCTCAACTGCAGCCGGCCGATGGGTCCGGTGCGCATGGCTGTGGTAGGGCTGTCGCACACGGATCTGGCGGCCAAACTGGAGCGCGCCATCAAGCGGCTGGGCGACGAGAAGACGCGCAATATCAAGGAAATCGAAGGCATCTACCACTTCAAGGAACCCCTGGGGTTGAATGGCAAGCTGGCTTTCTTGTTCCCAGGCGAAGGGTCGCAGTACCGCAATATGCTGGGAGACCTGTGCATCCACTTCCCGGAAGTGCGGCAAGTTTTCGACCTGATGGACCGCGCTTACGAAAACCATGCGCGCGATTATCTGCCGAGCGACGTTATCTTTCCGCCGCCGCTGGGTTCTCCCAGTCAGGAGCGCCTGTACAACATGGATTCGGGCGCGGAAACGGTGTTTTGCGCCAACCAGGCGCTGTACGCGCTGATCGAGAAGCTGGGCATACGGGCGGACGCCATGGTGGGACACTCGACCGGCGAACATTCCGCGCTGCTGGCTTCGCGAGTGGTGGAGGTGGCGGACGACGAGGAGTTGATCCGGCACATCCTGGGCGTTTACGAAGTGTTCGACAAGCTGAATTCCACCAGCGACATTCCAGAGGCGGTGCTGCTGGCCGTAGCGGGCGCCGATCACGCGTTCCTGGAACAGCAGGTGGCCGCCAGCGACGGAGAGTTGTATATCGCGCTGGACAACTGCGTCCATCAGGTGGTGTTGTGCGGTCCCGAAGCGGTGATAGACCGGCTGGTGACCGTGCTGACGCCGAAAGGCGCGATTTGCCAGAAGCTGCCGTTTGCGCGCGCGTATCATACGCCGTGGTTCGAAGTCTTCAGCAAGCCGTTGAAACAACATTTCGACCGGGTGCGGATCGGCAACGCACAGACGGCGCTTTATTCCTGCGTGACGGCGGGGCCGTATCCAGACGACCCGGAGGAGATCCGCGCGCTGGCGGCGGTGCAATGGTCAAGCACGGTGCGGTTCCGCGAGACGATCGAGGGCATGCATCGGGATGGCGTGCGGCTGTTTCTGGAAGTTGGCCCGCGCAGCAACTTGACCGGCTTCACCGACGATGTGCTGCGCTCCACGCCGCACGCGGCGATTCCGTCGAACCAGCAGCATCGTTCGGGGATTGTGCAGCTTCACCACATGCTGGGACAACTCGTCGCACACGGGCTGAACCCCAATCTGGAGCATCTTTACGCTCGGCGCGCGCCGCGGCCGGCGACGGAGAAGATCAAGCCCCGGCGGTCGCTGGCGCTGGGCACTGGGTTGCAGCCCGCGCGGCTGCAGGCGGGGTTCAAGCTGGAAAGCAGGAGACAGGAGTCAGAAGACAGAAGTCAGAAGTCAGAAGACAGAAGTCAGAAGACTACCGATCCGCGATCGGCTTTGATGCAGGAGCATCTCAGTTTGATGGAGCAACTGGTGCAGACGCAGCAGGAAGTCATGGCGGCTTATCTGGTGGGGCGGGCGTCCACGCCTGCAACGGGTCTCCAGACCCGCTCCCCCTTCTTTCACGACGTGGTTGAGAAGTTCCCGGGGGTGCGCGCCGTAGCGCTGCATCGTTTCTCCGCCGAACGGGAGACCATCTTCCACGACCACGCCTTGGGACGCGATGTGTCCACGGAAGATCCGTCGCTGCTCGGCCTAACATTGGTGCCGTTGACCGTGACGATGGAGATGCTGGCTGAAGGCGGCGCTTTGCTGGAGCCGGGTAAGCTACTAGTGGGCATGCGCGACATTCGCGCATCCCGCTGGATCACGCTGGAAAAGCCGGATTACACCATCGAAGCTACGGCAAAACAGACTGCGCCTGGTGAAGTTCATGTCGCTTTGCGAGAGGCTGGAGCGGCCGGTACGCTGCGTCCGATTCTGGCGGAAGCGGTGGCGGTGTTCGCGGAGCGCTATCCGGATGCGGGGCCGCCGCGGCCCTTCGTTTTGGAAAACGAGAAGCGGTCCGCATGGATTCCCGAGCAACTCTATCGCACGGGCATGTTTCACGGTTCGCTGATGCAGGGGACCAAGAGCGTGGAGCGCGCCGGGCGCAACGGCTGCAGCGCCACGCTGGAAGCCTTGCCGCACGGGCAGCTCTTCACCGATAATCCGCGGCCGGCGTTTCTGTTCGACCCGGTGCTGCTGGATGCGGCGGGGCAAGTGGTCGCGTATTGGTTTTGGGAAGCGATCGAGAAGGGCACGGACCTGTTCCCCTATCGCGTGGGCGGGTTCCATTGTTATGCTCCGGCGCCGGCGGCGGGCACGCAGCTCGAATGCCGTGTGGTGCGGCGCTTCGAGAGCGATGCGGTGATTCATTCCGATATTGAAGTGCTGGACCGCGCGGGCAAGGTTTATTACAGGCTGGACAACTGGGAGACGCGCCGATTTCCGCAGCCGCCGCGATTTCTGCGGTTACGAATCGATCCGCATGGGACGTATATTTCGACGCCATGGAAAGAGCCGGTTGCCGGGAAACGTGGTGTAGTAGGCTGCCGTGTGGAGGGATTGCCGCAGGCGTTTCTGGAATCCTCGCACAGCGTGTGGCTGAAGACGCTGGCGTACCTGGTGTTGAACCGCCGCGAGCGCGCGGTTTGGGATGGTATGCAAGGGACGGGGAAGGAACGCTACGACTGGCTGCTGGGGCGTTGCGCGGCGAAGGACGCGGTGCGGATGTTGATCCAGGAGCGCTTTGGCGAGCAGTTGTGCGCCGCGGATGTGGAGATCGTCGGGGATGCGGCCGGGCGCTTGTCGGTGGAAGGCGCCTGGAAGCAGCGGCTGGAGGTGAATCCGGCGGTGTCGATCGCGAATTCGGGCGTGGCGGGGGCGGTGGCGGCGCTGAATGCGGCAGACTTGGCGGGGATCGATTTGGCGGCACGGGCGGCTTGACTTATTTAAGTCGCGGTGCTAAATTCACGATTGTGAACCCGGATTCGATCCGTACCAGTATCGACGTGCCCCGCGATTTGCACCGCCGCCTCCATGAAGCTGCCGCACGCAAGGGCTGCTCGGCGCGCCAGTTGATCCTGCGCAGCATCGAACGGGCCGTCGAGGAGGCGACGCCAAAGCGTCCACGGCGGCGTCTTAACCTGGATAAGCCGATTGTGCCGTCAACGGGCAAGCCATTCGATCTGACCAACGAGCAGATCTATGACCTCATCGACTTTCCCTGATGTAAACGTGTGGTTGGCGCTGCTACTGGAAAATCACGTGCACCGCGCCACTGCCAGACGGTGGTTAGAGTCTACCGAGTCGGATTTGATCGGTTTTCTGCGGGTCACCCAGATAAGCGTCTTGCGCCTGCTCACTACGTCCGGTGCTATGAACGGCAGGCCGTTGCGTATGCCGGAGGCCTGGGCAGCTTACGACAGCTTGTTCGGCGACGACAGGGTGGCGTTCGTCGATGAACCCAACGGAATCGAGGCTGCTTTCCGGAATTACGCGCGCAAGCATCACGCTTCCCCCAAGCTCTGGGCAGACGCTTGGCTGCTGGCCTTCGCCGAATGCGCCGATGGCGTAGTCGTTACTTTCGACCGGGCGCTCGCTGCGCGCGCCAGCCATACTGTTTTGCTGACTTGAGGCTGCTGCTACGCACGCCGCTGCGAGGCGGCCTCGACTTCCCGCCGCTCGCCCGGCGCGCTCGCGCCGACATGCTGGTTGACGAATTCCGCCAACTCCGCGATCGAAAGGTCGCGCTGCTTTTGGCCGATATCCGCCAGCAGCTCGGCGAAGGGCATCGTGATCCGATAGTGCTCTTGGATGGCGGTACAGAGCACTACGGCGTCGAGCGATTCCATGCCCAGTCCGGTAAACAGCAGCGATTCGGGACCGACGGGATCGGCGTAGTCCCAGTCCTGGCAGAGGTCCTGTACGGTTTTCAAAACGTAGGCGAGAATCTCGGGCTGGGTGGGTTTCATTTCAGGCTCCCCAACGCGTGGATCTGCAAGCGCGGAGTGCCGGCGGCCAGAGCGATTTCCCTCCAAGGACCTTCGCCCATCGCCACGACCGGGTCGGATTGTGGACCCGCTTCGATTTCGCGCAACGCGGCTAGGGCACCGCCATCGAGAGGCACCATTTGAATGCCGCGCGCGAGGAACTGCTGCCGGACTTCCTCGGAAACCATGCCGCTGGACGCCCAGGGTCCCCAGTTCATGGCAACCACATGCGCCGGCCATTGCGCGGAGAGGATTACGGACAGGCCGTTCATGATGCCGTTGGCGGCGGCGTAGTCCGCTTGGCCGCGATTGCCGAACGCCGCGGTGACCGACGACATCAGGAGCAGGCATTGCAGACGTTCCGGGCGCAACTTGCGGCTCAGCAGGAAGGCGGAATCGGCTTTGGTATGCATCACGCGGTCGAACGATTCCGGAGTTTTGTCGCGGATGAGCTTGTCTTCGATGATGCCGGCGCCGTGAATGACCACATCCAGGCGGCCCTGTTCGGCATAGATGCGATCGATCAATCCGCCGAAGGCCTCTGCGTTGCGCACGTCCACGGAATGATACTCGACCTTGGAACCGGCGCGGCGCAGGCTTTCGATGCTTTGGAGGATTTCGCGGTCTCTCAGCAGGCGCTGCAGGGCGGCCTCCACGGCGGCAGGTTTCACGGAAGTAGAGGAAGCGCGCAGCCGGGCGGTGAGTGCCGCTTTCAGGCGCGGTATTTCGGCGATGCCGACGGTGTCGGCGGGTTCGGGTCCGGATGGCAGCGGCGAGGCGCCCGCCAGAATCAGTGTCGGCTGATATCGGTCGGCAAGGTGGCGGGCGACTTCGGCAGTAACGCCGCGCGCGCCGCCGGTCACCAGAAAGACCCAATCGCGCTGAATGTGCCGGGTGACTTCGCCGTCGAGCGGCGCGATCTGCGGTACCACCGTCAGGCGGCGGTCGCCAGGCAGGCCCACTTGCAGCGTTTCGTCCGGCGAGGTTAGCTCGTCGATGAGTTTTTGGCGCAGGATGGGGTTGGGATCGGTGGGGTCCAGGTCCACAACTTTGCACAGCACGCCGGTGAATTCCAGCGCAAGGGTCTTGGTGAAATCGGCCACCGCGAAATGCGTGGGAGAAAACGGTCCATTGGGCTGGAGGCCGAATGCCCCGCCGCGCGCCGTAATGGCGGCGAACAGCGCGCCGCCGGCGCGGCCGGCCTGCTTGAGGTCGTTCTCGGCGGCGCGGGCCAGCGCGTATAGACTGCGGACATCCAGCTGCACCAACTCGCGCCATTCGGCGAAAGTCGACTGCATCGCGGGTTGGCCAGCGCGCAACGGCAGCAGATGAATGATTGCGCCAATGGAGCCGAACTGCTGGCGGATCGTGCCGATCAACGATTCGACGTGCGCCGGATCGGCGAGGTCGGTAGTGAATACGTCGCCCGCGCCGATGGTTGCGTCGGGGCTGTGGCGCAGCAACAGGGCGCGTTCGCCGTTGCGTTTCAGCTCATCGGCGAGGGCGGAGGCGATGCCGGTTTCATCGTCGGTGATCAGGCAGACACGACCGGGATAGTATTGCGGCTTGGACTGGCTGCGCGGCTTATCGGCGGTGGTGAGGATGAAGCGCGGAACTTCGGCCGCGGGGGCAGACCGCGCAGAACCGCTCCCCGACGGTCGCGGCTCAGAAACGGCGGCGGCGATGCGCTCAGCGATTTCGCGCAGGGTGCGGGCGCTGGTCAGCTTCTCCATCGCGGCCTGGATTTGGGCCTGCCCGGCGGGGGTGGAGCGTTGCTGGAGGGCGGTGAGGATTTCGACGCGTTTGATGGAGTCGATGCCCAGGTCGGCTTCGATTCCGGCGTCCAGGTCGAGCATGTCGGGTTCGTAGCCGGTGCGTTCGCTGGCGATTTTGACCAGTTCGGAGAGATAGTCGCGGCTGGCGGTAACGATTGGGACAGATGGCGCGGGGGCGGGGGATGCGGGCGCGGCAGCATCCGCGCCTACGGAGTTGGCGATGAGGTCCGCAATCTCACGCAGCGTGCGCGCGCTGGTGAGTTTGTTCATGATGCCCTGCACGTGCTGCTGTTGTTCGGGCGTGCCGAGCTTCTGCAGAGCGGTCAGGATTTCGACGCGTTTTATGGAGTCGATGCCCAGATCGGCTTCGATGCCGGCGTCCAGGTCGAGCATTTCCGGCGGATAGCCGGTGCGCTCGGCGGCGACGGCGCGCAGTTCGGCGATGAAGTCGCGGCCGGCGGACACGGGTGCGGACGCTGCGGGTGGAGGTGCGGCAACGCCAGCGAGTAGATCCGCTATCTCACGCAGCGTGCGGGCGCTGGTGAGTTTGTTCATGATGCCCTGCGCGCTCTCCTGTTCGGCAGGCGTGCCAAGCTTTTGCAGCGCGGTCAGGATCTCGACCCGTTTGATGGAATCGATGCCCAGGTCGGATTCGATGCCGGCGTCCAGATCCAGCATCTCGGGGGGATAGCCGGTGCGTTCGGCGGCGATGCGTCGCAGATCGGCGATGGCATCGCGAGCGGCGGGTGCGGAAACAGCGGGGTGCGACTCGGAAACGCCGGCGATCAGGTCGGCGATCTCACGCAGCGTACGGGCGCCGGTGAGCTTATTCATGATGTCCTGGGCGTTCTGCTGTTCGGCGGGTGTGCCGAGCTTTTGCAGGGCGGTCAGGATTTCGACGCGCTTGATGGAGTCGATGCCCAGGTCGGATTCGATGCCGGCGTCCAGATCCAGCATCTCGGGCGGATAGCCGGTGCGTTCGGCGGCGATGCGGCGCAGATCGTCGATGAAGCTGCCGGTACCGCTCCCTGACGGTCGCGGCTCGGTAGCGGCGGGAGGAGGAGGCGGTAGGGGTGGGGCCGCAACGGCGACCGGGGGCGGTATCGCGGGAACTGGAACTGCCGACGCACCCTGGAGATACGCCGTCATGATGGTTGTCTGTGTCTGCAGAACCTGTTTCATGAGCTGCTGGAATTGCAGCATGACGGCATCGTTTGCGGTGGATGACGGAATCAGCGCCGGCGCCGGAACGGCCGCGGGGACTGGCGGCGGAACCGCGGAGCGCAGAACCAGATCGAGCGGCTGGACGATCTGCGGCGGCTGGCTGCGCGGGAAGGCTCGCAGACCGTTCACCATCCAACCGGTTTCGCGCGCGGCGGGTTCGGGCTGCGGCACGCGGCCGCGGCGGAGTTGCGCGGTATCTACGGGCGCGCCTTCGACGGCCAATTGCGCGAGCGCTTGCAAGAATTGCACCAAACCGTTGCGATCGCTATCGATTTGGATGAAGCGGGCGTCCTTACCTTCGAGGATCTGGCGCGCCAAGCCGGTGAGCACGCCTTTGGGTCCGACTTCCACGAACACGCGCGCGCCTTGCTCGTACATGGCGCGGATTTCGTCTACGAATTTGACCGGGCGCACCAAGTGGCTGGCCAGCAGGGCGGCGATTTCCTTGGGATCCTCGGGATATTGTCCACCTAGCGTATTGGAGAAAACCGCCACTTGGGGTTTGGCGAAGGTCTGGCGAGCCAGGACTTCGGCGAATCGCCCGCGCGCGGGTTCCATCAGCGGCGAGTGGAAAGCGCAGGCCACGGGGATCAGCCGCGCCGCAAGCTTGGATGCCTCCAGCTTTTGGATGGCAGCGTGGACCGCGGCGTTCGCGCCGGAGATCACAGTCTGGCGCGGGCTGTTGTGATTGGCGAGCGTGATGCCTTCCATGCCGTCCAGCGCTTTGGTGATGGTATCCGCATCCGCGGACACAGCGGCCATGGCGCCGGCTTCGTCGTGAGTTGTATCTTTGATGGCGCGGCCCCGGGATTCGGACAGCTCGAACAAAGCGCTGTCGGAAATCACGCCCGCGGCGGCTAACGCTACGTATTCACCGTAGCTGTGACCGGCGGTCATGTCCGGGCGCACGCCCAGCCGTTCGAGGGTCCGGCATAGGCCGATTTCGACCACGCCTAGCGCGGGTTGGGCGACCACAGTGCCGGTGAGTTCCAGGTTCTGCTGTTTTTCCTGATCGGGGCTAAATGCCGGCGGCGGATAGATGTAAGAACTGAGTTTCTTCGGGAAGCGCCCGGCTAGCGACTGCTCGGCCTGTTCCAGGCTGGCGCGGAATTCAGGGAAGTGCAGCGCCAATTCGCGCAGCATGTGTGGTTTTTGCGAACCTTGGCCGGGGAACAGGAAGGCGATTTCGCCGCGCGGGGGACCGTAGGCCAGATAGATGCCTTGCGGGTCGTTGAGCGGCTGTTTGGATTCGAGCGCGGTTTTGGCTTTGGTTAATTTAGCCTGGAGGTCTTCGGGCGAGGTTGCCACGATTGCCAGGCGGGTTTGCGACGGCTGAGAGCCGTCGCGGCAGCATCGAAAACCCAGGGGTTTTCCCGATGCTTTGGTGGGCCGCCGGGGCCCATCGAGACAGGCACGAGTGCCTGCGCTACGGAGATCCGCGGGCGTGGGGTCATTCCAGACGTACAGCTCGGCGGGCCAATGCTCGGTTTGCGCCACATCGGCCGGATCTCCGAGATCGCCCTGAAACTCTTCCAGCACGGCATGGAAATTGGTGCCGCCAAAACCGAATGCGCTAACGCCGCCGCGGCGGGGCGTGGTGGCCGGCGGAATCCACGGCAGCGTTTCGGTGTTGACGAAAATCGGCGTGCCCGGTTCCAACAGCTTCGGATTGGGCTTCTCGACGTGCAGGGTGGGCGGCAGGGTCTTGTGGTAGAGCGCCAGCGCCACCTTCATCAATCCGGTAATTCCAGCGGCGGACTTGGTATGGCCCACCATGGACTTCACGGAGCCGATCGCACAACTCTGGGGCGTAGCGCCATCGGCCAGGAACACATCAGCCACGGCAGCCAGTTCGCTGGCGTCGCCCAAGGCCGTGCCCGTACCGTGCGCTTCGATCAAACCCACGGTCGAAGGGCGAATGCCTGCCCGCTCGTAGGCCCGCTGCAACGCCAGGATCTGGCCTTCCAGGCGCGGCGCAGTCATGCTGCGGCCTTTGCCGTCGCTCGATCCGGCCACCCCTTTGATCACCGCATAGATGCGATCGCCATCGCGTTCGGCGTCTTCGAGGCGTTTCAGCACCATCATGCTGATGCCTTCGCTGATGGCGATGCCATCCGCCGACTCGTCGAATGTACGGCAGCGGCCGCGGGCGGAAAGCGCTTGCGCCTTGGCGAAACACAAGTAGCCGAAGGGGCTCTGCGCCGTATCCACGCCGCCTACGATGGCCATGTCGCTCGAATGATCGGCCAGCTCGCGCGCGGCCAGGTACACGGCGGCGAGCGAAGAAGCGCAGGCTGCATCCACGCTGAAATTCACGCCGCCCAAGTCGAAGCGGTTGGCGACGCGGCCCGCGGCTACGTTCAGCAGCAGGCCGGCGAAGGAATCTTCGGTCCACTCCGGCAGTTCCTGGAGCAGTTCCGCAGGCGGATGGCTGATGAACTGCTGGAGCATGGAGCGCACGGCGTATTGCAGGCCCACATCGCCCAGCCCGCCGCTCAGGCCCAGAATGACGGAGGTCTTCTGGCGCGGGAACTCGCGGTCGTGATAGCCCGCATCGCGCAACGCTTGGTCCACAGTGACGAGCGCCAGCAATTGCAATGGGTCGATGGACGGCAGCGCGGTGGGCGGAATGCCATAGCGCATGGGATCGAACGGCACGGGGTCAAGGAAGCCGCCCCAGCGGGAGTGAATCTTATCTTTGGCCTTGCGGTCTGGATCGTAATAGAGATCGACGTTGAAGCGCTCCTTGGGAATGTCGCCGATGGCATCGACTTTATTCAGGATATTGGCCCAGAAGGCGCGCACGTTGGGCGCTTTTGGCAGCAGGCAACCCATGCCCACGATGGCGACGTCGAAAGGCTTGAGCGGCGGCGCGGTTTCCACGCGCGGGCCGGCAAATGGCACGGTGAGTTCGCCGATCAAGCGGGCGCCTTCATCGGCGATGTCGGCACTGGCCAGGATACCGATGTGCGCGCCCTTTGCCGCCAGCGGCGCTGCCAGCACCGCCGCCATGGCCGCGGACCGGGCGTCGTGAATGCCCGAAAACGCCACGCGCGACAAACCTTCTGCGAGCAGCGCTTCAATGCCGGCATCGTCCAGGCCTTCGATGATGCGCGTATCGGGATCGGCCTCGGCCAGAGGCTCCAAGCACGCGTGTTTTGCGGCTAATTCGACATGCTCGCGGATGGCATCGCGCAAACGGCGCACAATGGCCGGCAGAGTGCGAAAGCGTTGCGCCAGCGCAGCCCAGGAGCTATCTTCGACATCCAGGACTACGCCCGCCGCGCCGCCCGCATACCAGGCAGCCGCCGAATGCAGGCCGATACCGCCCGCTCCCCACACCGGGACAGGCGAAGCCAGCGGCGTCCTGGACACCACGCCATCGAAGCCCAGATCGCCCGCCATGGCGGCCTCTTCCGCCGTCGCGACTTCCAGCAGAACGCGGCGCAATTGGGTGCGCGCCAGCTTCAGCAGCTCTTTTGTCCGTTTACGCCCAGCGGCGGCTATGATCGCGCATTCGGCTTCGGATGCGAGCGTGGGCTGCTGGGGATCCAGCCTGACGCCGAACAAGCCACGGCCCTGCTGCCGCAGACGCTGCGGCGCGTTCAAAACGAGAAATTCAAATTGTTCCGGCATTCTCTCCGTTCCCGCTAGCTAGGCTGCCTGTGATGGAATTATTGCAGTATCCCTACCGCTGCTTCGCCGTGGAAGGGGGCGGCATCGCCCTGATTTCAGTATAGGGACCGAACACCCTTCGGCACCAGTATCTAACGATTATATCGGTTACGCAGAGCCGAGCACTAAGCCAAAAGTACTAAATCAGGCGCGGGTCGAAGGTGAATCGCCGTGCGCGCACCAAGCGCAACCGCTGGGCGTCGAGATGTTCCGGATTGAGCACGAAATTGCGCTCTTCCAGGAGAATCGCGGAGGGCACCGTCAACAAACAGGAACGCCCCTCTTGGCGCCACCGGCCGCCAATGTGGCGCGTGATGCCTTCATCTTCACTCCAATGCGGCGGGAGCACGGCAAACTCATCGACCTTGGTTTCCGAAACCGGCTCGGAAAACTCGAAACGGGCAAGCCGGAGATCGTCCGGCAATAAATCGGAATCGATACGCGCCAAGCGCTCCAGGACCACGATGGCGGCCGATCCTCCGAAGTAGACCACACGCTCACCCATGGTGTGCCAGCGGCCATCGGCAAATGTGCCGCCGATGCCATCCAGGCCCGGGCCATGCGCGGCGCGGTACAGTCTCCACAACGACGGCATCAGTAGACAAAGCCATACTGAATCTGGCGCAACTCCCGCTCCACTTGTTGGGTGCCGGCGTCGGTGTCGAGCATGCAGAGGGGCGCCTCGTTGGCGAGCGCCCGGCTGGGCCGCTTCAACCATTGGGATGCTTTTTCGCCATCGCCAAATACCTCGTCAGCCAGCGTGTAGATCCGGCCGATCCGGGAGAGACGATCCGAGGCGGCCGGGCTGAGACGATCCGAGCGCAACTGCTTGCGCTGCATCGTTCGCTCGGAAACGCCCAAGATGCGCAACAGCAGCGCCCGATCCACAGACAGGCGCTGCGCCATTTCGGTCAGCTTCCCGGCGGGCAGGCCTTTGCGGACCGCGCCGATAACCTGGGTATTGGCTACCGAAGCGCTGTGCGCCATTTGTCCATTATTATCCGCCAATTGTCTGGCAAAAGCAAGGGCAGCGCGCGGCGCTGCCGAACGGATCAGTCCTCGATTACGCGCCCGTCCCGCACCAGGGCGAACGGGATGCCGCAATGGGCGGCCAGCAGGCGGTCGCGCTCGCCGTCGCCGATCAGGAGCGAAGCAGCGAGATCGATGTCCCATTTCCTTTGCGCGTGGATCACCATGCCGGGCAAGGGCTTGCGGCAATTGCAGGCGCCCTCCGCGTGCGGACAATAGAAAATATCGTCGATGACCGCGCCTTGTGCCGCCAATTCGGCGCGCATTCTTTCGTGCAGCGCCAGCAGATCGGCCTCGGAATACCGGCCTAGTGCGATGCCACGTTGGTTGGTGAGCACAATCGTGAGAAAGCCGGCGGCTTTGAACAAGCGGATCCAGGAGACCACTTCGGGCAGGAGCCGGAACTCATTCCAGCACCGGATGTATTCGCCCGCGGGTGGCGCGGCGTTGACGACTCCGTCGCGGTCCAGAAAGAGACAACGCCGCATTACTTGGCCGCTGCCAGACGTTCGACAAACGTCTGGCGATCCTCTGCAGCGAGGCCTGCGTTCAACGCTGACAGCATCTTTGCGCCGTCGCCGGCCCAGTAGGCCGCCACGTCGAGCCATAGCCCTGGAAAGACCTCGGACCGGAGAATACCATCCGAAGGGGCTTCCTGCTGGATGTAAACGCCGTCCACAAGCATCCGCCAGACGATTCCTTTCCTGAAAGTTTCGATGGTAATGTACTCCCGTACACCGGCCCTCTGATAGAGCTTCCGCTTCGGTCCGAAATCGACCTCCGTGGTGGTCAGGCAGATCTCGACCGCGAGTTCGGGCGCGCCGGTAGAATACAACCTCCCGTCGCTGGACTGGCCGCCATAAGCGGGCAGAATCCGCAAATACGCGTCGGGTTGCGGAGCGCTATCCAGCATCAACCAAGTGCTATTATTTCCAGCACCGCATCCCGGTGTGGCCTGGGCATAATAAGCAAGCCACAGGTGCACCAGCGTATCGAGACTTCCATGTTCGCGGCTAACAGGCGAGGACACGTGTACCACCCCATCGATCAGTTCAGCGTTCTTCAGATCCGGGAGTTCTTCCCAACGGTGCAGGAATTCTTCAACGGTCATCCGCTCGCCGGTCACCAATTCCGTCGCGGTGGCCACAAGAGAAGGCATGGCAGCGTTACTCCTACCCTGAGTGTACCAAGGTTGTTCCTACGGCATCAGACCGCTGGCGGTCAGCGACCACGCCGTATAATTCGGGCCATTTACCAGCTTGCGGACTATCAGCACACCGGTGTTCGAGGTAGGCTCGTAGGTACAGGCGTTGGGGCCATTGCTTTCCAAGGGATCCTGGTCGTTCAGGGCAATTACGGCAGTTCCGAATCCGCCCGCCAAGGTGAAATCCAGGGAGATACACCCGTATTGCGTCTCCACATGGTTCGCAATCGACGCCGGAGAGACCACCGCCACCAGGCTACCGTCCGAGCGTTCGGCCCAATCGAATTCGGTCACAAATTGCGCTTTGGGGGTTAACTCTTTAAGATCGACGACCGTGAATGGCCCTCCGTAGTAGCTCCAGGGACCCGACAGACCGCCGGACGCGTCCAGCGTGTTCGCGAAAGTATAGTACCCGTAACTGTATAAGTCCGAATTGAAACACGATGCGGCCAGATACGCGGTCCCGCTCTGCACCATGATGGCGGGTTCGCCCCAGACGCAGGATACTCCTTTGGGCGCATGCGCGCCCGCCGCCGCGGTCAAGGTGGCGTAGGCGATCACGTGGCTACCCTCAGGCATGCTCGCGGTGCAGCTACTCGGCGGAGGTTGGGCAATTCCCGTCCAGCCCTCGCCAAGGTCTGGCGGCGTGGTCGCTACAGTGGTCACAAGGCATCCGTTCTTGGCGATGCTGTACGGGATATCGTGCGGCGGTTGGACGAAATACATCATGTGTACCGCGTACCATTTCCAATTTACGTTATCGCTCGAGTAAGGCCAGAAATTCGCCACCTCGTGCGAGGAGAACTGCTCAATCTGGCCGGTCGCGGGCAGCCAATGGTACGAGGGCCACATGGGCGTTTCCGCGGTGCAGGGCGCGGGCGTACACCACGCCTGCCAAGTATTCCCGCTATCGCGGCTGGATGCCAGGTGAACGTCTACCATCTCGCTCGCCGTGCCATATGTCGTATTCGTTTGCACGTCGGGGTGAGAATAGAGCATCCAGAGATTCAAGCCGTTTGGATTTGAAGCGCTGACGGCCGCCTCGCGCCGCACGCTGGGATCGGCATAGCCGGTAAAAGTATTGCCATCGACCGTGGGGCTCGGGGGATCGTTCGGCATATACTGCGCAGCCGAAAGCGGGCCAGCCACGGTCGGGCACGCAGTGACACTGCAGGTGATCGGAGATGTAATGCTACCGGGGGCAAAAACGCTGAAGAAAGTTGCCGGATTCGGCACGGCTGTGGAGCTCGATTTACCCGCGGCATTCACGGCCTCGATCTGCATGTAGGCTGTATCGCTCGACACGCCGCTCAAAGGCCAAGTCCAGACAAAGGGTGAGGCCGCCGGAGAGATGGTGTTGACGTTGGTGCAAATTTCCTGCTGGTTGCAGGCGTTCAAGGTAATGGTTACCGGATCGGTGGAAACGGCGTCCGAAACGGAACCCGTAACGAACTGCGCACTCATGGCGATCATCTGCTGCAGCCCGCCCGGCAAAGCTCCCGGCAGGCCGGCGGGCGCGGACAGCGTTACGGCCGGCGGCTGCAGGTCCAGCGTGACCTGGGCTTCACCCGGAGCGCTGGCGGTGGTGTTGTACTTGTACTCCAAATACACCTTATTCAGGCCGTCGCCGCCGGTCAGAGTAAACTGCGACGGCAGACTCGTCCAGCTTGCACCGGATTGACAGTATTTGAGCGTGGCGTCCTGGGTGATACACCAGAGCGCGCCGGGATGCGGGTTCGCCGGATATGTCACGGTGACTTCCACCGTCGGGCCGTCCGTGAACCCCGTCTGCGATCCGGGGTGCGACAGAGTAAACTGCGGCGCTTTGTAAGCGGCGGCCGCCAGGGCAGGGAAGCACAGGCCGCAAGAGACACAGGACACGAGGCGTCGGAGACTCATATACCCAGAGCATAGCTCCGCCACAACCGATGCTTTGGTTTATTTCGCGGTATGGGTACTATGGGTACGGGGGCGCGGCCAGCCTACGGGCAGGCTGAAATCATACGCTCGCCATGCGGTATCCGGCGCGGTTCTGAAAAATGATCTTGCTGCCGTCGGGATCGAGCGCAATGGGTAGTTCCCGGTAGGCCTCCATGGCCTTGCGGACCGCCTTGTGGTGCGCCGGATCGCAATAGAGCAGCAGGAATCCACCGCCGCCCGCGCCACAGATCTTGCCGCCGGCGGCGCCCGCGCTCAGCGCCAGATCGTACATTTCCTCGATCTCCGGGTTGCTGATGCCCTCGGCCAACTGCCGCTTGAACTGCCAGCCGTCGTTCAGCACTCGGCCCACTTCCCAAAGCCGCATACGATCCAGCGCCTCGGCGGTGCGCAGCGCCAGCGCCTTCAGGCAGTGAAGCTGCTCCAGGTTGACGTCCGTACGCTGGTCCTGCACGGCCAGTATATTACCGGCTTTGCGCGTGCGCCCCGTATAGAACAGCATGATATTGCGGGACAGGCCTTGGAACAGCTCCGGCGAACGGCCGAACGGCTTCACATCCACGGTATCGTCCTTGCGAAACGCGAACTGGCAGATACCGCCATAGGCCGCGATGTATTGATCCTGCTTGCCGATGGGTTTGCCGCAAATATCGATCTCGATCTCGCAGGCTTCCCGGGCCAGTTGCTCGGCGGTCACCAGTTTGCCCTTATAGGCGTAGAGGGCGTGCAGCAGTCCCACGGTCACGGTGCTGGAAGAGCCCAGGCCGGAACCCTCGGACGGCACATCGGCCAGGGTGGTGATCTCGACGCCGTTTTCCACGCCGGTGCGCAGCAGGGCCTCGCGCACCAACTCGTGCTTGAGATCGCGCACGTTCCCGACGGTTTCTTTTTTGGTGTAATTGACGATGATCAACTCGTCGAAACGCGGTACGACGACCACGTAGACGTACTTATCGATGGCGGAGCTGACCACGGCGCCTTCATGCTCCCGGTAGTAGCGGTGGAAATCCGTACCGCCGCCGGCAAAGCTGATGCGCAAAGGCGTTTGTGAGATGATCATGATTCCTCGGCAGCGCGGCAGGCGGCGGCATAATCCGCCTGGGCGCTGTAGTAATTCTCCAGGGTACCTATATCCACGAAGTAGCCGCGGATGGGCAGCCCCCTGGCCCGGCCGACCAGCGCCGGCATCAGCGACGTGCCCACATCTGCCGGAACATGGGTGGGCAAATACTGGCGCACCTGGCGGCGAAAAACGTAGAGCCCGGCGTTGACCAGATTGCCGGGCGGATTCTCGGGCTTTTCCCAGAATCCCGTAACCAGGCCGGTGCTGTCCAGTTCGACCACCCCGCAGGCGGAGGGATTCGGGGAGCGGAACAAGGCCATGGAGGCGATCCGCTTGTGGGTGACGTGAAAGGCGATCAGCTCGGACAGCGGGAAGGTGGTGAGGTTGTCGGCGTAGACGACCAGGAAAGATTCGTCGCCGTCCACGAAATTCCAATTCGCGGCGATGGTTCCAGCGCTGCCGAGCAGCGTGGGCTCGTACACCAGAGTGACCGGTATTCCGCGGCGCGCCGCGACGAATTCTTCGACGCGTTCGGCCAGGTGGTGGGTGTTGACGAGCACTGCGTCCACGCCGGCGCGTTCGCAGTCGCGCAGCCACAGTTCGAGCAAGGGCACACCGTTGATTGGCACCAGGCACTTGGGGGTCGTGGATGTGATGGGGCGCAGGCGGGTGCCGAGCCCCGCGGCCAGGATGATGGCTTTCATTAGGGCAAGTTCAATGGTATCAAGGGGGGCGGAACGCGTGGAGGGTTGGTCTATTACGCCTTGGCGCCGATGACGCCCACCTTCTCGAAGCGCGCGTCTATGCGGGCATCGCGCTCAGACCTACACCGCCAAGCCGGGTGCAGTCCGCCCATCACCGTGAGCGCGTGCTCGATTTCCTTCTTCCACAGGTCAGGCCGTCCATGGCCTCCAGCTTCGCTCTCCTTTGATGATATGTCAAACAGGCCGGCCTGCGGTGAAGCCGTCGTCAAAAGGATCGGCTAATATGGGACAGGAGCGTTTATGAGCAGCTTGGCGCAATCGCTGGTCGCCTGGGAGGAGTTTCTCAGGCTACCCGAACGCCCCGAAACCGGCCAACGATATGAATTGCAAGATGGCGAGGTGGTGATCGTGCCTCCTGCGCGACCGCTCCATATTAAACTGCAGAAACGGATCGAGCGCCTGCTCGAGGCCGTCGCCGGGGACCTCGGCGTGGTTACGACGGAGTTTCCTTACCGGCCCGTTCCGAACCTGCAGTATTGGTTTGCGGACGTCGCCTACATCCCTCAGGACGACTGGGACGCGCTTCCCCCGGATGCGTACCCGGTCTATGCTCCACCGCTAATCGTCGAGGTTCTTTCTCCGTCGAACACTGCCGCGAAGATAAACCGCCAGCGCATCGTCGCCCTTTCGGCTGGCACCGTCGAGTTTTGGGTTGTGGATGCGGAGACACGAACTGTCCAAGTAACCGATCCGCGCGGCTCGCGGGTGTATGTTTGCGGCGAAGCGGTCCCGCTACGGATGTTCGGGGACGCTTCGGTCGTTGTGGATCGGATTTTTGGACTGGTTACTGAGGTAAAATGAATGCGGATGACCTCTGCACTTCCTCTCACTCGCATAGTGCCCGTTATCGCGCACGCGGTGGCCGTGTTCGGCGATGAGCAGAAGGCTACGCATTGGCTGTCGACTCCCCTCGCCCTGTTTGATAATCAGACTCCCACGGCGCTATTAGCCACTAGCGAGGGCATCGATCTCGTCGAGCGGGCGCTCGCCCGCATCGAACACAACATCCCTTCCTGATGGCCGTCTTGACCGGCCGTCGCGTTTTCCGCGTATGCCGGGCGCGTTATGCGCGTCTGGACGGGACAGGCGCCTAGCGCGCCGGGGGCCGCTGGAATTCGCCCGGGCGAGCCGTCGTCTACATGGCCGAGAGCATCGCCCTGGCAGTCATCGAGAATCTGGTGCACATGCCCAGACAAGACTTTCCGCGCGGCTACGTTTGTGTGGCCGCCGTGCTCCCTGATGGAATTAGCATCATTCACGCGCAGGATCTACGCAAGAACCCGGCGCTCGAAGACTTGAGTACCGAGCAGTTGGGCGACTGGTGGCTCGATTCCCGACAGAGTGCCGTCCTGCAGGTCCCGTCTTTTGTGATTGCGGGGGAGCATAACTTCCTGCTCAATCCAGTCCACTCGGAATTTGCGCGGATACAGGTCGAACCGCCGGCGATCTTCCATTTTGATGAACGGCTTTTTGAAAGACCCTAGGGCCCCGTGGCGAGCCGGGCGCGGAGCGCGTCATGAAGCGGTTCAGGATTGTATTTTATCGTGTTCAAAAACCAAGCCCAGCCAGCATACTCCCTCCCATGCCTCGTCCGCGTTTCAGGCGGCGCTGTTCACGCCCGACGCCCAAGCCGGTCCACGTTGGAACGCTAACTAACTTCAAGCATCCGGTTTCGGGCGAAGGCCCCCCGGGCAACCGGCGATGCGCGGCTCCGGAGCCGATAAGTCTTTGCGATAATATACTATAGGGAAACAAAGCGCCGTGTCGACAGCAACGGTTGTACCTCTCAGCGAATATCTGGCGGCCAGCTACCGTCCCGACTGCGAATATCTGGATGGCGAACTGCTGGAGCGAAACGTGGGCGAATGGGATCATAGCCGTTTGCAGATGCTGCTGAGCCGGTATCTCGCTTCCGGACGGCAGCTCGTATTCCTTCGCGTATGAGGGCACGCCGGGCCATTCGCCGCCCAACGTGACGGGCCGTCTGGCTTCGGTAACGCTGCCCACCGGCGGCACGATCAGCAACGCATACAGCGGCGGATCGAACGGCATCACCTGCGCCGACGGCACCGCCGCCACTTTGAAGCGCACCACGCCGGACAGCGCCACCCATGGACGTATGCGCATGCCGAGTCCGGTTGCGCCTCCGAATCGGCATGGTGTACGACCATCACCGACCCCTCCGGCAACGAGACCGTCGTCAGCTTCCAGCCCGCCGCGCCCTCCGGCGGCCTGACCAACGGCTACGAGGTGCAGCGCCAAGCCTACCAGGGGACCAGCACGCTGCTGCAAACGGTGAACACCTGCTATAACAGCCAGGCGCCGCCGTGCCCGACGGTTGCCATCGGGGCGCTCCCGCCGGCGAATATCACCGTCGTCACAACGCCGGGCGGCTACACCCTTCAGGCGTACAAGGTTACCACCTATAATGGCTTCGCGCTCCCGACGAACGTTTCCGAGTACGACTACGGCAACGCACAAGCCGGAACTCTCCTGCGCAAGACGACTATCGTCTACGACACCGCCCTTACGAACAACATCGTTAACATGCCTAGTTCAGTCTCCGTGTACAACGGGAGCAGCACGCTGATAGCGCAGACCAAGTACACCTACGACGGAAACGGCGTGACCACCACCTCCGGCACGCCGCAGCACACGTCCATCACCGGCTCGCGCGGTAACGCCACCACGGTTCAGTATTTGACTTCCGGGTCCACCTACCTGTCCCAGACCTACAGCTACTACGACACCGGCAACGTCAACGTCTTTGCCGACGTGAACGACCTCCAAGTCAATGGCACCGTAACCACCCACGCCGAGACCACCTACACTTACGGCGATTGCGGCAACTCCTTTGCCACCGGCATAGCCGAGCCGCAGTCGCTCTCGCGCACGTACGCCTGGAACTGCACCGGCGGCGTAACGACCTCCCTGACCGACGAGAACAGCCAGGTGTGGTCGGCGGGCTACACCGGTACGGGGGCCGACCCCAATTACTGGCGGCCCTACTCCGCCGCGGACCCGGCATCGGCAACGACCAGCCTATGCTACTGGCCGGATGGCCCGGCCA
>Ga0302325_10001386_pt1 | contig 61829 bp, 51 predicted proteins | sample Palsa_T0_2_FD_201948 | JGI IMG/M metagenome (GOLD analysis project Ga0302325, IMG submission 201948) | Peat permafrost microbial communities from Stordalen Mire near Abisko, Sweden - Palsa_T0_2 | ecosystem: Environmental > Terrestrial > Soil > Palsa > Peat permafrost | place: Sweden: Abisko...
TGGTTGTAGGCGCCGAGCTTCTGGAGAGCGCTGATTAGGCCGTCGGGATAGCCGACCATTCGGGCACCGGATGCGTCCGCCTGGTATTCCCGCGTGCGGGAGAGCCCGAGCTGGAGAAGCAGAGCGGTAAAGGGCGCGGCGATGAGCAACAAGAGCGTTTCCAATCCGCCGCCACCTCGTTCGCCGTCGCGCCCGCCGTAACCGCCGAAGATCATTCCCCAGCGGCCCATATATCCGATGTAGCTGATTGCGCCAGCGAGAGTCGCGGCAATCGAGGAAGTCAAAATGTCGTAATTGCGCACGTGCGAGAGCTCGTGAGCGATCACGCCTTCGAGTTCGTCGTCATTCATGAGTTGCAGCAAGCCTTCGGTGACCGCGACCGATGCGTGATGCGGATTGCGTCCCGTGGCGAAAGCGTTCGGCGCCGCTTCTGGAATGAGATAAAGCTTCGGTACCGGCAAATTTGCCTTGGCGGCGAGACGCTCCATCACGGCATAGAGGCGCGGCGCTTGCTCGCGCGTGATTGGTTTGGCGCCGGCGGAAGCGAGCGCAATCTTGTCGGAGAAAAAGTAAGCGCCGCCGTTCATGATGATGGCGAAAATCAGAGCGATCGCGACGCCGCCGCGGCCGCCGAGCGCCGCACCGAGGAAGAGGAGCAGGAGCGTCAGCGCTGTGAGCAGCAATGCTGTCTTGATGGTTTTCATATAATCCCCATCTTCCAAGTTCCAAGAATGAATCCATGTAAGGATGAATCCCAGAAGGCCGCGACGCGCGCGTCAAACTTGCGCCCTCATGCGCCCGATTACGCCCCGCCCGCCTTTGCCTTCTCTCGCGAAAACTTCATCGCCTCGCCTGATTTGTCCGCTTCGACGAGTAGGTGTTCGCCAGGCATAACCTTGCCGTCGAGAATTTGTAGCGCCAACGGATCCTGAATCAGGCGTTGAATCGCGCGCTTCAGCGGCCGCGCGCCGTAAACTGGATCGTATCCTTCTTCGAGCAGCAGCTCTCGCGCCGACGCCGAGAGCTTCAACGTGATCTTGCGTTCCGCGAGCAGGGCCGTGACATGCTCGAGCTGCAGATCGATGATTCGCTCGATCTGTTTCTTTTCAAGCGGGCGGAACATGATGATGTCGTCCACGCGGTTCAGAAACTCCGGGCGGAATACGGCGCGAAGAGCCTCGAGCGCCTCTTCGCGTGCGCGTTTCGGATCTTTCGCCGCCAGATCGAAAATCGAAGCCGAGCCCACGTTCGACGTCATGATGATTACGGTGTTGCGGAAGTCAACGGCGCGGCCCTTGCCATCCGTCAAACGGCCGTCGTCGAGAATCTGCAGCAGAATGTTGAAGACATCCGGATGGGCCTTTTCGATTTCGTCAAGGAGGACGACGGCGTAAGGATGCCGGCGGATTTGCTCAGTGAGCTGGCCGCCCTCTTCGTAGCCGACGTATCCCGGAGGCGCGCCGATCATGCGCGCGACGGAATGTTTTTCCATGTATTCGGACATGTCGAGCCGAACGAGCGCGCGTTCGTCGTCGAAAAGAAATTCGGCGAGCGCTCGCGCAAGCTCGGTTTTCCCGACGCCCGTTGGCCCCATGAAGATAAACGAACCGATGGGCCGCTTCGGATCGGAGAGGCCGGAACGGCTGCGGCGAACGGCGTTGGCCACATGCTCGAGAGCATCTTCCTGACCGACGACGCGCTGCCGCAGGCGCTCTTCCATGTGCACGAGCTTTTGGGTTTCGCCTTCGAGCAGGCGGCCGACCGGAATGCCGGTCCACTTGGCGACGATGCGAGCGATTTCCTCGTCGCCCACTTCTTCCTTCAACATCGGATGGCCTTTTTGCAGCGAGGCCAGGCGATCCTGCGCGGCCCCGACCTCCTTTTCCGCAGCGGCCAACTTGCCGTAGCGGATTTCCGCCACACGCGCGAGTTCGCCGGAGCGCTCGTAGCGCTGTTCTTCAGATTTCAGGCGGTCAATTTCTTCTTTGCCCTTGCGGATGCGCTGGATGGCGTCTTTTTCGGTTTGCCAGCGCGCTTTGAGAGCGCTCGATTTTTCTTTCAGCGCGCCAAGTTCCTTTTCGATTTCCGCGAGGCGCTCCTTCGAATGCGCATCGGATTCCTTGCGCAGGGCCTGACGCTCGATTTCTAGCTGCATGATGCGGCGCTCGATTTCGTCAATGTCTGTGGGCAGGGAATCGATTTCCATTCGGAGTCCGGCGGCGGCTTCGTCTATCAGGTCAATCGCTTTGTCGGGCAGAAACCGATCGGAGATGTAGCGATTAGAAAGCACTGCTGCCGCGATGATGGCTGAATCTTTGATGCGCACGCCGTGATGGACTTCGTAGCGTTCTTTCAGTCCGCGGAGAATAGCGATGGTGTCTTCGACCGAGGGCTCGCCGACGAAGACAGGCTGGAAGCGGCGCTCGAGCGCGGGATCCTTTTCAATGTACTTGCGATATTCATTGAGGGTCGTCGCGCCGATGGAGCGCAATTCGCCGCGAGCGAGTGCGGGCTTGAGCATGTTGGAGGCATCCATCGAGCCTTCCGCTGCTCCTGCGCCAACGAGAGTATGAAGCTCGTCGATGAACAGAATAATTTGGCCTTCGGAATCGGTGACTTCTTTCAGCACAGCTTTGAGGCGATCCTCAAATTCGCCGCGATACTTCGCGCCGGCAACAATCGCCGCGAGATCGAGAGCAACGATGCGCTTGGGCTTGAGTACTTCCGGGACATCGCCCGATATGATTCGCTGCGCCAGGCCTTCGACGATGGCGGTCTTGCCGACACCGGGCTCGCCAATGAGCACGGGATTGTTCTTGGTGCGGCGGGCGAGAATTTGCATGACTCGGCGAATTTCTTCGTCGCGGCCGATCACTGGATCGAGCTTTCCGCGGCGCGCGAGTTCCGTCAGATCCCGCCCGTACTGTTCGAGAGCGCGATAGGTGGCCTCCGGATTTTGGCTGGTGACGCGATGGCTGCCGCGAACGCTGGTTAGCGCCTGCAGAAGGGCGTCGTGGCTGCAACCGGACTTCGCGAGAATCTCCGCGGCAGGATCGCGCCCGCCGGATGAAATTGCGAGGAGCAAGTGTTCGGTGGAAACGTATTCATCCTTGAAGCGCGTGGCTTCGTCGAATGCGCGCGAGATCACGTCGTTCAGCGATTGGCTGAGATACTGTTGCGACGCGCCTGAAACTTTCGGCAAACGTTCAATTTGCCGTTCGACTTCTTTAGCTATTGTCTCGGGCGCGACGCCGAGCTTCGAGAGCAGCGGCGACACGACGCCGTCGCCTTGGGCTACCAGCGCCCACAGCAAGTGGACCGGTTCGATTTGTTGTTGCCCAGAGCGCGCACCCATTTCCTGCGCGGCTTGCAGAGCTTCCTGAGCCTTTACGGTTAATTTGTCCATTCTCAGCATGGCAATTCCTCAACTTCACTTCATTAGGTTCGACGTCCGATTTAGCCCTAATCGTTTCGAGTGATTATACGTTCGTTTTGGCGCTAGAGACACGAAGGGGGCCACGCCGATCGAACGGCCGGCCCCCGCGCGACTGGAACGAATTTACTTCGTGCCGTTCGTTACGTTGACCTTGACCTGCTTCGGCTTCGACTCGGCGCGCTTCGGCATTTCTACCCGAAGCACACCGTTCTTGTACTCGGCCTTGATCGCCTCGGTATTGACCGTGCTCGGCAGAGTGAAGCTGCGGGTAAACGATCCATAGGAGCGCTCCACGCGCAGATAATTCTCTTCTTTCACTTCCTGCTCGAACTTACGCTCGCCGTGGATCGAGAGCGTATTGTTCTCGATGCGGATGTCGATGTCCTTCTCGTTGACGTCCGGGAGATCAGCCTTGAGCACCAGCTCGTTCTCGGTCTCGTAGATATCAACGGCCGGCGCCCAGGTGGTTAAAGACGAATCTGAACCACGGTCCGGCAGAGTGGATTCGAACAGCCGGTTGACCTGGGCTTGCAGATTGGAAACGTTACGGAAAGGGTCCCAACGGATTACTGAATTCATTTTGTGTTCCTCCTAAAAAGGTTCGCTATATCAGCGCACACGCATAATATTATATGCGTCCATCATTGTCAAGTATTTTGAATCTCTATCGGTTCAGTACATACCGAAGGCGGTTCGTTATAAAACTCGCAAAATGAGGCACTTAAGATAGTGTGTTTCGGGAAGCGTCAGGAGAATCGGGTGATCGCGCGATTGCGTTCGCCGCTCGACGACCACAACGGTTCGGTGCGCGTCGTTGGCGGCCTCGGCGACGATCTGGAGGAACAGCGCTTCGGCGATGTGGTGGGAGCAGGAGCACGTGACAAGGTATCCGCCCGGGCGAAGGATTTTGAAGGCGCGGAGATTGATTTCCTTGTAGCCGCGTTGGGCTGCAGGGATGCTTTCGCGGTTTTTGGCGAAGGCCGGGGGATCGAGAATGATCATGTCGAAGCGCCGGTCTTCTTCATCGTACTGCTTGAGCACGTCGAACGAATTGGCCTCGCGGAACGACACGTTTTCGATCGCGTTAAGTGCTTGATTTCTTCGAGCAGCGGCGACGGCCGCAGCTGATAAGTCAACGGCCTCGACGCGCGCTGCCCTACGCGCCACGGGCAATGCGAAGCCGCCGTGATAGGAAAAGCAATCGAGGATCTCGCCGCTCGAGTAGGCAGCGGCAGCCTGGTGGTTCTCGCGCTGGTCGAGGAATCCGCCAGTTTTTTGGCCGTGATGCAAATCGTAGATGTACTCGATGCCGCCCTCGCGCGCGCGAACTTCTTCGGGGACTGCGCCGTGGAGAACCGAGACGCGTTGTTCGAGACCTTCGAGAAGGCGGACTTTTGGATCGTTGCGTTCGATGATTCCGAGCGGCGAAAAAAGCTCGACGAGGAGCTCTACCAGCATCGGCTTGATTCGCTCGACGGACTGACAGAGATTCTGCATGACGAGATAGTCGCCGTAGCGATCGACGACAAGCGAAGGGATGGCGTCTGCTTCGCCGTAGACTAAACGGTAGGCTTCGGAATCCGTGACGGTGCGTTTGCGGAATTCGGCCGCAGTGAGAAGCCGCTGGCGAAGAAACGCCCGGTCTACGGCGACGTCATCGGCGGTGACGAGGCGGATGGAAATCTGGGAGCGATCGCTGTAGAACGCGCGCCCATGGAAGCGGCCGCGTTCATCGAAGAGGCGCACGACGGCGCCCGGTTCGGCATCAACCCCGCGCACGTCACTGCGATAAATCCACTGGTGGCCCGAGCGTAAGCGATCTACGCCTCGCGGGCCGATTACGACGCGGTCTTCCGGCACCGGGACAGCCTCGCCGACTGAAATAAGCGCGTGATTTCTGCAAGAGCGAAAATCCAAGTGGCAGGCGCCCCGCATCGGCCGGGCGGAGCACTTGAGTCACGCGGTGCGCGTCTGATAGCACAGAATCCGCGGGAAATCCAGAGAGTTCGACCGCGCCGAGACGCCGTCAGAAGGCCACGACTACGCCGGCTGATACGCGGGGCTCGTTCTGCGTGCTCGAATTGAAATGCGTGAGCAGATAATCGAACTGGATTGCTCGAATCGCGATGTGAGGAAAGATTTTGATGTCAATTCCTACGCCCGCGGCTCCAGCGACGGAACTCGCCGAGGAGGAGGTGAAGACGCCACCAGAATTCGTCGTACCGCTGGTGGTGGATTGATGCGCGCCGCCAATCAAGATGTGGGCAAACGGAGACACGCCTCCTGGCAGAGAAATTTGAGGTCCGGCCATGTAGGTTTGTATATGGACTTCGCTGATGCCCTGCACGTTTCCGTAGTGGGCGCTGTAATCCGCGGCGAGGCCAAGCCAATGAGAGGGCTTGTAGATTCCCGAAAACTCAAACCCACTCATGCTGGCCCGATTGCTCACAAACTGCACAGGGCAGCCTGTAAGCCCGCACGGAGCAATCTCGGGCTGCGAGACGGCCGGAAAAAGATAGGAATACCCGCCGAACACCTCGAAATTACTCTGCGCACTGCATTTCGTTGGGATGATAAGCCAGAGAAAAATAAACCCGAAGATCGTCACGACCTTTCGCATGAGCGCCGCCTCCCGAACGACGTAAGATATCGTGCTGTAAGTCGGATGATGCGGATGCGCCGCCGGTTGCAGGGGTGGCGCGAAACAAAATCATTAGATCTGGCGCGGCTCAGCTGAGCGCTCGTCCACCAGTCGTGCTTAGGAATTCGATGCTGCTCACGGAACTCGACTACAACCTGCCGCCGGAACGAATCGCGCAGCGGCCGCTCGATGAGCGGGATGCTTCGCGGATGTTGCTGCTCGACAGGCGCACCGGCGCGTGGGAGGACCGCGCGTTTCGCGAGTGTCCGGACCTCTTGCGCGGCGACGAACTGATCGTCGTGAACGACGCAAGAGTGATCCCCGCCCGGCTCCTGGGCCGGCGAGTTGGCGTTCGCTCCGGGACACACGGCCATTCGGAAAAAACGAATCGGGAATTCTTGCAATCAGAGATCGAAGTTCTACTCGTTCGCCGTTTGGAGGCAAATGATTGGGAAGGGCTGGTGCGCCCGGGACGGAAAGTGGGCGTCGGAGAGAAAATCGTTTTCGGCGACGGAGCGCTCGAAGCCGAAGTGGAAGCGCGCGGCGAGTACGGAATACGGCGATTGCGGTTCCGAGCGCAAGGCGACTTTGAAGAAATTCTGAATCGTCTCGGACACGTGCCCCTGCCTCCCTACATACATCGCGCCGACGATTCATCGGATCGCGAGCGGTATCAGACACTCTTTGCGAGCCAGGCCGGAGCCGTGGCAGCGCCAACCGCAGGCTTGCATTTCTCTCACGCGATCCTTGAACGACTTCGCGTACGAAAGATCGAAATCGTTAAAATCACGCTCGACGTCGGGCTCGGGACGTTCGAGCCGATTCGCACGGATCGATTGGAAGATCACCCGATTCACCGCGAGAGTTACGAAATTCCCGAAGCGACCGCAGACGCCATCGAGCGTGCGAACAAAGAGAGCCGGCCGATAGTGGCCATCGGAACCACGGCCGTGCGAGCGCTCGAAGATTCCGCGGAAAAAAATCTGCTAATGAAATCCGGTTCACGTGCGGCGATCGTTCAACCCGGGCGTGCCGAGGCCGGGATATTTTTATATCCCGGCAAAGAATTTCGCGTGGTGAGCCAGCTGCTCACAAATTTTCATTTGCCGCAATCAAGCCTTCTGGCGCTAGTCGCGGCGTTTGCCGGGCGCGAAAGCGTGCTGCGTGCGTACACGCACGCCGTCGAGGCCGGCTATCGATTTTACAGCTACGGCGACTGCATGCTGATCCGATGAGCATTCCCCAGCGCGGATAGCTCGGCGAAGGTTAGTCGCACAATTGTTGTACATGGGTGCAATTGCTCGTGGCGTCGTCTATAATGCGCAGCCTGCCCTGGGGGCGCGTCTGAATGCGGTATCTGGTTCTTAGCGACATCCACGCCAACATGAGCGGCCTCGAGGCCGCGTTAAAGGCATCGGAAGGGCGATGGGACAAAGTAGTTTGCCTCGGTGACATTGTCGGCTACGGCCCCGACCCGAACGAAGTGGTTGATAAGATTCGCGCGCTCAACGCCGTCACGATTCGCGGAAACCACGATAAGGCCGGCAGCGGCCTCGAAGACGCGAGCGACTTCAATCCTGTGGCCCGCGCCGCCGCGATCTGGACGCACGAAGTACTCCGGCCGGAGAATCTCGAATATCTGATGAATCTTCCGACAGGCCCGATCGAGTTGGACGGAATGTCGCTCGTGCATGGCGCGTTGCGCGACGAAGACGAATATGTCTTCACGCAAGCGCAAGCGCTCGATGGACTGCTTGAAGCTCCTTCACCCATCACGTTTTTCGGACACACGCATCTCCAGGGCGGATTCGTCTTGCGCCGCGATGGCAATGCCGTGGAGCCGTTGCGCCTCAAAGTGCCGGCGGATTCGCAATTCGCTGAGGTTCCACTGGAGCCAGACACGACCTATTTGTTTAATCCCGGTTCGGTCGGCCAGCCGCGTGACGGCGACCCGCGCGCCGGATTCGCGATTGCGGACCTCGGCGGCAAGAAGGTCGAATTCTGGCGAGTGAAGTATGATATCCCCGCGGTTCAGGACAGAATGTTTCGCGCGGGACTGCCCGAGCCGTTGATTATGCGGATCGCGTTCGGCCGCTGAGGCCTCCACGTCAAGATCATGCCCGACGTACTGCAGTCCGAATCCCGAGAGAGAAGCTCATTTCCCATAGCGTTTGCGTTGGGCGCCGCGATTGTGTTGCTGATCGTTGGCGGGCTGGTGCTCGCTTCGCGGCTGACACGCAGCAAGGTACCTGCTTCTGCCGAGCACCTTCCGTTTGGCGCAGCAGAACAGGCCGCGGCCGGGAGGATTCATTTTCTCGAGCCGCAGATGGGGCGCGCCTCAAATTTTCTGAATCAGGATGTGACGTATATCGCGGGCGTGGTTTCCAATGATGGTGTCGCGACGGTAAAGGAAGTCGAAGTGACGTTTGAATTCCAAGATCCGTTCAATCAGGTAATCCTGCGAGAGACGCGGCGATTACTTGGGCCGAACGCGCATCCGCTCGCTGGTGGAGAGCGCCGCGATTTTCAGATATCGCTCGAATACGTTCCCAGCGAATGGAATCAGCAGTACCCGGCAATTCGCATAACGGGCCTTCTCCTTCAGTAGTTTCCCGTCGAGTTTTCTTGGCAAATTTCGCTTTGAGGATGAATATCCTCCGGCTGTTTCTCACGCGCGCCATTTTCCGCGCTCTCTCTTTTCGGCAAGCGTCCTTAAACAAACCAATTGGACGACTGGGCTCAACTCGAACAGACGCTCGATACGATGACGGCATCGGGGAGCGTCGAAGTCCACGAAGACGGCCAGTGGCTCGCCGAACTTTCGGGCCTTCACTGCGAAATCCGGCGGGAAGGGAAGCAGCCGCTCGTGCATCTGTGGTCGGATGAGCGAAATCTCGTGCGGCGGATTCTGCGTGTCGCTGAACATTCTCCGGATCACGTTGTCTTCGAAGTGCGGCGCTTCGGCGCAAACAGGCCCGTGCGCCTTGAATTCATCGCAGCGGAAGGACCGCGGCGAAAGAGCCGTGTGAGCGTCGAGAAATTCCGCGCGAGGCTGGCACGGATACTGGCCGAAAATTTTCCAGACGCGAGAGTGGATTCACTCTCCGGATCGCCCGACCTCGAGCATTCTTTCTCCGGATTGTTCGCACGCGGCGTTATGTCGGAGTGCGGGCGCGCGTGGGCAATTCTCGCTGCGCCGCCGGGATCGAACACGAACGCAGTGGATGGGATTCTCACGTACGGGCTGCTCTGGCTCGAATGGGCGCGCGATCACTCCGAACGGCGCGCCATCGAAGGGCTCCGATTGTTCGTGCCGGAGGGCACAGCGCGCGAAGTTCGGCATCGGACCAAGGCGCTAACTTCGGCGGCGCGCGTCGAGATTTTCGAATTGCTCACCGAGGAAGAGCGCGTGCGCGCTGTGGACCTTTCCGACACCGGGAATCTCGAAAGCTGGCTCACGCCGCGCCGCGAAATTGAGACGACATTCGATGCTGCGCGCGGAATTGTCGAGCGCATCCGTGCGGTGGACGCCCGCGCCGCGGAGCACATCGTTGCGGACGTGCGCCCCGGCGTACGAGAAGTCGCGGTGCGCTATCGCGGTCTGGAATTTGCGCGATGGGCCGACGGCCACATCGAAATCGGCGTGGGCGACGATCGTAGAAAATGGAAGGGCGGAGCGCCCGGCGACCTGAAGAAAATTCTCGGCAATCTCGAGCTGCATCGGAACCCGGCGGCCAACCCGACGAATCACTCGTTCTACCGCGCCGCCCCGGAACGCTGGCTCGAAAACATCGTTCTTAGCGACCCGTGCCAGCTCGATGCGCAGCTCGACCCGAGCTTTCTTTATTCGCAGGTGCCCGCGCTATCGGATTCCGATCGCGGCATCATCGATCTTCTTGGAGTGACTCGGCAGCGGCGTTTGGTTGTGATCGAATTAAAGGCATCCGAGGAAATTCATTTGCCGCTGCAGGCCGTGGATTACTGGCTGCGCGTGCGCGCGCATCTTGCAAACGGTGATTTCGAGCGCGGCGGTTATTTCGCGGGAATCGAGCTCGATCCGAGCCCGCCATTTGTCTGGCTGGTTGCTCCGGCGCTGAGATTTCATCCCGCGAATGAAACTGTGCTGCGATATCTATCGCCGGAAATTCAGGTCACGCGAATTGGGTTGAATGAGAATTGGCGCCGGAAATTGCGGGTGGTTTTTCGTCAGTAAAAATGGTGTCGAGAAAAAAAGAGGGGAAGCAGCCTTGGGTTGCCCTGTGCCGCTTCCCGGGGTGTGTCCTAGAAGTGATTTGTAAGTTTAGATGCGTGCCCACGAAAAAGGTTTCCTCAAAACGAAGGAGAGGGCTAGGGCTCAGTAGAAGAGATACTTACGCCACTTCTCATCCTTGTGGCCGATGAGGCGCATCAGCTGCCGGGATGTATGCAGAGTGAATGGCCGCGGACGCCGCGCCAGTTGCAATCCGGCCTCTTCGGGAGTGCGGTCACCCTTGCGATTGTTGCAGTCGTAGCAGCACGCCACCAGATTCTCCCACGATGAATGGCCGCCGCGAGAACGCGGCATCACATGGTCGAGAGTTAATTCGGACGCAGGCAGCGCCTGTCCGCAAAACTGGCAAGTATTTCTATCGCGCAAAAGAATGTTTTTGCGCGAAAGTGCGCGGCTCTGTTGCGGAATATGTCGATACGACAACAGGCGAATCACGGACGGCACGGGAACGGCTCGCGAACTGGAATGAACTTCAGATGGGTGGGTTTCTTCAGCCTGCGCAACGCCCTTCAACATCAGAACAAGCGCACGCCGAACCGCGGTCACATTGATGGGTTCGAAGGTCGCGTTGAGGACAAGTACCGGGGCTTGCATGACCGAGGGGCGGCTGGCACGCACCGTGGCTCGGGGCACAGATCCATCCGCCTGGCCTACGTTGATTCTCGGCCGGGGACGCAACCCGTTCTTGAGCCGGTTGTCCATCACAGCCATCCCTTCTGCCCTTGTCTCTAAGTACGCGATTCCGCTCGGGTCTGGATGTCCGGCCCTGCGGCTAACTCTGCTCCCAAGACTTACGTAGTATTTGACGCGGCTGGATGGCCGTTCGGTTCGGGTCGCGCCAGTTCTGGTACCACGCGTGCCACCGTCAACCCTGTAACGCTTGCTGCCCCAGCCCTTAAAAGCGCTCGCGAACAGGCATCGAGCGTCGCGCCAGTCGTAAATACATCATCTACCAGTAGTATACGCAACTTGTCAACTTTGGCCCCGGACCGGGTTTCGTAAGCACCACGCACCGAGCGCCAACGTTCTTTTTGCGTGAGAAGAAATTTCTCCGGACGAGGCCTGGTTCGGACGAGTAGGTAGCTGCCCAATTTGATGCCTAATCGCTTGGCGAGCGGCTTCGCGATGAGTTCCGCCTGATTGTAGCCCCGCTCGCGCTGCCGGGCCGGATGTAGAGGGACTGGCACGACGGCGTCAAACTTCAAATCGGCGAGCTCCTCGCGGACGATTGGATCGAGCTTTGAGGCAAACCACGATCCGATGCGAGTGACCGCGTCGTATTTCAGCAGAACGATCGCGCCGCCTAGCGCGTCGTTATAGACACCGAAACTTCTCGTGCGGATAAATCCATACACGCCGCGCCGGCAGAGCTGGCAGCGCGGATTCGGATATTGCGCGGCAATTGGAGAAACGAACGGCCGCCCGCAGGAAGCGCACTTTGGTCCTGCGATCGGCTGCACTTCCGCGAGGCAATTGGCGCAAATCGGTATCAGAGATGCGCTCGCCAGCGTCTGGCCGCAGATGCGGCAGGGAGCCGGAAAAACGACGGCGGCGAGAGCGTCGAGTGAGTCTTGGAGTATCAAGAGCGCAAATCGAGCGATGCGGAATGCACGATACCGAATGCGCCGCGGACACTACTCGAAGTACGAGGCTCGATACATCCGGGATACTACGGAGCGCTTAGTACGAGAGAGATCCTGAAGTTTCCGCGATGTTCCCGCGCTTTACCGCGCCGGGACCCTTACCTTGAACAAAACTAGAGGATTCCCTGTTCCTGTTTCTCCTGGCAGGTGATGCAGTAACGCGTCCAGGGCACAGCTTCGAGGCGTTTCTGTTGCAACTCCGTGTGACAACTTATGCATTCGCCGAATTCCTCGTCCTTGATTCGTTCGAGCGCATCTTCAACGAGCCCCAGGAGCGTGCGAGCATCGTGCGTTTGGCCGAAAAGGAATTCTTTTGTATAGGAATTTGCAGCCTTATCGGCGAGATCCACCGTGGGATCCTCGTCCGCTTCGCGGCCTTCCTGTTCTGTCCGGGCGATCGCTCTCAGGAGCTCCTCGCGCCGCGTTTGGAGTTTCTTTTTGTAATAATCGAGCCGCTTCTTGTCCATGTGCTGATTTCCTGTTCTGCTTTCCAAATTTCCAACCCCTCTAGGCGAGCCCCAATGGGCCAACCAAATCAGGTGATTGTAGCCACCGCATTACTGTAGTGTCAAATCAAGTGCATCCAGAATTTCGCTGTAGCAACTCGCTTGCGCCAGAATTGTCTGAGATTTGATGCAGTTTGCGGCCGCAAGATTCACGGGACGCAGACGTTCATGGCCGCTTTGGAGGATATTTGAGGTGAAATAGCAAGAAAAGCAACGCAACACAAAGGAAGCAGAAGATGCTGCCCTCGGGCCCCACTGCGCCGCCGGTGATCCAGCGCGCCCCATGTAGCGAGGAATGGGAAAGCGCGCCGGCGGTGGTGGTGCCGCTGTTGGGAACGGAATAAACAAACGTCTCGCCCCAGTCGAAGCTGCAATGCAATCCAATCGCAAACCATAAATTGCCGGTGCGGCGCAGCGTCAAGCAGAAGAAAATGGCAATTACAACCACGCTGAGAGCGCCGACGATGCCCTCGCCGGGATTGTTGAGGTGCACTGCGGCGAACAACGCGGAGAGGATGGCGGCCGCCGGCCAGAAACCGATTCCTGATCCGAGCGTGTATTGCATGTAACCGCGAAACGCGAACTCTTCAAACACTCCGACGAGGAAAAAGCCAATCAGCCAGAGAACGGCGTTACGAAAAATCGCGGTACCCGCAAGGGCGAGCGGGCCGAAAGAGTACGCGCCAACGGCGGCGATCAAGCCGATCACCAAAGAGATCGTAACGATGCCCCACAGCATGCCTTCCCAGAAGCGCTTTCCAAACGCCTGAGAGAGGGGCATGCCGTATTCGCCGAACGGGCGCTTTTCGATCAGCGACATGATCCATGCGGCCGCGAGGACGGCAAAAGCGACGGTGATTTCGCTTACGATCAATCCGACGGGCGCAAGCTCCCCGCGCTGCGCGCCGGAGAAGTATCGGTCTAAAGCGGGGATATGCCGGATAGCCTGAACGACTATGTAACCGAGCACGACCACCAGCACGATATAGATCGAAAGCCGCCAGCCCGCGCGGAGCCCGTTCGGACCGATGAACACGACGCCCAGGAACGGCTTTTCAGGTTGTTGACCTGGGTCGCCCTGCGGAACGTTTGAATCGCTGACGGAGCTCATGGAATCCATTCTTCCTTAGACGTCGTGCGCCGCGCGTCGTTGCTGCGCGCCCATCGCTGGCGCGCCTAAGTGGCAGACCGGCCCGCACGGGAGCTGTGCGCTGGACTGCGAAGCATACATGGAGCGGGCCAATTCGGGAAGGCCCGCGGAGGCACGGTTGCGGCATCGGGAACCGGCTGATAGAATCACGAGTTTGCACGAGTCGCGAGAGTTGCTCCTTGTGCTATCGGAGCGCGCGACGAAGCATCGAACAGTCGTCTAAGTTTCGGCCGGCGTGCACTTATGGGCCGTACACGGGCCGAACCACTGTAAGTCCGTGAACGGAAACGAGTCCGCCGGCCCATCAGAATCAGGGAGGCCAAGCTTGGCAAAGTACGATCTCGTCATCATCGGGAGCGGCCCGGGTGGTTACGTCGCGGCAATTCGCGCCGGCCAATATGGCCTTAAAACGCTCGTCGTGGAGAAGGACAGCTACATCGGCGGAACGTGCCTTCATATAGGGTGTATCCCCACCAAAGTGCTGCTCTATCACGCGGAAATCTATGAGAATTTCCAGCGCGCCGCGGAATTCGGATTCGAAGTGAAAGACGTGAAGGTAAATTGGAACGCGATCCTCGAGCGCAAGCAAAAAATCGTCAACAAACATACCAAGGGCATCGAGTTTCTCTTCCGCAAGAGCAAGGTCGAGACGATGACCGGATGGGGACGCATTGCCGGACCCGGCCGGGTAACCGTCGAGAAAGACGGAAAGACAACGGAAGTCGAGACAAATTTCACGATGGTCGCCACGGGTTCTGATGCACGGACGCTTCCCGGCGTCGAGATTGACGGCAAGACGATTCTCACGAACCGCGAAATCCTGAATCTGCCGCAGATTCCGAAATCGCTCGTCGTGGTTGGCGCGGGCGCGGTCGGCGTCGAGTTCGCTTCGATCTATCGCAGCTTCGGCGCGGAAGTGACGATCCTCGAAATGCTGCCGCGCGCGGTTCCTCTCGAAGATGAAGAGATTTCCGCCGAGTTGCAGAAAGCGTTTAAGAAGCGCGGCATCCGCATCGAGACGGGTGCAAAAGTCGAATCGGTTAAGAAGGACGCGAAGGGCGTGTCGGTCATCTTCAAAAACAGCGCAGGGAAGTCTGAGACGCTCGCGGCAGAAAAAGTTCTGATCGCCGTGGGACGCCGCCCGCTTACCGAAAACATCAACATCGAGAAAACCGCGGCGAAGCTCGAGCGCGGGTTCGTGCACACCAACGGCTTCATGGAAACGGCCGAGCCGCGGCTTTATGCGATTGGCGACATCGTCGCGGGGCTGCCGCAACTCGCGCACGCCGCTTCGATGGAGGGCCTCATCGCTGTCGGACGGATGGCTGGCAAGGAAGTGCAGCCGTTCGATCGGGGGCGCTGCCCGGCGGCGACTTATTGTGAGCCGCAAATCGGCTCGATCGGCATGACGGAGAAGCAGGCGCGCGAGGCGGGAATCAAGGTCAAGACGGGCAAATTTCCGTTCGCCGGCAATAGCAAGGCTTCGATCATCGGCCATCACGAGGGATTCATCAAAGTTGTAGCCGAGGAAAAGTATGGCGAGATTCTCGGCGTGCACGCGATTGGGCCGCTGGCTACGGAAATCATCGCGGAGCCAGTGGCGGCAATAGGACTTGAAGCGACGCTCGACGATATGTTCGCGACGATTCACGCGCATCCGACGGTTTGGGAAGCGATGGGCGACGCATTCAACGCCGTGCGCGGTTTGAGCATCAACGCGTAGAGAAATCGTATCAGGAGTCCGTGACGAATTCCGCGAACGAATGCTGGCTGGTTGATCTCGGGCGCATCGGCTACGAGCCGGCGTGCGAGCTTCAGCGGCGTGCTGTGGACGCGCGCAAGGCGGGCGCCATCCCGGATCTGCTATTGCTGTGCGAACACCCACACGTGATCACGCTCGGCCGGAATGGCAGGCTTGAAAATCTGCGCGCTTCCGATGCTGTGCTCCGCGAGATGGGCGTCGAGTTTCATCCAGCCGATCGCGGCGGAGATATCACCTATCACGGTCCGGGGCAGCTCGTCGGGTATCCAATTCTCGATCTCACTTCGCACCGGCGCGATGTGAGGTGGTACGTCGACCGGCTCGAAGAAACCATGATCCGCGCAACGCGGGAATTCGGCATCGAAGCAAAGCGGATCGAAGGCCTTCACGGTATTTGGGTCGACGCACTTGCGTCGACCGAAAAGTTGGACGCGCCAGCGGCGCCGGAAAAACTCGCCGCGGTCGGCGTGCATTTGAGCCGGTGGGTGACGTCGCACGGCTTCGCATACAACGTATTCACCGATTTGCGCTTTTTCGATTTGATTGTGCCCTGCGGAATTACAGATAAACGCGCGACATCTCTCGAAAAGCTTCTGGGCCGCGGCGTGGATGCAGATGAAGTCACGGAAGAGCTCGCCCGCCATTTCGGCGACGTCTTTGAACGGGATTTGACGTCTGTTTCGCGCGATGAATTTGAAGCGGTCTTGCTCGATCGCCGCGATGAAGCCATGCCGCTTCATCAGCAAACAGCCGGCACGCGATAACGCGAAATTGTAGGGGCGCTGCTTGCTGCGCCCTCTTGGCAAGGACGGAATAGCAGATGAGTCCATCTTCCAACGGAGCCGCAGTGACGCCGGTGACGCGGCAGCAGTGTCTCGACCTCTACTACTACATGCGGCTGAACCGCGCGGTCGAAGACCAGATGATGAAGCTCTTCCGCCAAAACAAGATCGTCGGTGGATTGTATTCGAGCCTCGGCCAAGAAGCGATCTCCGTCGGCACCGCATACGCGCTCGAAAAGCGCGATTGGATGGCGCCGATGATTCGCAATATCGGTGCGCTGCTGGTGAAGGGCGTGAAGCCGCGCGACATTTTCACGCAGCACATGGCGAAATACACTTCGCCAACGCAGGGCAAGGACGGCACGAGCCATTTTGGCGACCTGAAAAATCTGCACATCGTTTCGCCCATTTCGATGCTCGGCGATTTGATTCCTGTGATGACCGGCGTCGCGATGGCGGGGCGCTACCTCGGGCAGGGCATCGTTACGATGACGTGGATCGGCGACGGCGGCAGCTCGACCGGAGCGTTTCACGAAGGGCTGAATCTCGCGGCCACGCAGCGGGCGCCGTTCGTTCTGATCCTCGAGAACAATCAGTGGGCCTACTCGACGCCCGTGAGCCGCCAGGTGCCGGTGCGCGATCTCGCCGAGCGCGGCCGCGCTTACGGAATCACATCGGTGACGGTCGACGGCAATGACGCGATCGCCGTGTTCGAGGCGTCGCGCGCGGCCGTCGCGCAGTGCCGCGCGGGAAATGGGCCGGTGCTCATCGAAGCGAAGACGATGCGCATGAAAGGCCACGCGCAGCACGATCCAGCCGAATACGTTCCGAAGGCCATGCGCGAATACTGGGAAGCGCGCGATCCCATCACGCGGTTCGAAAAATATCTCGATGCGAACAAACTCTGGGACGCAAAAGCAAAGCAGGAAATCGAGGCACGCATCGCGGCGCTGGTGAAGGAAGATCTGGAATTCGCGGAAAATTCGCCGATGCCTCCGGCGGAACTGGCCGAGCAGGGCGTTTATTGCGAAGGCTGCCATACCATCGAAGCCGAATGGCATCGGTCGAAGGCTGAAGTGACACCGCCGAAGTCCAGCATCGAGGCGGGATGGCACGTGAAAGATTTCGGCGGGATTGAAGCGCCCTTGAACAGTGGCAATGGCGCGAGCGAGCCGCCTGCGGCAAATACCGTGCAGCAATATGCCGGTAAGGCCGTACATGAATCGGTTGGCAGAGCCGTGCAGAAATCGTCTGGCAGGCCCGTGCAGCAATCTTCCTCCCCGAAAAAGATAGCCGCAGTTCCCGAGCGCCGTCCCTTTGGAAGAGGTCCCAAGGGTAAGAGGGGCGGAGGACGCTGACGATGGCCCCGGTGACCATGCTCGAAGCGATTCGTCAGGCGATCTTCGAGGAGATGGACCGCGACCCGGCGGTCGTCGCGATCGGCGAAGACATCGGCGTTTACGGCGGCGCATTCAAGGTCACCGAAGGATTGCTCGAGCGCTACGGCAACGAGCGTGTGATCGAAACTCCCATCAGCGAAACGGCAATCGTGGGCGCGGCATGCGGGATGAGCTATCTCGGCCTGCGCCCCATCGTCGAGATGCAATTCATCGATTTTATCGCCTGCTGCTTTAACCAGGTGACGAACTTCGTCGCGAAAGGCCACTATCTTTGGGGCGCTCCGGCGCCGATGGTGATTCGTGGGCCGTCGGGCGGCGGCGTGCACGGCGGGCCGTTCCACTCGGCGAATCCGGAAATGTATTTCGCGCACACGCCGGGGCTGAAAATCGTATATCCCTCGACGCCATACGATGCAAAGGGCCTGCTCAAGTCGGCCGTGCGCGATAACAATCCTGTGCTTTTCTTCGAGCACAAATTTCTCTACCGCCGGATCAAGGAAGAATTGCCGGCGGAAGAATATACCGTTCCGCTCGGCAAAGCCGTGACGCGCCGCGAGGGCCGCGACATCACGATACTGAGTTACGCCGCGATGATGCACACGTCGCTCGAAGCCGCGGCCGAGCTCGCGAAAGATGGGATCGAAGCCGAGGTGATTGACCTGCGAACGCTCATGCCGCTTGATAAAGATGCGATCCTCGCGTCGGTAAAGAAGACCAATAAGCTTTTGATCGTCCACGAGGACACGCGCACGGGCGGAATCGCCGGCGAAATTGCGTCGCTCGTCTGCGAGAATGCATTTGAGGATTTGGACGGGCCGATCGCCCGTGTCACATCGCTCGACACGCCCGTGCCGTACGCGCCGACGCTCGAAGAACATTTTCTGCCGAACGTGGCCAAGGTTGCCGCCGCCGCGCGCGAACTGGCAAGATATTAGAGATTCGAGGAGAAGCCAATGGCCGTTGAAGTCGTAATGCCCCAGATGGGCGAAAGCATTTTCGAGGGCACGATTACGAAGTGGCTTAAGAAGGCCGGCGACAAAATCGAGCGCGATGAGCCGCTCTTCGAAATTTCGACGGACAAAGTGGATGCGGAAATTCCGTCGCCCTCGGCCGGCGTCTTGAAAGAGATCAAGATCGCCGAAGGGCAGACGGTTCCCGTGCAAACGGTCGTCGCGGTAATTGAAGCTGACGGCGCGGGTGCGCGATTAGCCGCTCCATCCGCGATTGCCAAGGCCGAAGCCCTAGAGGGCGGGCCGGCGCCGGCTGGTGTCGAAGCTCCGCCGCCCGACGATGAGAAAGCGGCGCCTGGTCCCGTGCCCACGAAGAAGGATCCGCAGCCCGGTGCGCAAGAAACTGCCGCAGCGGCCCCTGCTCCCCCACGTGCGCCCGAATCAAAGACTGCCTCGTCTGCGCCGCCGGCAAAATCGGCTTCGGCGGATGCGGGGTCGCGGGAGAAAGTGCGCAGCTCGCCGCTGGTGCGCCGGCTCGCAAAAGAGCACGAGGTTGATCTGACGCAGGTGCCCGGAACCGGCGCGGGCGGCCGTGTCAGCAAGAAAGATATTCTGGGCGCCATCGAAGGCGGAGGCGCGCGTGCCGAAGCTTCGTCAACGGCCGCGCCTGCCGCTCCATCGACCGCTCAATCGGGTGCAGGGGCACCCGCGGCCCGCGCGACAATCGAATCTGCGGTGCCTCGCGAAAAAATTTACTTCGGCAAGTACGACGTGCAGCCCATGTCCGTGATGCGGCAGAAAATCGCCGAGCACATGGTGCTATCGAAGCGCGTGTCTCCACACGTCTACTCGGTCGACGAAGTGGACATGACGCCAATCGCCAATCTTCGCGCGAAGTCGAAGGCCAAATTCGAAGAGAGCACCGGCACCAAGCTCACGTTCATGCCGTTTTTCGTGCGCGCCGCGGTCGAAGGCCTGCGCGCGTTTCCCACCGTGAATGCATCGGTTGATGGAACGAACGTCGTGCTGCATAAGGAGTGCAACATCGGCATTGCCGTCGCTCTCGATTGGGGATTGATCGTGCCGGTGATCAAGAATGCCGAGGAGAAAAATTTCCTTGGCATCGCCCGTTCGATGAACGATCTGGCGGAGCGCGCCCGTTCGAAGAAGTTGAAGCCCGAAGAAGTGGCCGAGAGCACGTTCTCGATCACCAATCCCGGCGTATTTGGCGGCCTGTTTGGTTTGCCGGTGATCAACCAGCCGAACGTGGCCATCCTCGGCCTCGGCGCGATCGAGAAGCGGCCGGTGGTGATCGACGACGCGATAGCCATCCGCTCGATGGTTTATCTCACGCTCAGCTACGACCATCGCGTCGTGGACGGCGCCATCGCGCACCAGTTCATGGCCAAGATCAAGCACACGCTCGAGAATTGGATCGAGAGCATTTTGTAGCGCCGCACTGCCTTTCGTGCGGCGTCTTATTCAGCGGTGATGCCGCACGACGGACGAACCTTGCTAGAAAATGCCGCACGAAATTCGGCCTGCCCTGAGCGGAGCCGAAGGTTGCGGCGCTACAGTTGGTGCATCCGCACCGCCGCGTTCTGATTCATTTCCGTGATTCTTCGCACGCACAAACATCCCTGGGGCGCCCCGCCGTGGGAGATTGATTTCAAACCGCAGCGTCGAGCTTTGCCCAAGTACTGCGATTTCGCCGTGGTCGGCGCCGGATTCACGGGACTCGCGGCAGCGGCGTGGCTGCGCCGGGTCACCCCTCATTCATCCGTCGTGGTGGTTGAGGCGGCTCACATCGGCGCGGGCGCGAGCGGCAGGACCGGCGGAATGGTTCTGTCGGAATCCGCGGCAGGCGATCTCCCTGGGCTCGGCGATGTGCTCGCCGGATTCCAGAAAATCCTTCAAACGCTCGAAGTGAAATGCGATCTCGAACTCAATGGTGCGTGGGAGATCGCCCGCCGCGGTGGACGCAAGTCCTCGCCGATTGAGTGGCAGGATTCCGGGACACTCCGCGTCGTCGATGAAGTTCCCGGTGGCACGCTTGATCCCGGAAAACTCGTAAGCGGCCTCGCCCGAGCCGCCCACGATGCCGGCGCCGCAATCTACGAAAATCATCCGGTTGAAAAAGTCGCCTGGGAAAATGTTCCGGAACTGAAACTTCAGCGGGGCCGGCTGCGCGCCGGGAAAGTTTTATTCGCGACCAATGCGCTGTCTCTCGCCCTTACCGGACTCAAACACGACGGACAAGCCCGCCTCACGCTCGCTGCCTCTTCCGCACCCGTGACCGATAAATTCCTCGAAGAAATCGGCCTCGCGGAACGAAAGCCGTTCTACACCACTGACTTGCCGTATCTCTGGGGCCGCGTGCGGCATGACAATTCGATCGTCTGGGGCGCGGGTCTTGTGGCCGCCCCTCGCTCGCGCAATCTCGAACGCGTGGACATCGCCGGAAAAAAGAGTTCGGAGACGTTCGATTCGCTCGAAAGCCGCATCCGGCACATGCATCCCGCGCTCGCGGACATTCGCTTCACGCGCCGATGGGGCGGCCCGATTCTGTTTCGCGATAACTGGCGGCCGGTGTTTGAGTGGCATCCGGAGAGCCGCGACGCCATCGTTCTCGGCGCATTCGCGGGACACGGCGTGGCGCTTTCAAGTTATCTCGGGAGATGGGCCGCGGAGGCGCTCGTCGGCCTGCGCGAATTGCCTAGCTGGGGCGCCCATCATCATCCGCAGGATTACGCACACCATAAAGTCCACCCCAGCTGACATCGAGCGCGCCGCCTAATTGATTCGCATACGGAGCGAATCCGCAAATTTCTCGACGCGGTTGAGCGGAACTAACGCGATCCGTTGTTCCTCGAACAACCGCGCGATGAACTGGTGCCGCGGATTCCCGCTCACCGGCTCGATCTCCGTCACCGCCGTGAATTCCGTCTGCGGCAGCCGCGCGCGAATGCGTTCGGCCGTATAGGCGAGGACCTTGGCCTGCGCGGGGTCGCGCCCGAGCGGCACCGTTTGCACGAAGCCGCGCGTGCCATTGAACCGGTAGCCGAAATCAAGCCGCAGGGGATCTCCCGGCTGCGTGAACTCCTCGACGCGTACGCCCTTTTCAAGCTTGGCGAGAATTCGATGCCGCCGGAAAACGTCGCTCAGTTTCGCGCGTAGCCACGCGCGGGTGTTTTCGAGAATTCCCGCGCGGCCGGCCGCCGGCGGAGGTGCCACGTGATCGCGGTAGAGGCGGTCGAGTTCGGCGTCAAAATCCTCGGCGAGCACGGCCTTCCGCGAGCTGAACTGGATGGCATTTGAAAGCGTGTCGTCGAGCTTGGCAAAGGCGGCGGGCGCGGCGAGAATCGTTTCAAGCTCCGAGGGAAGCGCGCGCAGGAACGCTTCCTCGGCCGCCGGATGCAGCCGCCGCACGCGCGCAAGTTCCGCGGGCTCCTCGATCAAACGCGCCTGCCTACGCGCGCCCTCATCGTCTTCTAGAATGACGCCGACGTTCACCCACTCATCGCGCACGAGGTTCGGCGTGTAACGGAGAATCCGGTACGTCAGCGTCCGTAGATCGTCTTCAGGCATGGTTCACGTCCAGTTGGGAAAAGGATTTCGCGATGATTTCCAGGCCGAGCGGATGAGTTCGGGAACGAGGGCCCGGCGCCGGTAAAGCTGTTCGAGCATGCGGTAGAGTGCGTCCTGGTCGAAACCGTACCAATCGGGAGGGATTTCGCTCGCAGCGTCGTCGAGCGCGGCTTCCCCGATGTTCATGATGCGCGCAAGCCACGGCTCGAAGGCGTCCATCCCGCGCACGTTTTCGTAAACGCGTTGCCGCGTATAGATTCCGCGCAGAGGGGCGTCCGGGAAATTCCATTCGCCGGCGTTGAAGCAGAAGCCTTCGTCAATCATCACCGCGCGCATCCGCTGGGGTTCCGCCGCGCGATCGCCCGGCGCCCGCGGCGGCCGGGAAAAAACCGCTTGCCGCCCGTTGGTGTTGCACGTCCACTTATCGAATGCCAGCATGCCCACGAAGCTGTCGAGATTTTCGAGCTCGCGCAATTGCTCGTCGGGAAGAAAGTCGTAGACCACCGTCCCGGCCGGATCGCCCGGATATCGCGAGCCGAATTGCTGCCCCGGCACGCAGGCCTCGCGGCCCCGCCCAAGCTGGATCACCAGGTCATCCGTCCGGGCAATTAATTCAGGACGCACTTCTACCACGCTCGCGCCGGCCACCGGCAATCCCAATCGCGCCGCCAGCCTCGTTCCCAGCAATTCGTTGACCAGGATACGCACACCCTGCGGGTTGTTCTGGAATTTGACGACGTAATAGCTATCGTCCGCGCAGCGCATCAGATGCGATTGCGCCCCGCCCCGCATCCGCCGGATTTCTTCCACTGCCAGCGCCATCGGCGGGTATGCTAACGAGCCCCACGGCCCGCAGCAAGGGAAACATTTTCATGTCGGGAACGTAACGAAATGAAACACCTTACACGCCAGCGGAAATGCGTTCGGTCAATTGCGAGAAAATCCAATGCGGCGGGAAAACGAAAACTAGCGGCAAAATTACAAACTGCAGGAAAATTAAGACCGCCGGAGCGCAGCGATGAGCCAGGCTCCGGCGGTGCAGTCAATCGAAGCTATCGTTTTTTCTTGGCAGTCTTCTTCTTGGCTTTTTTCTTCGCGGGAGCTTTGGCTCTCCCTTTTTTCTTCGGCGGTTTCTTCGCTTTTTTGGCCTTTTTCGCAGGCTTGCTCGCCGCCGCGCGAGCTTTGGGTTTGGGGCGCGACGGTGCCGCGGTGGCGGCTGGCTCGGCCGCCGGAGTCTCTTCGGACTCGTCTTCTTCCACGATTACAATTTCTTCGGTTTCTTCTTCGGGGGCGTCAGCGCCGCCACCGGCCTCGTCGTCTTCTTCCTCGTAACGGGGCAGATCCTCGCCGTCGTCGTCCTGCATTCTTGTGTCAAACATGGCTTCCTCCGTTCGGGCTGCCTCGTGGACGCTTTTTGCGTCCATCGCGCTTATAAACGCAGAGTCCGATCTTTGTCAAGTCGCAAGACTATGGAGCCGAAAGATTCCGCGCCAAAGCGACAACTTGCGGGCCACAGAGCCGTACATTCCGGCATAAGATCCTTGTTATCTGCGAGGAGGAGAGGGTGGCCGGTACGCTCAGCGGGCTCCGCCGACCGAGAGGACATCGCCGGCTTCCAGTTCGCGATCCTTCAGCACCGGGTTTGCCTGGCGAAGGGCGGTGACGGTCGTGCCGTATTCCCGGGCAATCGAGAACAGCGTCTCACCCGCCTTCACGCGATGTTGGACATCAGGATCTGAACGCTTCAGTTGCGCCACGTTCTTCACGTGGCCTTCTTCGGCGGCTTCGGCCGACTTGCCTTTTGCGCGCGGTAGCGCCGGCTCACCGCCCGCGTAAATCCTCAAGCGCGAGCCGCGCGGCACCTGGTTGCCGCGTATGCCGTTCCACCGCTTGATGTCCGCTATAGTCACGGAAAACTGCTCTGCGATGCCCGCGAGCGTATCGCCGCGCTGCACGCGGTAGTGAACCAGTTGCAGCGTTGCCGGCGCCGAGACTGGAATCGTGAGCTTATCTCCGAGCGAAATGTCCGACGCCGACTCAAGATGATTCGTTTCCTTGATGGCGGAAACCGAGATTCTGTAGCGCTTCGCGATGGATGCGAGCGTCTCGCCTTCCACAACTTCGTGAATCCGCCAGCTCTTCCATTTGTCCGGTGGAATCGCCGCGATGGCCGCCTGGAATTTCGCCGCCGTTCCGACCGGCAGCCGCAGCTCGAAGCCCGGCAAATCCGGCGTCACCAGCCGCAGCAACTCAGGGTTCAACATGCGCAGGTCGTCGAGATCCGTGCCGGTGGCATCGGCGGCCAGCCGCAAATCAATCGGATGTCCCGGCTTCACCAGATCCACGTCGGGCGGTTTGTCCGGATCCACCTGCACGCCATAGAGAGGGGGATCTTTGGCCACCAGCGCCAGCGCCAGAATGATGGGAACGTAATTTTTCGTCTGCTCCGGCAACACATTTCGTTTCTGCAGCTCCCAGAAGTCGGCGTAGCCCGTCCGTTCGATCGCTTTCGTCACGTTGCCCGGCCCCGAGTTATACGCGGCCATCACCAGGTACCAATCGCCAAACATCCCATATAGGTCCCGAAGGTGATGCGCCGCCGCATGCGTTGCTTTCTCGGGGTCGCTGCGCTCGTCAATCCACCAACTCCGCGAAAGGTCGTACTCTTCGCCGCGGTAGGGCATGAATTGCCAGATTCCGCGTGCGCCCGCACGCGAGACAGCCGTCGGCTGGAACGCCGATTCGGCCTGTGCCAGATAAATCAGGTCCTGCGGCAATCCTTCTTCCCTGAGCACGCGGCGAATCATGTCGTGATAGCGCCCGGCGCGGCGCAGGCCCGTCTCGACGATCAACCGGCCGTGCGGCGTCTGAAAGAAGCTCAGATATTGCAGGACGGATTCGTTTACGGTTAGCGGGAGGTCGTGCGGAACTTTCATCAGTTCCGCTTCGGCTTTCTGCGCGAGGCGCGGATCGCCTGGCGGCAGCGTGGTCAGGTCGGCAATTTCGTCAATCGGAGCCGGCTCGGACATCGTATCGTCGGAGGTCTCGTTCTCGGCGGACTTGGCATTTTCAAGCGCGTCGGAACGAACGGCGTCAAGGATCTGATCGAACAGCGCCGCCAGCTGCGCGTCCGAATCCACCGCGATGCCGCTTGCGAGAACCAGGCTCACGGCCTGATCGAAATTTTCGCGCGCGACGTCGAGCTTGCCCGCGTCAAACGCCTTTTGCCCTTCGTCGAAGCGCGCGCGCATCCTCGCCATCAAAATTTCAAGCCTGGAACGGCGGTCGAGCAGGTCATACGTCGAAAACTGCGGATTCGCCGGAAGCGGCAAATTCTCGGCCTGTTGAGAAGGCCGCATTGGAACTGGCGTATTCGGGCGAACCCGAATCGTATTCTTCGGGGAATCGTTGCATCCCGCGGCGAGAACGGCTGCTGCTGCCAGGATCAACGCGGCTCGTGGTCGTCCGCGCTTCGCAGAATTGCTTCGGGGCCGCACGATCCCTCTTTCTTGTTCGACTTCGCCGTTGAACGTCACCAGTACAATTCCGTTCGTTCAATTTCGGTGGTTCAAGACCGGATTCAAGCCGGCGAGTTTGAGGACCGGCACCCGTCTGCGTGGGGCTCCCTGAGGCGGGCCCGTGGGCGGGTAACAAAAATTGTATGTTTGGAGGTGAGCCGGGGTCAATGGCCCGTGCTGTGGAGATTGCCTGAAAGGGGACAGGGAGTACTAGCCGAGAGCCTGCCGCAAATCCTCGATCAAGTCGTCCGCGTCCTCAAGCCCGACCGACACTCGAGCCGTCCCCGGCTCGACCCCGGCGTGTCGCAATTCCTCGAACGACAATCCGTAATGCGAAGTGTAAATTGGCAGGATCACCAGCGACTCAACGCCGCCGAGGCTCGCCGCAAGCAAAAACAGTTTCACCCGATCGCAGAAACGCCGCGCCGCCGGCAAACCGGCCTTGAGATCGAACGCCAGCATCGCCCCGAAGCCGCGCATCTGCTTCTTTGCGAGCTTATGATCGGGATGCGACGCGAGGCCCGGATAATGCACGCGCTTCACCTTCCGGTGCCCTTCGAGATATTTCGCCACGATCATGGCGTTCTCGCACTGCTTCTTTACGCGGACCTCCAGCGTCTTCATGCCTCGAATCAGGAGGAACGCCGCCTCGGGATCCATTGAGCCGCCCAGATGGATGATGTTCTCGCGAACGTGATGAATCCACTTGCGGCTGCCCGCCGCTGCGCCCGCGATCACGTCGGAATGCCCAGCCAAATATTTCGTCGCGCTGTGCACCACCACATCGAATCCTATCTCGATCGGCTTCTGCAGTACGGGGCTCGCGAATGTGCCGTCAATGATCGAAACCAGCCCGTGCTTTTTCGCGAAAGCTGCCGCCTTCTCAACGTCCACGATCCGCAACGTGGGATTCGTCGGCGTCTCGATGTACAGCGCCTTCGTTTTGGCCGTGACAAGCTCTTCGATTCCCGCGAGATCCGACTCGACAAGCCGGACGACGATGCCCAGACGCGGAAACGTGTCGCGCATCAGCCGGTACGAACCGCCGTACACTTGCCTCGTGGCGATCAACTCATCGCCGGAGCTAAGCACCGCCAGCAGCGTGCTTGATATCGCCGCCATCCCCGACGCGGCCATCACCGCCGCTTCGGCCCCTTCGAGCGCCGCGAGCTTCTCTTCCGCGGTCGTGAGCGTGGGATTGCCGTAGCGCGTGTAGATGTAGGCCGAGCTCTTGCCTTCGGCCCAGAGCTTCATCTCCGCCGTGCTCGCGAACGTAAAATTTGAAGTCCGCGAAATCGTCGTTCCGACCGCCGCGCCGATGCCGTGCCGTTTCTCGCCGTGGTGAATTGCGGTCGTTGAATCTCCCCAGCGCTTTGGCGTTTTTTTCATGGTGAACCGAGGATGGACTGGCCCGCAGCCGCGTGCAAGCGCCAATTTGGCAAGGTGGCGTCACAGCCGCATAGAAATAAATCTATGGGAGGATGTCTTGCACGTGGGCCGGAGCTATGAATAGAAGACGCGCCTCGGCGCAATAATAATTATTCCGCGCGACGCGATCCCGCGCCTGCAACCTTCAGGTCTGCGTTGCGATGCCGCTAGGCGGATGCGGCGTGCTCGTCTTCCTCGGTGGCGTGAGGCTTGTGCGCGGCGATCACTTTCTCCGCAAGCTCGGCCGGCAGGAAATCGTAATGCGAGAACTCCATCGAATAGCTCCCGCGGCCCTGCGTCATGGAAGTCAATTCGTTCGCGTAGCTCAGCATCTCCGAAAGCGGCACCTGCGCCTTGATGTTAACGCTCGACCCGCGTGTCTCGCTTCCGCTGATTCTTCCGCGCCGCCCGCTCAAATGGCCCATCAGGTCGCCGGAATATTGCTCGGGTGCATACACTTCGACGTGCATAATCGGTTCGAGAAGTGCCGGGCGCGCCTGCTTCATTCCTTCCTTGAATGCCAACGACCCTGCAATCTTGAACGCCATGTCCGACGAGTCCACGTCGTGATATTTTCCGTCGTAAAGGATGGCCCGGAAATCCACGACGGGGAATCCGGCCAGGAAGCCGCGCTCGGCGGAATCGCGAAGTCCTTTTTCGACCGACGGAATCCAGTTCTTCGGAATCGCGCCGCCAAACACATCATCCACAAACTCCACTCCGGCGCCGCGCGGCAACGGCTCAAGCTTAATCCGGCAAACGCCGAATTGCCCGTGCCCGCCGGTCTGCTTCTTGTGCTTGCCTTCCGCGTCGGCCTTGCCGCGAATCGTCTCGCGATAGGGCACCTTGGGCGGCTTGAGCGTCAATTCGACGTGATAGCGCTTCCGCAATTTCGCGACCACCACTTCGATATGCTGCTGGCCCGAGCCGGAAAGCAAGAATTCCTTGGTCTGCGGATCGCGGCTGAATCGCAGCGCGGGATCCTCTTCGAGGATCTTATGAATCGCCACGCCGATGCGATCTTCATCCGCTCGCGTCTTCGGCTCGATGGCAAACGTGATGGAAGGCTCCGGAATTCGCGCCGGCGGGTAATAAATCGGCGCGGCTTTGTCGCCGAGCGTGTCGTTTGTCAGCGTATCCTTGAGCTTCGCCACGGCGCCGAGATCGCCCGCATCAAGTTCCGGGATTTCGAGCGCCGTCTTCCCCTGCATCGCGTGGATGTGCTGGAAGCGCTCCTGCGAATTCCGGTTGTAGTTCGGCAGCGTCACATCGTTCTTCAAAATGCCCGACATCACTTTGAAATAACTGATGCGCCCGGCAAATGGATCGGCGAGCGTCTTGTAGACGAAGATCGAAACCGGCTCGCTAGTGGCAATCTTGCGTTCGATCGTATCGCCCTTCTTATCCGGCTGTTTGTGGCCGGAAGCAACCCTGCGAACATCGGGCGCCGGCAGAATCTCCGCGATGAAGTTCATGATCGAATCGCTGCCGATATTGTGCAGCGCCGAACTCAGCAGCACTGGAAAGATTCGCTTCGCCTGGACAGCATCGCGCAGGCCCTTCTTGAGACCTTCCACCGGCAACGTGCCCTCGTCGAAGAATTCCTGCATCAGCGCGTCGTCGCCTTCCGCGACGATCTCGACCAATTTCTCGTGCGCCGCTTTTGCTTCTTCCGCGCACTCGGCGGGAATTTCGCCGGCCTTTGCTTTGCCGTCGCTATCGGGCGTGTAGATGAGCGCTTGCATGGTCACCAGATCGATCACGCCCTTGAATCCTTTTTCCTGCCCGATAGGCAGATGCACCGGCACCACGCCCCGGCCGAACACGTGGTCGAGCGATTCCATTGCCCGTTCGAAGCTCGCCAGCTCGCGGTCCATCCAATTGATCACGAACGCGCGCGGGATATCGTACTCGGTGGCGTAGTCCCAGACCTTTTCGGTCACCACCTGCACGCCCGCTACCGCATCGACGACGATCAGCGCCGCATCGGCGGCCACAAGCGAAGCCTTCGTATCGTTGATAAAAGTGCTGTAGCCCGGAGTATCGAGGAAATTAATTTTGAGTTTTTCGGATTGGCCCGGCGGCGTCCATTCGGCGAACGCGAGCCCGGTGTGAATGGTAATCTTTCGCGCGATCTCTTCTTCGTCCCAATCGGTGACCGTCGAACCTTCGGTAACTTTGCCGAGACGCGGCGTCATTCCCGCAGTGAACAACAACGACGATACGAGCTGCGTTTTCCCCGTATCGCCGTGGCCTACAATGCCAACGTTACGGATCGCACTGGTCGCATAGGTTTTCATGGTTTGCCTCGAATGGTTGGAGCCGGAAGGACGCGTTTCGCTGCAGTACGTCGTGAGGAACAGTCATGCACATCGTCCCCTGTGAGAACCGGGATGCTAACACACGGTTACGCCCCGTTCAATAATCCGCCAATATTTGGGCAATCAGCGGCTCGATTCCAATTTTAGCCGAGTTGATGGCTCATCTTTCCGTGCGAGAATCGCGAATGCGGAGTGCGGTCGATGCGAGATGCTGCGTATTGGATTTCCCGATTGAATCTCACGAATCACCCCGAGGGCGGATACTATCGCTCGACGTACGCATCGCCCGTGTGGATCGCGCAGGGTGCGCTGCCGCCCGGTTTCACTGGCCCGCGGCTCGCGTCCACGGCGATTTATTTCCTGGTGGATGGTTCGAACTTCTCCGCCTTTCATCGTCTTCAGTCCGATGAAGTCTGGCACTTCTACGCGGGCAGCGCGCTAATGATTCACGTGATTGATTCAGACGGCAGCGCTTCGGAGATTCTCCTCGGAAGTGATCCCGAATCGGGCGAATCGTTTCAAGGCGTGGTCAAGGCAGGTTGCTGGTTCGGCGCGCGCGTCAAAGACAGGCAATCATTCGCGCTGGTGGGCTGTACGATGGCGCCCGGCTTCGACTTCGAAGATTTCGAGCTAGCCACGCGCACCCAGTTGACCGGCCTCTTCCCGCAGCACCGCGCGTTGATCGAAAAATTGACGCGCGCCTGAGGCGTCACGCAGCTTTAACCGGGCTGTAACATGAATGTAACCAACCCCGCGCCGCCGCCTGCGTATAGTTCTGGCCTTATGAATAGTCCGAAACTTTCATTGACGCGCAGCGAAAGCACGCCCGCCGGGCCGCTCGTGCTTCATCTTCACGGGCCTCTCGTAATGGCCACGACCGCCGATTTTCAAAGCGGACTTCGGGCTGAGACCGCCCAAGTATTGGTTCTTGATTTTACCAATGTGCCGTTCGTGGATTCAGCGGGGCTAGGCGCTCTAATTTCGATCTTTCTTCATTACAAGACAGGCAACCGCAAGCTCGCCCTGGCCGGATTGAACGAAAAGTGCCGCGCACTCCTGAAAATGAGCAACGTAGAAAATCTATTCCCCACATTCGCTACGGTAGAAGCCGCCCGCGCCGCCCTGGCGTAAAGCATTCGCGCGCCGTTTCGAGAATCACGCCTTCGAGGGGATGAAATGCATCGCCGCTGCGTTCATGCAATAACGCAATCCCGTTGGCTGCGGACCGTCGTCGAACACGTGCCCCAGATGCGCGTCGCATAGCGTGCACGCCACTTCCGTACGCGACATCATCAAGCTGTTGTCTCCGCGGTCCAGGATATTTTCTTTTGCAATCGGCGCCCAGAAACTCGGCCAGCCCGTGCCGGAATCATACTTCGTGTCGGAGCTGTAGAGCGCGTTCGCGCAGCAAACGCAGCGATAAATGCCTTTGTCGTGGCGATTGTAGCCTTCGCCGGTAAATGCCATCTCGGTGTCGGCGCGACGCGTAATGTCGTATTGGTTCGCCGTAAGCTGTGCGCGCCATTCGGCATCCGTCTTCACGACTTTCGCAATCGTCACTACGCCGAGCTTCTTGCCCACATCATCGAATTGAACGATGGTGACGAGACCCGGCTTTGCATTCTTGTCGTTGCCCGACGAAATTGGACCGGGCCCCGCACCAAGCCCCACCCAGTTCGGATGCCGCCAGGAAACCGCTGCAATACCCGCAAACGCCGCCACCCCAAATAGAAAATCACGCCGAATCATAAGCACCTCAACCATCTCACTTTTAGAAATATACGCCAATGGCAGTAAGTTGGATGTCTCTCGCGGACAAATGATACACGCCGCAGGTGTGTCCTATGGAGCCACCACAAACGTCCCATCGGTCGCAACATAGCCGAATGCCATGCGCGCCGTATTGAATGCAAATCCCGGCGCGCCATTCTTGTCGAGCAAAATCAATCCACCAGTCCCGCGCCCGCGTTCGAGCAACACACGCGTAGACGCCTCAGCCGCCGCTTGCGGAGATTTCCCCGCACGCAGAAATTCCACCGCAGTTTTCGCCATCACGATGCGCATGATGGCTTCGCCAAGCCCCGTGCACGAAACGCCCCCGGCTTCGGCATCCGCGTAGCACCCGCATCCAATCAGCGGCGAATCGCCGACGCGCCCGGCATGTTTGCAGCATGTTCCTCCCGTCGAAGTTCCCGCGAGAAGATTTCCGTTCGAATCCATCGCCACCGCGCCGACCGTTCCCATCGCGTGATCCACGTGGAATTCCGCGGCATGCTGGTCCTCGCGGCAGCGCCGCCACGCCATACGCTCGCGGTCGAGAACGAGCTCCTCGGGATCGCACAGCGCGAATCCCTGTTCGCGCGCGAATTGCTCCGCGCCCACGCCGACGAGCATCATATGCTCGCTCGCCTCGAGCACGCTGCGCGCCACCCGTATCGGATTGCGGATGCGCTCGACAGCCGCCACAGCTCCAGCCTTAAGCGTCCCACCGTCCATCACGATGGCGTCGAGCTCAATCTTCCCATCGCGATTCAAATGCGAGCCGATTCCCGCATCAAATGTCGGATCGTCTTCGAGAACGACGATCGCCGCTTCGACCGCATCGAGCGCCGCGCGGCCCTGAGACAGAATCGCCCAGCCCGCTTCGAGCGCGCGCCGGCAACCGTTACGGCAATCCTCAACCGCAACGTCGGGGATATTCCACGCACCGCCGTGAACGATAAGAGAAGGTTTCAAGTGAGAGTGTTCGAGTCCGCTAGAGTTTCGGCCCGCTAGAGTTTCGCCCCGCTAAAGTTTCGCCCCGCTAAAGTTTCGGCCCGCTAAAGTTTCGGATAGAGGATTAAGGTCAGGCTCAACGCAATCAACAACGGACCCGCGACCGCGAGACCCATGCCCAGAAGCATCGCCAGCGTCTTGTGCGATCTCGGCGGCGCAGCTTCCGGTGTAAAGGAACGAGCGGGCGATTTTTGCTCGCGGAGAACAGAACGAAACACGTGCATGTAAGACGCAAACCAGAACGCCGCTTCTCGCCGGGATTGCCAGAGAAGATCGAGCCCCGCGCAGAAAATAATCACGCCGACAACGGCGAGCAAACGCGGATGCACCGCTATCCTCCTCGATGCGCCGTGCGGCTGATGAGCGCCGGGACATCGCGCACGTCGTGGGCGGCGCTGATTTCACGTTGCGCGTTTGCCTGAGCGATGGCCGCTTCATCCGCCTCAGGCTCGGCCTTCGTGCGCTGCCACGTGTAGATGATCCGGTGAATCACGGTGATATTCGGGCCGATAGCCAGCACCCAGAGCGCCAGCGGCATACGGTTCGCCAGCCCACCGATAATCATCAGCACAATGCGCTCGGGCCGCTCCCAGAATCCGACTTCGACTTTGCCAATCAACGACTCCGCGCGCGCTCGCGCGTAACTCACCATCACCGCGCCGGACATGGCGATGCCCGCAAGACATGCGTACGCGAATCGGTTCACTTGCGAGTAGTAAATCAGCAAGCCGAGGAAAAGAATCAAGTCGGAATAGCGGTCGAGGATCGAGTCGAGAAATCCGCCGAAGACGGTGACGCGCCTCTGCTTTCGCGCTACGGGACCGTCCACGATGTCGAAAAATCCCGCGAAAATCATCATGCCGCTCGCGGCTGCAAAACGCCCGGCGCCGAAAAGAATTCCTGCCCAAAGATTTAGGATGAGGCTCGACCAGGTGAGGAGATTCGGCGGGACTCCCGTCGCCGCAATGCCCGCGACGATTCGTTCGAGCAGCCATTGGAACGGCTGTGCGATGCGTCGCGTCAGCATCGTCCCGAATTCCTAATCTTCTTCGTAAATAGTTTGAAGGCGCACAACTTCGAATTCCTTGGTTCCCGCCGGCGTTATCACCGTAATTTCGTCGCCGACTTTCTTGCCCAGGAGCGCCTTGCCGATCGGCGACGTCGTCGAGATCATGCCATGCGCCGCGTCGGCTTCTTCCGCAGTAACCAGCTTATACTCCACTTCCTGCGATTTCTTCAAGTCCAGCAGCCGGAGGCGTGATCCGTAGGCGGCGCGATCTTTCGGCAGGCTATCGAGATTCAGCATGGCGAGATCGGCCATGCGCTGGTGAAGCTGGCCAAGTCGTGCGCTGACGAAAGACTGGCGCTCCTTGGCGTACTTATATTCGGCGTTTTCAGAGAGATCGCCGTGAGCGCGCGCCTTCATCAATTCTTTTGGCAGCTCGTTATGGAACTCGAACTCGAGCGTCTTGATTTCGTCGAGCAGTTTTTTCCGGATTTTATCAGCGATATCGACCATTTTACGTTTGCGAGCCGTCCCTTGCCGCGAGTGAGCTCGACCCATTCTTTGAATCCGCCTCGATTATAGAGGATTTGTTTCTCGCTCCGCAAACGCTGGTCATGTGGTCAGCGGATATTGTTGACGCGGAAAGAGTTGCGCGAACCCAAAGCGCCGCTCGTTATTCTGGCTTGCGAAGTATCGTGTTTTGCGGATCGATCACGATTTTCACCGGCTTGAATACGCTCGTGAAGTGAAAGGAAGTTTGTGGGCTCGTCGTAATCACCGTTCCAAGCAAGGCGGGCTTTCCGCCCGTGCGAGTGGCGTAGATCGGAACCGCTTCGGTGAAATAGTCGGGCACGTCATCCTGTTTTAGTTTTCCGCTGACCAGGAATTCCTGTCCACGCGGCCGCGTGGAAAATTCGACGCTATAGTGTGGAATTCCCGTGTCGCGCACCCATTCTTCGAAAAACCAATCGAGGCGGTGATTGCCTTCGAGATCCATCGCTGGCGTCATGCGTTTTTCGGCGGCACGCTGCAGATCGTTCGTTGTAATGGGCTGAAAGCGATGGTCGTCGAGTGTGAATCGCAGCATCTGCTCGAATTTAGCGTCGGGAGATTTCGCGCTGGGTTCACGCAGCATCACGCGCAGCATGTGAATCACCCACGTCCCTTTCCCGTAGATGATTTCCTCGTAAGCCCTTGGTGTTTTCGACGAATTCAGCCGGTAGCCGAGCGTGAGCGGGCCCGCCGCCTCGTCCGTCTCTTCCGCACCGGAAGCGATCGTAAGCAATTGTGCCCGGAAATGACTGAGCCAAGTCGTAAGAATATGTCCGGCGGGCTTCTTGCTGTCGGCGTACATCAGCGCCTCGTAATTCGCTATCGCCTCGTACAGCCATCCGTCCCGATAGCTCGCCGCCGCGGACTGGTTGCCCCACCATTGGTGCGCCGCTTCGTGGAAGGGAAGCAGCTCCGCAATTTCATCCTGTTCTCGGCGGTTGACTCCTGCGACTTCTTGCGCCTCGCGTGGCAGATACGCCAGCGTCGAAAGATAGACGAGCCCCGGCCATCCCTGCCCGAAATCTCCGGGAATCGGCGCGACGTCCAATTCGTCGAACGGAAACGGCCCGTTAATTCCCTCGAGAAATCGGATGCCGTCGGTGAAGACGGCGCCCAAATGTTTCAGCACCCCTGATGGACTCGGCGGCGCTCCCGGCGCGATCGACATTATTTGTCCGAACGGATCTTTGATCGACGCACCTTCAGCGCCTTCCGTCATCCGCATTGTGTCCGACATCGCATGCGAACGCAGCCTCTCGACAATCCATTCGTCCAGCTGATGGTTCGCGTAAAGTTGAATTGCCGGCTTTCCCGTGCCGGCGCTCTCTTTTTCGTATTCGCCCAGATTGAATCCAGCTACTGCGATCGGCACCGTTGTGATCCAGTGCCCGACGAGCCGCCCGCCCTCTTCGCGCTCGTCGGTTTCGTGGCCCGTCGCTACGAGCGTCAGCTTTCGCGGCCACCGAAACGTAAGATCGAATCGCGCGAATTGCCCCGCATGGCTCGCGTGCGGATACCAACTTCCCCGGTCCCCGACGAAATAGACGCCGTTCCCCGTATCGCTGATCACGCTCCCGCGATATTTCACTTCGAGTTGAATCTCTTCTTGCGCATGAGTAGTGGCTGGCAGAACGATATACAGCGCATCATTCCCGCGTGAGGCGATTTCCTGCTGGCTCAAATCCTCATTCTGAAAAAATGTGAGCGCAGGCCCTCCTTCCGCCGACACGCTTTCCACCGAAAGCGCGCGTGAAAGCTCGAGGCGTATCATCCGTTCTCCATCCCGCCGCGCCTTAAGCTCCAGATGCGCGTCGCCCGAAAGCAAAAGATCCTCGGCAATCGTCGTATCCACCCGATACGCCACGGGCGATACACTTTCCGGCGCGCTGGGAATGTCGGGCGGCGTGAATGACGCCCAGACGTCGTAGTGTCCGGGCTTGTTCCCGGCAGTCGGTTGTCCAATCATGACCGGCTCCGTCAGCCTTCGGTCGACTAGCGCGTCGAATGGCCCGACTCGCGAGCCCCCAACCGTCGCCGCAAAGTACGGCTGCGGATCGCTCGAGAGCCAGTCGAACATGATCCGCACGGAATGCGCCGGATTCAAATTCGCAATCGCCGTGTTCCAGCCATCGGCAAACGCCGGATCGCCCGCAACCTCCGCTTTCGCGGCTTCCAATCGGCCCTCGAGAACCGATGCCGTATCGTCCGTAAAGCGCATATACGCGCGTGAGAAAGGCTGATCGAGGATTGGCACGCCGAGAAATTCCGCCAGAGATCTGCGTTCCGCCACTTCGCGGGGCAGCGCCACGATGCTGCCTCGCCCGGTGAAAACGGCCCCCGTGACGCGATTATCGAGCGGTCTCAGGAAAGCCAGCTTGCCTTCATTCAATGTGATGTCGAAAACGCTGCGCTTCAGATGCAACTCGCGAACGTCGAACACGCGCGAGCCATTCACGCGCAGCTCATTCAGCGCCTGGTAAAGCGCTTTCGGATCCGTGGGCGCCTTCGCGGATTGAAAGTTCGGCATCGTCGATCGCAGTGGCCGCGCGCACACACACGTGACAATCACTCCCAGCGCGAGCGCAAATCGAAATGAAACACGCATCGTTTCGACTGTAACAAGTAGGGCATCGGGCGGCAAGCCGCGCCGGGACCCGATTCTGGCGCTCTGCTAGACTTCTTTCGTGCGATTCGCAGTGCCAGCCGCGTTACTTCTATCGCTTGCCGTGTCTGCGGCCTCCGCGGATACGATTGTGCTGAAGAATGGCAGGCGCATCGTTGCCTCGAATGTCGTCGAAGCCAACGGCCGCGTCAGTTACGAAACTCCCGCCGGCGAGCTCGCTATCCCGCAATCCATTGTTGCCCGCATCGAGCGAAACGATCTCGCGCCAACCTCGTTGGCTGATTCCGCGCCGCCGGTCAGCGCGCCGCGCGTGGACGTCAGCGCGGGTTATGCCGATGCAGCAGCCGGCGCGATTCACGATAGCTCAGTGGATACCGCGTATCTCTTCCATCTCGAAATTGACGCGTGCGGCGGCGATCCCACAGCCGTCGCGAAAGTGGCCGCCGCGCACCACGCCGCCGCGCAATTCCTGATCGCAAAAGGCGATCTCGACGCCGCCGCCGCGCACTATCGCGAGGCTCTGACGTTCGCCCCGGATAACGTTCCTCTTCTCCTCAATCTCGCCATGATCGATCTTCGCGAAAGTGAATTCACCACGGCCATGGAGCCCCTCGAGCACGCGCGCCGCGTCGAGCCCGAATCCGCCGACGTGGCCAAGCTGATGGGCTGGGCGTATTACGGCGCAAACAAACTCGATCAGGCCGTCGCCGAATGGAAGCGCGCCCAACAACTCCGGCCGGATGAAGAAGTCGCCAGCGCCCTCGCAAAAGCCGAACGCGACCGCCAGGAAGAAGCCGGCTATCGCGAGGGCGAGACCTCGCATTTTTCATTGAAATACTCCGGCGCCGCCGCTCCCGATCTCGCCCGCGAAATCCTGCACGTGCTCGAAAATCATTTTCGCGATCTTGAATCGCAACTCGATTACACGCCGCCCGAGCGCATCGGCGTGATTCTCTACACCAACGAAGCCTTCGCCGACATCACCCGCGCTCCCGGCTGGGCCGGCGCCATCAACGACGGCCGCATTCGCGTGCCTGTGCAAGGTCTCACTTCGGTGACCAGCGATTTGAGTCGCGTGCTCAAGCACGAGTTGACACACAGCTTCGTCGGCCAGAAAACGCGCGGCCGCGCTCCCACTTGGCTTCAGGAAGGTCTCGCGCAATGGATGGAAGGCCGCCGCAGCCGCGACGCCGCTTCCGCGCTCGTTCAAATCGCCGACAAGAAGGCCGCGGAACCATTCGGGCAAATGGAAGGATCGTGGATGGGTCTTTCCGGCGATTCAGCCACGTATTCCTACGCGTGGTCGCTTGCCGCTGTCGAATCCATCATTCGCGAAGGCGGCATGAGCGACATCGAAAAGCTCCTCGACCATATCGCCACCGAGCCTTCCACCGAGCTCGCCCTGCAAGATTCGCTGCGCTTGAGCTACGCCGACCTCGCCCAGCAAACCACCAGCTATCTCCGCCACGAATATCTGCGCTGACGTAGCGAATCTATTGTTGCGGCGCTACGCATAACACGCCCAATGGCCGACCATGCAATCCTAGCGCCGGCCCGCCCTGAGCTTTCGAAGGGCATCTTGCCGGCGGTTTTGACCGAATATCGCCGTGAACAAGCCGATGACAAAGCCGACTTCAGCTTTTACAGAGTCGCCAATAATCCGGCAATAAGCGCAGCACGCTGCGTCAAAGCACGAACGAAAACAAATTCGCGCGGGCTGTGCGCGCCATCTCCGACAGCTCCCATCCCATCAAGCGTCGGCACGCCCATCGCGGCAGTCAGACTCCCATCCGATCCCCCACCAGTCGACGCTTCTCCCAATTCGAAACCCAATTCCTTCGCGATTCCTCGAGCGTGGTAAAACAGCGCTTCAACCGCAGCCGTCCGCTCAAGCGGCGGCCGATTCATCCCCCCGCGCACCACGATTCGCGCGCCCTTTATTACCGGCTTGAGACCGAGAAGCTTTTTTTCCAGCGCCTTTGCGTCGGCGGCATGTGCGAACCGCACGTCCACTTCAGCGCGCGCAAAATCAGGCACCACATTGGCCCCAGTGCCGCTCGATATTACGTTCACCTGCACCGTAATTCCGCGCCGCGGATCGTACATCTTGATCAGCCGCGCCATCTGAAACGCCAATTCATGCGCCGCATTCACGCCTTCTTCAGGATTAATCCCCGCGTGAGCCGCGCGCCCATGAATTTCTAACACCAGCTCGCCGATTCCTTTGCGCCGCGTTTTCGCGCGTCCATCAATCCCATACGGCGGCTCGAGGACCAGCACGGAATCGCTTCGCCGCGCCTCGGCAGCAATCGCGTGCCGCGACGCGTCACTCCCGATTTCCTCATCGCTAGTCCAAAGAAACACCAGCTTCCGCTCGAACGGCACACGCGCGGCCCTCAGCGCATCAACCGCGAAAAGCGCCAGCACCAATCCGCCCTTCATATCGAACGTAGCCGGCCCCCAAGCGCGTCCGCCCGAAATGCGAAACGGCATTTTCGCGAGAGTGCCGATGGGATAGACCGTATCCAGATGCCCGAGAATCATAATCTGCCCGCGCGTTTTAGCGCGAGCGTGCGGGGCAGGCGAGATTTCAGCGCGAACGATGTTGCCGCGCTTCGCATTCCGCAGAATGCGCACGTCAGCGCCGCGTTTCCGCCACTCCGCGGCCACGCGGGCTCCACATCGGTCCACCGCGGCTTTATCGTGGCTCGGCGACTCAATTTCAATGAGCTCGCGCAGCAAGTGCAGCATCGCGCGCTCCCGCGCACGCGTGAATTTAAGAAGAGAACGCAATGATGATGCAGGAATTTTCGAGAACGTCATGGCGCTCGGTATGCTACCAGCTTAGCCCCGCATCACGCCGCCGAAATGCAGCGCCGGACGCTTTTCGTCCGGTACGCTCCCGCAGCACGTTTCGCTGAAGATACAGCGCGAAATTCGCCGCTCCGATCGTCGCCTCTGTTCGCTCTCCCGAATCACCACCAACGTCTATCGCCTGTAAATAATCTTCCTGTGAAAGATCGGAATGGCCCACGCAATGCCAGCCCCAAGCAAGCAACGAGAAGGGAATGGCGCGCGAGTTCTTCGGCAGCGCGCCCGCGACGACGGTGTCGCACACAACCGCAGCCGTATCCTTCAATCCGCGCCGCCAATTTTTCTTTCGCGCGTCTCGAAACAACAGGCTGTCCGCGTCGAATCCCGCGGCAGTCAAAATCGTCCGAGCCAATTTCAGAAACCCCGGCCATCGCGATGCAATGCCAATGAGCGCGCCGGATGGCGCCGGCAGCCACTCCGCGAGAGAAGCCGGCACGGATCTCACCTGCAGCGTCAGGAATTCCGTTCCGTCCGGAAGCGCTTGCCGCGCATCTTTTGTTTTGCTCGGAAGCACCACGGGTATCGCGCCATCCAATCTTCCGGCTCGCCGGCAATCCTCGAAGTCGCAGCCCTGCACCGGCAGCTTCACGGCCTGCTGCATTTCGGCCGCGACGATTCGCCTTAATTCTTCATCCGGCTCGAGCAGTAGGAAATGATCGGGCGGCTGCAATTCGAGAAACTGGTGCAGCCGCAAGCGTAGAGCGCCGAGCGGAGCGCCCAGTTCGCGCGCCGAACGAAAAAGATTGGAGATGAGTTGATCGAGCGCCAGCGCTGAAGAAAGCGGCGCATTCGGCTTACTCTCGCGGATGTAGACACCGCTTCCGCGCCGGAATTCAACCCAGCGTTCGCGTTCTAATTGGCGGTAGCCCGCGCTGATTGTGTTGGGATGGAGTCGAAATCGCCGCGCAAGTTCCCGCGTGCTGGGAAGCCGCTGCCCGGGAGCAAGATCGCCGCACAGAATACCGAGCACCACTTGCGTGACAAGCTGCTCGCGCAGTGTGACTTCCGTGCCGTGCGCAAACCAAAACTGCATGCCGCACTATCTTACGTTCCGCAAAGCGTTGGCAAGAGCGTGCCCGTCATCGAAGATCGATGCGCCCGTACGCCACGATCTTGCTGCTCTATTCGTGCCGCAGCGCAATCAGCGGATCAACGCTCGTCGCCCGCCGCGCCGGCAGAAACGACGCGAGGAGTCCCACCGCCACCAGCACCACGGCCACCGTAACGTAAGTAATCGGATCGAGCGCGCTGATTTCATAGAGGAAGCTGTGCAACACGCGCGTCAGCGCGAGCGATGCCGCGAATCCCGCCGCCACACCTATAAGCGCCAACCGCAGCCCCTCGCCCGTCACTAGACGAAATACTTCTTTCGGCTGCGCGCCCAATGCAATCCGAATTCCGATTTCATGAATCCGCTGCGTGACCGAATACGAAATCACGCCGTAAATCCCAATCGTCGAAAGCAACAGTGCCAGCAGTGCGAACAAACCAAGCAGCCACGTGCGGAAGCGCGGCTGCGCGGCCGAGGCCGTCATGTTGTCTTCCATCGTGCGCACTTTCACGAGCGGCTGATCCTTGTCGATTCCAGCCACGACATCGCGCAATGCCGAAGCCTCCGCCGCCGGATCAACGCCCGTTCTCAAAACGATCGAGAGCGTAAACACAGGCAACACCGCATCGGCTTGCTTGTATGGCAAATACATTTCCGCCTGCGGCTCCGTCGCCAGGCCCCGTCGCACGTCGCCCACCACTCCGACGATCTCCATCCACGGAACCGACGGATCCGGCGTCGCGCCAATCTGCATGCGTTTTCCAAGCGGCGATTCGCTGCCGAAATATTCTTTCGCGAACGACGTGTTCACCACTACGACAGCCGCGGCTTTCTCATCGTCCGTGCGCTTGATTGTTCTTCCGGCCATCAGCGGTACCCCGAGCGTCTCCAAATAATCCTCGGAGATCGTCCGGTAACCAGCCGCGATGTATTCGTGCGGACTCTTCGGCGGCCGGCCGTAAATATTGAAATGAATCAGCGAACCGTTGCCGCTCATCGGCAGGAACGACGCGGCTCCCGCCGAACGAACTCCGGGAATCGCGCGGGCGCTCTCCAGCAGGTGATCGAAAAACGCGTAACGTTGCTCCGGCTTCGGATAAGCGTTCTTCGAGAGCGGAACATCCGCAACTAGAAGATGATCGGGCGTGAATCCCGCCGCCGCGGTTTGCATTCTCTCAAAGCTGCGCAGCAAAAGTCCCGCGCCGACGAGCAACAGCATCGCGATTGCAAATTCCGATATCACCAGAGCCGAACGCAGGCGATGATTTGCGGCTCCGCCCGTGGAGCTCCGTCCGCTTTCATTCAGTGTGTCGCGAATATCGAGTTTTGCGGTTCGCAGCGCCGGCAACAGGCCGAACAAAATTCCCGTCAGCAACGACGCCGCCACCGTGAACGCCAGCACCCACCGGTCAATGTGGATTCCGCTGACATCCGGCAGCGCGCCCGCCGAAAGCCGCAGCAAAGGATCGAGCGACAGGCTCGCGATCCAGAGTCCGAGACCTCCGCCGAGAACGCCGATCACAATGCTCTCCGTAAGAAGTTGACGAACTACGCGCAGGCGGCTCGCTCCCAGCGCCGTCCGAATCGCGATTTCCTTGGTCCGAGACGCCGCGCGCGCCAGCAGCAAGTTCGCCACGTTCGCGCACGCAATCAGCAAAATAAATCCGACCGCGCACAGCAGCACGACGAGCGCCGGCCTCACGTTCTGCACCACCTGCTCCTGCAACGTCACCACGTCCGCGCTAATTCCCGTGTTGAATTCCGGATATTGCTTCTCGAGTCGCGCCGTGATTCCTTTCATCTCCGCGTCCGCCTGCTGAATGCTCGCTCCCCGGCTCAGCCGCGCCACCGCGAAAATTCCAGGATGCCAGTTGCGGTCGTCCGGCAGTGTTTTCGCCCACGGTTCAAATGGAACGAAAACATCCGCAGGCTGAAGAAATTGGAAACTGGGCGGCAGGACGCCGATCAGCGTATAGGGTTTTGAACTGAGCTCGATTGGCTTCCCGAGCCAATCCTTCGAGCCGCCGAACCGCCGCTGCCACAGCGCATAGCTGATGATCGCCACGGGCGCACCCTCGGCGCGATCCTCTTCCGGCAGAAAATTTCGACCCGCCATTGGCGTGACGCCCAGCAGCGGAAAAAACCCGGCCGTCGTGTAACGCGCGGCAAGCAATTCCGGTTCTCCCATTCCGGTCAGCGTCATGCCCGCGAGGCACGACGCTTGCATGGATTCGAACGAATGGCTCTCGTCGCGCCAATCCTTATAATTCTCGTAAGAGGTGGAAAACGTCGGGTACGGGCTCTTCTCCCGCACCATCACCACTCGCGACGGATCCTGGAACGCCAGCGGCCGCAACAGCACCGCATTCACCACAGTAAATATCGCCGTGTTCGCTCCAATTCCGAGCGCCAGCGTCAACACAGCGACCAGCGTGAACCCCGGCGTCTTCCGAAGCGATCGCATGCCGTAGCGCATGTCCTGCCAAAATGTATTCATAATTTAGCCCTCTCCACTCGCGTCGCACCACATCAAAGCCAGTATCGATGGTTTTGACGTGTGCACGCCCGAAATAGTATCGCGACGTCACGATCGCCTTCTCGCTGAGTCCCCAGGAGCCCCTTGTACCGCCGCCTGCCCTGAGCTTCGAAGGGGCGTCCCGTCGGCTCCGCCTCTCTATCCAACTTACGGCACTCCAACTCATTTCGAGTTGAGCGCCGAGCACCCCTCGTTCCGCGATCCGAAAGTCATACGCTGCGCCGTCATTCGGGCATAGACTCCAAAATGTCACCGGTACAATATTCGAATGAACCACCATACACTGGCAGCCATAAGCGTCGCGGGCAGCTGTCTGGATGTGCTGGGCAGCCTATATCTCGCTTACGATCTTTTGGGTGGTCAGCACGGTCCGTTACGGCTGCTCACTCGCGCGGTAACGTACTCCGTCATCTTCTGCCTTGGCTACGGCATCGGCCTGGGCCTTTTCTTTGGCTTGGTCGCCGGTATCGCGGCCGGTGTCACTGTTTCGATTGAACTAAATAGAACGGCTCGTGGGCTCGGTCATTATTCGTTGCCGTGGGAAGGACTGTTCGCCGCCATTCGCGGATTCTCTTTCGGAGCTGGACTGTACAGGAGTTTGGGCGTCGCATTCGCGATCGCATTCGCCATTCTCATCACGGTTGGCCAGATATTCGGCTACTCTTTCGGCAGTCGTCCAGCCACTGATTATGAGGCGTCTCGCCGGACTCGCCTTACGCGCCGTCAGTTTTGGGTAAGTGTCCTGCGTACCTTCGGGTACATCGCCGCGGCGCTTATTTGCAGCGCTTTCGTCCACCACATGGATCACGCATGGTCCTTTGCGATCCGGGTAGGACTCGTGACCGGCATAGTCACCGCCGTCTGCGTCACGTTCATTCCTTACATCGAATATTACGCTGACAATCTTCCGCAGCGCTGGCTGGGCGTATTAGGCATTGCGCTCATTCTTTGCGGATTCGCGCTGCAATCGCTGCAGTATTGGCTGGCGCTATTCGATGTAGGCTTAGCGTAGCTACTGCTGCATCATTTCGCCCGGAGGGCCTTTCGTATAGAATTAGAGGATTGTGCATAGCCATTTTCCGGCACGGCATCTACGCTGAGGAACACGATGATCCTCGACACCAACGCCATCCAGCGAATTCTCCCGCACCGCTATCCTTTCCTGATGGTGGACGCCATCCTGGAAATGGAGCCGAAGAAGCGCATTGTCGGCGTGAAAAACGTCACCATCAACGAAGACTATTTCGTCGGCCATTTCCCGTCGCAGCCCATTATGCCGGGCGTCCTGATCATCGAGTCCATGGCGCAGGCGGCCGCCGTGCTCTTGCTGCAGGAAGTTGAGGGCGCCGAGGGAAAGCTGCCATTTCTCGCGGCCATCGAAAGCGTGCGCTTCCGCCGGCCCGTCGTTCCCGGCGATCAATTGATCGTTGAAGTCACTGTTTTGAAGTCGCGCTCGAATTTCTGCCAGGTTAAAGGAATTGCGAAAGTGAACGGCGAGACCGCGGCCGAAGCGGTGCTGTCGTGCCTGATGGTAGACCGCGATCCAGCCGCGGCTGCCCCCGCGCCGGTAACAGCTCAGAAATAACCGTGATCGAAATTCATCCCCATGCCATCGTTTCTCCGCGCGTCCTGCTCGGTGCGGGAGTCCGCATCGGCGCGTTCGCGGTTGTCGGCGACGAAGTCGAGCTCGGCGACGGCTGCGTCCTCGATCATCACGCCGTCGTCGAAGGCCCATCGCGCCTCGGAAAAAATAATCGCCTATATCCCTTCGCCGTCGTCGGCGGCGATCCGCAGGATCTCACCTATGCCGGACAGCGCGTCTCGCTAGAAGTCGGCGACGGCAACACGTTTCGCGAATTTTGCACCGTCAGCCGCGGCACCGTGAAGGGCGGCAGCGTCACCCGCGTCGGCGATCACAATCTCATCATGTCCTACGCGCACATCGGCCACGATAGCCAGGTCGGCAGCCATACGATTTTCGTGAATGGCGCGACGCTCGCCGGCCACGTCGTCGTGGACGATCACGCCACCGTCGGCGCTTTTTCTCCCGTGCAGCAATTCTGCCGTATCGGCCGTCACGCCTACGTCGGCGCGCATACGGTGATCACGCAGGATGTGCTTCCCTTCGCGAAAATCGTCGCGCCGCGCGAAACGCGCTGCTACGGCCTCAACACCATCGGCCTCAAGCGCGCCGGTTTCACTCGCGAGCGCCTCGATTCTCTCGAACAGGCTTTCCGTTTCTTCCTGCGCTCCAATCTGAACACCACGCAAGCCATCGAAAAGATGCGCGAAACCCTCTCCACATCGGCGGACGTCCAATACCTAATAGAATTTATCGGGTCCGCAAAAAACGGAGTCATCAAGTAGGTATATGCCGGCAAATCCAGAAACGGCCGTCGCGACCAACTGGGGCCTCATCGCAGGCAACGGCGATTTTCCGTTTCTCGTGCTCGAAGGGGCGCGCAGCCGCGGCATTGACATGGCCGTCATCGCCATTAAAGAAGAAGCTTCGCCCGAACTTGCGCAACGCGCGGGCCGTCTGCACTGGGTCAGCCTGGGCGAACTCAGCCGCACAATCGAATTGTTGCATCAGGAAGGCGTGGAACACGCCGTGATGGCCGGGCAGGTAAAGCACAACAAGATATTCAGCGCGATTCGACCGGACTGGAAGCTCGCCAAACTTCTCCTGTCGCTCCCGGTAAAAAACACGGATTCGCTTATCGGCGCCGTCGCTCGCGTTCTCCATGACGAAGGAATCGAACTCGTCGACTCGACGAAATTTCTCGGCACGCTCTTGCCCTCCGAAGGCATTTTGACGCGCCGCTCGCCCGATCAATCCGAATCAGCCGACATCACCTATGGCCGCCACGTCGCGCAGCAAATCGCTGCGCTTGATCTCGGCCAGACCGTCGTCGTCCGCGATCGCGCCTGCGTCGCCATCGAAGCCATGGAAGGCACCGACGAAACCATCGAGCGCGCCGCGCGAATCACAAGCGGCCAGCGCATCGTCGTCGTCAAAGTGAGCAAGCCCACGCAGGACATGCGCTTCGACGTTCCAGTAGTCGGCCTGAAAACCATCGAAGTCATGCAGCGCTCGAATGCAACCGCACTCGCCCTCGACGCGGGCAAGACTCTTCTCTTCGATCGCGACCGCCTCATCGCCGCCGCCGATGAAGCCGGAATCGCCGTTCAAGCATTCGCGCCCGGAGTGCCGGCAACCGCCGCAGCAAGGCCCCCGAAATGACGGAGAAACCCATCCGCGTAGCCGTCGTCGGCGTCGGCGATTTCGGACGCAATCACGTCCGTGTCTACCGCGAAATGCCGGGTGTCACTCTCGTCGGCATCACAGATATCAATTCAGATCGCGCCAAAGCGGTAGCCGCAGAATTCAGCACGCAAGCGCTTCCGGATATTTCCGCGCTAGCCGGAAATGTGGACGCAGTAAGCCTCGCCGTCCCAACCAGCGAGCACGCCCGCATCGGCACCCGCCTCCTCGAGCAGGGAATTGATCTCCTCGTAGAAAAACCAATCGCCGCCTCGCTAGAAGAAGCCGATGCATTGATCGCGGCCGCGCAACGCTCCACCCGCATCCTGCAAGTCGGACATCTCGAGCGCTTCAATCCCGCCATCGTCGCCGCGGAAAAAATCGTCACGCGCCCGCTCTTCTTCGAAATCCATCGTCTCGGCGTCTTCTCGCCGCGCAGCCTCGACGTGGACGTCGTCTACGACCTGATGATCCATGATCTCGATATTCTCCTTGCGCTGCTCGATTCGCCGGTCACCGATCTCCGCGCCGTCGGCATCCCCGTGATGACCGACAAAGTGGACATTGCGCACGCCCGCATCGAATTCGCCTCCGGCGCCGTCGCCAATCTCACCGCCAGCCGCGTCTCCACCGAAAAAGTCCGCAAGATGCGCTTCTTCCAGGAGCACGAATACATCTCCCTCGATTTCACGCGCCAGGATGTCCTGCGCGTTCGCGTCCAGCCGGGAGTCGGCCTCACGCATGAAGCCGAGCCACAAGTGAACTTTGAAAAATTGCCGGCGGAGCCAGAAGAGCCGCTGCGCGCCGAGCTGCGCGCATTCCTGGAATCCGTCCGCACGCGCCGCCAGCCACGTGTGGACGGTGCCGCCGCACGCCGCGCCCTGGAGCTCGCCGACCGCGTCATGGCGGGCATCCTCGAACACGCCCGCCGCGTCCAACTCGGTACCTTCGCGCCTCAAGGTGCTCGATGATTCCCCGCACATTGGTTCCGGTGGATGTCCGCCCGTTCAAGCCGGGCGAAGAAAAGGCCGCTCCGCGCCGTCTTTCATCCACCCTCGACGAGCGCACCTTTGTGCCTCGCGATCTCCCCATCAAGCAGCTCGACGCGACTACCAGCATCCCCGATCACGTGCCCTTCGACGTAATCGTCGGCCGCTCGCTGATTCAGCGCGGCTGGCACGTTGATGCTCGCGGCGGCAATGGCGCGGCGCGCCGAATCGAAACCGCGCTCGACGATCGCACCGTCGTGCCCGCCCTCGTCGAGCGTCCCACAGCGGAAGATCGCGCCAAGCTCGAAGAGCTTCCCGCGCTCACCGCCGATCGTCTCGACGTCATTGACCCCGACGTCATGACCACCGGCGAAGTGAATCTCCTCGTCGATCCGCACGAAGAGCGCGACGCCAAATGGAACAATTTCTCGCGCATGTTTTCCGTCGGCGTTCACGTCGCGCTCATCATTCTTGCGCTCTCCTCGCCGGAATTTTTCAAGCACGTGCCAACGGACGCGGAAATTGCCAGCGCGCGGCAGCAACTCGGCATGATCACGTATCTGCCGTCGGACGCGAATCTAACTCCTCACAAGGCTCCCGGCCGCCCAGGCCCAGGCATTGGCATCAGCCCCAAGACTCTCAATCGCGTGGCGCCGCCGCTTCCACCGCCAGCGCCCGGCCCGGTTGTGCCGAAGCCGACGCCCACGCCGCCCGTCACCGAGTTGCCGTCATCGCCACAACCGAAGCCCACGCCAACCCAGCCGGTGGCAAACGATACGCCGCTTCAGCCCATTCCAACGGCTACCACCCAGCCGCAACCCGGCAAATTGAATCTCTCGATTCCCAACGCGTCGCCCGGCCGCGCCCTCGAAAATTCCGTGCATGACGCGATTCAAAATGGCGGCGGCGGATCAACGCTTGGCGCCGAGAGCCGCATCCCCGGAGGCGGTGGCGGCGGTGGTAGAGGAGGCGGCGGTGGCGGCGGCCGGCTTGGCAACAACGTCCAAATCCTGACGGACACGCAAGGCGTGGATTTCAATGCCTACCTTCGCAGGCTGCTGGCCACGGTCCAGCGAAACTGGTACGCCATCATTCCCGAATCCGCGCGCCTCGGCGACAAGGGCATGGTCGTAATTCAATTCAAGATTATGAAGGACGGCAACGTACCGATGCCCGATCCCTCGCTCACACGCACGTCCGGCAAAGAGCCACTCGATCGCGCCGCGATGTCGTCCATTCGCGCATCAAGCCCGTTCGAACCTTTGCCCTCGGCCTTCCCCGGCCCTTTCATCGAGCTGCGATTCATCTTTCTCTATAATCTTCCTCTCGACTACCAGTGAAACCCGAACGCATGCAAGTTCTCGGCGCGTTGCTGCTCGCCGCACTGGTGCTCGCGATTCTTCTCTTCCGCTACTGGAATTTTCGGGGATGAACGTTCCGGGACGTCTTGTGGTGATTCTCGGCCCGACGGCTTCCGGCAAGTCCGCGCTCGGTATTCGCCTCGCGCAAAAACTCGGCGGCGAAATCGTCGTCTGCGATTCCACGCAGGTCTATCGCCGCTTCGATATCGGAACCGCGAAAGTCTCGGCATCCGAGCGCCGGGGCACTCCGCACTGGATGATGGATATCGTCGAGCCCGCTGACGTCTTCACCGCCGGCGATTACCGCCACCGCGCCGAAGAAGTCTTACGCGATATTCACGCGCGCGGCCGCGTCCCCATCGTCACCGCGGGCACAGGCCTCTATCTCCGCGCGCTTCTCGAAGGCCTCGCCGACGCGCCCGCGCGTTCCGAGGAATTGCGCGCCCGCTTGCGCCACTCCGCCAAGCGCAGCGGCGCCGAACATCTCCATGGCATGCTTCGGCGCCTCGATCCCGAAACCGCCGCCCGCATCGGCGAGCGCGACACGCAAAAAATCATTCGCGCCCTTGAAATGCGATTCCTGGCGAAAAAACCCGTCGGAGAAATTCACGCCCAAGGCCGCGCCCCGCTCGAAGGTTTCGCGCCCGTAAAAATCGGCCTGCATCCGCCCCGCGCCGCTCTCTACGCCCGCATCGAGCGGCGCGTCCACGAAATGTTCGATACCGGCTGGTCCGCCGAAGTCCGCGGACTCCTGCGCTCCGGCGTCCCGCCTGAAGCCAAGCCATTCACCTTCATCGGCTATCGCGAAATCCTCGCCCGCTATTCCGGTGAATCGAAAAGTGGCTCGGCTGACATGGAACTAGATCCTGCTGAATTGAAACTGGAAGAAACAATTCTCGAAATTCAAAAAGCCACGCGCCAATTCGCAAAGCGCCAACTAACCTGGTTCCGCAAAGAACCAAACGTCCACTGGCTGGAGACCTTCGGCGACGACCCAACAGCCGAAACTCAAGCCCTAGCTCTTCTCTAACGCCACGTTCATCGAGTCGCCGCATTTTCCGCAGGGGGTCAGGGCTTTAGCCCTGACATTTACGTTGAACGACATCATGGGCTTTAGCCCCAGAGGACACTCTGCGCCTATTTATCTTGTGTCAGGCACCTTTTCAAGCGCCCCCGCCGGCAGCTCCCCAACGCCAATCTCCTTCCTCAGCCACTCATACCTGTCTCGCCGCGCCGCCGCATCCAGCGAATGCGTCGCCTCGTAAAACTTAATCTCCTTTGGCCCCTTGCTCATGTCGAAATATTTCTGCTCCATCGCCACGGTCATGAATTCATCGTGCGTCGCATATTGAAAGAGCGCAGGCGAAGGCCCCAGATACGCCGCGTACTCCCCCGGATCAGACCACCCATACTTCGCGAGATATTCTTTAATTTTGTCATCGCCAAATTTTTTCCGAAACTCCGCCACCATCGGCAAATCTGACATCAAAAAGTCCGACTCAGATATCGGATTTGCCATAAAGACGAATGCCGCCGGCCGCTTATCCACCGCATCGAGAATCGCGCCGCACGAAGCATGGAAGCTGTGCCCCACATACGCCACGCGCTTCGGATCCACTTCCGCCCGCGCCAGCAGCAGATCCAGCCCGCGCCTCAGGTCCATCACTTCCTGTCGTGTAGCATCAGCGGACTGCGGTCCAAGAGGATCGGCCTCCGCCGTGAATCCCGGCCGCACCATTGGCGCGTCAATCATCAGCGACACGACGCCCGCTTGCGCCAGCACAATGGCTTCCTCCAAAAATTCGCCGCGATTCGCCGACGGCGAGCCCGGCATCATCCAATGTCCCCACAAAATCGCCGCAAATCGCCCCTTGCTCGCAGGTACCACCAGATACGCAGGCACGCGCCCGCCCACAGGACTCGCATAGCTGATGTCGTGAATCTTGATCCCGCCGCGATCCTGCACCGCTTCTTCTTTCACGCCCAGCGCCGGTGTTGCCGCCCCATACTCGAACCGCTTCGCAAGCTCAGCATAAGATTGCTGCGCCATCGCAGCAGGCGGAATCACCGCGAGAATCAAAATCGCCGCCAAAATTTTCATACAGCCTCCATCGCGCTCCGCCGAGCATATACCCGGCGTCTCGATTGCAATCGTGGCGCCGGCATCTTGTCGGCGCCTTTGCGCCCAGAAATCGAGCCCGTCGGGGTCAGCTTGAATCTCCGCCCACCCTAAATCCGCTTCGGAGCCGGGAGGCCCCCGCCTCCCGGAACTCCTGCGCCGTCTTCGACCATCTCACTCAATCGCTTCGCCTCACTCCGCCGTCCCCGCTTAGTACTACCATGTGCTACATAACTAGAAACATTCCGAATTTTATATTTGAACTTTCATATACCTGTCCTATCATCGCTTCCCACCAGCCCATCCAATCGGAAACTTCGAATAAATGATCGGCCGAAATCGAAATCGAGAGTCCCACCCATCAAAGGAGAAATCGTGATCCGAAGACTAACCATATTCTTATTCACGATCGTCGCGATGTTGACAGGCGTAAATTTCGTCTGCCAAGCGCAAACACAGTCCTTGATGACGCGTCATGTCCGCGAAGCCACTCTCAACGGACAGGCGCCGTTCGTCAAGAAACTCCCGGCAACTCAATCCCTGCGCCTCGACGTTGTTCTGCCGATCCGCAATCAATCCGAATTGGATAATTTCTTGCGAGAACTCTACGATCCTTCGAGCCCTTTTTACCGGCAGTTCCTCACCGTAAAAGAATTCACCGAGCGGTTCGGCCCCACTCAGGAAAATTATGACGCCGTGCTTCAATTCGCAAAGACACATGGCCTTTCCGTTGTAGGTGGCTCCCGCGATGCGATGCAGGTGCAAGTCACCGGTTCGGTCGCAGCCATCGAATCCGCGTTCCACGTGACCATGAATGTCTATCAACACCCGGCTGAAGACCGCATATTCTATGCTCCCGACCGCGAGCCCACCGTAGACCTGCCCTTCCAGCTCTGGCACATCTCGGGGCTCGATAACTTCTCGACTCCGCATCCGCTTTACCATCACCGGGATTTGAGCGTGAAGCGCAACGCCACTACCGGCTCCGGCCCGTCAGCCTCTTTTCTCGGCAGCGACATGCGCGCAGCTTACTACGGAAGTGGTTCTCTCACAGGCTCTGGCCAGAATGTCGGGTTGCTCGAGTATTACGGATTTGACATCGCCGATGTGAACACCTATTACACCAACGCCAAGCAAACCAGGACGGCAGCGGTCACAGGTATTTCCACCGACGGCACCAGTTTGTCCTGCCTCGATAAAAGCGGTTGCGATGACACTGAAGAGACCCTCGATATCACTCAAGCTCTTGGCATGGCTCCCGGCTTGACCACGGTATACGTCTACGTGGGTTCCACAGACACGGCTATTCTGGGCGCTATGTCTTCTGATTCTCCTCTGCCTTTGCAATTGAGCTCTTCGTGGACATGGACTCCGGCAGACCCCAGCACCGACGATCCGTACTTTGAAAAAATGGCCACGCAAGGTCAGACCATCTTCCAAGCGGCTGGCGACAGCGGCGACTGGAAGACGAGCACCTACCCGTCGGAAGATGCGCACGTTGTCTGCGTCGGCGGCACGGACCTGACCACCTCCAGCGCAGGCGGTCCTTGGAGTTCGGAATCCACGTGGGTTGATGGTGGCGGCGGCTACTATGCCAAGGACGATATTTTGATCCCGTCCTACCAACAGACCGCGGGCGTGATTAATTCGAGCAACAAAGGTTCCACGACCTATCGCAACGGTCCGGACGTCTCCGCAAACGCGAATTTCACTTTTTACGTTTGCGCCGACCAAACCACTTGCACCGCAAACGAATATGGTGGAACCAGTTTTGCCGCGCCCATGTGGGCCGGCTATCTGGCTCTGACCAATCAACAAGCGGCGGCAAGCGGGGACGCGGCTCCCGGCTTCATCAATCCGGCGGTCTACGAGATCGGCCTCTCGTCCAGCTATGACACCGATTTCCACGACATCACCGGCGGCAGTAACGGATTTTCCGCAGTCACCGGCTACGACTTGGCCACTGGTTGGGGCAGCCCGAACGGCGCCGCCCTCCTCAATGCTCTTGCGCCAACGTCGAAGACTCCTAACTTCACCATTTCTGCCTCGCCCACTTCCGTCTCCGTGGTTCAGGGCAGCAGTGGCACATCAACAGTCACTACCTCCGTCTCCGGCGGCTTTGACGCGGCTGTTACCTTATCCGCATCCGGCCAACCGACGGGCGTAACCGTTGGCTTCGGCACGAACCCCATCGCCGCACCTGGCTCCGGCAGTTCCCTAGTAACTTTCACTGTCGCCGCAACCACAACGACTGGCACGTACTCGATCGTTATAACTGGCAAGGGCGGCAGCGTTACGCAAACAACCAGCGTCTCGTTGACCGTCACCGCTCCCGTTGCAGGCAGCTTCACGCTCAGCGCGTCGCCGACCAGCTTGACGGTTGATCGCTCGGCGAAGGGAACCAGCACGATCACGATTCATCCCGCCAACGGCTTCACCGGCAGCGTAACTCTGTCGGCGACCGGCATGGGATCTGGCGTGACCGCTGCGTTCGGCACCAACCCTGCCACCAGCACGAGCGTTCTCACTTTCACGGCAAGCAGCAGCGCCACCACCGGAACTTACACAATAACGGTGACTGGCAAGTCAGGCAGCTTGACCGAAACAACCACGGTCAGCCTCAGAATCCGTCGCTGATCGAAAACAATTCCGGCAGCGTGGCGCCGCTCTAATCGCCACGCCGTCGCTTAATTTTCGAGAATACCCTTAAAAAAAGCGTCGCCGGGCCCAGCCCCGGCGACGCTTTTATTTCCGCACTCCGCACAACCTGACAAACGCCGACGTGCCAGCCTTAGCGCCGGCATCCTGCCGGGTCTTTCCACCCGCTCACCTCGATTACCACCAACGCTAGTCGCGCCCCGCAAACTATAATTTCAGAGCCCAGAGGCCCCTGCCTCCGGGTCTTCGCGCGCCACAATCGCAAAGCCGCTTCACGCCGAACCCGCCACTCCTCTTTCGGCAATTTAGCGTATGATACGCCCGTCAAATTTATGGCGCTCATCGCTGGAACCAAACTCGGCACCTACGAAATCGTCGCCCAAATCGGCGCGGGCGGCATGGGCGAGGTCTATCGCGCCCGCGATTCGAAGCTCGGCCGCGACGTCGCCATCAAAATTCTTCCCACTTCGCTCTCGAAGGATCCCGAGCGCTTGCGCCGCTTCGAACAAGAGGCGCGCGCCGCGGGCCAACTGAATCATCCGAACATTCTCACCGTGCACGATTTCGGCATGCACGATGGCGCGCCCTACGTCGTCTCCGAATTGCTCGAGGGCGAAACGCTCCGCGAGCGCCTCTCCGTGCGCGGGAAGCAGGTGCGCTCGGGTTCGGCAAGCTCGGCGAGCGGAACTGGCGGAACCGAGATTGGTCCCGGCGAAGAGCGCGCTCTCTCGCCGCGCAAGGCGCTCGAAATCGCCAACCAAATCGCCAGCGGCCTCGCCGCCGCGCACGACAAAGGCATCGTCCACCGCGATCTCAAGCCCGGCAATATTTTCCTCACCCGCGATGGCCGCGTGAAAATTCTCGATTTCGGTCTCGCCAAGCTCGTCCAACCGCAAGTCCAGGATTCCGATCAGACGCAAACGGAAGTCGCGCCGCGCGACGCCACTCTCTCCGGCGTCGTCCTCGGCGCCGCCGGATACATGTCGCCCGAACAAGTCCGCGGCGAGCCCACCGATCTTCGCTCCGACATTTTTTCCTTCGGCGCCGTCCTCTACGAAATGCTTTCAGGGCAGCGCGCCTTTCGCCGCGACACCAGCGTCGAGACCATGTCCTCGATTTTGAAAGACGAGCCGCCCGAGTTTGGCGCCACGAACGCAAATATTTCGCCGGCCCTCGCGCGCATCGTCAATCATTGCCTCGAAAAAAATCGCGAGCAGCGATTTCAATCCGCCCGCGATCTCGGTTTCGATCTCGAAGCGCTCTCGAATGTCTCGACCACGAGCGCCGCAGGCCGAGCAGTCGCCGCCGCTCCATCGCAACGGCGGCTTGTCTACGCCGCGGCCGGCATCGTCGCGCTGCTGCTCGCGTCCGCCGCGCATATTTCCTCGGCCGCCACAGCGCGACGACATCGCAGCCTGAATACCAGCGCATCACGTTCCGCCGCGGAACGGTTTACACGGCGAGGTTCTCACCGGACAGCCAAACCGTTCTCTACACCGCCCGCTGGCAAGGCGGCCCATTCGATGTTTTCTCCACGCGCCCGGACAGTCCCGAATCGCGCTCCATCGGTTTACCCGCCGGCGCCGAAATTCAATCTGTCTCCGCGACCGGCGAAATGGCGGTTCTGTTGAACGTGGCCACGCACGGGTCCTTTTCCTTCAGCGGAACGCTGGCTCAGGTTCCGCTCGCCGGAGGCGCCCCGCGCGAACTAATGAAAGATGTCGAGTGGGCGGATTGGTCCCCGGACGGCAAGAGTTTGGCCGTCGCCCATTTCGTGAAGGGAAAGGAGCAACTCGAGTTTCCTGCCGGCAAGGTCTTGTTCGAGACCGGCGGCTGGATCGGTGAGCCGCGCGTTTCGCCGAAGGGCGATCGCATAGCATTCATCGATCATCCGAGCACCGGCGACAATGGCGGCGCCATCACGATCGTGGATCTCACAGGGAAAAAGACGGCAGTTTCGGGCGATTGGAGCGCCGCCGAAGGCCTGGCCTGGTCGCCTGCGGGCGATGAAGTCTGGTTCTCGGCCAGCAAGTCAGGTTCGAGCCAGATGCTCTATGCCGTCACGCCCTCGGGCAAGCTGCGTCTCGTCGAGCGCTCGTCCGGATCGATGCGTCTCCTTGACGTCGCGCGCGATGGCCGCGTCCTGCTCGGCCAGGAAGATGCTCGATTGATGATGATGGTCCACACTCAGGGCAGCGCCGAGGATCGCGATTTGAGCTGGCTCGATTGGTCCGTGCCAAACGATATTTCTTCCGACGGGCAAACTCTCATCTTCACGGAGGGAGGCGAAGGCGGCGGCGCGGATTACTCGGTCTACATGCGGAAAATGGATGGATCTCCGGCCGTGCGTCTCGGCGAAGGGTTTGCGGAATCGCTGTCACCTGACGGGCAGTGGGTGCTTGCGACGCATTCGCATGAGTCTCCGGGACAGATCTATCTTCTCCCGACCGGCGCTGGCGAGCCGAAGCAATTGACCCATGATGCGATGCAGCACTTCAACCCGGCTTGGCTTCCCGACGGGAAGCGAAATATTTATAGCGCCGGGCTGCCGGGCAAACCTTCGCGCGCCTATATCGCGTCCATCGAAGGTGGAGAGGCACATGCCATAACCCCGGAAGGCGTTTTTTCGATAACGCATCCCGTATCACCCGATGGAAAATTCATCCTGGCGTTTGATGCGGAGCGCGCCAAGATAATGATGTATCCGGTGGACGGAGGAGAGCCTCGCGTGGTCGAGCGCCCGAGCGCCCGAGCGACGTGGGACGTATCGCGCGATGGAGCGACGACGGGCATTCAGCCTTCACCGGCCGGGGTTCTCCGCCGTACACAATCTCTCGCCTCGATCTTTCTACCGGGAAAGCCGCTCCCATCGCCACGATCACGCTGTCCGATCCAACGGGTTTCAAAGGCTTCTCCGGCTGCACCATCTCTGCCGACGGCAAAACCTACGTCTACAGCACCACCCAGGTGCTCTGCGATCTCTATCTCGCCCACGGCCTAAAATAGCCCGTCTCGCTCGCGTTTTCGTTGTCATTCTCAGTGCACCAGCATCGCGCGCCCCAGCGCCTGCACCGTCAGTTCATCCGCCGCCGCGTGCCCGTTCTCGCGCGTTACCACGCCAAATCCTCCGTCGTAATCCCACATCGCCCATCCAATCCCATGCTTCTCGAGCGACGTTCGCACATCCAAAATCCACGCCGCGCGATCCTTCGCATCGGCATTCTTCCGATACACGCCAAACTCATTGCAAATGATGGGAACGCCCCAATGCGCGCTCCAATCCGCTGCCTGCGCAATCTCATTGTCAATCCGCGTCGCGTTCCACCGATCGGTTCCATACCGCACCACTTGCAGCCGATGAACCGGATCCGCAATTTCATTCGCCGCACTCAGCACGTTCTCGGGATCGGAGGGATACGGCACGCCTCGCAAAAAATGCCACCAACTCTCGCCCCAAGTCGCCCCCTGATGCGTGAAAATGTGCGACTCGTAAAAGTGAAACGTGTAAATCACATTCGCATCGCGCAGCGGCTCAAGAAAAAGCAAATCATCGTCGTCCGACCACCGTGCGCCCGTGGCAATAATCGTATGCTGCGGCGCGCCCGCGCGAATCGCCCCCGCCAGCTTCGTCTCGATGCCATACCACCGATAGGGATCGCGCGCCTCCGGCTCGTTCAAAATCTCAAAGAGAACGCGCTCGGGATCGTAACTCGAAAAATGCTGCGCCAAGCCGTGCCAAAAATCCGCAAAGTTCTCGACATAGCCGTCATCCGTCGCCAGGCTGTGCTTGAAATCCCCGCTGGCGTGAATGTCCATCTCCACCGCCAGCCCGTGCGCCAAAATCATCTTCACCGCCGCATCGAGATAGTCCAAATAATCCGCAGGAATCTGATCTGCCTGCCCGCGTCGAAACATCGGCATAGGATTAATGCACAGCCGCACATGATCGAACCCCATCGCCTGAATCAGCGCCAGGTCCGCATCGGTAATCGCCGAATCAAAATGCTGCTTCGTAAGCCCATTCGGATCCCCGCCCGCTTGAAACCACTCGCTCAAATTAATCCCATGCCGCAAATGAGAAGCGCGCCGCTGGGCCACGCCCGAAGCGCCCCCAGATGTCGGCGCCAGCGCAGCGCCCGAAGCCGCAACTGCGCCGCTCTGCGCCCGCACAGCCTCGAAAATATTCCCGAAGCCGAAGACAAAGCTCGCAACTACCAGCAGCCCGCTCCAACTCCTAGTCACGCCCACCTCTTTCCCAACGCCGCCCGGCAATTTCCTGGCAAGCCACTAACTCCGCAATTCACGCACCCAATTCACGCGCCCAATTCCAGCAAATGATACCAAGCCGGCAAAACTCCGTACTCCTGCACCACAGGCTCCATAAATTTCGGCTCTTTCACAACAGTCCGATATCCATAACGTTCAAAAATCGGAAGAAAATCGTGTCCGTCATTCGTCGTCAAGCGCTCCATCCGCTCGCCCTCGCCGTTCGGTGCGATCATCAAATTCTTCACGCGATGTTTGCTCAGCAATCGCGCCCACCACTCGATCGCTTCCATTCGGCATTCTGAAAAGCTGTGGATGTTGATCGCCAGATCCACCGGATGATCGCGCAGCGCTCCATCAATCTCATCGAGCGGTATCGCCCGCGCCCTCTCCGCGCCCCGAAATCGCAAATAGTAATCGCTCACAAAAGTGGAAACAGCCACCGCATCCGTACAAAAATATCGCTCGATGTTTGGCAGCGCGCTCACCATGCGATGAGCCAGCCGCCCGTAGCCCGCTCCCACATCAAGCACGCGAAATCCCGCCCGCGAAGCGATTCCGAGGTGCCGGTCCAAAAAATAAATTTCCGCAATCGAGTCGAGCAGGTCGCGCAAAACGTTGCGGCCCTCAATCGTAAAGGCAAAATTCCCGAAGCTATTATCCTCGGTCAGTTTGTCGAGCAGCCCCAGCCGGTCAATCGATTTCAAGTAGTAGAAGCTCAGCGCGTACGCCAGCACGTTGGAATTCTTGCCTCTTATCTGCCACACCCACGCATTATCCCCGCGAAAATACGCAATATCCTCCGCGCGAACGTGCCCATCCGTCCAAATAAGAGGCGTCGTCACCTCCGCATCAAACGCTCCGTACCGCCGCTGCAGCTCGACAAGCTTCGGATTGTCGGGTCTCAGATATCGCGCCGCATCGTCAGGCAAAGCCCACTCGTTGAAGCTCGGCCGAGTGACCGGCGCGCGCTGCCACTCATGCAAAATATTCGCGGGAACAATCTGCGCGTTATACCGCCGCAGAACCTGATTCGCAAAACTGGCAACCGACGCTTTCACGCTCATGATTGAACTCTTCCAGCGTTCACCACTCAGCAAAAACGGGCCGCCCACTTCATCACCGCAGCCCGCCGCACAAACCCGTACCGAACGCGAATCTACCTAAATCGGCTGCCAAGCCTGTCTACTTAAACCCAAATCTACGTCCATCACCCCCGTCGCGCCGCCGGCCGCCCATTTCTCGTCGCGCCGCCGTTCTTACTGGCGCACCTCCGCGTTATCCACAGACACCACCGCACACGCCGCGCCATCCTGCGTCGCATGCTTGCAATTCTCCATCGCCTTTTCCCGCGCTTCGTCCACCGTCCTCCGCGCGGAAGAAAATCCAAACGCATGCTGCGACGTCGCAAAAGCCTTATGCGGCCCAAGCAGCAAATAGTCCTTAAAAGCGTCCAGACCCTTTTCGCTCAGTCCCGCAGGCGGCGCAACATTCGGCGGCGTAATTTCCGGCAGCGGCTGCTCCATCGTCACCAGATTCTGCGCCTTCAAAAATTCATCCACGGTAGCCGACCAATCCGCAACGTGCCGGAAGAGCGCGTGCCCATCCTCCCCGACGGCCGGCGCGCGCACGAACTGGTCGCGCCCTCCCTTCGAACGAAACGCCTCGTCGAATTTTTGCGCCAGCTCCGGCCAGAAAAACTTGTCGTTCTCCGCGTAGAGCCACAGCATCGGCGTCCGCGAACGTTTCCCGAAATCCTTGAACGCATTCACCAGGTCGCCCGGGTTGCACACATCGTGATCCCCTTTCGAGCCTCGCCCTCCCGCAAAGCTGATCGCCGCCACGAGGCCGGGAGGCGCATTCGCCGTCAGCGCCACCGTCGCCAATCCTCCGGTGGAAACGCCCACCGCGATCACGTGTTCGGCATCCACTTGCGGCAGCGCGCGCCCATACTCAATCGCCACGCGCAAATCCTCGGCTCCATATTCCGCCGCCGCTTCATAATCGGTCACCGGGCAATGACCAGCATGCTTCGTATCCTGCTCCCCGCCCGAAATCCCATAGCCGCGCCGCACCACCACCAGCGCCACCCATCCTCGCCGCGCAAACCAAATCGCCTGCGGTAGCTCTTGCCACGGCGTCACCTCCGCATGCTCCTCCGCCTTCCGCGACGACCCATGCGTAATCACCACCAGCGGATGCTTCCCCGGCAATTCCGCATAAACCAAAAGCGCATCCAGCCCATTGTGCCCCGCCAGCGCCCACGGAATACTGATCTCGCGCTCGTGAACGCTTTGAGTCTCCGCGCCAGTCGCGCAAATCGCGAGAGCAAAAAGTCCGAGACGCAACACCCACATATGATTCTTCACAGCCGAACATTACAACGAACTACCCGTACCAGCCGAAAATTTCGTCGCCCGCGACGAGTATCCTCGCCGAACACCTAGACGCCGGACTCTCGAAGCTTTATTGTTTACAAATCGAGGAGCCGGGGGCCACTTGACTGGCCACGAAATAGCCGACGCAGATATGGCGGACACGCTCTCAAAGCAAAAACGAAGCTGGCTGATGAGCCGTGTGAAAGGTTCAAACACGCTTCCAGAAAAGCTCGTAGAGAGCTTCCTCCGTCGGCATGCTATCCGATTCCGTCGGCATGTTCGCGAGTTACCCGGGACACCTGATATAATTATTCCGAAGCTCAATGTTGCGATTCTAGTTAATGGGTGTTTCTGGCATGGACACAAGGGTTGCCAGCGTTCAAGGTTACCGTCGACTAAGAGAAAATTCTGGTTGGAAAAACTTCGCGCTAATAAGAAACGTGATGAGCGCGTCCGCCGTGCCCTGCGTAGGCGTGGTTGGACGGTAATGACCGTCTGGGGATGCAGCACTAGCAGCGAGCCTGACCTCGACAGAGTGCTCGGCAGCGCGTTGCGCCTGAAAAAGATACGGAGCCAGCATTGAGCGTCAATCGAAATCCCATCCTCCGCCTTGCCGCAGTTGACGTCTTTTGCGGCGTAGGAGGACTGAGTCACGGACTGTTGAAGGAAGGAATTCCAGTCTATGCCGGCATAGACATAGATCCGAAGTGCCGTTACCCATACGAGAAGAATAATAAGTGTGCGTTCGTCGAAAAAGATGTCGGCAAACTTTCTGCCTTGGACGTAGCGAGCTTCTTCCCCGAAGGCCACACAAAGATATTGGTGGGCTGCGCACCCTGCCAGCCCTTCTCGACTTACATCCGAGGCAAAAAGGAGCGAAAGTTTCACAAATGGGGCTTACTTGCCGCATTCGGGCGAATCATCAAAGAATCCGAGCCCGAGATCGTCAGCATGGAAAACGTCCCCCAGTTGCGAAAGGAACTAGTCTTCAAGCGATTTGTTGCGAATCTGCGATCGCGCGGCTATTCCGTTACGTACTCGAATGTCAATTCCTGGGAATACGGTGTACCGCAGACCCGCACCAGGCTGGTGCTTTTCGCGTCAAAATTTGGAGAGGTCAATTTGGTCGCGCCCACCCATCACCGGAGCCGTCAGAGGACGGTCCATCAGGCAATCGGACATCTCGAGCCGATCAGGGCGGGCCGCATATCGAAGCGCGACCCCTTGCACCGCGCTAGCGCGTTGTCCCCTCGAAACCTGCGTAGAATTCGCTCGTCAAAACAGGGCGGGAGTTGGCGCGATTGGGCCGATGATTTGGTAGCGGATTGCCACAAGACAGCTTCAGGCGGGACATATGCCGGGGTTTATGGCAGGATGACGTGGAACCGCCTCGGTCCCACTATCACCACGCAGTGCCACGGGTTCGGAAACGGACGATTCGGCCACCCACAACAAAATCGCGCTATCTCCTTGCGTGAGGCTGCCCTGCTGCAAACGTTCCCCAGAGGCTACAGGTTTGCGGCTCCCGACGATCCAATCACATTTCATCATTTGGGCAGACTTATAGGAAATGCTGTGCCCGTTCGACTTGGACGCATCATCGGGAGAAGTATTCTCAAACACCTGGAAGCCCAGAATAGGAGTAGTTCCCGTTAGAAGTAATACCGTCATGAGATATCCAAACGAGCATGAAAAATAAGAAGTCATTCACGTTTGAGATATCCTTAAGTATTTTAAACCATTTAGGCAGAAGTCTATATCGCAGCTTTGCGACAGTTCTTGGAGAGGCAATCTCGAATTCGTGGGACGCCGATGCAAAAAATGTTCAGATTTACATCAACCGTCACAACAACAGCTGTAGTGCTCCCTACTAATTTAGACAGTCAGGGCCTCGTTTTTTAGTACAGCTGCGAAAGCCAAGAAGGCCTCGTGCGGAGTGCGATTTTGGACTCCGCGATGAGGTCGGTCGTGATTGTACTCT